>Ga0315287_10007794_pt1 | contig 10758 bp, 8 predicted proteins | sample YL17G11_0_MG_FD_205037 | JGI IMG/M metagenome (GOLD analysis project Ga0315287, IMG submission 205037) | Sediment microbial communities from Yellowstone Lake, YNP, Wyoming, USA - YL17G11_0 | ecosystem: Environmental > Aquatic > Freshwater > Lake > Sediment | place: USA: Wyoming | collected...
CCTGTTCCTCTTTCTCTCTTCTCTTCTCCGAACCGCGCACTCTCTCTCCTCTTTCTCCGAAGTTGTTGTTCTTACACACACCAATCATCCCAGCGCACTTATAATCATCGCGCTAATAATCATGTCGCCATCACGGTGCCGCGGCGATCCCGCGCACCGCCGCCACCAGGCGCACCGTCTCCCCGTCGACCTCGCCGCGCGCGACGGCGCCGTCGGCCGCGCCTCCCCCGGCAAACGCAGCCTCGGGCCAGCTCGACGCCACGGCCCACGTCGCCAGCGGCGCCGGCACGGACGCCCCGAGCGTGCGGAGCGCCCCGCAAAAGTACCCGAGGTCTGCAGCGAGCTGCGCCGCCCCGGGAGCGGAGAGCGAGCCGATCGAGCCCACCTGCGCGAGCGCGGCCGAGGCCGCGTCGGCCGTCACCTCGTCGAGCCAGGCGCCTCCGTCGTCGACGACTTGCTGCTGCTGCTGCTGCTCCTGTTGGGCCGAGGAGGAGGACGACGACGCCGGTTCATCCTTGCGTTGCGCCTCGAGCGCGGACTCGAGCGCCGCAGGGAGCGCCAGCAGGGCCTCTCCGGCTGCGGTGGCCCAGGCCTGCGGGTATGCCGAGAACGACGGGAGGGAGAGGCCGCCGCCGCCGCCCCCGCTGCCGCCGCCGCCGTCCGCGGAAGAAGAAGAACACGCGCCCGAGTCCCCTTTGCCGCTGCCGTTGTTCCCGCCGCTCCTGCTGCCCCAGCAGGGCAGCGACGCCACGCTCGCCAGCGGCGCCGTAACTTCGGCCAGAAGCGCGCGGCGCACCGCGCCGCGGGCCGCAGCGACGAGCTCGGCGAACGCCGAGCCTGAGGCGGGCAGCGGGGAAAAGGCGGTCCCAGATGTCGCCGCCGGGAGACCCGCGTCGCTGGTCGAAGAAGCTGCCGCAGAGACGAGGCGCTCGAGCGCAGCGCGCAGCTCTGGCGACTCGCGCACGCGAGCTGCGTTCACAAAGGCGTCAAAGTCGCTTCCTGGGACAGGAGGGCCGTTGCTCTTCCAGGGAGCAGCGGCGGAGCCGGAAGCAGCAGCGCTGGCCCCTTTGAGAAGCGGCGGCACCGCGCGGAGGATGCAGGCTCGCAGGGCGACCGACGCGTCCACTGCCGCAGCCGTCGCGGCGCTCTCCGCTGCCGCGGCGACAGACAGGAGCTCCGTTGCTGCCCCCATCTCCCCGTCGGCGACAGAGGGAGGCGACGCGCGCAGGGCGGCAGCGGCCGTCGCCGCCGCCCTCGAAAAGGCCGCGTCGGCGGCCGAGAGCAGCGCCGGGAGGCCCGAGCCGCCCGTCAGGTCGAGGCACCGAGCCGTGGCCAAGGCAGTGGACTCGAGGACGCTCTTTCCCAGGGCAGAGAGCGCGTCAGATGCATCTGCCGGGCGAAGGAGAGATGCCGCTTGCCCTTGCTGATATCGCTGCTGCTGTTGCTGCTGCTGCTGGAGCGCCGCCGCCGTCGCCACAGTCCAGGTGTCTCCGACCGCCGCAGCCAGGTCCGAGGCCAGCGCCGCGGCCTCGAGCTCGCCGTAGCGGGCGAACTCGGCCTCGACGGGCGCGACGATCGCAGCGAGCGCGGCCTCCGCGGCGGCCCTGGGCGCGCCCTCGAGTATCCTGGAGACCGATGCCGCGTGCGAGCGCGCGGCGCGGGCAACGGCAGACAGCTGTTGGAGCGCGCGGGCGCCGCCGACTGGATTTTTTTTTTTCGTGTGGGAAAGGGTAATGTTTCTTTGAGTGTGTTTGTATGTGTGTGTGAAAGAGACAAAAAGAGCGAGAGAGAGGAAGAGAGAGAGAGGAAGAGAGGAAGAGAAGAAGAGAGAGAGGAAGAGAGAGAGAAAGAGAAGAAAAGAAGCAGAGAGGAGGAGAGGAAGAGAGAGAGGAAGAGAGGAAGAGAAGAAGAGAGGAAGAGAGAGAGCGGAAACTTGAAGAAAGAAAAAAAAACAAAAAACGGGAAAAAAAAACTCACGCGGGGCGAGCGACGCAGCCAAGCGAGCCCTGAACGACCGGTCTGCCCCTCGAGCCGCCGAAGTCACGAGCGCCGCCACGAGCTCCGGGGCTCGCGACGGCAGAGCGGCAGCGGCCCACCTCGCGTCGGCGGTCAGGGCGTCCTCGGCGGCGGCGTAGAACCCGGGAAGCCAGCCGACAAAGCCCGCGGGCGCGCCGGCGTCGAAGGCGTCCCAGGCCGCGGCGAGCTCCGGGGAACGGGCAGCCGCGAAGAGGCGCGGCAGGGGATCGGAGGCAGCGGCTGCTCCGAAAGGATGAGAGGACAACGACGAAGCAGCAGCATTAGCAGCATAAGAAGACGCAGGAGCAGAGGACGGCGAGGACGAAACCGTCGCGGCTCCCTTTCCTCCAACGGCATCCTCGTGCTTCCTCACCCCGAGAGCGACGTCCAGCAGCGCCGCGAGCTCGGCTGCGCGCCCGCCCGCGCGAGCGGCGAGCGCAGCGGCCAGCTGCGGCTCCACGAGCGCGGTCAGGCGAGCCTGGAGCCTCGCCAGCCTCGCCGCCCCGCCGGCGAACTCGGGCAGGTCGCCCACCGCCGCGAGCCCCGAGCGCATCCCTTCGAGCGCGCGGCCCAGCGCCGCCGCGTCGCCCGCGGCGAGCAGGTCGTCCGCGCCGGCGAGCAGGCCCGCGAGGGACGCCCCCTCGTCCAGGGTGCGCGCCGTCGCCTCCGCCGCAGAGTGCACGCGCTCGAGCGCGGCCAGCGGCGCGGTCGCGGCCTCCGCGGCCTCCGCCGCCGTGGCGACGCGGTCGAGCGCCGACGCCGCCGCGCCGTGGAGGATCGCCGCGTCCGCCTCGAGGCACGCCGCGTCCGCCGCCGCCGCGGGGACCCTTTCGAGGACCGCCGCGGTGGCCTCCTCGAGGGAAAGCGTCGACGCGTCTATCAGGACCTGCAGGCGCGCTTCGGAGTCGGCGAGGAAGCTGTTTTTTTTGTTCGAGGAAAAAGGAGGAGGAGGAGGAGGTTTGAGTTTTTTTTCCCTTCTTCTTCTTCTTCGTCTTCGCTTCGATCTCGACCGCCAATCGTCGTCATCAACCTCATCCTCAGCCTGCACCACGAGCGCTCACTTTTCCATCCTCTGTCCATCGGGGCGGCTCGCGCAGAGCAAGTCGACCCATTTCGAAGGGTCAAAGTCAGGAGACCCGAAGTCGGAGGGGTCGAGCGCGACGGTCATGTTTTTTTCAATCGATGGGTCCGACGTCGGTCAAATCAATCAATCAAAAGCAATAGCCTTCCCGTCGTTTTTGGGCTCGAGGAATGCACTCGGTTTTTCGTTCGAGCTCGGAGAAGAGGTCGCTTGCTAGACGCTTAAAGTGAGGGAAGAAGGCAAAAAATTGAAAAAGTATTCTCGCGGCGCGAGAACGATGAAAGGGTCCACTTTTTTCTTTCTCTCTCTCTCTCTCTCTTGCCCGAAAAAAGATTTCAAGTGCAATTGTTCCGTTTTTTTTACAAGTGCAAAACCGAAGGGGAAAAAAAAAGGTTCAGATAGTCTCCACCTCGACGCGCGCGCGGCCGCCACCACCGCCCCGATCGGCGGAGTCGTCATCAGCACCGTCCTTGCCGTTGTTCGCGTCATTGTCGGTTGGCGCCTTGCTTTGCTTGCTCTTGTTGTCGTCCTTCTTCTTTGCCTTTTCCTCCTCCTCTTCCTCTTTCTCACCGCCGCCGCCGACACCAACACCCCCTAGACCTCCTCCTCCTCCTCCTCCTCCTCCTCGTCCTCCTCCGTGGTGCTCCGCACCGAGCCGCACGCGAGCGAGGCCAGCAGAGAGCAGGCGCCTCCACGCAGTCTCCGCGTCGGCTCGCGCGCGGGCCTCGACGGCCAGCTCCCTGGCCGCCTCGGCCTCGGCCGCGGCGGCGGCGACGGCGGCGGCGTGCTGCCCGAGGACGACGGCGCCGTCGACGTCCGGCAGGCGCCTCCCGCGCCCCCCGACAAAGCCCACGACGGCGGGGGCCGCGTCCACCCCGAGCGCGCGAGCTGCGGCCAGGACGCCGCGGCCGCGGACGTGCGCCGTCCCGGGCGGGAGGGAGGCCGCGAGCGGGGGGACGTCGACCGAGCCGTAGGCGCTCCTCCCGGGGACCACCCCCGGGGCGGCGGCCTCCGGCGGGGGCGGGGCCGGTCGGACCTGCCAGGGCCCGTAGAGGCGCGTGGTGGTCCGGTCGGCCTCCATCTGCCGGAGGCGCGCGTCTACGGAGGAGGAGGCGGGGGCGGGGGCGTCGGGTCGGGCGGGAAGCGCGAAGACGCCCGTCGCTGTCCCGCCGCCGCCCTCTTCCCCGTCCTCCCCCTCTTCGTCGTCGTCGCCGTCGTCGTCGCCGCCGTAAAACTCCGAGGCGTCGTCGATCGAGGCCGGCAGCGCTCGCTTGCCTCCTTTCCCACCGCCACCAGCGGCAGCAGCAGCAGCCACGCCCCTCTTGGTCACGACCTTGGCCGGGGCCTCGAGGGCCCCCGCGACCAGCTCCATGCCCATCCTCCTCCACCGGTCCACCGAGTGCAGGTCGGCGACGTCGGCGCGGCGCCAGTAGGGCTCGCCGCGGTGGGCCCCCGCCGGGGCCGCCCCGGCCCTGGGCCCGCTGTACCTGGGCACAAAGCGGGAGAGGAGCAAGGTCGGGTGGGAGCGGAAGCCGTCGATGCTGGTCGGGGGCCTGGAGGCTCGCTCTGCCGCGGCGGCGTCGGCCGCGGCCGCGTCGCGCGCCTCGGCAGCGGCCGCGGCCGCGGCGGCGAGGGCCTCCTCCTCCTCTTGCGTGACCGTGCCCTTGCCCTTGCCCTCGCTGCTGGAGGGCGGCGCAAGAGGCAGCAGCACGTCTCGCTGCTGCTGTTGCTGCTGCTGTTGCTGCTGCTGCTGTTGCTGGCGGTGGTGGTGGGTTTTATCCTTCGCCGCCTGCGAGAACACGCCGCGGGAGCCATGGCGAGGGGCCAGCGCCGCGAGCGTCTCGGCCCACCACGCGGCGTCGCCGGCGATGGTGGTGGCCGACGACGCCCTCTTCGCGTTCGCGGGGGGGGGCGCCAGCGCCGACGCTGACGCTGATGCTGCCGTCGCAGCGGAAAGAGACGACGACGAGCCGCCCCAGCCGGGCGCGTAGCGGGCAGCCACGCACCTGGCCCCGCCGTTCCACACGGCCGCGGCGCGCAGCGGCACCCTGGCCCGCGCCCCCGAGAGGCCGGCGCGGTCCGGCAGCAGAGGGAGGAGGCGCTCGCGGTCCGCGACGGAGCCCGAGCGGGGGTCGACGCAGGTCCAGGCCCCTCCCGCAAAGGCCTCTACCCATGCGCCCGCGAGGAAAGGCCCCGGCGGAGGCGGTGGAGGTGGAGGCGGGGGCGGGGGGAGAGGAGCAGGAGGCGGAGGAGCCCGAGAAACAGCAGAAGCAGACGCGGAAACACTCCCATCGCGCTTGGCCGCCGCCGCCGGCGCAGCGGCCGTCGCAGCGGCCGCGGTCGCCTCTTCAGCCATCCGGATCTGCGCCTCGAGCTCGGCGTCCCCCCTCCGGATCTTGCGCGGAGGCTGCGGAGCGCCCGCGTCGGTGGAGGAAGCAGCAGGAGCAGCAGCGGCGGCTGCAGCGTCCGAAGGAGGCTCTGCTTTTTCCCCGGCGGGAGAAGAAGCAGCTCGCTTGCCCTTGCCCTTGCCCTTGCCCGTGTCCTTGACCTTGCCACGCGGCGCTGAAGGCGCCGTTGGAGAAGAAAGAGAAGAACGCTTCGAAGCGCTGTTGCTGCTGTTGTTCGCAGGAGTCGCCTTTGTCGTCGCCGCCGCCGCCGCAGCAGCAGTCCTCGCCACCGCCGCCGGCGGGTCGGCAAAGCACCAGACGCAGCGCGCCGGCACCCCGGCAGAGCGCAGCGCTGCGACCATGAGCGGAGCGGCCTCGTCGGGGGCCGCAAGACAAGACGCTCGAGCGGCGGTCTCGAGCGTGGCAGCTGCCGCGGCGACCCCTCCGTTTTCGGCGGAGGCGGCGGCGCCGGTGGCGGCCTGCTCCTCGGAAGCGGCCAAGCCTCGTTTCCTCTCTCCGACGGCCTCTGCGAACGCCGAAGCGAAGGCGCGCAGGGCCTCGATCGAAGCGCCTCTTTTAGACGACGGCAGAGCAGAAGGAGAAGGAGAAGAAATAGAAGAAGAAGGCGACGACGAACAGGAAGAAAGCAGCAAAGACCCTGAAGTATGCTTCATCTTCATCTTCGTCATCATCATCAGCTTCGCGAGCAGCGCTCCCGCGGCATCGCGCACGCCCGGCTCGTCGGCGGCCGCGTCAAACGCCAGCGCGCGCGCGAGCATGCACAGGGTGCCCGCGCGCGCCACGGCGGCGATCTCTGTCTTTGTCGCCGCTGCGGAGACGGCGGCGGCGGCCCTGTGCTGGGCCAGGGCGAACGAAGACAGGGGTCGAGGAGGGAAAAGAGGAGGCGGGGCGTTGTTGTTGTTGTTGTTGTTGTTGTTGTTGTTGTTGTTGTTGTTGTTGTTGTTGTTGTTGTTGTTGGCGTCGTCGCTTTCGCTGTCGTCGTCGTCGTCGTCGATAAAGACAACGTCGTCCCTCTCCTCGACCTTTCCTGCTTCCTCCCACTCTTCCTCTTCGTTGCTGTCGTTCTGGAGAGCCATCGCAGCCGCAGCAGTAGTCGCAGTAGAAGCAACAGCGGGGACATCGGCGCCGATCATCGCCTTTGCCTCCGCCTCGGCGGCAGCTGCCGCGGCGTCCTTCCTTGGCGCGTGTCTCCCGTTGTCGTCGTCGTCGCCATGTGCTGTCTCCTCCATCTTTGCATCATCATCGTTGTCATCATCGCCATCGAGACTTGTGACAGCCAGGGCGCCGCATACGCCCTGCTGCTGCTGCTGCCGCTGCTGCGAGAAGGGCGCTCGAGGGAGGGCCGCGACGACCTGAGTTTTTTTGTCGGGGTTACGAGGGACGTGGGGTATCAACAACATCAACTCTCTCTCTCTTTATTCAGTTCGTTTTTTCTCTCTCTCTCTCTCTGTCTCGCACTCCATAGAAACTCACCTGAGATGCCCTCCTTAGCGCGGCATCGTGAGCCATTCCACGCTTGCGACCGGCTCTCGAGAGGAGCTTGTCCAGAGACTGCTCGCTGGCGTCGACGAGGGTCACGACTTGGCGGGGAGCATTGGGATGGGCGTCGTCGACGGTGTCGCCGTCGCTAGTCTTTCGCTCAGCTGCTGCTGCTCCTCCCCCTGCCATGCTGCCGCCGCCTTGGCCAGCCGCGCGCTGTCGGCGCGAGCGTCCCCACATCTCCGACAGAAAGAGGAAAGAGCTTCTATGCTGGTCGAACGACCATTTTGAAAAAACGAAGAAAGAGGAAGAGAGACAGGAGAGAAAAGTGAACTCGGAAGACACAATCGAATCAATCTCCTAGCCATTCGGCAAAATAACGCTGTTTAGAAAGCTCTCTTCAAAGCTCTCTTTCTCAAAGCAGTCAGGGCGATGCCACCATCTCTCTCTCTCGATGCGGCGTCTCGTGCGCGTGCTCCAGAGCGAGAAAGTTTGGGGAGGACGAGCGTCTTTGGTCGGGAACGACGGCGATGCTTGCAACGGCGGCAACCGGGGGGCTCGGCCTCAACAGCAACAACCTCGACCTCGACGTTTGCTCTCTTCTACTACCTCGCAGACTCGGCGCTGGATGATCCTTCTCTCGCTCAGTTCGCGGTCGGCGAAGAGTTTCTAGAATTTGGGGCGTCCGATTTGACGTCATCCGTCGAGCGGATTCTTTCATCAGCAGGCGCAACCTCCTCGTCGCCGCTCTCGGCGTCAAACTTCTCGTCTTCAAACTTCCCTCCTACCTCGATTGCGGCGATTTTCGACACGGCAGACCTCGCGAGCCCGGCCGGAGCCGTCTTGAATTTCCTCCTGCACCATCCGGTAAGTAATCGAAAGGCAGAGGCAACTCCCTCGAGGGAGGGAGCTGGGAAGAAGGCAAGCAGGCAACGTACAAACGCGTCAAAACTTCTGAACAAAAGTTAACAAACGAAGAAACAAAAAACATCTCCCCCCCACCAACCTCCCCCCTTCCCCCCCAGCTCGCGAGCGCCGCCGCGGCCTCGTTCGCCGTCTTCGCCATCCCGAGACTCGTGAAAGCGATTGCGAAAAACGTCGTGCTCCCAGTCGCTGCTCTGGGGGCTCTCCTGGTCGTCCTCGCGGCGCCCGAGGCGTCGCTCAGCGCCGCCAGGGGCCTCTTCTCCGTCGTCGCGGCGCACCCCGTGGCCTGCTCGGCGCTCATCCTTGCTGCCGCGGGCGTCGCCCTCTCGCCCTACTTGCTGCTTGTCGCGGCCGTTCTGGCCCTCGTGTGGGGGGTCCCAAAGCTCCCTCCTCCGCTGAGGCCGCGGTTCCTTCAGGCGCCGATTGCTGCCGAGGCGCGGGCGGCCCTCGAAGCCGCCAAAGAAAAGCTCCGCTTCGACTCTTACTTCATCGAGGGAGGCGGAGGAGGAGGAGGAGGAAGAGGAGGAGGAGGAGGAAGAGGAGGAGGAAGAGGAGGAAGAGGAGGAAGAGGAGGAGGAGGAGGAGAGGAGGCCGCAAAATCAGCAGCAGCAGCAGCGGTAACAGCAACTTCAGCAGCAGCGAAAGAGGCCGTGCGAGAGCTCGAAAAGATCAAGCAAGCCGTCGAGCTCCCGGCGCGCTCCACTGCGGCCGCGGTTTCCCGAGTTGCCGGGCGAGCCAAGGCTGCGTCGAGCGCCGTGAAGGCCGCCGCGAGCCTCGGGGCCCGAGCGATCGGCGAGGTCGGACGCTGCCGCTCCGAGCCGACGGCAGCAGAGCGCGTCACGTGCGTGAGGCAACAAGAAGCCGATCTCGTGGATCGAGGAGGGACTGGGAGAGGAGGGGGAGGAGGTGCATGAAATCCCGCTCTTTTACATTGTGTCGAAACATTTTTTTTGTTCAAAATATCGACGGGCTGCGGCTCCATTCCTTTTCCTCGCGGGCTCGCCAGTACTCGCCCGAAAACTTCCACCGAAGCGGCGCGCGTTTGAATTCACGGTGGCTGTTTGTCGCTGCCTCGGCGACGAGGAACGCGGAGAGCTCCGCTGGTGATGCGAGCGGCGAAGAGGTCGTTGCCGCTGCTGCTCCTGCTGCTCCTGCCGATCCTGCTCCTGCTCCCGCTGCCGCTGCCGCCGCAGCGCGATAAATCCCTCCCCCGACCTCTTCAAACCACGCCGCCCTGAGCTTGCCGTCCTCGCCCAGCGCCGCCGCGGTCGCCTCCCGCCTCCTCTCGATCTCCAGGATCCGGTCGAGCTGGGCCTGGGCCTCGGCGTACTTGCCGGCCTCGAGCAGGCGCGTGTCGAGCCTGCGGCGGGAGTCCGTCGGCGGCAGCAGCAGCAGCAGCGGACCCGCAGCCGCAGCGCCGGCGGCGGCGGCGTCGTTCAGCCCGGCGGAGAACCGCGTGTACCCGTAGCGGCACCCGGGGATGATCGGCGGCGTGGTCCAGAGGCGCTTCCTGCCGTTCGGCGGCTTCTCTCCTCCTTCTTCGTTCGCGAGCGGCGAGGCATGCTCGCCAGGGCTACCGCCGCCGCTGCCGCCGCTGCCGCAGCAGCAGATGCAGCTGCCGCTGCTCACCACCACGTCCAGGTGCGACGCGAAGTCGCCCTCGAAGTCGACCCCGGGGATCCGCTCGCGCTCCGCCGGGGTCGTCTCCCGCGTCTGCGAGGCCGGCACGCGCTCGACCCAGCCCGTGTAGCCCCCGCTGACCGCCGACCCGCCCTTGAGCGCCGCCAGCAGCGACGGTGCCCGGAAGTCGAGCACGGCGTGGAGCACGTGGGATGGACTACCAGCAAGAATAGAAGGAGGGGAGGGTTTCCTTGCTGCCTTGTCGCCGTCGTCGTCGTCGTCGTCGTCACCGGGCAGCACAGGGGCGATGCGCACGCGGCCGTCGTACGTCACGGCGTTCCTGCCGCTGGCGAGGCCCACGGCGGTGGGAGTTGCCTACGTCGTTTAATTATTATTATCATTCCCGTTTTTTTTTTTTTTGTGTGTGTGGGTGGGGGGAATTTTTTTGCTCTTTTGATTGTATGACGTCAGCAAATGGATCCTAGAGCGGGAGAGATAGAAAAAGACCGAGGAAGACCAAAGAGCGAGGACGACCGAAGAAGAAGATACCAAAGTGTGGGGGGGGATAAAAAGCTGTGGGTGGAGTCCGAAAGGGGGGGGGGAAGAAAAAAGAAACAAACTCACCCTCGCCCAGTCGTAGACGTCCCCGTCCGCAAACTCGAGCCTGCTCCTGAACGCGGCCTGGATCTCGAGCCCCGACGCCCTCAGGGACGCCAGCGGGGCGTCGTCCCCGGAGACGGTCCACCCTCGGCCCTCGACGACCCAGGCCGAGCCCATATACCCTCCCCTCGCCCGGTTCTTGTCCGCGGCGACGAACTCCGAGAGCATCCGCACCCCGAGCTCCGGCACCAGGGCGTCCATGGTCTCGCCCAGCACGGGGGAGACGCACTTGGAGGTGCGGACCGTGCAGGCGTAGGTCGACGCGGCGTACGCCGTGACGCGGAGCAGCCTCTCCAGCGAGAGCGGCGGCGCGCTCGCGGCGGCGTCGAGGCAGCGCACCCCCGGGATGAGGATCTCGGCCCGGCGCTGGATCTCGCTCATGGGCTCGCAGAGCTGCAGGGGGAGCTGGATGTTCATCAGCTGGGCTCCCCCCGGGGTGGAGGTGATTCGCCTTTTTTTGTTTTTTGGTTTGGGGGGGGGGGGGGGGGGTTGGGGAGGGGTTTTGGTCTTTTTTTTTTTTATAAAACCGGGGTTTATTACGATTATTATTTTGGTTATTTAAGCGTCCAC
>Ga0315287_10007796_pt1 | contig 10758 bp, 5 predicted proteins | sample YL17G11_0_MG_FD_205037 | JGI IMG/M metagenome (GOLD analysis project Ga0315287, IMG submission 205037) | Sediment microbial communities from Yellowstone Lake, YNP, Wyoming, USA - YL17G11_0 | ecosystem: Environmental > Aquatic > Freshwater > Lake > Sediment | place: USA: Wyoming | collected...
CGGCTCTGGGGAGCAACACAACTGTCATCGGCAACTACATCAACACCACCGCGACAGAACTGGGTCTGGACCCGGCGCGCATCACCAGCCAGGCAGTCGAATACCGGGTATTCGATAAGACCACCCAGGTTTGGACGGGCTGGCAGACCCTGGGCGATGGTACCGGCGGCTACAACAACGCCCCGTGCGATGTCACTCACGACAGCCAGATCAGAGTGCGGCTGGGCTATACCTACCCTCTGGTAACCGGGGCGTTCCTTTCGTCCTCCGTGGGCCAGAATGGGAACGTCGAGCTTTCGGGGACAGCAGCTATGCGAAGGGAGGAAACGCCATGAGACGATCGAGCAAAACACAAAACCGCCTGCGCGCGGCAAACAGAGGGACTGTCATGGTCTATGTCGCCATTCTGATGACCGTCCTCATCGGGATGGTCGCGCTGACATTCGACGTCGGCCGGATGGAACTCGCGAAGCAGCGGGCCCAGCAGGTCTGCGATGCGGCGGCTCAGGCCGGAGCATGGTATCTGACGGGCGAGCAGAGCTCGACCGTCGTGGACCCAACGAGCGGAATTCCGACGGCATCGGACGGGAATGCGGCCAAGGCAGCCAAATATGCCGCGCTGGCCAACAACGAAGCCTCACCCGCCTGGGCCACATCGATGGCCAACCTGAATCAGCCCGGCGCGACGGTATCGTTCCCGCCATACCCCGCGATGTCCGGCTATGTGACTTCCAACAGTGGCGCCCAGATACCCGTCAAGATTGGCGAGGCGATAAAGGTCGAGGCGGTGATCCACGTGCCAATGACCGTCGCGGGCATATTCGGCATCCACGAAGCGGCGGTATATGCGCAGTCCATCGCGGTCGTGGGCCTTACTCCCCAGACTCCCACGCCGGTGACCGTAACCGGCAGCCCGCTGCCTTTCGCGGTTGCCGACACCACGATATGGGATAAGACCGCAACACCCCCCACAGTGCGGATACAGATGGGGGACCAAGCGACATTGAAGCTGGCTGATGCGAATGATCCGGAAGGTTTTATCGGCCCGGGCAACTTCCTGGCGGTAGCGTATCCTGGAGACAAGGGCGCCTCGGATTACGAGGCGCGAATCGCCGGCAACGGACCTCTCGTGACATTCACCTTGAACCAGCCTATTACCCTACTCACCGAACCGGGCGATATGGTCGGCCCCACCGAGCAAGGTCTGACCCAGCGATTGGGCAGCGACGTATATCCGTACCCCGCCGCCAACGCTACTGCCTGGACCAACTGGCTTGCGTCATACAATCCAAATACGGGCAACAGGACAGATACCAAGCGAATAGGGCTCGTTCCTATTGTGGAGGATCCCGGTGGTTCCCTACAGGGCCGGACATCCCTGTCGCTGGTCGGATTCGCGGGATTCTTTATTGAAGGGTTTGAAACGTTCACCGTTGGGAATAAGACCTATATCAGACTGGTCGGTCGCTTCGTGGGCGGTGTATACACGGCAGACGGGATCACCTGGCTTGACCCTTACGTGTCGCCGCCATATTCCAGCACGGTGACCAGAGTCCGTCTGGTAAAATGACGCAGGCGTGGGTTACTACCGGACAATCGGGGAATCGGAAAACAGCAATGTCTTTGGGTTTTGCGAGAACAACCGCTCTGATATCCGCGGCGGTTCTGGGACTGATGACCATTGGCCTGGCTTATGTGTGGATGATGAGGTCCAGGCAGAGCGCGGGGAGGCGCGTACCCGTCGTGGTCGCGGCCCAGTATATACCCGCCAGGACCATCATTTCGCCCGAGATGGTGCACATCGAGAGCATATCCGCATCGGACGTGCAGCCCGACAGCACGTTCACTACCACCCAGGTCAAGGATAGGGTGAGCGTGCTTCCGGTCAGGATAGGCGAGCAATTGTGCCTTGGAAACCTGATGGATAAAGCCAGCATGTTTGGCTTGACAGCCGTGATCCCAGCCGGCACGCGCGCAATGACCATACCCATCGACCCCAACGATATGGTGCCGGGTTTTCTGCAGCCGGGGCAGCGGGTCGATGTCGTGGCCAGCTTCACGAGTGGATCGGACAGCGTGGCCAAGACCATATTGCAGAATGTGCCTTTGCTTGCGGTGAATGCGAACCTGGCGCCGGTATCAAGCGATCAGGCCAGGAAATCGGCGGAAGCATCGAAGTCCGGCGGGGCATCCACGCAGACTTCCGCGCAACCCACCGTGACGCTGGTCACGATAGCCATCACGCCATTCGAGGCCGAGCGGCTGGTGGCTGCTGGGCAGAAAGGAAAACTGAAGATTGGGCTGCGCGGAATCGGGGACGATTCGCGAGTGGAGACCAGAGGAGCCGGTACGAACGCTCTGATGGGAATACCGGCCGAGCCGGTTCGGCCCACGACTTTGTACCGGGCGCCGCCGGTTCGACCGCGCCGCCCGTATTCAAAAACGACATACTTGCCGCCTCTGCTTCCCATTCTTCCGCCACAAGCAGGCGGCGAGCCCGCGCGCAGAATGATCCGGGTCATCAAGGGAAGCAAGGTCGAGAATGTGGAAGTGGACCGATGACGAGGTACTGCCTTGCAGCCGTTCTATTACTACTATGGACTGTACCGGAAGCGTTGGCGGCGGGTACGCCGAACGCCATTACGTTGGCTGTCGGCTCATCGCGGATAGTCATGGGCGCCGACATAAGCCAGGTGGCAATCAGTAACCCGGCGGTGATAGATGTCCAGCCCATATCCAGCGTCGAGGTGCTGGTTACCGCGCTGGCGCCCGGCACAAGCCAGTTGTTCATCTGGGACAAGGGACGCAGAGTGCAGCATAACGTGACCGTTTTCGTTAGCGACACAGACTCCCAGGCCGCCGCCGAACTCATCCGAACGGCGCTGGCGGACCCCAACATCAGCGTGGAGGCGGTCGGGGAGAGGGTGTTGCTGCGCGGTGAAGTCGCCAGCGAAGGCGACAAACTGAACGCCGAAACCACCGCGAAAGCCATCTATCCCAAGGTGGATAACCTGCTCATCGTGAAGCCCAGAATATCGAAGCCCGCCCTGGAGGCAATCAACCAGATCGTATCGAAGATGGGAGCCGAGGCGGTGCAAATGCCGGATGGCAAAATCGTCGTGACCGGCACGGTGGCGGACCCCGCGGCTGCGGCAAGGATCCAGAAAGCCCTGGAACCGTGGTCGAAAAACGTCGAGTTCGTCTACAATTTGAGCACGACGCAAACCGCGCAGCAGCAGGCTGTGGAAGGGCTCAAGGTCGCGACGGCAAGATGGAACCTGCAAGCACTCGCGGCCCCCGATGGGCGGGTTTTCCTTCAGGGCGCTGTGCCGGACAAGGCGACACTGATCCAGGTTGAGGCGCTGGTCGACGGCTGGCCCGGAGTGGTGGTCGTCTCGCAGGTTGATATTGCCAGCACCGCCGAGTCTCCACAAATCCTGATCCGGGCTCGAATCGTGGAACTGAACCGCAATGACATTTCTGATCTGGGAGTCGAATGGTCCAGGCTCATATTCTCACAGTCCAGCGGCGGCCAGTCCACGTTCGTGGCTGTCGATCAGCCGTTTATCATCGGGCAGCCGCGACCGGGCCCATACCCACTGTTCGGAGGGCCTCCGATAGAGCAACTCGACGCGATCGGGGCGCGAGTGAGTGCCCTTTTGCAGACAAAAAAGGCGCACTTGCTGTCGCAGCCCAGCCTGGTCACGACAAGCGGGACGGTGGCGAACATTCTTATTGGCGGCGAAATCCCGATCCCGGTGCCGCAGTCCGGAACAGGAGGAAGCGCGACCATCACTATCGAGTATAAGCCGTTCGGCATAAGTCTGAACGTGCTTCCAACCGTCGGGGCAAATGGTGAGATCGCGATGGTGGTGAAGCCCGAGGTGAGTGATCTGGACTTCGCAAGGGGGATCATCATCAGCGGCATCGTGGTCCCAGCCATACGGACCCGCCGGGCGGAGGCCACGGTCCACGTTCCGTCGGGCTGCTCGATCGCGATCGGCGGGCTGTATTCGAAAGACTACACGAAGAACACCAGAGCGCTGCCCCTGCTGAGCAAAATTCCAATCCTGGGCAACTTCTTCAAGTCATCGCACACAGACAAGACCAACTCGGAACTGCTGATAATCGTCACTCCGGAGATCGTTCAGACGGCTGGGCCAAGCGAAATACTGCAGCAGCAGGGCCCGGACCTGGACTGGTCGAAAGCGCCTGAGCCCAAACCCAACCCCACTCCCTGGCGTCCGATGGAAAGATACCCGGATAAGGCTCCGTAGCGGATGCCAACCCATGGCCGCTTCTAAGAGTCTCTCGCTATTCGGTTGCTTCGGCTGCATGCAACCGAAGCAACCGAAGATTACAGCATAAGTTTCGGGATTTCCGCTCCATTGCATTCCGCTAAAATCCCGAAACACCTTCTTAAAATCTGCTTTTTCCCTTCCTAAGCCCTAGGACCTGAGACCTAGTACCTATTATCCATATATCCTCTCGGCCCCGTCCAGGCTGCGGTATTGCACACCGCCGAGGCTGTTGGCTCCGAGGATGATGCGGGCGGTCTTGCAGGCCATGGCGGTGGTGGCGAGGCATTCCTCGGTGGTTCGTCCGAGGGCGATCAGGCCGTGGTTTTGTAGGAAGACCTGCCTGGGCGGGCAGTCGTGGCTGTCCAGATAGGCGGATACTCTCTCGCGGATTGCGCGCGCGAGGCCTAGGCCGGGGGAGGTCGATGGCACGAACACGGGCTCAGTCCCGCAGTAAATGACTTCGTGAACGCAGAGCCTGCTGGCGACGATTTTCTCGGCATTGACGCTGAAGAGTATGCTGTTGACCGATGTGGGGTGGGTGTGGGCGACGAAATACACACCCGGCAGCGTGAGCAGGTACGCGTGGAAGACCGTTTCGATGGATGGGCGAAGGGCAGTGATCGGGCCGGCGCATGCGGCGGAGAGTTCTGCTTTAACCTGGTCGTCGGTCAGATCCGGGCTGTCCAGAAGGGCCAGGGCCTTGTCCGTTTCCACTTCCACGAAGAAGAGCTCATTTGCCCGGCACAGGTGACTGCCGCTCGACTTGACGTGGAAGCGCCGGTCGTCGAGCCTGGCTGAAGTGTTTCCCTCACCCAGAATCACGTAGTCGTTTTCCGGCCTGCCGATTTCCAGCGACATTTCGACCAGTTCCTTGAGCACATTCGCATCACCCATTTCGGTCACGCCTCCATTTTACGATAGGATAGCACAACGGCAGGCTGGGAGTCGAGTCCACGATAAGCCTGGACGTCGCATCGTTTGCCGAAAGTCAGTAAATTCCGAAATACATTCGCGCCGCCCCCTTGCCAAATCGCGATTTGCATGGTATCACTGAATGGGGAAACCGCCGGTGACAAACCGGTTGGCAAAAAGGAGAAGTAAAAGATGAAACTGTTGTTAGCGCCGATCGCCTTACTGTTGATTGTTGTTGCTTGCGCGGGGGTGGAGGCGCAGGCTATACTGAGCAATGATCAGTTCACCGTGACGATAAACACCGCTTCGGGCGGGATATCGTCTCTCAAGCTCAAGAACGACGTGTATGACACGGACTACATCTGGGGCGGCAAGATCGTCGGGGATGTAACAACCAGATACCGCGTCGGGGCGGGGTCGTGGACCACGGGCAATACGTCAGTCTCCTCCGACAACCGAGTCATGGTCAATCAGGCGCCCACGAAGGTGCAGTTCAAATATGAGACCGATTCCACCAACGCAACTGGCATCAAGAACTTCAGCCTCTACGAAACATACGAGATCAAGGGCGATGCGTTGGTGTGGACCGTCCGGTTCAAGAACAGAAGCGCCTCCACCATTGAGCTCGGGACTTTGGGGCTGCCTCTGTTCTTCAACACGGACTACGAAACCGACCAGGCAACCATCATGACCCAGCGAGTTATCCGCCACAGCTTCATCTCGGGCGATGGCTCTTACATATTCTGCGGCAGGTCGAACGGCATCGGGCCGTATCTGGTGATGACACCCGCGCAGGGGTCGCGTTTCGAGTACTTCACTGACTCAGGCAGCCCTTACGACTACACCGCATATATCCATTCGAATCAGAAGGCCAATCCGGCCGGCTATGTCGGCGGGGCGTGGCGGCTGCCGATCACCAGCAAGGTCCTGGCCGCGTCGGGCTCGGTAGGAGATGAAGTCACTTACGCGTTCAAGTTCACCTGGGCAAACGACTACAATGCCGTCCGCCAGGCGATAGTAAGGGACGGGCTCATCGACGTTCAGTGCGTGCCGGGGATGAGCATCCCACAGAACACCATCGCCCAGCTTTCGATGACGACAAACCAGACCATCAACACGATCACCGCCGAATACCCCGGCTCTACGACGATCACCCCTCTGGGGCGCAAATACGGCAATACATACATCTACAATGTGCAGTTCTCCAAGATCGGCGAGAACAAACTCACCGTGGACTACGGCGCCGGCCGCAAGCTCTACCTGGAATACTTCTGCATGCAGGGCGTGGAGACGCTCATCAAGAAACGCGCGACGTTCATCTCCACCAAGCAGCAGTGGAAAGACCCGGCCAAGTGGTACAAGGGCCTGTTTTCGATTTGGGATATGCAGACTCAGATACTCAGGAGTCCGGACAATCCAGGGCCCGGCATGGAGGGATGGACGCGATATTGCGTCGGCGGGTCGGACGATCCCTCCGACTGCAAGGGGCCATATCTCGCGCTCAAGAATGTCACGTTCCCCCTGCAGAGTGAAGTAGACGCCGTCGAATACCATTTGCAGAACTTCGTTTGGGGCGGCCTGCAAAAGACGGATGCCGAAACCTACCCTTACGGCATCTACGGGATCCCCAACTGGTATGAAAACCGCAACGGCGATGCCACCGCGCAGAAACATCTGGGCAGGATATACGACTACCCCGCGATGATCGCTATGTACTACAACATGTACAAGATCGCGAAGACCTACCCCACGATGCCCAAATACCTGAACGCGGCCGGATATCTTAACCGCGCTTTCGGCACCGCGCAGGCCTTCTTCACGGTCCCCATTGCCGTTTGGGGCTGGGCGCCGTATACCCTGGGCTTGTACAACGAACAATGTATCCCCGATCTGATAAACGCCCTTTACGCCGAAGGACGCACAGCGGACGCCAACTGGCTCAAGAACGAATGGGAAAAGAAGGTGAAATACTTCATCTACGACGACCCCTGGCCGTTCGGGTCCGAGTATTCGTTCGACTCCACCGCCTATGAGACTTCCCAACTCCTCGCCAGATACGGCGTGGAAAACGCAATGCAGCCCGATACAAACCTTTGGCAGGACCCCGGCTCGGGATTCTGGTTCTCGCATCCCAAAGTCACCAAGGCTGCGGCGCGGGCCTTCATGGAAAAGCAGATGTCCGCGAACATAGCCGACAGGGGCTGGCTGGAACCCTGCTACTACCAATTGGGCAGCGACATTAGGGGCTGTAGCAACGCACTCTACATTATGACCTATATGTCGCAGATGGGCGGGACAGGCGTGCTTGATTACGCCCTTTACTATTCGACCGACCCCGCAGCCCACCTGCGCCTCGGTTACGCCTCATACATGTCGTGCTGGGCACTGATCAATGCAGGCGACACCTCGTCCAACTACGGCTACTGGTTCCCCGGTGCAGGCAACGACGGCGCGGCAGCGTGGGCCTACGAACCTCTGCAGACGGGCAAAATGTGGTGCAACAGCCAGATTATTGGCAGGTGGGGATGGAACTATGACGGCGAGATCGACCACGGGTTCATGGGTGGCTTGAGGTCGGCGGCGACCATTGTCTCCAGCGACCCCATCTTTGGTCTTATGGCCTATGGCGGCACGATCAGCCAGGTCGGATCGACCATCACAGTCACCCCCAACGACGGCCTGCGGCAGCGATTTCACATGATGAACGTGTCGCCCGGCTTCCACATGGAGTTGAACCGGGACAGGTTCACGAGCATCAGCGCGACGACATCGACCGACAACTCCGTGATCTCCTTCGGCTTCGCCGTGGATAAGCAGACCTCGGATGCCCACACGACCGATCTAAGCGTGCAGGGCCTGCCGGTGGGTGACTACAACGTGGTCATCAACTCGACCTACTCCTCGACGTTCACCGTGGGCGGCGGGGTCAACGTGATCCATCTCTCGCTGCCGACGGGCACGACGTCCAACGTCAACATATCCCTGACCGCGCTCGTGCATGGGACTGTCAGAAACACGAGCGCGAATCCCATCCCGAACGCCGTGGTGCAGGTTGGTGGTTACGGCGGCCCGGCGGCGATCACCGATGTGAACGGCGCTTACTCGGTGCACATTCCCGGCACCGGCAGCCAGGTGCTGTATGCCGATGCCCTGGGCTACGCGGCCAGTTACAGTGTTATCACTATTCCCGCCCACGGAGACCTGCTGTGCGATATCACCCTGACCCCCGCGGCCGAAACCGGCGTCGTTGTCAACGGCGCCTTCGAGACGGCCGGCGGCGGCGGAGGGGGGACCGCCAGCGGCTGGCAGTGGGTGCACACGATGGACCCGACAGGCGTCGACTACGTGGGCATCGCCTGGCCGGCAATGAACTCGAACATGTATGCCGGGACTCGCACGACGAGTGACAATCAGACTCCGGGCGGATTGGCTTGCGGCATTCTGCAAGTCGGAAGCCCGCTTTCAACTCCCGGCGCGGTGAACGAATCGACCATCCCGGCTTGGGGTACTACCACCAGCGTGACCGCCACCACTGTTACGGTGCCGGGCGTGTCGTGGACCACGAATCAGTGGACAGGTTACGACCTGATCCTGCAAAGCGGCACGCTGAAGAAGCGATATTCGATAGCGAGCAACACGGCGAACGTGATCACCATCTCGTCCGGCAGCATAACGGGCGATGGCTTCGCGGCAGGCTGCAACTACGAAGTCTGCAAGCTGAACCGCGAGTACTGGTATTCCGGGTGGCTCAGCCAGACCATCGCGGTGGATGCAGGCTGCCTGTACAACTTCTATTTCAAGGGCAACTTCAATGGAGCCACGGGCGCGTTCTGGAAGCTCAGATGGCTTGACACAAATTACAACGAACTCTCCGGCTGGGTGGACTCGCGCGCGGATGCCACGTGGCCGAACTCCCCGACCTGGCGGCAGTATCTGACGGGCATGTATTGGAGCGGCGGTTCCTGGCATAGAAACATCCCCATGCTCCAGATGGCCCCGCCGGCGGGAACGAAGTACGTGGAGGTCACGTTCGGGTTCACGGACGACACCGTGCAATCCAGGACCGGCACGATTCTTGTCGACGACGTGGTGGTGGACAAGGTCCAGTCTGCATCCGTGGCAAGCATCAAATTGGCCAACGTCGGCGATCCGGTATACTTACCCGCGAAAACCGTCACACTGGCTCCCAGGGACGATGGCGAAGCCCGCACCACGGACTACTTCTACATCGCGGAATCCAACCGATCGTGCGGCATACGCGTGGAAGACGGCGCGATCGGCCAGGACTGGGTCAGCGAGGGCGAGGCGGTGACAGTCAGCGGGTTTGTGAGAGAGAACACCGCGGGAGAACGCTACATCGAGCTGAACGCGGTCCCGTCAGGAGGCGAGGGTTGGGACATAGGACCTCTCGCGACTAACAGCAGGTCTGTAATGCAGGACCAGTTGCTGGTCGGTGAGTTGGTGAGAATGGCCGGCAAGGTGAAACAAGTCGCGACGGACGGCCTTTCGCTCACCGTGTCGGACGGCTATATGAAGGACGGGACGGAGGTCGCTGTCAAGGCAGTAGTCGAGACGGGCGAGGCCATAATCGATATCGTGGCGGATGACTATGTCATCGCCACCGGCGTCGTGAGCAAAGAGGATTCGACAACGCGTGTAATACTCTTGCAGGATCTGGCCAAGGTTCAGATGCCCGAACCTCCGCCTCCTCCGGCTGTCATCTTCGCTCGCTATAAGTTCGATGAGACCAGCGGCACCGTCGCATCCGATTTTACGGGCAACGGCCACACTGGTACCCTTGTCAACGGCCCGACCTGGGTAGCCGGCAAGTATGGCAATGCGGTGAATCTGGACGGCTCGAATGACTACGTCAGCCTGCCAACGGGTATTATGAGCACCCTCGACCGATGCACGATCTCCGCTTGGGTCAAGCTGGACGCGAACAACACGTGGAACCGGATCTTCGACTTCGGAAGTGGGACCGGTGTGAACATGTTCCTGACACCGAAATGCAGCTCAGGCGCAATCCGTTTTGCGATAAAGTACGGCGGCGGCGGCGAGCAGCAGATCAACACCAGTTGGACCATGCCCAACAACAGTTGGCAGCACATAGCCATAACCCTGTCCGGGGCTGTAGGCATTATGTATCTGAACGGCGCGGAAGTCGGCAGGAACATCAATATGACGCTTAAGCCGTCCGGCATGGGCAATACCACTCAGAACTGGTTGGGCAGGTCTCAGTATTCGGACCCCTACTACGATGGCTTGATCGACGACTTCAGGATCTACAACGGGGCGTTATCGGCTGAGCAGATCATGCAAGTGTATAATAACACACTGTAGCAGCCGCCCTCCTCCCTAAGGATACCTGGAGGGATTTAGGAGGTAAGGATACCTGGAGGGATTAGGTATTCTGTCTTTGCGGATGCCGCGCATTGTGTCATTCCGAGGAGGAACGACGAGGAATCTGCTTTTCTGACGGCTGAGTGCTGAAAGCTGAGAGCTCAAAAGCAGATTCCTCACATTCGTTCGGAATGACATACTT
>Ga0315287_10007798_pt1 | contig 10757 bp, 10 predicted proteins | sample YL17G11_0_MG_FD_205037 | JGI IMG/M metagenome (GOLD analysis project Ga0315287, IMG submission 205037) | Sediment microbial communities from Yellowstone Lake, YNP, Wyoming, USA - YL17G11_0 | ecosystem: Environmental > Aquatic > Freshwater > Lake > Sediment | place: USA: Wyoming | collected...
GCCAAAATCCCTGGCCGCCCTCATGACCTCATCTCTCGTTATACGTTCCATCCTGATTGTAAACTCCTTCTAGTATTTACCTCTACAAAGAAGCATCGCTCCGCCGTATCAGCAGCAACCCGGGCCTGATGACGGGCCGCAACCCGGCATGCCCCCCATGGCTCCCCTGGAACCCATTACATTCACTTGCCCGAAGAACTGGACCATCTTCTTGCCGTCGCACTTCGGGCATTTTAACTTCAGCCCCTTCTCCTTCTCTGCAATGGAGGCAAACACCTCCGTCTTTTCCCTGCAATCCATGCAAATGTACTCGTAGGTCGGCATCCCTCTATCTCCTTTGCTATTGTCTCAGTTTCTCGCTGATCACCGCCAAGGCAACTTCCTCTGTCGAGACCCCCATCGCCACCACTTCGTCGTTCAGGCTCAGGATCGGCGTGATTGCCGGTCCGTATTCTTTCAACATCTCCCCCGCGGACGGGAACCGGGTGAAGAGTTCGCCGCCGTCCTCTTCGACATTGTGGACTTTCACGGAGACTCCCAGGCCTTCCATGGCTGAAACAAGGGCCTTTATGGTTTCCTCGCTCTGCCCGATCGAGCAGCAGGTCGTCCCCGGCCCGCAGGGGAACTGCAGGGGTGCAGTAAAGATCCTCACGACATTCATGGTCTTCTCCTCCGTTCCATGCGAAAATCAAACGCCACTGCAAACCTCCCGGCCCAGCGCTTTCAGATCCTCGAGCCCTTTCGGCTCCCGTTCAAGAAGCGGAAAGAGCATCATCGGCTTGTTGAATCGGTTTTCAATCTGCGAGATGTACTTCTCCTGCTGTTTCCTCCGATTATGGAAGAAGGGATTCTCGCCGGAATGATCCGGCAGAATATAGTTTACGGCAACCGCCGCCGTTTCGATGCCGACCTGTTTCCGCAGCTCTTCGGCTGCCCTCCAGGCCTCGATCATGGGTGTATACTCGGGGTACATGACGAAGACGAAGGAGCTCTTGGCCGGATTTTTCATCTTCTCGATGACGTCGGCATATTTGTTGGTCGTCTCCTCCGACGTCTGCTTCGTCAACGTACCCAGGTCGACGAATCCCTTCCAGTCGGAGGGGAGCTCCAGCAATCTCAGGGTGTGACCCGTCGGGGCCGTATCGAAGATGGTGATGTCGTATCCGTTTGTCTTGAAGTAGCTCATGAAGCGCTCGAAGGCGGCCATTTCTTCGGCGCAGGGCGAATTCAGATCCTCCTCGACGGATTTCTTCGTTTCCTCGCTCTGGTCCTTGATGGCTTCCAGGATCCTCACTTTATACTCTTCCAGCGCCTGCTTCTGGTCGATCCGGGCCGCGTAAAGATTGTCGATTCCCTTGATCCGGGTCGGCTCGTGTTCAATGGGCTGCCCGAAGATCTCATGGAGATGGGAGGCCGGGTCGGTCGTCACGATCAGGGTCTTGTACCCGCGCTGCGCCATGCAGACGGAGGTCGTGGAGGCGACCGTGCTTTTGCCGACGCCGCCCTTGCCGGTGAAGAAGAGGTATCGCGACCCGTTGGCCGGCACAAACATGCTTCCGCACAGATCGTTTCTCTGGCGGATTGGTCCTGGCGTCCAGGCGGTTTCCTCGCGGGGCCGGGCTTTCCTCTTCTCCTCTTTGCCGTCGTAGATCAACCGGCCCACGGCGTTCAAAAGATCAATGCCCGATACCTCCTCGTCTTGAAGCGGATAAAAAATCTTCGGCAACGAGGGAAGTTCGCGATTGATTCTTTCTACGATCTTTTCCTCCTCCGCTTTCTTGTGCCGGAAAAAGTCATCGGTGATCGCCTCCTCGGGCAGGATCCCGTTGACGATCAGGAGGCTTGTCTCAATCCCCAGCTTCGACAGCTCTTCGGAGCTCCGCTTCGTCTCCACGATGGATAAGTTCTCGGGCTTCAGGACGAAGACGAAGGAGGTTCTGTCCCGGTCCTGAAGATAGGAAATCGCCTTTTCGTATTTTGCCTTAGCGCTCTGAAGGGAGGCGCCCGGCCCGATGCAGGTCGCACTGTTGCCCGCCAGGGTCTCGCTCCATCCGCTCGGGAGCTCCAGGAGCCGGATCGTGTGTCCCGTCGGGGCCGTATCGAAGATCACAACGTCATACTGCGGGTCGTCCATGAATTCGATAAATTTGTCGAATGCCGCCACCTCCTCCACGCAGGGGCTGTTCAGTTGTTCCTTGATGACCTGCAGGTTCTTTTCATCCAGAAGCTCTCTCAGGGGGCCCACGATCCTCTCCCGGTATTCATCCGAGGCTTCGTCAGGGTCAATCTCGATGGCCTGGAGATTCTCGATGCCGTGGATCGGCGTGATATGGTGTCCGATCTCCTGGCTGAATATATCCGAGAGATTCGGCGCGGGATCCGTCGTGACGAGAAGGGTCTTATACCCCTTTTTAGCCAGCCAAACGGCCGTCGCGCAGCTCATCGTGCTCTTGCCGACTCCGCCCTTGCCGCTGAAAAAAATGAATTTGACGTCTTTTCCCTTCGGTTCAATCAGCTCGTTAAACATGTGCAATCTTCTCCTCCAGGAGTTTCTTTATTTCGTCGTACTTCAAATATTTCTGCCTGGCGACGATCTCGCCGTTGATGGCTGTAATGGGCAATATTTCTTGACCGTTGTCCTTGACCATCTGAAAGACTTCCTTGTTGGTAAAAAACATGAGGCTGTTGAAAGCCAAGCTTGCCCGGATGATATTCAACTGCCCGTTGTATTCGCCTTGCAATTTCTTGATGGTTTCGTTCAGGGCGATCAGTTCCTGATCCGGTTCGGGCCCGCATACGCCGGTTGAACAGCACATGGCGCCCTCGTAGATAATCAACTCATTTCGCGGCATAGACCTTCATCTCCTGCTTTGTTCTTGGTCTTTGGTGTATTGATTGATGTTTTCGGCCCTGATGAGTTTCAGCGCCGCCTTCCACTTCTCGCTTTGCAGACCATCGACGCACTTTCCGCCTTCCCGCAGAGACAATCGCGCCTGCAGCCTTTCGATATCGGCGGCAAAATGTTCTGCCGGCATGTTGCCGACTGCCAGCAACAGATTTTTATGAGATGGGCTGCCGGGCTCGGTCAGATAAAAATGCACCCATCGGCCTTCTCTCCTTTCTCTGACGAATCCGGTTGTCTTGAGAATCTTGAGATGCCGCGAGACGTTGCTGTGGCTGACCTCGAGGGCATCCATGATCTCGCATACGCACAGATCCTCTCTCGCCTCGCAAAGAAGCCGAATCATCTTGAGGCGGGTGACATCCCCCAACGCTTTCGCCTGTTCGACAAACTCTTTCATGGGCTCCCTCATATTCTCATATTCAAACTTATGAATATGATAACCATTAATACAGTCCTGTCAAGGGGAAATAATTGAAAAGGACAGGCTCTAGAGATTGCGTCCATCTAAATTCCTATGTTTGACACACGCTTTCACGGCGCCTCACCATATTCTCATATTCACGTCTGCGCATACATTAGTGATGAAAAAGATCCTGTCAAGGAAAAAGGGAGGTAACGGGACTGGAACCGAGAATTTGCCCGATTTAAATTCCTCGCACCAAGGTGCCAGGAAGATGGTCTGGGTTAAGTTCCGTCTTTATTATGAATACTTACGACTCTGCAACGGTCGGCACCGTTCGACGGGCTCACGGCATGCGCTCACGTGAGGCACTAAGGGGATACGGGCGCGATCTTCTTTTATAGCCCCCGTCCATCTAATTTCCGCCGCTTAAAGCCGCACGCTTAATCATGCCGACCCGAGTTGCGCACGCACTGCGGACCCTGCTCAGCCGTATCTTTTCGGAGCCGGCAATGAAATGCATACAGAAAAGAATTGACAAAATAAAGTACTATGATTATATTCAATATAAAGGTTGCCATCATAATGGAATGATCGCTCTGGGAGGTCGAATCACGATGGAACTTACAGATTTGAACTACTGGAAATCGTTGATTAATATCGGACTTACAAAGCTCCTTATCCTGAAGGCCTTGTCCAAAGGTCCGAATCATGGCTACGGGATATTGAAGGAATTGGAAGCCATGACCAGCGGATGCTGCGTTCCCACGTTCGGTACGATTTACCCCATTCTCAAGGAGCTTTCACAGAACGGCTATGCGGAAATCCATGAAGATCAGCCGCTCAAGGGCGCGAAAAAAAGACGGGTCTATACCCTGACACCCTCAGGAAGAGAGGCCTACAAGGTAGCGCTCGAGGCTTGGCGTACCACGATCCCCTACATTTATAAAGCGCTCGAAAACGATCAGCTTGTTTTTATAGAAAACATTAAAATGCGCCTGTCGAATAAATAGAGTTTTCAATCAAATACATAGGAGAATTGCAGATGTTCGAATTCAATAATTTCGTCACTGCCGGTGAGTTTTTCCTGGAGATTGCCGGCGAACTCATCCTCATCTTCGTTGCGGTTTCTTTTCTCATCGGGCTGCTGACGGAATATCTCCCCCCGTCGCGCATCAGGGATTTTCTGTCCGGCCGGTTTACCTGGGTGCAATACCTCCTGGGTGCGGGGCTCGGTGCCATCACGCCGTTTTGCTCCTGCTCCACCGTACCGATCACGGCCGGACTACTTCGGGGTGGCGTGCCCTTTGGCCCGACGATGGCATTTCTTTTCTCTTCGCCCGTTCTCAACCCCGTAATTATCGCGCTGTTGCTCTCGCTTCTGGGCTACAAAGTAACAGTGGTTTATGTCGCCGTCACCTTTCTCGGTTCCATGGCGGCTGCATTCCTGCTGTCGAAACTCGGCATGGAAGGGCAGGTCAAACCCCTGATGAATGTTCAGGCAGCTTGTTGCGCGGAAACCGGCAAGCCGGATCTTGTTTCCCTTTCCCCGAGAAACCAGTCTGCTGCAGCCGGTTGCTGCTCTCCCGGGAGCGTTCAGACCTCACCCCTTATCCCCTTAACCGTTCTGCAATCCCCGGCAGCCAACCGAGACTGGGAAGCAGAGACGGCTAAGCAGAAACCGGCTCAAGCGATGTGTTGCACGATCAACTTCGAGGCCCCCGTCGCGGTGTCCGACTCGGTGCGGGAACCTATTCAGGAAAAGATGAAGAGGGCATCGTCGTTCGCCGTCGACACATTCAAGGGGGTGTTCTGGTATCTTCTGCTTGGGGCAGCCATCGGCGCCTTCATCTACGGCTTTTTCCCGCAGGACCTCGTCGTGACCCTCGCCGGGCCCGGCAATGCCTGGTCCATTCCCGTGGCGGCGCTTGTTGGCGTGCCCATGTACATCCGGGCCGAAACGGTGATCCCCATCAGCGCCGCCCTGGTCGGTAAGGGAATGGGAGTCGGGACGGTTCTGGCACTAATCATAGGCGGAGCCGGAGCCAGCATCCCGGAGATGATCATTCTCGGGTCCATGTTCAGAAAGAAACTGATTATTGCTTTCGTGCTGAATGTGTTTGCGGTTGCTGTCGTGGCCGGGTATCTCGTGGATGTGCTGGTGTATTGAGAACGGTGAAGATACTTTCGTAGGATGGGCCTCGCATGACCAGATCTGGTGGATCGACACAGTCCCTGACCGGACTTCGCAAGGAAGCAAACGAGGCCGACGTTGTCATGAGGCGCATCATCGACGAGCAAAGAAATCTCTGGGAAAAGACCTTTGCAAGCGACCGGAGGTTCTTCGGCAGCGGGCCGAGCCAAACCGCCGTCGCCTATTGCGAGCATTTTCAAAAGGAGGGCATGAAGCAGATTCTCGAGCTGGGTGCGGGTCATGGCCGAGATTCCCTTCATTGTGCCGGTAAAGGCTTGAAATTGACGGCCGTCGATTACAGCGAATCGGGTCTGGCCGAAATCCGGGAGGGGGCTGAAGCGGCCGGTATCTCGCGCCTGATTCGAACGGTGCGCCATGACGTCAGAAAGGCACTCCCCTTCGCGGACGAGACCTTCGATGCCTGTTATTCCCACTCGCTCCTATGCACGGCCTTGACACGCGCCGACCGCGACTTTATCCTACAGGAGATTCGAAGGGTTCTACGGCCGGGGGGGCTGAATGTCTTCACGGTTCTTCAAAAGGGGGACCCTTTATTCACAAAGGCGGCGCGTCTTTCGGGCGACCTGTACATCATCGACAAGTTCATCGTCCATTTCTTCGATTATGAGGAAATCATCAGCGACTCGCGCGGGTATGATCTCATAGCTGTCGAAGAGTATTCCGAGGCGGATGAAGAGAACCTTGACAGAAAGCTGCTGCGAGCCGTTCTCCGGAAGGCATGATCCCGTTCAGGCATCTGCCGGGTGCCTCCGACTCGTAAGTTCCATGCCACCTGCATTGGATTCGAGCAGGTCTGGCTATCATTTATATAAAGGGTGAGGTGGATATGGTTGAGAGTCAAAAAGAAAAGAAAATCGGCAGAATTTTCTTGCCCACATTGCAGTCCGGAAACACCTGTGCGGTCCCCGCTGATGCAGGCTGGAAAGAGGAAATCAGGGTTCTGATCATCGAACTCGTCGTTATCGATCTCACGGTATGCGCCCGGTGTGTTCCGACAGGGGATCAATTGGAGAATGCCGTGCGGCTTCTCACCCCGGTGGCGGAGGCAATAGGGATCGAATTGAAATACCGGGCCATCGTCGTACAATCGGAAGACGAGGCGAAACAGCATGCGCTTCTCAGCTCCCCGACGATCCGTGTCAACGGGCGCGACATCGCCCAGGACATCCGGGAGTCGGTGTGCGAGTCCTGCGGAGACCTCACCGGGAACAATACCCTTGTCGATTGCCGCGAGTGGCACTACAGGGGAAAGGTCTATTCTTCCGCACCGCTGCCCATGCTTCTGGAGGTCGTTATGGGCGCCATGCTCAACATCGACAATGAGCCGCTGGTCGCACCCGTTCCTCTCGAAGACTTGCCCGAGAACCTTAAAAAATACTTTCAAAACAAGAAATGAAGCATGCATTCCTGCGGGGGGATATCTTGATCTCTCCCGGCATCTTAAGTGCGGATGCTCATGGACGCGCCCCATGAACAACGATGAATCAGAATGGAACCGGTTGTAATTTTCCTTCTTTCGGCATCCATATTCATACCTCTTTTGAAAATACATTCCGAGATTTTTCGATCCTTTTTGGCCCATGGGAGCTCCGCTTCGGATTGGCACAAAGAGAAAGCGACCGTACCCAACTACCTCTATTTTCTGCCGATCCCTCCCAAGATACTTTTCCGTTTATTAAGGTTCTCATTTTTTAAATCTTTCCAGTCCGTGACGACACGCATCGAAGGTATAACTCGCTTGAAGACAAACTATGAAAGGTGCTTGTTTTGGTCAGTAATTTCTTGATGATCAGATTCTCATTCCTCGCAAGTTACTGTTTTTATCTATTAGCAATATGTACTTGTCAGTTTATGAAATAGACAAATCCGCCGCCCCGGGTTGTCGTCTCATACCATAACAAGAGATCGATTTTCTTAATCAATCCTTCATCAAGAAAATCTATTGTGACGCTCTTTCCATCCTCCGAATATTCCAAGGATATGATTGTGACCCAGTGCCATGGCTCTAAATTTCTTTCATCACCATTACACAAATTGAGAAAGGCTACAGGAGATTCTCGATTTAGAGCTCCTTCAAGGAAATAAACCACATCCATTAATTCAGGACGGAGAGACTTCGTTTCAGGCACATCGCAAACTCTATATTCGACGTTAAGTCCTTTTGCTTTTGTGTAAGCGATAACCGATTCAGAAAACATTTTAGTCGTAGGTATGCCTTCTGTTGTAGGCGTGACAAATTCCCAGATTTCTTCCATAAACGATATGGATTTTTCTTTACTGCTGCAATTATGGTTTAGGCCGAAGGCAGGTTGAATATGGTTTAAGTACCAGATCATATTGCAGACTGCAGTGGGGCCGCATCCAGTCAGGCGTTGCCATTCCTTGGCATACCATTCCTGATTACAGCCATAGTATGCTTTATGCGTGTATTCATCGAATATCTTGAGTAGATTGACCTTTGTCAGTGATTTTGCTTTCATGCTCCACACATATTTAGCAAAACGACGGAGTCCCATGCCACGCGATTCACTGGATCCATGCCTCGAAGTTACAGCATCGCACTATGACCCAGACCGCATCGGGTTTCGGGAAGGTCGTTGCCGTGTTATCGAGATAAATCAAGGTTGCACACCCAATTGATCATCATTACGACACGGCAGTTGGAGAAACAGAAAGAAAGCACAACCTTTAGATCTGGTGTACGTATGTTCCCGGGGCATCGCCGAGGATGCGCAAACCCTTTTTCGGGGCCCCCATCGGCGGAGGGACGGTCTGGTCGGAGGAATTGTCCGCCAGCCACTTCTGCCAGGGGAGCCACCAGGAACCCTCGAATCTGGGCGCTTCTTCCAGCCACCGGTCAGGATCCATGTATTTATCCTCTTCGCGGCTGGTCAACATCTGGTATGTCCGCCTGGAATTTTGGGGTTCGCTGACGATGCCGGCATTGTGTCCTCCGCTGGTCAGGACAAAGGTGACCCTGGTGGCGTCGGACATCAGGTTAAACTTGTAGACGGAGCGCCAGGGTGCCACATGGTCCATCACGGTGCTGACGAGAAAAACGGGCACATGAATGTCGTGGATCGCGATTTCGCGTCCGTCCACTTTGTAGCGGCCTTCGAAGAGATCGTTGTCTAGGAACAGACGGCGCAGATATTTGCTGTGCATCCCGTAGGGCATTCTGGTTGCATCGGCATTCCAGGACATGAGGTCGTTCAATGGACGGCGGGCGCCAAGGAGGTAGTTCTGAATGATCGGAGACCAGAACAGATCATGGGCCCGGAGCATTTGAAAGGCCCCGGCCATTTCCTTCGTATCCAGATAACCCCTGTCGTACATGATATCCGTCAGATAGTTCACCTGGTTTTCGTCGATGAACAGGTTCAGCTCCCCGGCTTCCGTGAAGTCGGTTTGAGACGCCAGGAGGGTCATGCTTTTTAGCCGGTCGTCTCCGTTGCGGGCCATGGTGGCTGCGACAATGGCCAGCATGGTACCACCCAGGCAATATCCCACGGCTTGAATCTTCTTCTCCGGCAATATCTTGGAAACGGCATTGATCGCAGCCATGATGCCGTCAAAATGGTAATCTGCCATGGACAGGTTGCGGTCTTCCGCCGTGGGGTTGCGCCAGGAGATGATAAATACAGTATGTCCTTTGTCCACCAGGTATTTGACTAGGGAATTGTGGGGGGAAAGATCCAGGATATAATATTTCATGATCCAGGCCGGGACAATCAGGACGGGCTCCTCGTAAACCTTCTCCGTTGTCGGGGCGTATTGGATCAGTTCGAGAAGATGGTTGCGAAACACGACCTTGCCTGGAGTCACGGCGACCTTTTCGCCGGGACGGAAATTTTCCGTTCCCACAGGAAGTTCCTTATTGCGCCGGCGGCGCAAATCCTCCATCAAATTTTCCCAGCCCCGCAGGAGATTTTGCCCGCCCTGCTCCCGTGTCGCCTGGATCAGGATCGGGTTTGTCCAGAGAAAGTTCGTCGGAGAGAACAGATCCATGACCTGCCGGGCCATAAAGGATACGATATTCTGATGATGATGGGAGACACCTGGAGTATCGGTAGTGGCATTTTGCCACCATTGTTCACAAAGGAGAAAGGCCTGGTACATGAAGTTGTAGGGTTTTAACTGCCAGGCCTCAGCTTGGAAACGACCGTCGACGGCAATGGGTTTCTCCGGCTCTCCGCCGGTATTGAAAGAGGCCCGAAATGCATAGTCCCAGTAAAGGAGAGCTTTTTCAGTAAAGTCCTCCATAATCCGGTATTGCGTCCCCGGCGAATCTGCAAGATTTATAGACCAGTCAAGAATGGCCAGCAACTGGGTTACCGGCGAAATGTTCATGGTAAACTTAGCCTGCCGGGCATGGATGAAACTGTCAACGTTGGCTAAAGAGGAGTCCTTTAACGGTTGCATTGAAAATCCTCCTTTTTTGAGATTGATTGAAATGATCCCCGCATTGATGAACCACGATCCCTATGACGTCATCGAGGGTGTTCTCGTGGCGGAAATGGTACCGCCGGGGTAGAGGTGATACTCGGCTTGAACCGTTACGCTACAGGGCCTCTTCTGATGTTCGGTGTGGCGGCATCTTAGTTGAGGTATACAGGATGTGGCCTTTCGTCGCGCGCCTGATGGAAGGACTGAGGCCGACCTGCTGATCCGGGATATCAAGGGACTCGGGCTTCTGACGGGATTTCGGGATCGACCCCTAGCTGACCTTGATGCCATTCGCAGACATCATGAACCTTTTCGATCCGGCCGTCAACCACCGGAGATCAGCGAAATGGACATCAAACCCTGCGTGTCCGCAGTGAAGGAAAGGAAGCAACTCTGGTCGACTACCGATTGATCCTAAAACCGGCACAAAGGACATGCCTGCCGGTATGGTTGTGAATGAATAAGCGGCGAGATTCTCTCAGAAGTAGTATCCCACCCGCAATTCCACCCGGTAATCGTAGGCTTTTTCTCCGTATTCCGTGCCGGTGGAACCGACAATGAAGCCTGCCTTCAACCGGAGCTCCAGGTTGGTAATCCGCGTGTAGACGATCTCCGGGGATAGATTGAAACTCCCGTCATTTATATTCAGGATCATTGTCACGGCCGGGGTGAAATAAAGGATGTCGAAGGGCTCTTTCTGGGCGATGCGAAGGTATAGATAGTCCCTCGCGGGATTGATCCGGCCATAGTTGCCTTCCGTCAGGGTGGCGGCCCGTTTAAGGGCGCTGTCA
>Ga0315287_10007799_pt1 | contig 10757 bp, 11 predicted proteins | sample YL17G11_0_MG_FD_205037 | JGI IMG/M metagenome (GOLD analysis project Ga0315287, IMG submission 205037) | Sediment microbial communities from Yellowstone Lake, YNP, Wyoming, USA - YL17G11_0 | ecosystem: Environmental > Aquatic > Freshwater > Lake > Sediment | place: USA: Wyoming | collected...
CGCGAGGCGATCCTCAAGGCGTTCCGCGACCTCGGGTACACCTACGTGACGCTCGACATCGCCGGCTTCCGCAGCGGATCGATGAACGAACTGCTGTAACACGGCGCGCCGTCCCCATCCGCCGGGCGTCATGGATTCCAGCGGCTGCATGCGCGGGGGGCGCGAAGGGCTGTCACTTGCCCGCCGGGGCTGCGCCCCGGGGGAACGCCCTTGCCGCGCGGGCCTTCAGGAACTTGTTCAGATCGTAGCGGTACACGTCTTCCATGGCCACCAGCCGCCAGCGGTCGACCTCAACGCCCTTATCGAACAAGATCACCGTCGGGATGTAGAAGATGTCGTACCGCTCTTTGATCTCGGGAGATGGCACATCGAGATAGCGCGTCATGACCATGAACCTCGCGACCTTGATGCGGCCCCAGTACTCTGTTGCCAGGTCATCCATGACCGGGTCTAACGGCGCGCAGGCGGGTCAGCCAGGCTTGTAGAAGTTGACCAGAACCGGCTGCTGGGACTGGAGGACCACACTGTTGAACTGTCTCGGCCCGACCTCCACGACCCGGCTCACGCCGTCGTTCGTGACGCAGCCTGCGGCCAGGATGGGTACCAGCGCGCAGCCGATGAGCCAGAGCGTGACGGACCGTGGAACGCGTGTGGCGGTGGCAGGCGCACGCTCGCGCGCGGCCGGCCGCTGCGGCGGCACCGGCACGAAGAGGTCGCTCATGGCACGCCCACTTGCTCGCATTTCCAGGGGGCCCTCATCGCCCATCGCCAAGCGAGTGACTCATTGTAGCCTGCTGCCGCCTCATGGCAAGACATGCTTTCCGGGAGTTCTTGGTTTCCGTTAGGAAGTTGCAGGAGGTTGGAGGTGCGCAGCGGGCAAGACGCACGCACCGCACGTGTGGCCGCAAGTGTAGCAAGCGCGAAGGAGACTTACAGCACCAACGTCACCCACGGAAGGGGGACTGGCTTTGACAACATGGACAAGACAGTTGTGTAGGGTGCGTGCTCCGCACGCACCGCACGCTGGTTGGCCCGGAAAAGATCGGTGGGTGCAGAGCACCCGCCCTACACGGCTGGCGAAGCCGGCGGATCAGGCGGAATAACCGCCGGCGTGTCGGGCGCGATCGTCGGGCGTGCCGCGCCGGCCGGCGGCGCGGCCTTGGGTGCGCCAGGCTTGGCGACCGCCGCCATCGCCGTCGCTGCCTTGTACGTCTTGTATCCGCCGGTGAGGTTGCGGCACTTGAAGCCGCGCTGGCTCAGGATGCGGCACGCCAGGTACCCCCGCAGGCCCACCTGGCAGAACGCGAGGATCTCCTTGTCTTTCGGAAGCTCGGCCAGCCGCGTGCGAAGCTCGTCCACCGGGATATTCCGCGCGCCGGGGATCGTGCCGGCCTCGACCTCGCCGGGGGTCCGCACGTCGAGGAGCACCTGGTCGGGCCGCGGGCGGGTTACGTCCTCCACGTGGCACAGGGCCGCGTCGCCCGCCAGCACGTTCGACGCCACGAAGCCCGCGTAGTTGACCGGGTCCTTGGCCGAGCCGTACGGCGGGGCGTACGAGAGCTCCAGGTCCTGGAGGTCGTTCACGGTCATGTGCGCCCGCAGGGCCACAGCCAGGACGTCGATCCGCTTATCGATGCCGGCGGCGCCGACCGCCTGGGCGCCGAGGATGCGCCCGCTCTTGGGGTCGAAGAGCAGCTTCAGGCTCATCGGCGCGGCGCCGGGGTAATAACCCGCGTGGCTGGTCGGGTGGACGTAGACCTTCTCGTACGGCCGCCCGGCGCGCTTGAGGGCCTTCTCGGCGAGGCCGGTCATGCCGATCGAGAGGCCGAAGACCTTGCAGATAGCCGTGCCCTGGCTGCTCTTGTAGACGCTCGGCCGGCCGAAGATGTTGTCGGCGGCGATGCGGCCCTGCCGGTTCGCCGGCCCCGCCAGCGGGATAAAGGCCGGGTGCCCGCCCACGAAGTGCGCCACCTCGATCGCGTCGCCGATGGCATAGATGCTCGGGTCGCCCGTGCGCATGTGGTCATCGACCACGATGCCGCCGGATTGGCCGATCTCCAGGCCGGCGTCGCGCGCCAGGGTGGCCTCGGGCCGCACGCCGATCGCCATGATCGCCAGGCCGCAGGCGATCGCCTCGCCGGTGCTCAGGCGGACCTCCAGCCCCCCGCCCTCCTCGCGGATGGCCGTGACCGACGCGCCCAGCCGCAGGTCCACGCCCTTGGCCGCCAGTTCCTGGTGCAGCGGCGCGACCATCTCGGGGTCGGCGGGCGAGAAGACCTGGTTCGCAAGTTCCACGAGCGCCACGCCCACGCCGCGCTCGCGCAGGGCCTCGGTCATCTCCAGGCCGATGTACCCGCCGCCGATGACGACCGCCTGTGCAGGCTTCTTCTCGTCGACGAGGTGCTTGATGCGGTCCATGTCGCCGAGCGTGCGCAGCGTGAAGACCAGGGGGTGGTCGGCGCCGGGGATCGGCGGGCGGATCGGCGCCGCCCCGGGGCTGAGGATGAGGGCGTCGTACGGTTCCTCGGCCTCCTCGCCGGTGGCCAGGTTCCGCACGAGAACCTTGCGGGCCGCGCGGTCGATCCGCACGACCTCGGTGCGGGTCCGCACGTCGAGGCGGTAGCGTTGGCGCAAGCCCTCGGGGGTCTGGACGAGCAGGCGTCCGCGCTCGCGGATCGCCCCGCCGATGTGGTATGGCATGCCGCAGTTGGCGAACGAGACGTGCTCGCCGCGCTCGAAGAGGACGATCTCGGCGTCCTCCGAGAGGCGCCGCGCCCGGGTGGCCGCCGAGGCCCCGCCCGCCACGCCGCCGACGATCAGGATTCGTTTGCGCTCCGGCATTTCGGTTCTCCCTTTCCTACGGTTCGCACTCCAACTACGCGGGTGGCATGCCCACGCCGCCTTTGCGTGGGCATGTTCCTCGTGCGCGATTTTCTTCGTGCGCGGCGGGTCTCCTGACCCGCCGCCCTCAAGTGCTCCCCTCGTCGCGTGTGCCTATCGCTTAGCCGCGGCCGCTCCCGCGTCGCCGTACCGCCGCCGGCTCACTGGTGCGTTCTTTGCGCCGCAGGTCCTTCGGATACACCCCAGGAGCGCCGGCAGGCGCGGGTCGGCCACGCGGTAGTACACCGCCCGGCCGCGGCGTTGGCTCACCAGCAGGCCGCGGCCCTGGAGCAGGCGCAGGTGCTCGCTCGTTTGGTGCGTCGCCAAGCCGCACAGCCGCGCGATCTCGTGGACCGGCAGCTCCGCCTGCATCAGGATGTCGACGATCCGCAGCCGCAGCGGGTGGGCCAGCACCTTCAGGCACTCCGTCGCGTCCGCCAGGAGCTCCACCGGCAGCAAGTCCAGTCCGCGTTTCATGGCCCCTCCTCCACTCGAATAGTCGTAACGTTACGACTATTCGACCACCGCAAGTGTACCAGGCCCGCCTTGAGTGTCAAGACCCGTTCGCGCGAAAATCGCCCGCGTGCGCTCCGTGTCATCGTTTAGCCGTCGCCGGCACGGCGACGAGGATGTCGCGAAGGGCGTCGCCGCTACCACGCGCGTCCGCCGCGGCGGACGGCTAAATGGGCGGGCCCGTGTCGGCCAACCAACACTTGGCCGCCCAGCTTGCTGGGCGCGTTGTGCGGCAATCGCGGCCGTGCCGGCCGCGGCTGAACGAGCGCTTGCGGAGGCGTTGTTGGCGTGCTATCGTGGCGGCGGAAACCCCGGAGGCCGGCCATGACGTCGCGCGAGCGCATCCTCGCCATGATCGCGGGCAAGCGCCCCGACCGCCTGCCCCTCATGCCCATCACCATGATGTTCGCCGGCGACCTCGCCGGCATCCCGTACGGCAAGTACGTCCTGGACCACCGCCTCATGGTCGAGGCCCAGGTCCGCACCGCCGAGCGGTTCGACCTCGACCACGTCTCGGCCATCTCGGACCCCGCCCGCGAGGCGGCGGACCTCGGCGCCAGCATCAAGTTCTTCGAGAACCAGCCGCCCGCCATCGACGAGTCGAGCGCCCTGCTGGCCGACAAGAAGCGCCTGGCCCGCCTCAAGCCGCCCGACCCGCACAAGGGGAAGCGGATGCGCGACCGCGTCAAGGCCGTCGCCCTCTTCCGCAAGCGCGTGGGGGGCGCCAAGCTCGTCGAGGGATGGATCGAGGGCCCCTGCGCCATGGGGGCGGACTTGCGCGGCATGAACACATTGATGTACGATTATTTCGACGATCCCGCTTTCGTGCGCGACCTCTTCGCCTTCGCCGTCGAGATGGAGCTGGCGTTCGCCCGCGCCCAGATCGAGGCGGGGGCCGACCTCATCGGCCTCGGCGACGCCGCCTCGTCGCTCGTGGGCCCGCGGATCTACAGCGAGTTCGTCTGGCCGTGGCAACAGAAGCTGGTCGACGGCCTCCACGCCCTCGGCGCCCCGGTGCGGCTGCACATCTGCGGCGACACGCGGCCGAACCTCGAGCTCATGGGCCGCCTGGGGTGCGAGATCGTCGACCTCGACTACCTGGTCCCCCTCTCCCAGGCCCGCGCCAAGATGGGCACGCGGCAGGTGCTCCTCGGGAACCTGCACCCGGTGCACGCCGTTCGCGACGGCACGCCCGAGGGGATCAAGCAGGCCCTGGCCGAGTGCCATCGCCAGGCCGGACGGCGGTACATCGTGGGGGCGGGGTGCGAGATTCCGCGCGGCACGCCCGCCGAGAACCTCCTGGCCATGCGCGACTACGCCCACGAGGCGGCGTGACGGAACGGTTACAGCGGAGCGCGGCGACTATCGAGAAAGGTTTGGTGAAATCATGATGACTCAGGCGCTTCTCAACCCGCTCGCCCTGGCCCTTGCGATGGGAGTGCTTATGCTCGCCGCCAACGCCGGTGCGGCCGTGCCCGGCCCGGCCGACATGCCCGCCGTGGACCAGTTGCCCGTCATCCAGGAGCTGCCCGACCTGTTCCTGATGAAGGACGGGTCGCGCGTCAAGACCAAGGAAGACTGGGCGCGGCGGCGCGACGAGCTCAAGGCCATGATCCTGTACTACGAGTACGGCCGCATGCCGCCGCCCCCCGGCAACGTCACGGCCACCGAGACCGAGTCGAAGGCCAACGACGCCCTCGGCGCCACCGAGAAGAAAGTGCTCCTGGCGATGGGCCCCGACCGCAAGGTGCAACTGCACGTGGAGCTGACAATTCCGCGCGGCAAGACGGGCCGCCTGCCCGTCATCGTCAAGGGCGACCTCTGCTGGAAGAAGATCCCGGAGGAGATCCTCAAGGCGGCCGTCGCGCGCGGCTACATCGTCGCCGAGTTCGACCGCACCGAGCTCGCCCCCGACAAGAACGACCGCACGACGGGCGTCTACCCCGTCTACCCGGACTGCGACTGGGCGGCCGAGGCCGTGTGGGCCTGGGGCTTCCACCGCGTGGTCGACTATCTTGTGACGCAGGACTTCGTGGACCCCGCCCACATCGCGGTCACGGGGCACTCGCGCGGCGGCAAGGCGGCCCTGCTGGCGGGGGCGCTCGATGAGCGGATCGCCCTGGTCGTCCCCAACGGCTCCGGCGCCGGCGGCGCGGCCACGTACCGCGTTGTGCATCCCAAGGGGGAGACGCTGGAGCGGGTCGCAAAGAACTTCCCGTTCTGGTTCCACCCGCGGCTCCAGACGTTCGTGAGCAAAGAGACGCGGCTGCCGTTCGACCACCATGCCCTTCGCGCCCTGGTGGCCCCGCGGGCGGTGCTCTCGACCGAGGCCCGCGGCGACCTCTGGGCCAACCCGACCGGCAACCAGCAGGCCCACCTCGCGGCCCTGGAGGTCTACAAGTGGCTCGGCGCGGCCGACCGCATCGGCATCGTCTACCGCGACGGCAAGCACGAGCACAACCTGGAAGACTGGGCCGCCCTGCTCGACTTCGCCGACGTGCAGTTCTTCGGCAAGTCCGTCGCCCGCAAGTTTGACCAACTCCCCTTCCCCGACGATCCGAAGGCGTTCTCCTGGTCGGCACCGGGGGGCCAGGCGAAGTGACAGGAGGCTGTGCGCAGCCCGCGAAGGTGGCTTTCCGTCTTTTTCAACTTGACTGCGATACTATCTGTGATATCATTCGAGAGGAAGGCCGATGATCAAGTGTATCCTCCTCATCCCGCTTCGCTACAACGACGGAACGGAGGTGGCGCGGCAGATCATAATCCGTTTCATGGATGGGGTTTACGATAAGTTCGGCGGCATTTCTCAAGCGGGTAGGATTCGGGGCGTGTACCGCATGGCAGACGGTAGCCGGGCCTTCGATGAGTTGCTGGAAGTGTGGGTTGGCCTTGAGCCTGATCAGGTTCCGGCCCTGGAACGAATGGCCGCGCAACTCGCTTCAACTCTCCACCAAGAGAGTATTTGGCTGGAGGTTGGGGCCGCAGACATCAGGCTCGTTCGGCCTGACCAAGAAAGCGAGGAAGAATAATGGATAAGGAGAAGGCCTTGTTGGATAGGGCCAGGCAACTGTCCACAGAGTGCGAGACGTGGGCCGATTTGTCCAATGCCCTTTTCGACCCCCTTGAGGGCGAACTCACCCGCGCGTTTACTGCCGGAGAGCAAAGGGTTGCCTTCCGCCAAACGTCGGAATATCAGCAGATCCTCGAGATTCTTGAGAAGAAGATGAAGGAAACCGGGCTAGTGGCGGGCGCTACTCCGCAGAAGAGCGGCAGGTTCATTGTGAGGCTGCCTCGGTCCTTGCATGCGGCGCTTGAGGCTGAAGCCAAGGAAGAGGGCACCAGCCTGAACCAGCTTGTGCTGGCCAAACTGGCCGTGCGGCTGGACAGCCTGTGTAAGAAAGGGTCCTGACGGCTCCGGCCGGCGCCCCTACGGCGGGCACTTGGCGCAGACCGAGCGGAAGAACATCGTGCTCAGGTACCGGTCGCCGCGGCCGGGCAGAAGGGTGACGACGGTGCCGCCGGCGAGGCGGGCGGCCACCTCGAGGGCGCCGGCCACGGCGGCGCCGCTGGAGAGGCCCGCGAAAACCCCTTCTTCGGTCGCCAGGCGCCGGGCGGCCCCGATCATCGCCAGGGCGATGCCGGTGTTGCCGGAGGTCGGCTCCAGGATGGTCCTGTCCTTCGTGAGCTCCCCCGCCTCCTCCGCCCGGAGGATCATGGAGAGGGCCGCGCGGTCCTTGACCGAGCCGCCGGGGTTATTGCCCTCGAGCTTGGCGAGGACCCTGACCCGCGGGTTGGGGTTCAGGCGCTTGATCTCAATGAGGGGCGTGTTGCCGATGGCGCTCAGGATGCTCATGCCACGTTCTCCAAGGCGCAGGTCAGCGGCCCAGCAGCATCATCACGAGCGGAATGACGAAGAGGATTCACGGGGGGTGCGCGTCGAAATCCATGGAGGATCCAGCAGCAGCATCACGAGCGGCACGACGAAGAGAAAAACAGCCGTTAACGCTGCGATGACTGTGCCAATGATCGCGTAGGCCTTTCGCCCATCCACGAATATCCCGATGACGCTCAGGATGAGCGCCAGGGGTGTCGCGCCGTAGGAAAGGAGCATTCCAAGGGTTGCGATGGGCGAGTCCCAGCCAGGCCGAATCAGCACAATAGCGCCCATCACGGCCCACGGCACAAAGGCTGCCGCCAGGCCGAGTTTGCCGAAGATGGCCCGCCGCGGCCGGGGCGCGGAGATGGCGCCCGGCGCTTCGCTCGCGGGTCCGATGCCGCCGGTCGTCATTGCGTCGCCCTCCTTACGCGAGAGCTCGGTCAAAGGCCAATTGACGGGTGGCATGCCCACGGCGCTGTTCCGTGGGCATGATCTTGCCTTGCGCCAGAAGCATGCCCACGCAAGGGCCCCCGCCGCGGCGGGCAGGCTGTGTGCATGCCACCCGGCCATCGGGCCTGCGCGAAACGCCTGCGACTGCCCGCCGGCCAACCGGGCCGGCTCGGCTCAAAGGCCCGGGCCGACTTCCAGGATCTCCCACTTCCGCTCGTCCGGTCCCGCCCCGAAGGCGGCCATCTCGCCGACCTTCTTGCCCATGAACGCCAGGGCGAGCGGGGCGCGGTAATAATAGATATGATTGCTGATATCGGTGTCCCACGGGCCGAGGAACACGAAGAGCTCCTCCGCGCCCGTGGCGAGGTTGCGGGCGCGGACGCGGCTGCCCACCGTCACCGTGTCGCCCGAGGCCATGCTCGGGGTGATGGGGCGGGCCCTGGCGATGTCGGCCTGGAGGCGGGCCGCCCGTTCGGCGAGGCGCTCGCGTTCCTCCAGGGCGGCCGTGAACTCGGCGTTCTCGCTGATGTCGCCGTGCTCGGCGGCCGCGGCGATCGCCCGCTGGTTGTCGAGCACCTTCTTCGTCACCAGGTCGCCGTAGATCTCCTCCTGCTTGTGCAGGGCCACCGGCGTCGTGTAGATGACGTCCTCTTCCCACGGCGGCAGGGCCTTGACCACAAAGTGGGCCGGGTGAGTCTTGCGGACGATGTCGAGGAGGCGGGTGCGCAGGACGTCGGTCAGGACGGCGTTGCGCTCGATGGCCGCCCGGATGTCCTTGGCCTGCCGGTCGTCGGACGCCTCGAGGACGCTCCTGAGGAGCGCCCCGTCCCTGGCGGCCACGGTGCTCCGGATCTGCGAGACCAGCGGCCTGAGGGACCTGTCGTCGGTCGCCTGCCGCGCGAGGCCGTCGGCGGCGAGGAAGAAGCGGATCGTGAGCGACGCGCGGTTCACATCGGCCAGCGCCTGCGGATGCTCGCCCGACGTGGCGGCCTTCCAGAGCCACATGAGGGCCGAGACGTTTTCGTCGGGGCGCTTGAGGACGGCGGCCGCGGCGCCGGCCAGGCAGTCCTCGTGCCCGTCGGCGAGTTGCTCGGCGAGCCACTCGCACGAGTTCTCGGAGCACCCCATGAGGGCCGACGCGTAGAGGTCCGGCCACTGCTCGGGCAACGCCTCGCGCACCAGCGTCAGGATGCACCGCGCGAGACCGTCATCGGCGATCGGCCGGAGCAAGGCCGCGATGTCGGCCTCGGGCGTGAGGATCGATTCGGCGGCCGGCAGGGCGGGCGGGACGGCGTCGGCATGTGTTCGCCGGATCTCGGCCAGGACGGCCAGCGCGGCCAGGGCCTCCGACGGGGCCGCGCCGCCCTAGGCCAGCGGCCGCGCGATCTCGTCGGCGAAATGCCGCAGAAGCACCGCCTCGGCCGTCGGGTCGTGACCGGTTTCCTTCAGATGCCCCAGCACCAGGAGGAGCCGCTCCTGGCCCGGCGGCGTCTCCTCGAACTCCTCCCGCGAGCGGTCTTCGAACGCGCGGGGCTTGACGCGGAGGAAAAACGTCGGCTGCGTCCCGTCGGACATCTCGATGAGCGGCGAGCGGCGCACGCGGGTCTTCGCCCCCGCCCACCACTTCGACCACGCGTCGCCGGGCACCACCTCGGCCAGGGCCGCCTTGAAGTCGCGGAAGCCCATGTGCGGGCCGTGGGCCGCGAGGACCAGCCGCGCGAGCTCCGCCGGGTTCTCTTCGGCCAACTGGGCCAGCCGCGGCTTGTCAAAGAGGAGGAGCGAGCGGAAGTCGTCCTGCTCGCCGATCTCCAGGTTCTCGACCGACGCCGCATCGTACGCCCGCTGCGTGTCGCCGAAGGAGACCGAGAGGACCTTCCTCGCCTCGTCGACGCCGATGACGCGGCCGGGACTCCTGCGGCGGCTGTCGGAGACGTATGTGCCCGGCTCGAGCATGAGGAACTTCTCGAGGCGCTGCATCGCCACGCGCAGGGGGATGTCGCGCCTCAGGGCGGTCATCTCGGTGAGCGTCGCAACGGCCGGCACGCCGCCGAACGCGGCGCGGTACACGCCCGACAGCTCTTCGCGCAGAACGTCGCTGTCGGGCAGAAGGTCCGCGAGGCGGCGGGCGGCCCCAAGGGTCGGCTCGACGCCCTTGCGGTCTTTCCACGAGGAGAGGAGGAGCCACAGGAGCGACTCGAGCGCCTTCGTCGCCCCCTGGTCGACCAATTCGTGGAGGACGACCGCCATCGCCTCGAGGTCCCACGCCTCGTCCTCGACAACGGCCATCCACTCGGCTTCGAGGTCGTCGAACCGCTTCTCGCGGACCAGCTTCACCAGCGGCACTGTCTTATCGACCTGCGGCTCTTCCGGCATCCGATTCCTCCACCGCTCCGTTTCGCGTCACATTATACACACTTCTCGTTTAGCCGTCGCCGGTACGGCGACGAATCATCGCGGCCGTACCGGCCGCGGCTAAACGATAACGGCTTCACGCCCGGCACAGGGCCACGTGCGTCGGGTTGCCGCCGAGCTCGTCGAAGAGGACGAGCGTGTTGGAGTCGCTCAGCCACTCGCGCGGCACGTGGTAGAGCCACTGGGTCGGCTGAGGGTCGCCCTTGAAGCTCATCCAGCCTGTCAGCCACGGCTCGCGGCCACCGGTGCTCGGCAGGAGCCAGTACCGGCCGATGCAACGGCCGTTCACCCACGCCAGGCCTTTCGTCATGCCGCGGAGGTCGAGCACCACCGGCCCGTCGCCCGCCGGCCGCGCGAACGTCGCCCGGTACCAGCCGAGCGGCCTCTGGCGGCCCTGGCCCGTCACCGGCCGCCACCTCGCCAGGGCGCCGCCGTCGCCCGGCAGGCCGATCCGTTCGCCGGCGAGGCCCGGCCGCATCCGCCACGGACCTTTCACGACCTTGTCGTTCCAGCGGACCGGCCCCCACAGGCCCTTTCGTTCCTCGGCCATGTTCGCGCCGCCGAGCATCCAGTCGCCCTTGATGAGACCCAGGGCACACGCCAGGAGCGAGAGCTCGTGCCGGCC
>Ga0315287_10007800_pt1 | contig 10756 bp, 9 predicted proteins | sample YL17G11_0_MG_FD_205037 | JGI IMG/M metagenome (GOLD analysis project Ga0315287, IMG submission 205037) | Sediment microbial communities from Yellowstone Lake, YNP, Wyoming, USA - YL17G11_0 | ecosystem: Environmental > Aquatic > Freshwater > Lake > Sediment | place: USA: Wyoming | collected...
GGGTTAACGCGGCAGGCGGCCGGGCCCGTAGAGGGCGGCCGCCTCGTCGCGGATCTGGTCGCGGAACGCTGGGTCGGCGACGTCGAGCAGCTCGTCGGCGCGCTCGCGCAGCCCCTTGCCGCGCAGGTGGGCGACGCCGTGTTCGGTGACCACGTAGTCGACGTCGGCGCGCATCGTGGTCACCGCGGTGCCGGGCGCCAGCGCGGCGACGATACGCGACACGGTGCCCTTCTTGGCCGTCGACGGCAGCGCGATGATCGCCTTGCCGTCGCGGCTCCTGGCGGCGCCGCGGACGAAGTCGACCTGCCCGCCGATGCCGGTGAACTGCGTCGCGCCCATGGCGTCGGCCACGACCTGGCCCATGAGGTCGACCTGGATCGCCGAGTTGATGGCGACGACGCGGTCGTTCTGACCGATCAGGTACGGGTCGTTGATGATGTTCACCGGGAACATGTTCACGGCCGGGTTGTCGTCGACGAAGTCGTAGAGGCGGCGCGTGCCCATGAGGAAGGTCGCCGCCATCTTGTCGCGGTTGATCGCCTTGTTGCGGTTGGTGATGACGCCCTCGTTGTAGAGGTCGACGACGCCCTCGCTGAACATCTCGCTGTGGATGCCGAGGTCGTTCTTCTCGTGCAGGAAGAGGAGCACCGCGTCGGGGATGCCGCCGATGCCGAGCTGCAGGCAGGATCCGTCCTCGACGAGCCCGGCGATGTGCTTGCCGATCGCTTCCTCGACGGGACCGATCTTCGGCGGCTGCAGCTCGATGATCGGCTGCTCGCTCTCGACGATGACGTCGATCTCGGAGACGTGGATGAACGAGTCGCCGTGGGTACGGGGCATGTTCGGGTTGACCTGGGCGACGACCGTCTTCGCGACCTGGGCCGCGGGCTTGGTGTAGTCGACCGAGACGCCGAACGAGCAGAAGCCGTGCTTGTCGGGCGGCGACACGTGGATGAGCGCCACGTCCGGCGGCAGGTACCCCTCGCAGAACAGCTTGGGGATCTCGTGGAAGAAGACGGGGATGTAGTCGCCGCGGCCCTCGCGTACGGCCTCGCGGGTGCTGGCGCCGACGAAGAGCGACTTGTGAAAGAACGAGCCGGCCATCTCGGGCTGCGCGTACTCGCCCTTGCCCATTGCGACCATGTGGTTGATCTCGACGCGCTTGAGCTCGGGAGCCCGGGCGACGAGCGCGTCGACGAGCTCGAGAGGCTCGCCGCAGGCGTGCGCGAACACGACGCGGTCGCCGGACTTGACGACCTTCATCGCCTCCGCGGCCGTGACGACCTTGCCGGCGTAGTCTGACTTCCAGTCCATCCCATCACTCCTTGAGCTTGGCGCTGACGGCGGCGGCGATCTGCGCCGCCGGCACCTGGACGCCGTCGACCTGGGCGCCGGCGACGACGGCCGCGGCGGGGTCATCGGTGGCGAGCTGGTGCCCGGACGCGCAGGCTCGGGGGCAGCCCGAGAGGTAGACGACGCTGCCCGGACGGGCGAAGACCGGAGCGGTCTCGAGCTCGTTCGCGAGCGCGCCGCGGTCGATGTGGGGGTTGCAGCCCCCGCAGTAGACGACGCGGAGACCGGCGGCTCGCGCCACCGCCGCGTCGTCACCGCCCGAGCTCGCGCCGGGCGCGTCCCTGTCGGCGGGTACGGTCACGCGTCGGCGACGGCCGCCGGCTTCTTGATCTTCGCCTTGTCCCACGGGCGCCCGACCTCGGCGATCGCCTTGGCGAGCTCCTTCTTGTGGTCCATGTTGGACTGCCGGGCGATCATGATGCGCTGGGCCTGCGGCGATCCGGCGCCGTGCATCGACTCGGTGCGGTAGCCGACCGCGCCGGCGCCGATGGTGAGGTTCTCGATGAGGCGCAGGACGCGCATGCGGTCGATGGTGGGAGTGTCGCAGTTGCCGACGAGGAACTTCTCGACGATCGGCCCGAGTCTCTCGTCGGCGAGGTCCTGGGCCGACGGCATGGTGACCATGAGGCCGCCGGCGATGTCCTCGGCCAGGCGGGCGATCTCGTACGGGAACCGGGTGACGTTCTGCTTGCACACGTTGGCCAGCAGCATGTCGATCTGGTAGTTGCCGGAGGGCATCTTGACGCCCTCGGCCGAGCAGGCGATGCCGCAACTGAAGAGCGTCTCGTTGAGGTGTGTCATCTCGATGAGCTTGTCCTTGACGTGGCTCGCCTTGGCGACGCCGTTGTACTCGGCGGCCAGGGCGGCGGCGCCGATGAGCACGTCGCCGACGCCGACCTTGCAGCCGCCGTAGCTCTGGCGGTGGAAGCCGGCGAAGCGCTCGACGAGGGCGCCCGTGAACTCGATCTCACCGCACAGGTAGACCCTGTCCCAGGGCACGAAGACGTCGTCGAAGACCATCAGAGCCTCTTGTCCGCCGTAGCGCATGTTGCCGACGTCGAGGTCCGACTCCTCGAGCTTGCGCGTGTCGCAGCTCTGGCGGCCGTAGATGTACGAGATGCCGGGGGCGTTGGACGGGGTCGAGAACGACACCGCGAAGTCCTCGTCGCCCGGCCGCATGGCGATGGTGGGCATGACGACGATCTCGTGTGAGTTGCAGGCGCCCGTCTGGTGCGCCTTGACGCCGCGCACGACGATGCCGTCGTCGCGCCTCTCGACCACGTGGACGTAGACGTCCGGGTCGGGCTGCTGTGACGGCGACAGGCTGCGGTCGCCCTTGGCGTCGGTCATGGCGCCGTCGGCGACGAGGTCGTTGTCCTGCAGGTACTGGACGTACTTCCTGAAGCGTTCGTGGTAGTCGGTACCCTTCGCCTGGTCGGTCTCCCAGGTCACTGAATAGAGGGCGTTGATCGCGTCCATGCCGACGCAGCGCTGGAAGCAGGAGCCCGTCTTCTGGCCGAGGAGGCGCTGCATCTTGACCTTCTTGACCAGGTCCCCGGCCGACTGGTGGATGTGGGTGAAGCGGTTGACCTTGTTGCCGGTCAGGTGGCTGGTAGCGAGCATGAGGTCTTCGTACTCGGGGAGCCGCGCCAGCTCGTAGGTCATGGCGATGCAGTTGATGCTCGGCCGGATGATGGGATGGTTGACGTAGTCGTCGACCTTGTCGCCGAAGAGGTAGATCTCGAGGCCGAGGTCGGCGATGCTCTGGACGAACTCCTCGGGTGTCCTGAGAGTCATGCGTCCACTCCTTCCAGGTGCGGGCAAGTACCGGGCGCGGGCGCGCATCTGTGACGGGAGCACTCGCGCGGTCATGTCGGTCGGGCGGGGGCGGAAGGGAAGTGCTGGGGAGTCCTGACGCCCTCTCCAGTATATGGACTGTACACACGGCTGAGGCGTTCGTCAATTTGTTCCAACGCAGTGCCAACGAAGGCCCCCCGACATCGACATAATGGCCAGTCGACCGAGCGTGGGCCGGCTCGACAGCGGCGGGGCGACGCCGAGACGGGGTGGGGTGGGGAAGCCCCCAGCGGAGCCGGGCGCGATCCGCTTGCCGAAACTGTCGGCAGCTCTCGGCCGACGTTGCCGAATCCGTCGTGTGGCGTCGGGGACTGGTCCGTTCTCGTTGTCCAGTCTGTACCGAATGGCCCAGCCCGGTGCGCCAAGTTTGTTCCTCATGGCGCATGCGACGTTTCGGGGCGGTGACGTATACTTCGGCCGCCCGACCGAACGGACATGCTCCAGGCCGGGCAGAGCCGTCTGTCGGCACAACGCGTCCGGCTGTCGAGCGCGAGCACGCGTGACGGGCTCGGCCACCAATCTGCGACCGCCTAGTGGAGGGCAGTTCATGAGCGCTTTCGTCAACGAATTCATGGCCGAACTGAAGGCCAAGAACCCCTGCGAGCCCGAGTTCCATCAGGCCGCCCAGGAGGTCGCGGAGTCCCTCGAGGTCGTCCTCGACAGGAACCCGAAGTACCGCGAGGCGAAGATCCTCGAGCGTATCGCCGAGCCCGAGCGCGTGATCATGTTCCGTGTGCCGTGGGTCGACGACAAGGGCGAGATCCAGCTCAACAAGGGCTACCGCGTCGAGATGAACAGCGCCATCGGCCCGTACAAGGGCGGCCTGCGCTTCCATCCCAGCGTGTACCTCGGCCTTCTCAAGTTCCTCGCTTTCGAGCAGGTGTTGAAGAACTCGCTCACCACGCTGCCCATGGGAGGCGGCAAGGGCGGCTCCAACTTCGATCCCAAGGGCAAGAGCGATCTCGAGGTCATGCGCTTCACGCAGAGCTTCATGACCGAGCTCTGCCGCCACATCGGCGACCGCACCGACATCCCCGCCGGCGACATCGGCGTGGGCGGCCGCGAGATCGGCTTCATGTTCGGCCAGTACAAGCGCATCAAGAACGAGTTCGTCGGCGTGCTCACCGGCAAGGGCATCGAGTTCGGCGGATCGCTCATCCGACCGGAGGCCACGGGCTACGGCGCGGTCTACTTCGCCGCCGAGATGCTCGCCACGCGCGACCAGACCCTCGAGGGCAAGACCTGCCTCGTCAGCGGCTCGGGCAACGTCTCCCAGTACACGATCGAGAAGATCCTCGACCTGGGCGGCAAGCCGGTCACCTGCTCCGACTCGGGCGGCTACATCTACGACGAGGCGGGCTTCGACCGCGACAAGCTGGCCTTCCTCCTCGAGCTCAAGAACGTCAAGCGTGGCCGCGTGAGCGAGTACGCCGACAAGTACGCGAGCGCCGTCTACACGCCGGTCGATCCCGCCAAGGACTTCAACCCGCTGTGGGACCACAAGGCCGACTGCGCCTTCCCGAGCGCGACGCAGAACGAGATCAACGCCAAGGACGCCCAGAACCTCTTGAAGAACGGCGTCTACGTGGTCTCCGAGGGCGCCAACATGCCGACCGTGCCCGAGGGCGTGAACCTCTTCGTCGAGAAGGGCATCCTCTACGGTCCCGGCAAGGCCGCCAACGCCGGCGGCGTCGCCACCTCTGGTCTCGAGCAGTCGCAGAACAGCCTGCGCCTCAGCTGGACCCGTGAAGAAGTGGACACGCGTCTGCACGGCATCATGAAGAGCATCCACAAGCAGTGCGTCGACGCCGCGGCGGCGTACGGCGTGCAGGGCAACTACGTCGCCGGCGCCAACATCGCGGGCTTCCTCAAGGTCGCCAACGCGATGATGGCCCAGGGCGTCGTCTGACCAAGCCCTCCGCTCGAGACGGCTCCCCCCGCCGTCGCCGAGAGCGAGAGCACGGGCGCGCGGTCCGCGAAGGGCCGCGCGCCCGTCAGCCCGGTGGATCGGGGGAGGGGTCGCGACAGTTTGAGCGCAGCTCGGCCTCGGGTATCAACCCTGAAGCCTGAGTGCGAATCCTTAGGGAGCCTGGTCCTCCTTGCCGGCGGCGATGACCGCGGGAGGAGGCGGAAAGGGGCAAGAAGATGAAGAAGATCGAGGTCTACATCCAGCCGTACAGCCTCGACGCCGTAGCCGAGGCGCTGGCAGTCGAGGGCGTCATGGGCATGACCGTCACCGAGTGCAAGGGCTTCGGCGTGCAGCGCGGCTTCGTGCGCGGCGAAGACGTGAAGCCGGGCCAGTACGTGTTCCACCCCAAGATGAAGGTCGAGATGATCGTCATTGAGCCCGAGGTCGAGGGCATCATCGAGCGCATCAACGCCTCGCTGAAGAGCAATCGGATCGGCGAGGGCAAGATCTTCGTGTCGCCGATCGAGGACGCGATCCGTACGCGCACCGGCCAGCGCGGCCGCGACGCGATCAAGTAGCAGTCCGGGGACGCGCGGCCGCCGGTTTGCCGGCGGCCTGAAGAACCACGAGGGGCCCGGCAGCTCGGCTGCCGGGCCCCTCGTCGTCTGTCGTCATGCGGCGCGCGACTGCCGGTGCGCCGCGCCGGTCCGGATTTCTCAGGCCAGCTCGAACTCGCGCTCGAGGTCGGCCTTGGGGCGCGCCCCGATCACCTTCTTGGCCGGCTGGCCGTCCTTGAAGAGGATGATCGTGGGGATGCTCATGATGCCGAACTTGCTGGCCGTCGCCGGGTTCTCGTCGACGTTGACCTTGCCGACGACGACCTTGTCGGCGTGGTCACCGGCGATCTCCTCGACGACCGGACTTACCATGCGGCAAGGACCGCACCACGGGGCCCAGAAGTCGACGATCATCGGCAGCGCGGCGTCGGCAAGCTCGCTGTCGAAGGTCGCGTCGGTCAGGGTCTTCACATCTGCCACGGTCTTCCTCCTTGATGGGTGCGACCAGCCGGTCGCGGGTGTCGAGTGGTCGGTGTTGTCGAAGGGTCTGCGATGCCGTCCAACGGTCAGACGGCGTCGATCACGCGCGTGAGACGCGCCTGGACGTCGACGGCGATCTCGTCGAGGGCCGAGTTGCCCACTATGCCGAGCATCTCGCCGGCGTTGATCGCGCTGACGCGCGTGCCGCCCTCGGTCTCGTAGACGACGACGTTGCAGGGAAGGAGCAGCCCCAGCTCGGGCTCTGCCTGAAGGGCCTTGTGTGCGTGACTCGGGCTGCAGGCGCCGAGGATGGCGTACTTGTCGCGATCCACCCCGAGCTTCGCACGAAGCGTCGCCTGCACGTCGATCTCGGTGAGGACGCCGAAGCCCTCGTTCTTGAGCGCGTCCTTGACGCGCGGCAGGACCATATCGTAGGGCTCGGGCAGCACGCGTCCGATCCCGTAATCGAGGCTCTCCATGTACGACCTCCTAGTGGCTCGCACCGGGGACGCCCCTCGTATACCCCATGGGGTATGACTCGAACCCCGGCATGGACCGCGGGGCGAGGTCCTTCCTCCCGGCTCAGGGCTAGCATGCCCGCGAGGCGGGGGCGCCAACCGTCGCCAGCCGGTCACGGCGGCCGTCTGCCGGCGACGGGCGACGACCCTCGCCTCCCGCGCGGGCTATCGGCTATCATTCGTGGTTCACGGTCGCGGCCGGGACGGACCGCGACGGGCCAGTCCGCCGGCAGAGAGGTGGCGCCAAGGTGAGAAGCGACGAGATCAAGCGCGGCCCGCAGCGCGCCCCGCACCGCTCCCTGCTGCGCGCGCTCGGCGTGAGCGACGCCGAGATGGAGCGTCCGTTCGTCGGCGTCGCCAACTCCTTCAGCGAGGCCGTCCCCGGGCACATGCACCTGCGCCAGGTCGTCGACGCCGTGAAGGCCGGCGTGCGCATGGCCGGCGGGACGCCCTTCGAATTCGGCGTCCTCGGCATCTGCGACGGCATCGCGATGAACCACGAGGGCATGCTCTACTCGCTGCCGAGCCGCGAGCTGGTGGCGGACAGCGTCGAATCCATGGCCATGGGCCACGCCTTCGACGCCCTCGTCCTCGTGCCGTGCTGCGACAAGATCGTGCCCGGCATGCTCATGGCGGCGATGCGTCTGAACATCCCGGCGGTGATGGTTGGCGGCGGCGCGATGCTCGCCGGCCGGCAGGGCGGGCGCGTGATCGACCTGAGCACGGTCTTCGAAGGGGTCGGCCGCCACATGGCCGGCGAGCTCGACGACGACGGCCTCAAGGCGCTCGAGTGCGCCGCCTGCCCGACCTGCGGTTCGTGCTCGGGCATGTTCACCGCGAATTCCATGAACTGCCTCGCCGAGGTGCTCGGCCTGGCGCTGCCCGGCAACGGCACCGTGCCGGCCGTGTACTCCGAGCGCCTGCGTCTCGCCAAGGAGGCCGGCATGGCCGTGATGGGCGTGCTCGCCGCGGACCTTAAGCCGCGCGACATCGTCACCGACGTGGTCATCGGCAACGCCTTGGCGCTCGACGCGAGCCTCGGCTGCAGCACCAACACCGTGCTGCACCTGGCGGCGATCGCGACGGAGGCCGGGCTCGAATTCCCCCTCCAGCGCATCAACGATGTCGCGGCCAGAGTGCCGCACCTCTGCAAGCTGGCGCCGGCGAGCGACCTGCACGTCGAGGACCTCTACCACGCCGGCGGGATCCAGGCGCTCATGAAGCGCCTGATCGACGCCGGCATGATGGACGGCGCGACGAAGACGGTGGCCGCCGCGACGCAGGCGGACGCGGTGGCAGGGGCGAGGGTGCTCGACGACGAGGTCATCCGCCCGCTCGACCGCCCGCATCACGCGACCGGCGGACTCGCCGTCCTCTTCGGCAACCTCGCCCCGAAAGGTGCCGTGGTCAAGGAGGGCGCGGTGGCCGACGAGATGCTGCGCCACCGCGGACCCGCTCAGGTCTTCGAGAGCGAGGCTGCGGCGGTGGCGGCGATCGCCGCCGACAAGGTCCGCAAGGGCGGCGTGGTCGTGATCCGCAACTGCGGCCCCAAGGGCGCCCCCGGCATGCCCGAGATGCTGACGCCGACCTCGGCGATCGCCGGGCGCGGCCTCGACAAGGACGTCGCCCTCATCACCGACGGCCGCTTCAGCGGCGCCACGCGGGGCGCGGCCATCGGCCACGTGGCGCCGGAGGCCCAGGCCGACGGTCCTATCGGCCTAGTCGAGGACGGCGACACGATCGCCATCGACATCCCGGCCCGCAGCCTGACCCTGGAGGTCGGTGAGGAGGAACTTGCGCGGCGCAGGGCGGCGAAGCCGCCCGCCACGCCGCGCGACGGCGTGACCGGCTACCTCGCCCGCTACGTCAAACTCGTGTCCGGCGCCGAGAAGGGAGCCGTGCTCCGATGACACCACAGACCAGGATGAAGGGCTCCGAAGCCATCGTCAAAGCCCTGCAGGACGAGGGCTGCGACGTCATCTTCGGCTACCCCGGCGGCGTCGTGATCCCCTTCTACGACGCGCTCATGGACTCCGACCTGCGCCACGTGCTCGTGCGACACGAGCAGGGCGCGGCGCACGCCGCCGACGGCTACGCGCGCGCGACCGGCAAGGTCGGCGTCTGCATCGCCACCAGCGGCCCGGGGGCGACCAACCTCGTCACGGGCATCGCCAACGCCTATCTCGACTCGATCCCGATCGTCGCCATCACCGGCCAGGTGAAGAGCGACCTCATCGGCACCGACGCCTTCCAGGAGGCCGACACGACCGGCATCACGCTGCCGATCGTCAAGCACTCGTACCTGGTGCAGGACGCGGCCGAGCTGCCGCAGATCATCCACGAGGCCTTTCACATCGCCGGGACCGGCCGGCCCGGCCCCGTGCTCATCGACATCCCCGTGACGGCGTCGCTGGCCGAGGTCAACTACAGGCGTCCCGACGGCCCGGACCTGCCGGGCTACAAGCCCACCGTCAGGGGTCACGTCAAGCAGATCCGCTCCGCGGCCAAGGCGATCAACGAGGCTGAACGCCCGGTGTTCTACGTCGGCGGCGGCGTGATCTCGAGCGAGGCGGCGCCGGAGTTGCTCCGCGTCGCCGAACTGCGCCGCCTGCCGGTGGCGACCACGCTCATGGGCCTGGGCGCCTTCCCCGAGACGCACGAGCTCGCGCTGGGCATGCTCGGCATGCACGGCACCGTCACCGGCAACTACGCGGTCAACGAGTGCGACCTGCTCATCGCCGTCGGGGCGCGCTTCGACGACCGCGTGACCGGCAAGCTGAGCGCCTTCGCGCCCAAGGCCAAGGTGATCCATATCGACGTCGATCCGGCCGAGATCGGCAAGAACGTCGAGCCCCTGATCCCCATCGTCGGCGACGCCAAGCACGTGCTCGCCGCCCTGGCCAAGGAGCTCGAGGCCCTCGAGTGGTCGCCGGAACGCACCACTGCCTGGTGGGCCAAGCTGAGGGGGTGGCAGGACGAGTACCCGCTGCACTACGAGGACCCGACCGACGGCACCCTGGCGCCCCAGTTCGTCGTCCAGGAGATCGACCGCGTCACGGAGAGCTCCGCGGTGGTCTGCACCGACGTGGGACAGCACCAGATGTGGGCGACCCAGTACTACACCTACACCTTCCCGCGCCAGTGGATCAGCTCCGGCGGCCTCGGGACGATGGGGTTCGGTCTGCCGGCGAGCATCGGCGCCAAGGTCGGGCGCCCGGACGCGACGGTGATCGACGTCTCCGGCGACGGCGGCTTCCAGATGACCGCGCAGGAACTGGCGACGGCGGTGAACTACGACGTCCCCGTCGTGGTCGCGATCCTCAACAACCGTTACCTGGGCATGGTCCGCCAGTGGCAGGACCTCTTCTGGAACAAGCGCTACTCGCAAACCCACTTCGAGCGCCAGCCCGACTTCAAGATGCTCGCCGAGGCGTACGGTGCAGTGGGCATGGCGGTCACCGACAAGGACCAGGTCGCCGACGCTTTGCGCGAAGCGATCGCCTGCGGACGTCCGGCCGTCATCGACTTCAAGGTCGCGGGCGAGGAGAACGTGTACCCCATGGTGCCGGCCGGCAGCTCGATCACCGAGATGATCGGCGGCGTGGCCCCGCGCAGGAGGAAGAAGTCATGAAGCACACGCTGAGCGTGCTCGTCGAGAACAAGCCCGGCGTCCTCACGCGTGTCGCCGGCCTCTTCGCCCGCCGTGGGTTCAACATCGAGGGGCTGGCCGTGGGGCCGAGCGAGGACCCGCGGCTCTCGCGCATGACGATCACCATCGACGGCGCCGAGCACCCGATCGACCAGGTGACGAAGCAGCTGCACAAGCTCATCAACGTCGTGAAGATCCGCGACCTGGACCCGGCCGGCATGGTGGCCGAGGAGCTGATGCTCCTGAAGGTCAGCGCCGAGGGCGACAAGCGCGCCGAGGTGCTACAGATCGCCGAGGTGTTCAACGCCAAGATCGTCGATGTCGAGCGCCGGAGCGTGGTCCTGCGGGTCGTGGGCTCGTCGCAGAAGCTCGAGGCGCTGCTCGAGCTGCTCAAGCCGGTCGGCATCCTCGAGATCGTGCGCACCGGCTCGAT
>Ga0315287_10007802_pt1 | contig 10755 bp, 10 predicted proteins | sample YL17G11_0_MG_FD_205037 | JGI IMG/M metagenome (GOLD analysis project Ga0315287, IMG submission 205037) | Sediment microbial communities from Yellowstone Lake, YNP, Wyoming, USA - YL17G11_0 | ecosystem: Environmental > Aquatic > Freshwater > Lake > Sediment | place: USA: Wyoming | collected...
GTGGCGTGAATCCTGCGCCGGGGACAAACCCCTGCGTCGCGGGCGCCAGGACCACAGCAGTAAGCGCCGGACGCACATGGTCGACGTGCAGCCACACGACGGCCGTACAGGCGCCGTCGGCGCCGGCCAGGGCGAACACGGCGAGGTCCGTCGGCCCCGTCGGCGCCAGCTGCGCCGAAGCGGCCGGGCCCACGACCTTGTGCCAGGGCCCGGGGGTAGCGAGAAGGATGATGACGCCCAAGGCCAGCAGGACGCCGAGCAGCAGGGCGGCCCAGGGGTCGAGGCGCCCAAGCACTGCGCGCAGCAGTCTCACTTCACGGGCTTGAACGAGGTCGCGAGACCCATCATGAGGTCGTTGGTCAGCTCGTTGTCGAGCGTGTTGAGCACCCAATAGAGCGTGCCGTTGCGCTTCCACGCGACCATGTGAAGGTGATCGGCCTGAAAAAAGAGCATGTACTTCTGACCGTCGATGAGCTGGGTGCTGTTGGGATGCTGGATCGCCGGAGGATCCATCCAGCGCATGGTCTGGATGCTCCAGTAGCCGCCCGTCGGCGTGGCAACGACGGCCACGGCCGCCGCGCTGCGCCTGCCCTCAGTGGTCTTGATGCCGTAGGCGCGGAACTCGTCGTAGGTGAATCCCGGCGACCACGCCGTAGGCATCTCGAGATGCAGCGACGTCGTGGTGGCGAAGTCACTCCACGCCGCGGCGTCGTAGTTCTGGTTCTTCTGCAGGGTCTGCTGCGGCTCCTGGGCCTCCTGTGGCACGGCCAGCGTGCCGTCGAACGATGAGGTGACGAAGACGCTGATGCCGTCGGCGACTCCGGGGGCGCGATCGACGAGGCGCACTTCGGAGGGCCAGAACATCTCACCCAGGAGCTCAGCCGGGGCGGCCAGGCTCTTGGGCGCATAGACGACCGTGACCGTGCCCGGGAACTCGGGGACGTCGGCGCCGACCTCGGCACGGTAGCCGAGCGCGGCCAGCTGGTTCGCCGCGTTCGTAGACACGCCCCCGATCCCGCTGCCGTTGTACACGGTGACCGGGTACATCTTCTTGGTCAGCTTCAGTCCTTTGACCACCACAGGCGCCTGGGTAGGCTGCGTGAACTCGGCGACCGCCTGGTCGATCTCGGCCTGCGTGGGGACCACGTAGGAGATGCCGTAGAGCATGGGCGTGGCCCCCTCGAGGTGCACCGTATTCACCCTGGAGGTGTCGACCTGGAAGATCAGTTCGACGAGCGGCTGTAGACGCTTGAGCGAGTCGATGTCGGAGGTCGTCTCTTTGGTGACGGCCTTGATGAGACTGATGACTTTGGTCCAATCCCCGCTCCAGCGCGTGGACTGGCGCTGCATCTCCTTGAGAAAGAGCTGCTGGCGCTGCATGCGCGTGAAGTCACCGAGCTGGTCGTGACGGTACCTCACGAAGTCGAGCGCGTCGTGACCGCGGATGAGCTGGTACCCCGGCGAGATGTCGATGGACTTGTAGTCAGCGCTCTCCGGCACGTAGTAACGATGATCGATGGGGATGTACACGCCGCCGAGGATGTTGACCACGTGCCAAAAGCCGGCGAAATCGACCTCGACGAAGTGGTTGATGGGCAGACCGGTGAGCTCGGTGAAGGTCTTGACGGCGAGCGGCGGGCCGCCGTAGGAGTAGGCCGTGTTCATCTTGTCGTAGCCGTGATCGGGGATCAGCACGCGCAGGTCGCGCGGCACCGAGAACATGGAGATGCTCTTGGTCTCGGGATCCAGGCGCACGAGGATCTGCGTGTCGGAGCGCCCGGTGTCGCCGGGGATCTTGGTCTTGTCGGAGCCGATAAGCAGGATGTTCATAGCCTCGCCCGGGAGCGCGGGGCGCAGCTCCTGCTCGGTCTTGGCGACGACGACCTCTTGCTCCGCGCTGCGATGCGCGACGACACTGACCGTACCGTTCGCCCAGCCCAAGGCAACGCTGGGGGCGGCGACCGTCACCAGGACGGCGGCGACGACGAGCGCCTTGAGAGCGAAGTGCCGGCCGAAGGCAAGGTAAGCGGTCGCGGCGAAGGCGACGGCGAAGGCGACGACAGGCATCCCGATGACGACCCAACCGGGCACCTTGCCCGACAGCCTCGCGAGGTCGAAGGCGGCGCGTGAGTTGCCCAGCATGTCGCGGCCGTAGAACCAGAACAGCCCGGCCGCGACCGCGGCGGCAACGGCGACGGCCGCCCACATGACGAGGGTGCGGAGCCCGGTGCCGTTCGCTGCCGGCTCCGGGCGGGCGCCGCGCTGCGCGCGGCGGGGCGCGGCCAACGGCTCGGGCGTCGCAGCGCCGGACACCCTGACGGGCTCGGGCTCACCGCTCCTGTACACGCGATACTCGCTCATGCTCCTCCGCCGCAGGCGCCCGCTGGGGCGCTGCGCAACGCCTCATCGTCGCACGAGCTGAGAGACGGCGGCGACCCCTCGCCGGTTCGCGGGCCCTCGTCTACGCGCATCACGTCCGCCCCGAGTGCCGTCAGCTTGCCGACGAGGTCTTCGTAGCCGCGCTCGATGTGCTGCACGGCGCCGACCTCCGTGACGCCGTCGGCGACCAGACCTGCGGTGACCAGGGCGGCGCCCCCCCGCAGGTCGGGCGCCTCCACGACCGTGCCGCTCAGGGCGCGCGGCCCCTCCACGACGGCGTGGTGACCGCTGGTGCTGATGCCGGCGCCCAGCCGGTTGAGCTCGTCGACCACGACGAAGCGGTTCTCGAACACGTTCTCGGTGACGATGGACGTGCCGTTCGCCAGCGAGAGGAGCACCATCGTCTGCGCCTGCAGATCGGTGGCGAACCCGGGGTGAGGCAGGGTCGAGATATCGATGGGGGCGAGCGGACCGTCGCGGCGCACGGTGATCGAACGGTCGCCGACCCGTACGTCCACGCCCATACCCGTCAGTTTGCCGAGAAAGAGCTCGAGGTGCAGGGGGTCAAGGCCCAGCGTGGTGACTTCTCCGCCCGATGCGACGCCCATGATGAGATACGTGCCCGCCTCGATGCGGTCCGCCACGACCTCGTGGTCCACGCCGTGCAGCGCGTGACCGCCCTCGATGCGGATGGTGGGGGTGCCGGCGCCCTCGATCACGGCGCCCATACCCCGCAAGAAATCGCAGAGATCGACGATCTCGGGCTCTCGTGCGGCGTTCTCGATGACCGTCACGCCGTCTGCGGCCGTGGCAGCCATGAGGAGGTTCTCGGTGGCGCCGACGCTGGGGTAGTCGAGCGGGACGATGGCCCCCCTGAGCTGAGCGCTGCGTATCTTGATGAAACCGTGGTCGATCTCGATGGTCGCGCCGAGCTTCTCGAGACCGCGGATGTGAAAGTCGATGCGCCGCGGCCCGATGTTGCAGCCGCCGGGCATGGCGATGGTGGCCTCGCCGAGACGCGCCACCAGGGGGCCCATGACGATGATGCTGGCGCGCATGGTGCGCACGAGCTCGTAGGGTGCGCAGCCGCTCAGCGCGGCGCCGGCGTGCACGCGCAGGACGTCGCCGGCGTCCTCGACGTCCGCGCCGAGGGCGCGCAGCATCGCCACCATCGTGGCGACGTCGGTGATACGCGGCACGCGGCGGATGATGCAGGGCTCGTCGGTGAGGAGACTGGCGGCGAGCAGCTTGAGCGCCGAGTTCTTGGCGCCCGAGAGCACGACAGTCCCCTCCAAACGGCGCCCGCCGCGCACCATCAGGCGCGCTTCGTGTGAGATCGGACCGTCCATCAGACGGTCACAAGTATAGCGTGTGCCGGCGCGGAAGGGCGCCGCTCAGCGGGAGCGCCCCGCCACATGCAGCCGGTTCGAGGCGCGCCTGAGCGCCTGCTCGGCGCGGAAGTAGTCGACTTCGGCCTGCGCGCCCGGGTCGTGGCGCCCCTGCATGCGCTCGCGGGCGCGCTGCTGCGCCTCCTCCGCGCGGCTCACGTCGATCCTCCCCGCAAGCTCGCCGTGGTCGACTACGACCAGGACCTTGTCGAACAGGACCTGGGCGTAGCCGATGCCGGTGGCGACATACGCCCAGGTGCCGTCGAGGGCGCGGAGGCGCGTCTCGCCGACGCCGAGGAGCGTGACCAGAGGCTGGTGGCGCGCAAGGATGCCGAGCTCCCCGTCGATGCCGGGCAGCACGACCATGGCGACGTCCTCCGCGTACACCTGGCCGTCCGGAGTGACGACTTCGACATGCAATACGCGTGCGTCAGCCACGGGAGCCCTCTCAGCCGGCTTCGTCGCGGCCCGCGAGCTGCCGCCCCTGCTCGGCGGCCTCCTCGATGCCGCCGACCATGAAGAAGGCCTGTTCGGGCAGCTCGTCGCACTTGCCGTCGACGAGGTCCTTGAAGCCGCGCACGGTGTCGGCGAGCGGGACGTACTTGCCGGGGATGCCGGTGAACTGCTCGGCGACGTGGAACGGCTGCGAGAGGAAGCGCTCGATCTTGCGCGCGCGCTGCACGATGACCTTGTCCTCGTCGGAGAGCTCGTCCATGCCGAGGATGGCGATGATGTCCTGGAGCTCCCGGTAGCGCTGCAGGATCTCCTGGACGCGTGTGGCGACCTCGTAGTGCTCGTTGCCGACGGCGTCGCGGGTGAGGATGCGCGAGTTGGAGTCGAGCGGGTCGACGGCCGGGTAGATGCCCTTTTCGACGATGGCGCGGGAGAGCACCGTGGTGGCGTCGAGGTGGGCGAAGGTGGCCGCGGGCGCCGGGTCGGTGAGGTCGTCGGCCGGCACGTAGATGGCCTGCACCGACGTGACGGAGCCGCGCTTGGTGGAAGTGATGCGCTCCTGCAGCTCGCCCATCTCGTTGGCCAGGGTGGGCTGGTAGCCCACGGCGCTGGGCATGCGGCCGAGGAGAGCGGAGACCTCGGAACCCGCCTGCACGAAACGGAAGATGTTGTCGATGAAGAGGAGCACGTCCTGGCCGCCCATCTCGCGGAAGTACTCCGCTACGGTGAGACCGGCCAGACCTACGCGCAGACGTGCACCGGGGGGCTCGTTCATCTGGCCGAAGATGAGAGCCGTCTTGTCGATGACGCCGGACTCCTTCATCTCGAGCCAGAGGTCGTTGCCCTCGCGGGTGCGCTCGCCGACCCCGCAGAACACGGAGAGACCGCCGTGCTCCGCGGCGATGTTGCGGATGAGCTCCTGGACGATCACGGTCTTGCCCACGCCGGCGCCGCCGAAGAGGCCGATCTTGCCGCCCTTGACGTACGGGGCGACAAGATCGACGACCTTGATGCCGGTCTCGAAGACCTCGTCTGTCGGGTCGAGCGACTCGAAATCGGGCGCCGGGCGATGGATCGGCCAGCGCTCGACATCGACGAGAGGCTCGCCGTGGTCGATGGTGTCGCCGTTCACATTGATGAGGCGGCCGAGCGTCTGTTCGCCCACCGGCACCGTCATGGCCACGCCGGTATCGACCACCTCAGTACCGCGCGCGAGGCCGTCGGTGGAGTCCATGGCGACGGCCCGGACCTTGTCGTCGCCGAGATGCTGCTGTACCTCGCAGACGACTTGCTTGAGCTGGCCGTCACCGCTGTCGATGCCCACCGTGAGGGCGTTGTAGATGGCCGGGATCTCGTCCGGGAAGCGGACGTCGATGACCGGCCCGATGACCTGGACGACTGTGCCTGTGTTCATAGCCTCAACTCCGCTCTGCGTGTATGGTGTGCGACGCCCGCGTGGCCCCGGTCACCCGAGGGCCTCGGCGCCGGCCACGACCTCGAGGATCTCCTGCGTGATGGCCGCCTGGCGGGCGCGGTTGAGCGCCAGCGTGAGCGACTCGAGCATCTCCTCGGCGCTGTCGCTGGCGTTGCGCATGGCCGTCATCCGCGCTCCCTGCTCGCTGGCGCTCGACTCAAGAAGAGCGCGGTAGATGGCGATCTCGACGTAAGCCGGCAGCAGGCTTTCCAGGATGACGTTGGCTGCGGGCTCGAACAGATAGGTCACGGGACCGGTGACTCTGGCCGCGTCGGTGACCGCCTCGCGCGGCACCGGCAGGATGACATCGTCGAGGAGCGTCTGCTCGATCGGCGACGTGAAGCGGTTGTAGACGAGCCGCACGCGGTCGACCTCGCCGCTCACATACAGGTCGATGAGATACTGGGCGATGGCTCGCGCGTCCTGATATTCGGGCCGGTCGCTCAGGCCCTGCCAGCTGCGCTCGAGTCGGCACCCCCGGAAGGTCAGGGTGCCGATGCCCTTGCGACCGACGGCGATGACGCGCGTCTCGATGCCCTCCGCGTGGAGCCCGCGCTCGATCTCCATGGCCTTGCGCACCACGTTGGCGTTGAAGGCGCCGGCCAGACCGCGGTCGCCGGTCAAGGCGACCACGGCGACCCTGTGGATCTCGTCGCGCTCCTGCAGGAGCGCGGATCGCCGGGACTCCTCGGAGTACGTCGCGAGATCGATCATCATCTCGATCATGTCGCCGGCGTACGGCCGCAGCGCCTCGATGCGGGCCTGGTTACGGCGCAGCTTGGCGGCGGCCACCATCTCCATCGCCTTGGTGATCTTGCGCGTGTTGTGGACCGACGCGATGCGGCGGCGGATGTCTCGCAGGGTGGCCACGTCAGGCCCCCGCCTCCTCGAGCGCCACATCGGCCGCGGCAGGCTCGGGGGCGAACGAATTGTGATACTCAGCGATGGCCTCGCGCAGGCGCGCCTCGTTTTCCGCTGACAACACCTTCTCGTCGCGAATGGCCGCCAGCAGTTCCGCGTTCTGGCTGCGCAGGTACTCGCGCAAGCCCTCGCAGAAAGCGGCGACGCGATGGACCTCGAGATCGTCGACGTAGCCCTGGTTGCCGGCGAAGATCACCGCCACCTGTTCCTCGACCGGCATGGGGTCGAACTGCCCCTGGTTGAGGACCTCGATCATGCGCTCGCCGCGGGCCAGCGTCCGTTTGGTGGCCTCGTCGAGGTCGGAGCCGAACTGCGCGAAGGCCTGCAGCTCGCGGTACTGGGCGAGGTCGATGCGCAGCCGGCCGGCGACCTGCTTCATGGCCTTGATCTGGGCGTTGCCGCCCACCCGGCTCACCGAGATACCGATGTTCACAGCCGGGCGTACACCGCTGTAGAACAGGTCGCTCTGCAGGAAGATCTGCCCGTCGGTGATGGAGATCACGTTGGTGGGGATGTAGGCCGACACGTCGCCGGCCTGCGTCTCGATGACGGGGATGGCGGTGAGCGACCCGCCGCCGAGCTCGTCGCTCAGCTTGACGGCGCGCTCGAGCAGGCGCGAGTGCACGTAGAACACGTCGCCGGGGAACGCCTCGCGGCCCGGCGGCCGGCGCAGCAGCAGCGACATCTGGCGGTAGGCGTCGGCCTGCTTGGAGAGGTCGTCGTAGAAGCAGACGGCGTGGCGGCCGCTGTAGAGGAAGTACTCGCCCATGGCCGCGCCCGCATAGGGCGCCAGGTACTTGAGGGGCGCCGAGGCCGAGGCGGTTGCCACCACGACGATGGTGTACGCCATGGCGCCGTAGTGCTCGAGCTTGCGCACGACCTGCATCACCGTGGAGGCCTTCTGGCCGATGGCCACGTAGATGCAGATCTCGTCCTGGCCCTTCTGGTTGATGATGGTGTCGACGATGATCGCCGTCTTGCCGGTCTGGCGGTCGCCGATGATGAGCTCGCGCTGGCCGCGGCCGATGGGGATCATGGAATCGATGGCCTTGAGGCCGGTCTGCAGCGGCTCCTTGACCGGCTGCCGCTCGACCACGCCGGGGGCCTTGAACTCCACGGGCCGGAAAGCCGTGGTCTCGATAGGGCCCTTGTCGTCGAGCGGCTGACCGAGTGGGTCGACCACGCGGCCGACCATGGCCTCGCCCACAGGTACCTGCAGCACGCGGCCGGTGCGCTTGACCAGGTCGCCCTCTTTGATAAGTGTGTCCTCGCCGAGCAGCACGGCGCCCACGTTCTCTTCCTCGAGGTTGAGGGCGAGCCCGGTGACGCCGTGGGGGAGCTCCAGCATCTCCATGGCCAGGCAGTTGCGCAGGCCGTAGATACGGGCGATGCCGTCGCCGACCTGGAGGACGGTCCCGACCTCGTCGACCTCTACTTCTGCCTGATAGTTCTCGATCTGCGATCTGAGGACCGCGGCGATCTCTTCCGGGCGCAGCTTCACTCCACGTCACCTCTCAGTTCTGCGGTAGCCAGCCGATGGCGCAGCTGGCGGATGCGGGCCTGCACGCTGCCGTCGACGATCACGTCGCCGACGCGCAGCACGAGGCCGCCGATGATGTCCGGGTCGACTCGCGCAGCGAGCTCGATCCGGCGGCCGGCGGTCTCAGCCACCCGCGCGGTGATACTCTCCAGGACGGTCGCGGTGAGCTCCAGGGCGGAGGTCACCTCGACCCTGACGACGTCCGCCTCAGTGGCGGCGAGCGCCTCGTAGGCTTCGCGCAGATCGGCGACGAGGCCGAAGCGCCCGCGCTCCAGCAGGAGCTGCAGCGTGTTGGCCGCCAGCGGCTGGCCCCCTCGCGTGATCTCGACGAGGATGCGCTGCTTCGCGGAGGTCTCGACTTGCGGGTCGGCGAGCACGTCGCGCAGCGACGCCGAGGCCGCGAGGGCGGCGACGAAGTCGCCCAGGTCGCGGCCCACCGGCTCGACCACGCGAGCCTCCCGGGCCGCATCGAACAGGGCCCGGGCGTAGACGCCTGCGACGTTCTCTTCGCCCAAAGCTAGTTCTCCATGCCCAGCTGATCGACGTTCAGTTCCGCCAGCGCCTCGTCGATGAGGCGCTGCTGGTCGGCCGCGTTGAGGCTGCCGGTCACGACCTTCTCGGTGGCAAGCGCGGTGAACTCGGCGATCTGGCCCTTGAGCTCGCGGACGGCCGCCTGTGTATCGCGCTCGATCTGCTCGTGAGCCTGTTCGAGCACGCGCTCCGACTGGGCGCGCGCCTCGGCCATGATCTCGGCCCTGGCGTGCTCGCCGGTGGTGCGCGAACGCTCGAGGATCTCTTCGGCCTCGGTGCGCACCTTGGCAAGCGTGGCCTTGTACTCCTCGAGGATGCGGTGCGCCTCGGCGCGCGTCTCCTCGGCGGCATCCGTGCTGCCCTGGATGTCGGCGCGGCGCTCGTCGATGACCTTCTGGATGGGCCCGAAGGCGAACTTCCAGAGGATGAACAGGGCGATGCCGAACGTGATGAGCGTCCAGACCATGAGGCCCCACTCGGTGTTCAGCATGTGGTTCTCCGATCTCCCGTGCGGATCGCGGCGTCAGGCCACGAAGATGAGGATCAGGGCGACCACGAACGCGTAGAGCGCCACGGCCTCGGTCACGCCGATGCCGATGAACATGTTGGTGCGGATGTCGCCGGCGACCTCGGGTTGGCGGGCGATGCTCTCGAGGGCCTTGCCGATCATCAGGCCGAGGCCGAGGCCGGGGCCCAGGGCGCCCACGCCCATGGCGATACCGGCGCCGAGCAGCTTGGCTCCTTCAGCGTCCATTCAGAATCCTCCTTGATGATTCACGCGTTTAACGCTTGCGAGACTGTCTTGACCCAGGCGCATGTGTCAGTGCTCCTGGTCCAGCGCCCCGCCGATGTACACGGCGGAGAGGATGGCGAAGATGAAGGCCTGGATGAAGGCCACGAAGATCTCGAACATGTAGATGAGCACAGAGCCGCCCTGCAGCAGGAGGGCGGCGAGGTAGTTCTGAAAGATGAGCGCCATGGCGAAGAACACGCCGAGGATCGCGTGCCCGGCCAGCATGTTGGCGAACAGACGCACGGAAAGAGAGACCAGGCGGAAGACCTCGCTGACCACGTGGATCACCCAGATGAGCTGCTTGAGCACCGGCGGCGCGCTGGGAGGGGCCCAATTCACGAAGTAGCGGAAGCCGTTCTTGCGGATGCCGGCGTAGTGGGTGAACACGAACGTAAAGAGCGCCAGCGTGAGCGTGACGTAGAGGTTCGCGGTGGCGGCGTAATAGGACGGCTGCCAGTTCTCGCCGAGCGGCAAGGGCAGGAGCCCGATGAGGTTGGAGGCGAGCACGAAGAAGAACACCGCCCCGATGTAGGGGAACCACGTGGCCTTGCCGCTCTTCATGACGTCGCCGACGATGCTGTCGCGGGCGAGCTCGTAGAGGACCTCGACGATGTACTGGAAGCGGCCCGGCTGCTTCTTGATCGTGCGGCTGATAACGAGGGAAAGGACCACGAGGACGGCCGTGGCGACCCACAGTTCGATCACGGCCTTGTTGACCGACAGGTCGACGCCCGCCACAGAGGAAAGACTGATGATGGGATGGAGGGTGAACTCGTCGGCGACCGAAAACTCCTCCCTGGCGCCGCCCGGCAACACCGCGAGCAGCGCCAGGGCGCCCAGTGCGATGAACCCGAAGATGCCCCATTTCACCCTGCGGGTCAACGGACGCCCGCCTGGCGTGCGGCCCCGGGCGGGAGCGGATAGGTGAACAGGCGCACGCCCACGTATACGCTGAACGAGGCGAGGAAGGCGAGGGCCGCGGTGGCGAAGTCGGGTCTCGAGAACACGCCGATGAGGATGAGGACGCCGAGCACGAGCGCGAAGCGCAGGACCATGCCGCCGAGGGCGACGCCCAGCGCCGCGCCGAAGGGCACGGCGGCTCCGCGTCGCCAGGCCAGCGCCTCGAGCGCCCAGTAACCCAGGCAGAGACCGGCGCCGAGGGCGGCGGCCCATACCGACTGCCCCAGCAGCCCGGCGACCACGGCGCTGGCCACGGTCGTGGCGCTCAGTAGAAGCGGTGCGACGGCCTGCCTGCGCACGTGCCGGTCCCTCCCCG
>Ga0315287_10007803_pt1 | contig 10755 bp, 10 predicted proteins | sample YL17G11_0_MG_FD_205037 | JGI IMG/M metagenome (GOLD analysis project Ga0315287, IMG submission 205037) | Sediment microbial communities from Yellowstone Lake, YNP, Wyoming, USA - YL17G11_0 | ecosystem: Environmental > Aquatic > Freshwater > Lake > Sediment | place: USA: Wyoming | collected...
CCAGCAGGGCCTCCGGGGAGGTGACGGGGGTCTGGCTGAAGGAGTTGAGATAGAGCTTGAAGGACTTGGACTCGATGAGGTTCGGCGAATCGACGGGAACGGAAAACGTGGCCATGGCCACCCTCGGTTTGCCCTTTGGATCGAGCCATGACAATTCGTATGCCGTCCAGACGTCGACGCCTGCGAAGGGCAGGGCGCCCTCGATCCCGAGTTCCCTCCGGTGCGGAGCGCGCGGCACCGGAAGGAGCAGCGTCGGGTCGTAGTGGTCTTTGTAGGGAATGATGTCCATGTCAGGGTTCAGGGTTCAGGGTATAGGGTATAGGGAAGGTATTAGGAATTGTTATATGTACATTCTTCTTCATTCCCGATTCCCGATACCCGATCCTTTTTGTCTTTTTTATTGCTTTCGGCGTATCAATTTGTCCGTGTCGAATCCCAGGCCGCGTGCGATCTCGACGAGTTTGGCGTACTGGGCCTCGTCGATCACCGGCGTCCGGGCCATGATCCAGAGGGTTTCACGGTCGGGCGTTCCGACGATCACCGTCCGGTAGCCCTCGTCGAGGTAGAGGATCCAGTAGTTCCCCTGGGGCTGCGAGGGGATGAAGACCGAAAACCAGTTGTCGAAGCGGACCTCTAATCTGGCATTCGTCTTTGCGTCCACCACCCGGGCGCTGCCGCGGATGGACTCCTTGCCGCCTCCCTCGGTGTCGCATTCGTTGAGAACGGATACCTCACCTGTCTCGAGAAGCCCGTAGGTGGCCTGGGAGCGCAGGCAGTTTCTCTGGAACCAAAGGGGCATCCGCGCGATCTCGTACCAGGTCCCCCCATAGCGGGCAAGCTCCACGCGGGCAACCGTCGGCGGGACCTTTGCAGGGTCAAACGCCCCCGGCCCCGCACACGCGCACAGGCAGATACTGACAACAACAGCAAACACTATCGATGCACTATTTCTCATCGCTCGCCGGGCTCCTCTCCTTGAAACTCATTTTTTCCGAACCAATAGAACCAATGGAACGAATAGAACTCTTCAATGAAGGACGGTTTACTTCTTCTCGAGGATTTTCAACAGGTCCTCCTCATTCGATTTCTCCGGGTACTCCACGATCCTGCCGAGTTCCATGCCGTCGCGAAGCACGATCGTCGTGGGGACCCTCTGGATGCTGAACTTCTCCGACATCCCGAGGCCTTCATTTCTCGCGCGGTCGACGCCGTAGAGGGCGAGCTTGAGATTCTTGTTGTCCGCCGCATCGATTAACCTCAGGATCTTCGGGACCTCGCTGACGCAGTCCTTGCACCAGGTGCCGAAGAATATGAGAATGTCGAAGGAACCCCGGATGCCGGCGATCTTCTCGATGACGTCCTTCCGGGGGGTGTAATCCCGGTAGTTGTTCCAGAAGACAGGATAGTCCCGGAAGAGGCTGCCCTGCGTCGTTTTTCCCACGAGCAGCCTGTCGGGCCCGGCTGCGGGCATGGAAGCGAGCGGGCGGGGCTCTCCCTGGGGCGGGTAGTCGCCCTTCGTCAGGGCGTCGCGCAGGGCGGCGGCATTCGTCTTTGTGTCATCGAAGGCGATTGCAACGATGTGTTTCTCCATATCCGTCGACACGTCCTGGACGCCCTCCACTTTTGTCAGGATCGCACGGATCCTCTCCGCCGTGTCCGGTCACTGGCATCCGGGGACGGTGAACTCCATAAACTTCTGTGCTGCCGCGGCCTTGGGTGCGGCGGCAACCAGCAACGCCATGGCCAGCAGGATCACTTTCACTCGGGCGTTCCACCCCCTCATTGGCTTACCTCTTTTCTTCATCGTGCCGACGATGGGATCAATTCCTTTTCGCTGAGGGCCTTTAATTCCAGGCTGACAAATTTGGAGATCTGTCCTGCGCTTGGGGAGGGATTGACAGCATTGACGGTGGATCGCCAGACGATCCCCGCGGTCTTCCCGTCGTAGAGCCTCGACTCCATCGTCGCCACCTGGCTTCGCTTGCTCATCGACGGCTCGGGGCCGAACCATTGCATGTTCATCATCGAATCCCTGCCGGTGGCGGTTGCCATGGTAGAAGCGGTGTCCGCCTGGTAGGATTGAACCTCGGTTCCCACCCTCAGGATTCGCACGATGAGGTAGGCCTCGATTCCCATTCCCTGGCTCACCTTCGCCAGCTCCTCCCGCGTCACCTTGTCGGGGTCGGGGATGCATTCATAGCAGGTGGCCGCCTCGACGCCCCGCGATCGGAGTTGCTTGGCGAATTCGTCCTCGATAGACTGCCTCATGTCGTCCTGCTTCGTCATGGCGACGATCATGATCTTCTTGTAGGCCGGTCCCGTGTAGGTCGAGTTCCTCCAATTGTCCGTCAGCTGCATGGAGGAGGCACAGGACAGGGTCAGCAGTGCTGCTGCAAACAGCAGGATTCCCGGCATAACGATTTTCATCTTACCCATAACAAGTTCCCTTTCGTGGTTCAGTTTGCCCTTCCGGGCAACACTTTTTTCCGCTCTTCCGCTCTTCTTATCTTCCTCGCTTCGTTCTTTTACTCCAGGTATCCTTTTTCGGGCATCAGCCCATAACGTCGCAGGCTCTCGCCCGTGGCCGAGATGATGCCGGCAGGGATGCGGATGCCTCCGTGGAGCATGGGGCCCTCCCGGTCCGCGGCCTTCGGCCCGAAGGCCATGAAGTGCTCGATGGCCTTGTTGGCGTTGGTGAAGGCATTGCCGCAGGGGATCTCCCCGACGAGGCCGAAGACTTCCCCCACGGCCCCGGAGAGAGCCGTGGAGATCCGCACCGACTCGGAGAGGCGGCCCTCCCGGATCCCGTCGACAACGTTCAGGAGCCCGGCCGGGAAGCTGTTGGCCGTGCTCAGCAGAAAGCCGTCGTAGGACCCGCCGGCCGCCCGAAGCCACCGGGCGTAATCCCCTTCGGCGCCCCGCACGAGGAACACGTCATGGGCGTTGACACCGGACAGGGCGATGCGGTCGGCACCGCTTGAATCCTTGAAGAGGATGAGATTCGGGTATTTGGCGACAAGCCTTGCAAAGGTCTCCGGCGCCGCCTCGTTTCCCGTGACCTGGGGAAGCTGGTAGAGGGCAACGGGTAGCCCCTTGTCCAGCACGATTTCCAGTGCCGCGCCGATCGTCGCCTGGTCGAGATCCTTTCCGGCGGGCGGGCAGACGGTGAAACCGCTGACGCCGGACGCAATCAGGGCCGCAAGGGGATCGGTCTTGCCGGTCAGCCTGCGCAGGATGTCCAGGAACCGCTCGATGCTGCCCGTCACGTCCACCGTATTTTTCCGGAGGGCCCCCAGCAGAAGCGAAACGCCTTTTTTTCGCGCCATGTCGACGGCAAACCGGACAACCGTATCCGTTTCTGAGTCGTCGAGGTCCCATCCGTCGCCCGTGGAGCCGGGGACGAGATAGCCTTTCACGCAGGGCATCATCCACGCCAGGTGGGCCTCCATCCGACCCAGGTCGATCCGGCGGCCGGCGTCGAAGTGCGTGAGCGAGGGACACCACAGCGGCGGGATCCCCCGGGGGAAGAGAAGCTCCTGCAGGTTTTTTCTTTTCGAGGAAACGGTGCTCATGGTAATCTATCCTTTAGAGGGATTAAAAAATCACGGACAGGATACCCTAAAGCGGCGATTACGGCAATGACGGATCGATGGACGGGACCGCCCGGGGTCGGCCGGGTCCTGACGCAAGGGCACAATGAGATCAAGAAGGAGGAAGGACGATGAAAAAAACGGTTTTTGCGGTCAGTTTGTTCCTTTTGCTGATTGTCCCTGCGGTTCACGCGGCCGACATGACGGATCTGCTGAAGGCCCTGCCGTCAATGCCCACCGGCGGCTCCGTGCAGGAGTCCGGCACGGTCGCCTCGGGTCTGAAAGAGGCCCTGTCCGTCGGCACAAAGAACGCGGTCAATGCGCTGTCGAAAACGAACGGCTACTTCGGCAACGAGGCCGTCAAGATCCTCCTGCCGGAGAACGTCCGCCGCGCAGGCGATGCCCTGCGGATGGCGGGCTACCAGAAGGAGGTCGACGCCTTCATCCTCAGCATGAACCGCGCGGCGGAGAAGGCCGCGCCCAAGGCGGCCGACATCTTTGCCGGCGCGATCCAGTCCATGTCCATCGACGATGCGCAGAAGATCCTGGGCGGCGGCAACACTGCAGCCACGGAGTACTTCAAGTCGAAGACCTCGACGCAGCTCTTCGACGCCTTCAAGCCCGACATCTCGAAGAGCATGAACGAGGTCGGCGTGACGAAGGCCTACAAGGCTATGACGGACCGCTACACGACGATGATGCCCTTCGCGAAGATGGATTCCCTTGATCTCGACAAGTATGTGACGGACAAGTCCCTCGACGGCCTGTTTACCATGGTGGGGCAGGAGGAGACGAAGATCCGCACGAACCCCGCCGCGCGTACGACGGAGCTCCTGAAAAAGGTCTTCACGAAATAAACACAAAAATCCCCCTTCCATCCCCCTTTTCGAAAGGGGGAAAGAGGGGGATTTTCTTTTGCCGCAATTTACTTAGACTGCAGTACGCGGCCGATCGTCATGATCTCCGCTTCCTTCGTCCCCTCGTAGAGCTCGAGGATTTTGGCGTCGCGGTAGTATTTCTGGACAACGTACTCGTCCATGTAGCCGTAGCCCCCGTGGAGCTCGACGGCGTAGTTGGCGCAGAAAACGGCCGTCTGGCCGCCCAGGAACTTGGCCATGGCCGAGAGGGTGTAGTCGGGCTTGCCGATGTCGAAGGTCCAGGCTGCCCGGTAGGTCAGGGTCCGGAGCGCCTCGATGTGGATCGCCATCTCGGCGAGCTTTTTCTGCGTGAGCTGGTACGAGCCCAGGGGCGCTCCGAAGGCCGTGCGCTCCTTGCAGTACTTGACGCTCGCATCCAGACAGGCCACCGAGAGGCCCAGAGCCTGTGCGGCGATCATGGAGCGCGTCGTGTCGAAGAAGTGCATGAGCTGGTAGAAGCCGCGGCCTTCCTTGCCCAGCAGGTTTGCCTGGGGGACCCGGACGTCCTCGAAGGCGATCTCGGCGGTGTCGCTCGCGCGGATGCCCATCTTGCCCTTGAGCTTGGTGCGGGTGATGCCCTTGGCGTTGGCATCCACGATGATCATGCTGAAGCTGTTGTGTTTTTTCTCCTCGGGCTTCGTGATGGCCTGGACCACCATGAAATCGCATACCGTGCCGTTGGTGATGAACATCTTGTTGCCGTTGACGATGAAGTCGCTGCCGTCGCGCACCGCGCGCGTCTTGTAGCCCGCCACGTCGGTGCCCGCGTTGGGCTCCGTGTAGGCGCCGGCGGCGACCCAGTCGCCCTTGCAGACGGGGGGCAGGTACTTCATCTTCTGCTCCTCCGTGCCGTTCTGGAAGATGGCCTCGCAGCCGAAGGGGGCGGCAACCACGTTGAGGCCGATCCCCATGTCCACCCGCGAGAGCTCCTCGGTGATGATCGCGTTGCCCAGAAAGCCCGCGCCGGAGCCGCCGTACTGCTCGGGGATCCAGGCCCCCACGAGGCCGTTTTCTGCCGCCTTTTTGCGGATCTCGGGGGTGTACTTCTCGTGCTCGTCGCACTCCCGGATGTGGGGCGTGAATTCCGCCACGGCGAACTTGTAGGTCATTTCCCTCAACATCTTGAGTTCTTCGGACAGTTCAAAATCCATCTCTCTCCTCCTTTCGTGAGAATTAATAGTCTATTTCCCAAGTATCGTGTTGCGGTTCATGGCGGCTCCCGGGTTCTATGCGAAGAAGATGGACTCCTGCGCCTCGAGGGCCGTCGAATCGCCTGTCTTCAGCACCTCGGCCAGGGCGCCGATCTCCGGCAGGATGTTTCTCGTGAAGAAACGGGCCGATGCGACCTTGCCCTGGTAGAAGGCGTAATCGAAATGATCCTTGCCCAGCTCGTCCATCTTCTTCTGGGCGATGAGGGCCATCTCCAGCAGCAGCTTGGCGCCCCAGAGCTTTCCCGTGGCGTGCAGGACCCGTGTGGCGTAGAGCTGGGGCATGCCCGGGGCGGCAAGCCAGCCCTGCAGGATTTTCAGGATTCCCGCGTATTTGCCCAGCGTGCCCAGGAGGATCTCGAATTCCTTCTCGAAGCCCGCCGCGCTCTTGTTGGCCTCGGCGAATTCCTGGATGTGCTTGAGCCAGGCGAGGAAGACCTCGCCCTTCTTCATGGTCATCTTCCGGCCGATGAGGTCGAGGGACTGGATGTAGTTGGTTCCCTCCCAGATCGGGTAGATCCTCGCGTCGCGGTAGAGCTGTGCGGCGGGGTATTCCTCGGAGAAGCCGTAGCCTCCGTAGCATTGCAGGGCCTCGGAGATGCACTGCAGGGCCGCATCGGAGCACCAGGCCTTCACGATGGGCGTGTTGATTTCGAGAAAGACCCGTGCCTGCTTGTGCAGCTCCGGATCGGTGCTGTGGTTCTCGATGTCCACCCACCAGAAGGTCTGGAGCGCCATGGCGCGGAAGGCCTCGACGTGGGCCTTCTGGTAGAGGAGCATCCGCTTGACGTCCTCGTGCTTGATGATCGCGCAGCGGCCCGACTTGGGGTTGGCCGTGGGCCGGCCCTGGATCCGCTCGCTGCAGTACTGGACGGCGCTGTGGTAGGCCGAGGCCGCCAGGGCGCACCCGGAGAGGCCCGACATCAGCCGCTCCTCATTCATCATCTTGAACATCTGTGCCATGCCCTGGGCCGTGCCGTCTTCACCGGGGGGGCTGCCCAGGAGAAAGCCCCTGCATGTGCCCTCGTCGCCGTAGCTGATGACGCAGGTGGAGGAACCCCGCAACCCGAGCTTGTGCTCGATGCCGGCGCAGGTGATGTCGTTCCACGCGCCGGGGTTGCCGCTAGCGTCGGGCAGGTACTTCGGCACGACGAAGAGCGAAAGGCCCCTCGTGCCGGGGGCGGCCCCCTCGATCCGGGCCAGGGCGAGGTGCACGATGTTTTCCGTGATGTCCTGCTCGCCGCCGCTGATGAAGCACTTGGTCCCCTTGATGAGGTAGACGCCCGGCTCACCCGTCGGGACGGCCTTCGTCGAGGAATCCCCCACGTCGGAGCCCGCCTGGGGCTCCGTGAGGTCCATGGTGCCCGACCACTGGCCGCTGTAGAGCATGGGGAGGTAGCTCCGCTTGAGCTCGTCGCTGCCGAAATCCCGGATCAGCCCCGCGCAGCCCGAGTTGGCGAGCCAGTAGGTCTGAAGTCCCGGGTTGGCGGCGATGAAATACTCGTAGAGCGCCCACAGCACGGTTACGGGGAGGGCCGACGGGTCCTCGGGGTTGACGTTGTTTGCGCCGAAGCCGTTGTTGACGATAAAAAAGTAGGCGTCCTTGGTGGAGGGGGGCGTAAGCACTTTGCCGTTTTCGAAGCGGCACCCGATGTGATCGGAGTCGGCGCAGGAGGGGGCCACGGCGTCGCGGGCCCCTTTCCAGGCGTTCTCCAAAATAAAGTCCAGGTCTTCCACGGAGTAGCCGCCCTTGAAGCGCTCCGTCTCGAAGATCTTCTTCACGTCCAGCCACTCTTTGAGGATGAATTTGTGGTCCCTTGTCGTATGCGAAAATTTTGCAGGCATAAATCGTTCTCGACTTTCCTTTTATTGGATTGCCCCTGTCCCGCCCGCCGAGCGGGCGGGACAGGGGCCCTTGACCTTCGCGTTATTTACTCATGTAGAAATTCTTCTGAAGCGACTTTTTCAACTCGCCCCGCAGGTCGGGGTGGGCGATGGCGATGAGGGCCTCGGCCCGCTCGCGGCGGCTCTTGTAGCGCAGATGCGCAATGCCGTACTCCGTGATGACGTAGTTGGCATACGTCCTGGGGACCGTGATGGGCGTTCCCCCCGGAAGCTCCGGCACGATGGACGAGACCAGCGTCCCGTCCTTGAGCTTACGCGCCGAGGTCATGACGGTGACCCCCTTGCCGCCCGGCGAGTAGAAGGCGCCCGTCATGAAGTCGAGCTGCCCGCCCGAGCCGCTCACCATGCGGTGGCCGAGCCCCTCGGAGGCGATCTGGCCGGAGAAGTCGACCATCAGGGCCATGTTCATGGCCACGACGTTGGGGTGCTGGGCGATGAAGGCGGGGTTGTTCGTGTAGGAGGCCGGGTAGAACTCGCAGGCCGGGTTGTGGTCCACGTAGTCGTACATGGCCTGGTCGCCCACGCAGAAGGTGGCCACGGTGACGCCCTTGTGGAAGGGCTTGCGCTCGTTGGTCACGATGCCCTTGGCCACGAGGTTCTGCAGCCCGATGGGGAAGAGCTCCGTGAGGACGCCTAGGTCCTTCTTCCCGTCGAGGCCGGCCACGACGGCCTCGGGGATGCCGCCGATGCCCATCTGGATCGTGTCGCCGTCGTTGATGAGCTCCAGGACATGCTCGCCGACCTTTTTTTCCACCTCCCCCGGCGTGGGGCGCGGTGGGGCGGGGATCTTCGAGGAGTTCTCCACGAACCAGTCGAACTCCGAGACGTGGATCCAGTTGTTGCCGTAAATGGTGGGCATCTGGTCGTTGATCTCGGCAACGGCCACCCGCAGCTTGCCGGACTGGCGACCCCTCCGGATCGCCTCGAGGTGGTAGAAATTGGTGAGGCCGAGATTGACGTAGCCCTGGGAGTTCGGCGGGGTCGTCATGCAGATGAACACGTCGGACCACATGGCGTACTTGTCGCCCCCGTCGGAGCTCATCAGCGGCCGGAAGTCCGAGAGCCTTGCCTCGTTGATCTTGCGGGAGAGCATCATGCCGAAACAGGGGTTGTAGTTGATGTGCCCGTCGAGCCTGGACATGAACTCGACGTCGTAGAGCTTCGAGGGCCGCACCGGCACGGAGTCGCAAATCTGGACCCCCTTGAGCTCCTCCCCCCGTGCCAGGATGGCTTCAAACATGGGCGGTGAGCAGGCGCCGATGGCAAGCCCGATCCCGACGAAATCGCCCGATTTCACCTGCTTGGCGACATCGGCAAACGACACGCAGCGGCTCTTGTAGTATTCCTGCCAATTGTTGTTCATCGGGTCCCTCCTTGAGTCAGATGAGTTTTCGACCGCCTGCAGGCGCCCGCTCCGGCCGGTGCTGCGCCGCCTCCCCCTGAGGCGGCGCAGCCCTTCATTCCGTCCGGATGCCTGCAGCCATTGCGATGGAAGGGACTGGCGCTATCGCTTGTTGCTGTTGCGCCAGATGCCCTGCGCCTCGGCCGCCTTGATCAGCTCTTCACGCGTGTCGGGGTGGGCGATGTTGATGAGCCCCTCGGCGCGCTGCCAGGTGTTCCTCGCCTTGAGGTTGAATTTCCCGTACTCGGTGACGATGATGTGGGCGATGCTGCGCGGGGCGGTCACGATTCCCCCGTGGGGCAGGAAGGGGACGATGCGCGACCGGATCTTGCCGTCCTTGTCCTTGTAGCTCGAGGGCAGGCAGACGATGGACTTGCCGCCCCTGGATTCGTAGCCGGCCAGGATGAAATCGAGCTGGCCGCCCGTCCCCGTGATCTGCCGGAAGCCCGAAGACTCGGAGCAGATCTGGCCGTAGATGTCCACCTCGATGGCGTTGTTGATGGTGACCAGGTTGTCGTTCAACGCGGCAATGGAGGGCTTGTTGGTGTAGTTCACCGGGTAGGTGGCGCACCAGGGGTTGTCGTTGATGAAGTCGTAAAGAATCTGTGTCCCCAGGGCGAAGGTGAAGACGATCTTGTAGGGGTCGAGCTGTTTCCTGGCGCCCGTGAGCTTTCCCGCATTGAACATGTGCACGTAGGCATCGACGAGCATCTCCGTGTGGCAGCCCAGGTCCTTGAGATCCGATTCGGCGATCATCATGCCCACGGCATTGGGCATGCCGCCGATACCGAGCTGGACGCAGCTGCCGTCCTTCATCTCCTCGACGATGTACCAGGCCACCTTCTTGTCCACCTCCGAGGTCGGAGGCGCCGGGATCTGCGTGAGCGGCGGGTTTTCGCCCTCGACGATGTAGTCGACCTGGCTGATGTGAATGGCTTCCTCGTAGCCGCCCAGGCATCGCGGCTGATTTTTGTTGACCTCCACGATCACGGTCTTGGCCCGCTCGCAAAGGGCCTTGGAATGGGAGCACTGGGGCCCGAAGTTGAAGAACCCGTGCCTGTCCATGGGGTTGACCTGGAGCATGAAGACATCGATGTCATCCCCTTCGGTGCGGCTCAGTCGGGGGACTTCGCAGTACTTGATGGGTGTGTACCACATGGGGATACCCTTGTCGGCGAACTTCCGGTCGGCCCCGGAATAATGCCAGCTCACCCAGGTGAAGGTTTCACCCTTGGGGTCGGCCAGCAGAACGTCCGGTGCATAGGCGGTGACGCAACTGCGGACAATGACATCCTTCAGTTCGCCCTTTCTTGCGGCCAGGGCCTTGTCGCAGGCCCGGACCATGCCCAGAAAGGAGCCGTACTCGACAAAGTCTCCCGATTTCACGACCTTTGCAGCCTGCTCCGCCGTTACGAGTTTCTTCTTGTACAGATCCATCAGACTCATAGATTTCCTCCCCTTTTTTATGGAATGCTGCACGACCCGGCCCCCTGAGGCCGGGCCGTGCAAGTTCACCGTCGCTGTCCTGCCGGGGATCCCCGCCCTTCGGGCCGGGTGTGCCCTGTCAGATCATCTCCAGGGCCGTTGCCATGGACACGCCGCCGCCGCCGCAGAGGGTGGCGAGGCCGAGCGTGTTGCCCCGCTTCTTCATCGCGTGGATGAGCGTCACCATGATCCGGCAGCCCGTCGCCCCCACCGGGTGGCCCAGGCCGCAGCCGGAGCCGTTGACGTTG
>Ga0315287_10007804_pt1 | contig 10754 bp, 7 predicted proteins | sample YL17G11_0_MG_FD_205037 | JGI IMG/M metagenome (GOLD analysis project Ga0315287, IMG submission 205037) | Sediment microbial communities from Yellowstone Lake, YNP, Wyoming, USA - YL17G11_0 | ecosystem: Environmental > Aquatic > Freshwater > Lake > Sediment | place: USA: Wyoming | collected...
GAGGTGCCCCGCTCCTCCTCGTCCCCCCTCAGAGACCTGCTCCTTCTTCATGCAGGGCCGCTGCCTCCGCGGCGCCGCCTGCACGTTCGCCCACGACAGGGTCCCGGCCACCAGGCTGCTGCGGTGCCGGTTCCACGCGCGCGGGGAGTGCATGAAGGGAGCCGAGGCCTGCGAGTTCTCGCACGACCTCTCTCGCGAGCCGTGCGCGCGCCTCCTGCTTCTGGGGACCTGCTCCCTTTCGGCGACGGGGAGGCGCTGCGACCGCTTGCACGATCTGAGTGGCCTCTCGGGCGAGGAGGTGACGGCTCTGAGGGAGAGGTTCAGGCACGGGCAGGAGCAGCGGGAGAAGCTGGGGCAGAGGACGATCGAAGGGTGGAGGGGAGGAGGAAGCGGAGCAGCAGCACCGGCAGCGGCAGCGGGAGCGGGCGCCGGAGAAGGAGACGCTCTCCTTCCTCTCTCGCCTCCTCCCGCCGCTGCTGCTTCTGCACGCGCCCTTCCTCCTTCGGTCGATTCGACGGCCTGGCTCCCGCTCGAGGAGGTGCGCAAGCTGGTCTCCTCGGGCGGCGGCGGCGGCGGCGGCGGCGGCGGTGCTGGCGCTGCTGCTGGCACGGCGACGTCAGCGGAGCGAGACGCCGCCGCGGGCGCCGCCGCTTCCGCCAACGTCGTCAAATCCAAAGAGGCCGCCTCGCAGCAGCTTGCCGGCCTGCTCGCCGCTTCCGGGACTTGAAACTTTCTGTATTTGATGTGTAAATTGAAATGCCCTTTTATTTCTGAAAGGAACAAAATTGAATCACTTTGTTTTTTGTTGTATTTTTTTGGTTTCTTAAAGAGAGAGCACACAAAGCATCTCTTAACTTTTTTTGTCGCCCCACGAAAAGAGGCCACCAAGGATCCCGCCTCCTCCTTTCTTTTCGCCCTCCGCCGCCTCCGCCGTCTTCTTCGCCTCAGGCTTGGAGGGATCGACAGGAGACGAACGACGGAGAGAAGAGGGAGAAGCAGCAGCAGCGGCGGCGCCTCCTCCGCTGCGAGGAGCGTGCCTCCTCTCCGGTGAAGAAGAGGAGGAAGGAGGGGGGCGCCGGCTGCCGCCGTCGCGGTCGCCACCGCGGTCGCCGCCGCCGGTGCTCTTCCCGCCGCTCCTCTCGCCGCTCCTCCTGCTGCTTCCAGTGCCTCCGCTTCCACTGCTCCTCGTCCTCCTGCTGCCGCTGAAGTCGCCGAAGTTGCCGGACCGCCGCGGGATCGCAGGAGGCGAGAGAGGAGGAGGAGGAGGAGAGGAAGAGAACGGCGTCGCCGTCGGCCTCATCGCCGCCGCCGCTGGCGCTCCCCCGGGCAGCAGCGCCCGCCGCGAAACCTGCACCAGCCCGCGCGCGTCCCTCCCCGTGCACAGCACGTCGATCTCCTGCCCCGCGCTCAGCTCTTCGGCCACGCTGTGAATCCGCGCGTGTGCCACCTCGGAGATGTGCAGCAGCGCCTGGAAGCCGCCGTCGAACTCCACGAACGCGCCGTACTCGGCGAGGCCGACGACCCTGACTTTGTAGCTCTCGCCGGCGACGACGTTTGAGCCCGTCAGGTTGCCGACGGCGGCCTCCATGGCAACCGCCACGTCACCGTCGGGGGCGTAGTACCGTGCCTCTGCGGAGGCGGGAGGGGAAGAAGAGGGGGAGGAAGAGGACGAAGAGCTGCCGCTGCCGCGGCGGCCGGTGGCGTTCCTGCCCCCTCCTCCCGCGTCGCCCTCGACGTCGACGACGGCGAGCAGCCCGCCCGTCCGCGCCTCCAGCGCCCGGGAGACCCCGCCGCCGACGCCGATCACCTTCCCGACCTGATCCTTGGGCAGCCCGACGGCGCCGAAGCGCCCCCTGGCCCTCGGCGCGAGCAGGGCGCGCGCGTCTGCGGCCGCGGCCCTCGCCGCGGCGGCGGCCCCTGCGGCGCGCAGGCCGTCTGCCACGACCGAGGCCGGGGCTCCCAGGGACCCGGGGCTCCAGGCCTCGAGCCTCCCCGCCGTCCATCCCTTGGAAGTCGACGATACGGCGAAGGAGGCCGCGGCTGAGGAGGCTTCGATGGCGTCCGGGTCGACAAGGATCTCCCACGAGTCGCTTTCGCCTTCTTTTCCTCCTCCCGGCGACGACGACGACGACGACGGTCCGCCGCCGCCGCCGCTTCCGCCTCCGCCCCCGCCTCCTCCTCCTCGCACCCGGAGCGCCGCGGCCGCCGCGGACCCGACCTCTCTCGGCATCGGCGCGCCGGCGCTCGCCATCGCCCTGCAGGCGGCCGCCAGGGCCGCCCCCGAAGGGTCGCCGTCGGAGGAGAGGACGTCGAGCGACAGGCGCAGCGCGAAGGGCGGCCGCACGCCCGGGGGCATGCGCGCGCCGCCCCCGGCGGCGGCGGAGGGGGCGCCGCCCCCCGCGCCCGAGAGCGCGCCCGCCAGCGAGCGCTCGACCCAGGAGGCGAGCCTCCGGTCCGGCCACCACGCCCCCGGCGGGCCCCCGCCCCCCCCCCCGCCGCCTCCGCCGCCGCCCGCGGCCCTCGAGGCCAGCGACGAGGGGGCCCCGAAAAAGGCGGCGGCGGGCGCGAGCGCGGGGCTGCCGCCCAGGGCCGAGCCCCCGCCGGCCGCGGAAAACGCGGGGACGGCGCCGAAGGGCGGGCGCGCGACGGCGGCCCGCAGGCGCGGGGTCGTCACGGGGATGCCGGTGGGGCCGATCGCGGAGGCGAGCGAGGAGATAGAAGAGGGATCGGAAGAGCCGCCGCCCCCGCCGCTCCCGCCCGCGCCGGCGAACCCGGAGGCCCTCCAGTCGACGGCGACGGTCGCCACCGCGGCCACCCTCGTCCCCTCCCCGACCCCGCCGACGGCGGAGCCGTGCGCGGCGGGAAGCGGCGGCTCGGCGCTGACGCCCAGGTCCCTCGCGTCCCTGCTGCCCCGCGGGGCCCACGCGCCCGCGAGCGCCCCCTCGCCGTCCGCCGCCCCGCCGCCGCCGCTGCTCCCGGCCCGCGGCAGGCCCCTCGAGGCGCGCAGCGCCACGGCCTCGGCCACGAGGGCCGGGAACCCCGCCTCGACGTCGGCGGGGCAGACGCAGCCGGAGCCGGCGGTCCGCATCGGGTTGAGCCTCCAGGCGCCCCGCGCGCGCAGGTCCGCCAGGGCGGCGGCCCTGGCGCCGGAGAGGGCGGCCGCGCGCGCCGCGAAGGGGAGCGCGAGGGGGCCCTCCAGGGCCCTGGCGATGAGGGGCCCGGCGGCGGCGGAGAGCGCGGCCATCGCCGCCGGGTCGGGCACGGGGGGCGGCGGCCCCGCCCTCGCCGCCGCCGGCGACGCCGCCTCGAAGCGGGCCGCCGCGTCCGCCAGCGCCGCCTCCAGCCCCGGCAGCGCCTCCTCGGCGGCGCGCGTCGCCGCGGCTGTGGCCTCGGCGACGGCCTGCGGCGACGCCTCACAGGCGCGGAGGTCGAGGAGCGCGATCCTCGGCTCGGAGGCCGAGGGCCGCGAAGAGGAGGACGCCGAGGAGGCCGAACGAGCGCCGGAGGAGGTGAGCGCGACGAGGACGTCGGCCTCCGCCGCGGTCCGCTGCCTCGCGTCCGGGGCGGCCACCGTCTCGAAGGCGGCGCCGCCGGTGCCGCCGCCGGCAGGGGAAGCGACGGCGACGGCCCTCCCCGGGGCCAGGGGCGCCAGCACGCGCGCGCCGGCCGCCGCCGCCGCGACGGGCGCCGCCGCGAGCGCCAGCGAGATCGGGTCAACGTTCGGGTCGCCGCTCAAGAGGGTGCACGAGACGTGCAGCGCCGAGGCCGCGGCGTCCTCCGGGAGCAGCACGCAGCGCAGGGCGGCGGACAGGGCGGCCCCGGCGTCGGCCTCGGCGGCGGAGAAGCCGCCGCCGCCAGAGGCGGCAAAGCCCGCGCCGCCGCCGCCGCCGCCAAGGCTGCCGCCCTCGGCGTGTCCCGCGGCGTATGGCCGCTCCTTGTAGTCCACGACGCACCCGCCCTGTCGCGCGCTGGGCATCGGCGTCGCGGACCGGCCCTCTCCCGGGGTCGCGTCCCTGCGGATCGCGGACGCGAGGAGCCGCGCCGACCCTTGGCTGGCGAGGGCCGCGGCGCCCGCGGCCGGCGCGAGCGCGGCTCCCGCGGAGAGGCTTATTGTCATGGTAACCGGCTTGTTACCGTTTCCGTTCGATTTCAGAGTGATGACGTGGTCCGAGGGGCACCCGCGGAGGGACTCGGAGAGGTCAAAGATCGGGCGCGGGAAGGTAGCCGAAGAGGAAGAGGTCGAAGCGGCCGTCGTCGAGGTTGCCGTCGCCAAGTTTGCCGCCGTCGTCGTCGATGGAGGGGGAGCCGCCGTCGATGAATTCCTCGACCCACATCGCGTCCCGCCTCCGAGCGCTCCGGGGCTCGACGCGCACCACGATGCTGCTCCGAGAGCATGGCAACGAGCACTTTCTACAGTGCTAGCAGGATGATGCTCCAGTAGCGCTCTTGGCGAGCTCCCACGGAGGAGCACACCGAGGAGACGGCGCCGCATGCTTTGGCGAGATTTTTTGAAGCGGAAAATGACATCGGTTTCGCCTTCTCCCACTTTTACCTGCCTTGCGCCTCTTTGCACTCCGACAGAAGGAAGAGAAACACGCGAGAAGCTCATCTCCACGCTAACTGTCCCAGTCTTCTTTGAATACGGCATGCAGCTGCCCCAGGCGACTCGAGTCGTGGCGCAGCGCGGCGGACCGCTCGCCCCAAGGGCATTGCCGCAAAAGCCGACGCGTGGCGTCGCCGCCGCTCGCTCGATGTCGGCGACGGCTTCAGATGTCGGTCCCGCCACGGCCTCTCTGGTCGCTAGTGGCACACCGAAACCGCTCAAGAAGGTGGCCATGATCTCTCTTGGGTGCCCCAAGAACACAGTCGACGGTGAGGTTGTTCTTTGGTTGTTCAACTTGAACGGAAAAGTGCTGAAAGTCAGTCGATGCCCGACGACGACGCCAGCACGCTTCCATCGTTCTAGCCGCCGAACAAAAAGAAGATTCTTGCCGCGCACACGCGTCTGCGCCTCTCCCCTTGCCTTCGCGCTCTCTGTTCCGATTGCGACATAAGAGAATCACAGGCATCCTTGGTCACATAGAGCGAAACAGAAACTTTTCAGAGACAAGCGCGAAACAAGGCCCTCGAAGAAAGAGAGAGAGAGCAGCATGGCATCGGTTTTCTTTCTTTCCTCTCTCTCTCGACCTCCTCACTTCCTCCTCCTCTCCAACTCACCGCCGCCGTTCGCTCCCCTCCAACCAACCCTAAAACCCTCCCCAAACCATCCCAACCAACCACAGGCGAGGTCCTCCTCGGCGACCTCGCCCGCGCCGGATTCCAGCTCGTGCAGGACCCGAGCGAGGCTGACGCCGTCGTCGTCAACACCTGCGCGTTCGTCGAGGACGCCAAGGCCGAGAGCCTCGACGCTATCATGGCCGCCGCGGCGCTGCGCGACGCCGCGAAGGCAGTCCCGGAGAGTGAGAAGGGCGGGAAGAACGGCTCGGGGAAGAAGCGAGGCGGGGGAAAGTCTGGCGGAGGGGGGAAAGGGTTCGGCAAGGCCGCCACTGCCGCCGCCGCTTCGGCCTCTGCGGCCACTTCTGCTCCCGCTTCGGGCCCTGCCAAGGTCATCGTCACCGGCTGCCTCGCGCAGCGCTACGGCGCCGAGCTCGCCGCGAGCCTCCCCGAGGCCGACCTCGTCGTGGGATTCGAGCACTACGGAGGGCTGCCCGCGGCCCTGGCCGCCGCGCTGGGCACCGAGCTGCCGGCCTCCTCGGCAGCGCGCTCGCTCGCGCCGCCGGGCATCGACGGCGAAGATCGAGAAACCTCTTCGTCCTCCTCCTCTCCGACCTCTTCTCGCGTCCGCGTCGGCGAGGCCACCGTGCCCTTCAGGCCCGAGGCCGACCGCGTGCGCCTGACTCCGAGGCACTCTGCCTACCTGCGTGTGGCGGAAGGGTGCTCGCACGCCTGCACCTTCTGCGCGATCCCTGGGTTCCGGTGAGTTGAAAAAGTTGCTTTTTCTTCGTTTTCGGGTTTTTTCTTCTTCTTCGCCGGCGGCGACCCTGTTTCGTCTCCGTTTTCTCCACCAGACCCCCTCTCCCCTCCCATCAATGAGAACAAAAAATCATGATTACATCTTTGTTTTGGTTCGTGGTGTGTGCGTGTGCGTGGCGTTGCTTTTGCGTGCGTGGAATGCTCTCTTTCCTTGTCCCTTTGTTTGGCGTTTCCCCCCCTCGCCCTCTCGCGTTTCTTTTCCTCCTCCTTGCTTTTTTCGCCTAGTACTCGTCGTCCCCCCCTAGTTTTTCCCCTAGTACTCGTCGTCCTCCCCGCCCTCGGCCGTCGAGAAGATCCCCTGGCGCGTCAGGATCACCATCGAGGCGTGCTCCCCGCCGCCTCCAGGCGTCCCGGCGAGGGCGCCCGGGGTGCCCCTCGCTGCCGCCGCGGGGGTGCCGCCGCGACGGCCGCCGCCCAGCGTCGGCGTCGAGAGCCCGCCCCCGGGGGTCCGCCCCTCTCCTCCGCCCCTCGCCGGCGTGCCCCCGCCGCTCCCTCCCGTGGCGAACCTATCGTGCATCAGCACCGAGTCGACGACCGACTCCCCCTTCGACAGGAGGTACGTCGGCGGGACGGTCGTCAGCCCGCCCGCGGAGCTGAGCCCTCCGCCGCCGCGGCCGCCGAGCGTCGCCGTCGGACCCCCTCCGCCGTCCCCGCTGGCGCCGCCGCCTCTCTCCCCGCCGGCCCGCGCCCTCTTGACCGCGTCGAACGACCACAGCACTGTGTGCGTCCCGCAGCTGGCCGCGATCCACCCCTCCTTCGGCGCGTCGGGCGTCGCGACCCACGTGAACTTCCCCTTCGACAGCGGCGCGCCCCCCGTGGCGGCGACGTCCTCGGGCCGCAGCTTGAGCAGACGCGGCGCCGGCGCGCTGCGGCCCATCCGCTGCTTGAAGGCCGAGACGACCTTGCCGCTCTCCGGGTCCAGCCACGACGTCTTGAGCACCATGAGGTACCTGGCCGTCGTCGCGAGCGCCCACTTGCCGTCGAACGTGACGTCGACGGACGTGACGGGGGCGCCGAGCCCGGGCAGGCTCGTCGCCGCGCGCGACAGCGAGCGGTCGGAGAAGAGGCGGACCTGCCCGTCCGCCGACCCGACGACGCACGAGCCGTCCCCGGCCGTGGCCAGGCAGGAGAAGCGCGTGCCCCTGGCGTAGTCCTTGCCTCCGGCCCACTCCACGACCGGGGAAGAAGCAGACGCCGAGGAAGAGGGGGAATTGGCGACGACGCCGCCCCTGGTCCGCATGTCCCATTTCACGAGCCGGTTGGCCGCCAGTCCCAGGAAGGTCGAGCGCCCGTCGAGCTGCGCGCCGCGGCTCTCGTTGGCCAGGTCGTCCATGGGGACCTCGACGCCGTCCTTCTCGAAGCGCCACTCGGAGACGACGCGGCCGGTCTCGATGTCGGCGTCGAGGAGGCGGTCCGGGCGCGAGGCCGACAGCGCCGCCAGCCGCGTCTCGTGGCGCATCAGCAGCATCTTGCCCGGCGTGAGGTCGAGGTCAGAACCGCCTCCAGTCCCGGCGCCGGCTGCCGCCGCTGCGGCGGAGGAGCGGAGCCTCGACGAGCGGCCTCCCCCGCCGCTTCCGCCTCCTCCCGCGGGAGGAGTCAAGACGAAGCTGACGGGCCCGCCCTCCATCGGCCTGACGCCGCCGGCGACGTTGCGCAGCGCCTCGATGCGGCCCCCCTCTCGCACGAGGTAGCTGCGCTCGCCGGCCCCCAGCCGGAGGCCGCGGATGCCGTCGGGGACGCCGCCGACGCGCGCGGCTGTCGGCGGCGTCCTATCAAAGTCTCCGTCTTCTTCCTCTTCTTCGTCGGAGGAGCCTCCTGCGTCGGGCATCTCGTCGTCGCCGGCCGCCCACGCCGCGGCCGACGCTGCCGTCTCGCCGTCGAGCCCCAAGTTCAAAACGCTGTCCTCTCCGAAGGCGGCCGCCCTGCCCTCGGCGCCTCCGGGCCTCCCGTAGGTGTTTTGGAACACACACTCGTCGTAGCGGTCGAGGAAGGCGCGGAAGGCCCTGGCGTCGGAGAAGCGGAGCGCGAAGACGGAGGGGGCAGAGGAGGAGGCCCGGGCGCCGCCGCCGCGGATCCCACGCTCCTCCTCTTCCTCCTCCTCGTCTCCTTCTCCGCTCTCGACGGCCATCGTCACGCGCCGCTCGGCGGCGTCCGCGGAGTACTCGTCGGACACCGGGGCCGAGAGGCTTCCGACCTCGAGGAACCAGCGGGCCTTTGAAGAGGCGGAAGAAGAATCCTCGCTGGCGTCGAAGAACGAGGGCGAGGCGGCCGCGTCGACGAGGTCCCAGGAGCCTCCGCGGCCGTCCCCGCGCGGGTCGGGCACGAAGCGGTAGAGCTTGGCCGGGGGGGGCGGGGCCTGTTTTTTCGGGGGGGGGGGGCGGGGGCGGCGGGGAGGAGGTTGGGAAGGTTGAGGGGAGAAGGGTTGAGAGGTCGAGTGTGCTGCTGTCTTTGTTTCGTTCGTCCGCCGTCGGGCGACGTCCGACGAACGATTTGCCGTCGAATCTACTCGCTTCTTCTTCTTTCTTGCTCACCTCTCCGACGGGCTTGCGCTGCTGCTGCGCTGTAGCAGTCGCTGCTGAAGGCGCCGAGGCGGCGACGACGGGCGCGAGAACAGCAGCGGCGGGCTGCTGCTCCGTCGCGGAGGTTGTGCTCTGCGCGGCGCCCATCGTCTGCTTTGCTTCTCGATGTGGCCCCGGTCGCTTGTTCCTCTCTTCTTTCCCTCTTTGCTGCTGCTGCTCTTTCACGCAAGCTACGATCAAGCTGCGATGCCTCTCTCTCTGTGAGAGAGCTGCGCTGGAGAAGCGCGGAGAGAACGCAAAAGCGAGCGAGAAGAAGCGGAAAGAAGCAAGCGAGCGGACGAAAGGAAAAGAAAGCAGCTGTTGTGAAACTGACTCTTTTTGCTTCTTCGCTTTGCTTCCCCTCTCGACCTTCATCAACCACTTTTATCCATTCCAAAATGATCTTTCTTTTCCCTTCCCCCCCCCCCGCGCTCTGGCCCTGTCCAGAGGGGGGAGGACGCGACCTGCGCGAGAAAGAGAGTTCGATTCGAATCTCTCCCTCCCTCCCTCTCGCGCTCTCTCACTTTGAGAAATTCCTTAAAAAACTCAAAACCTCGAAAAAAAACTCGAAAAACCCTGAAAACCTCTTCCCCGCAGCGGCACCTTCCGCTCCAAGCCTTGGGCCGCCGTCGTCTCCGAGGCCCGCTCCCTCGTCGCCTCGGGCGCCCTCGAGCTCAACCTCGTCGCCGAGGACACGAACCAGTACGGCAGCGACCGGAGGGACGGCTCCAACCTCGCCTCGCTGCTGCGAGAGCTCGCCGACATCGAGGGCCTGCGCTGGATCCGGCTGCTTTACTGCTACCCTTCGTACTTCTCCGAGGAGCTGATCGACGAGATCGCGAAGAACGAGAAAGTCTGCAAGTACATCGACATCCCGCTGCAGCACGCGCACAACCTGACGCTCCTGGCCATGAACAGGCCCCCCGCGGCGCACACGCGGACCCTGCTCGACACGCTGCGCGCCCGCATCCCGGGGCTCGCGCTTCGGACGACGTTCATCTCCGGGTTCCCCGGGGAGAGCGAGGAGGCGCACGCCGAGCTCGTGGACTTCGCCGCGACCATGGCCTTCGAGCGCATGGGCGCGTTCGCCTACTCCCCGGAGGACGGCACGCCCGCGGCCTTGTACCCGGAGCAGGTCGACGCGGGCGCGAGGGCGGCCCGCCGCGACGAGCTGGTGTCGCTGCAGCAGGAGATCGGCGCCCGCTTCGCCGAGTCGCTGGTGGGCACGGAGGTCGACGTCCTGATCGACGGGTACGACGAAGAGGAGGACGAGGACGAGGGCGAGGGCGAGGGCGAGGGGGGCGCGAGGAGGCGGCAGCTGATCGGCCGGACGCAGTGGGACGCGCCCGACGTCGACCCGCTCGCGTTTGTGTCGCCCGAGTGGCTCTGCGACGCCGAGCGCCGCGAGCGAGGGGGCCCGCCCTCCTCCTCCTCCCCCTCCGGGCCCTTCGTCCCGTCCCGCCCGCCGCCGACCCCGGGGATGATGGTGCGGTGCCTGGTCACCTCGGCGTCGCTGTTCGACCTGGAGGTGACCCCGATCGAGGTGGTCGCGGACAGCTGGGCGGGAGTGGAGGGGGAGGAGCGCGAGAGGAGCGGGAGCGGCGGCGCCGCCGGCGCTTCGTCGAGGGAGCTCGCCACCGCTCGGTGAGTGCAGCGCCTCGCCTCCTTCTCCCCCCCCCCCCCTCTATCGCTGCGTCGCTGCTGTTTTTTTTCTACACAAGAGAGCAAAAGAGCTTCTATTTTGGGCGTCACAGAAAGAGAGAGATGTAATTCCATTGTTTCTTGTTGCACATTTTTATCTCCCCGCTCTTTTTTTGGGGGCTCGTTTCGATTGTTGTTGAGGGTGAGGCAACAAAAGAGGAGAGAACACCCCCCCAATGAATAAGAACACTTTGCAGTGTTGCAACGATTCCTAGGTAGATTGCCACGACCTGATGAATGCCGCTGGACAACGGAATTGGTTGCTGAAGTTTATTTTCAAGCTTTCCTGCTCTTTTGAAGAGTTATTCAAGCTTTCGTGCCCGAGGCGGAGACGCGGGGCTTGATCGCCAGCTCGGTGTCTCCCTTCTCGGCGGCCTTGAGGTTCTTCAGGACCTGGCCTGTGAAAAGGTTATTTGTGTGAGAGAGAGAGAAGAGAGAGAGAGAGAGAGAGAGAGAGAGAGA
>Ga0315287_10007806_pt1 | contig 10753 bp, 12 predicted proteins | sample YL17G11_0_MG_FD_205037 | JGI IMG/M metagenome (GOLD analysis project Ga0315287, IMG submission 205037) | Sediment microbial communities from Yellowstone Lake, YNP, Wyoming, USA - YL17G11_0 | ecosystem: Environmental > Aquatic > Freshwater > Lake > Sediment | place: USA: Wyoming | collected...
GGGGGATGTGGCCGCCCTTTCCCGGGGAGGGATGACCTTCCGCCGGGTCGAGGGTCTGCCTCCTTTCGGCCGCATCGACCGCATCAACGCCGAACCGGACGTGGTGCTGAGCGTGGTCGGAGGTCCGCTGCCGACGGCGGAGGTGCTGCACGACGAGAAGCGGCGGCAGAAAATCAACGCGATGGGCAAGGAGTGCGTGTCCAAAATGGCGCTCTCCCCTACCATGGCGACGCTCATGAGGCTTTCGCGCGAGTTCATGATCAGGACCGGCCTCGCCACCCCGGAGGTGGAGGAGGCCGTCAAGGCGGCCGAGGAATATGGGCCTGCCAGCATGGCGATGCTGGGCAATTCGGTGTTCGCCGTGGGGAAGGCGAAGGACCAGGACCGTGTTCTGTCCGAACGGGGAACGACCTTCAGGACCAAGGTCGATTGGCGTGGGCCCAGGGTGATCGCTGGCGAACCGGAGAGCTACGATTGAGCGTCGACCCCCTCAGGTATATACAGCGAGTTCGCCATCCACCCGAAAGGTGTCCGATTGGCTGGCATTCCTGAAGTACCCATCCATGCCGCGGGTTTCAGCTGGAGGGTGGCGGCGAGCATCGTCATCGGGGTAGGCTGGCTTTCGTTCATCATCATCTGGCTTTTCTTCTTCGCCGGTTCCTACTCCATCTATCAGAATCTGGCCATCGTCGTCGTCTCGCTGATCGTCGGATTTGGCGCCCTGATCCTTATCTGGATCACCTGGGGGCTGAGGTTCGCAACACCGGTTGAGAGCATCGACCTCGATTGGAAGGAGCAGAGACGAAATTGGTTCGGATGGAGGGGGACCGTCTCCGGCATCATCTGGTTCGCCTGGTTGGCGGTCCTGGTCATCTGGCTGTTCTTCTTCGCGCAGGACTACGATGTCTACCAGAACATCGCCATCATCATCGTCTCATTGGTTGTGGCGGGAGGAGCTTCGGCGATCATCTGGGGCTCCATAGGGTGGCATGAGCGGTGATCAAAGTCCAGCATGATCCTGCTTCTTCTGCCGTTCACTCATAGAGCGTGAAAAGGCGGTCGTCCTGCCCGACCTCAAAAAGCCCGATGCGCGCGCCAGCATCGAGCCAGCCATGTGCATAGTTGACGCATGCGAAGGCGTTCACGAAATCCCCCTTCTGGCGAAAGTTCCTGGCATCGTCGTAGTAAGCTTGGGCCATCTCCAAGAAGCTATCGGCCAATTTCCGACCGAAGGACTTAGGGGGCGCGGCCACCCGTAATTTCTCCAGGGCGCTTTTTGTGGTGTCCAGGTACTTATCGATCTTGGCCTCGGTGATGCGGTCCTCCATCTCACACCCGCTTCGATGGAACGATCTCCACCGATTCGCCGCCGTGCCTGGACTCCCTGGGACGCACTTCGACGAACAAGGGCATTTGGATGTTGCCACCGACGATGAGCGCCACGCCGATGGGAAGGCGCTGGATCTCTTCCTCCATTCCCTCTGATAATCCTTCCAGGGAGTTGGATATGGCCTTCAGGTCATTGGGATTGGTGACCTTCAGTATCATCTGCGTGTTGCACTGCGAGAGCACGTTCTTATCGATCTTTGCGGCCCTTTGACTGATGACCAATAGTCCCAGACCGAACTTGCGCCCCTCGGACGCGATGGTGCGGAATATCTTGCTGGATGCGGCGAGACCCTGCTGCGGACAATAGTTGTGAGCCTCCTCGCACACCATCATCATGGGCGGGACCTTGCCTACCTTGCGCAGCTCGAAGCAGGCGGTGGCGATCCGATTCACCACCAGTTCTTGGATGTCAGGGGGGGTGCCCTTGAAGTTGATGATAGTGGTCTTCCCTTTAACGACGATGTCGTCGATCTTGGTACCTTGGGCGGCGAAGACGTTCATCTCGTTCAGATAATCGAGCTCGGCGATCAACGCCGTGTTCTGGCCCTCCTCATCGGCTTCCAGGACATTGATGATGTCCTTCATCGCGTATTCCTTCTTGACCGTCTTCACGGCGTCGATGGCCTCGCGCAAGGCCTTGAGATAGGGCGCGCCCTTCTTGATATTGGTCAGCTCGAGCAGGTCGCGTGGCTCGATGTTGGAAAGCGTGAACTTGAGCGATTTCGCTTTGGGGTTGATGGTGGTGTCCGTGGCGTACTCCACGATCTGGTCCCCAAAGCTGCGGGGGGTGACGTTGAAGTTGCGGTGGCTCTTAGCGGATGAGCCTTTGTCCCGCATGGCGCCATACTCTCCATGGGGGTCGAATATCATGGTGGTCACCTCGTGCTTCATGAATTCCTCGATCAGGTCACCACATAGGAAGCTCTTGCCGCCTCCGGTCTTGGCCAGGATGCAAACGTGCTTCTGGACCATCGAATTTATGTCGACCTCGACGCGGATATCATGGCCGAACAACAGGCCTACGTAGGCCCCTGTGTCCATGTTCTCCTTCAGACCGATGACATCCTTGATGAGGGAGTCGGTCGCCTTGTAGACATGATCGCCAGCGCGGAATGGGGTGCGAGGCACTTGAAGCAGTCCGCGGTCATCACGGAACCCCACGATGTCCACTCGTGCGATGACCTCCTCCTCGATATCAAAGTCCTCGCCATCCTCGATCTTCTTGGCTTTGTCCATGGAGAGGTTGGTCTTGCGCTCCATGCTCGAGACGCGGCCGAGCACCCAACCTTCGTGTTGATGTTCGATCTGCACGTATTCCATGGTCTCGATGTCGCCGAACACGCGGAAATAGAACTCACATGTCCCGACATTGCCGAATATGATGCCGACATGCTTCAGACCGTCGTGCCTGGCATGCTTCGGAGAATGTGCTGTCTCTGACTTTGCTTCGACGTGGACCTCTGGTGAGCTAGTGACAGCTGGAGCTTCCGCGGTAGAATCGGTTTGCATTCCCATCCCAACCAGAGATATCAAAAGCAGATGATAAATATGTTTGCAGTCTGCCATTTGATCCGTGGCAAGGAATGAGAGTGAAAAAGCAAGCCGTTCGTCTCAAATGGAATCGAACTTCGGAACATCTGGCTTCGGCACGAAGCAGGCCACCTTCGTCTCCAACACCCTGACCCCTGCCTTGGAGAACACCTCGTCCATGACCATTTCTATCGAGCTGCGGAGCGGCCCCGGAGCAGAACGGACCCTGGAGTTCAGTACCAGGTCGGCCTCTCCTTCGAAATACCGGCCTCCTTTGAGCTCATCCACCTGGATGGATTCCTCAACGAGACTTATCTTGGCGCTGGCATTAGGCGAGTTCAAGAAGATCTTGACATGGGCGATGTCGTCCGTCCTGAAATGCTGGGCTATGCCTTTCATCATACCCATCAACAGGTCGTAGGTGTCGACCCTTCCATTGCTGGATGATATCCTGCAGCTAGCACTGTACCATCCCATGGCGGCCTTCTCCATGGAGAAGACCCGCTGGTCCACCTTGGGGGCCTGCTTGGTCGTCTCTCGGTCGGAATTAATGATCCCCAAAATGCTAGCTATGTTGCGTTGGTCCATTGACGAGAATTCGATGATCTGTGCATCCGGGACCTGTTCTCTCACATGCACCTTGACGGCCTGCCTGTCCTTTTCAGATAGCAGGTCGGTCTTGGAAATGACTATCACCTCGGCCTCGTGCATCTGATGGACCGGTATCATCTTCTTCGACCCGAACCCAAGATCATCGCTCTTCTCCAGATCATCCAAGGCCCTCGGCCCATCCACCACGACGAACAGTGGCGATACCTGGAACTCGTCCCGATAGATGGTCCTCATTGGAGTGATTACTGAGGCCATGAGGCTCGTGGAAGTACCGATCGGCTCAGCGATGATGACGTCTGGTTTTCCTACTGCCACTAGGCTTCTCGCGCTCTTCACGAACTCATCGAACTTAGTGCAGAAGCAAGCCCCGATCACCTCTCTTACATCCACTCCCGCACTCTCCATGAACTGAGTGTCGACCAGGACATTTCCCTGGTCGTTCATGACGACGGAGACCGACTTCCCCTGCTTGTTGAGTGCTCGCGCCACGTGGTATGCGAGGGTTGTCTTCCCCGCACCAAGGTACCCGCCTAAGAACACGATCTTGGTCTTCATTTCAAACGCCAAAGCCCGAATTGAGTGGAATAGGCTTCACCCTCTTAACCCTTCATAGACTCCATCGGAGAACGGGAAGGAAGCATAGGTTGGTGAACGCTCCCATAGATGCTTGGATAAGATCCAATGATAATACTTCGCCTCATCGAGATCGAATCTGAAGAAGATTGCAGGGGTGGCAAGTTCATGCCTCCTTCCGCTTCGCCATCCTGTAATACGGTCTGGGAGGTGAGGGTGAGAAGCAATCATCTTTGAACTTCTCGACCTCAAACCCCATCCCTTTGATGCCCTCCTCCACGGACCTCCTCACGGTCTCCTTAAGCCTCTCAGGGGAGGAGACGATACGCGCGTTCACAAATAGCTTGACCTCACCCTGCGAATATCTGGACCCTTTTACCAGGTCAACGGTTAGGTTGCTCCCAACCTCGCTCATCTTCACAGCATTGGTCTCAGACTCGATGAACAATTTTGCATGAGCAATGCCTGTGGGATCATATTCAGAACCGATGGATTTCAGGATTTTCGTAGCTAGATCGTACGAGTCGACCCTTTCTTGGGCCAGGAATTCGAACTTGCCGTTGTACCAACCGAGCTCGGCCTCGGCTTGGGCATATAGCTCATAGTCGATGTCCTTCGGCGATCGATTGCTGGTGGCTTTTGAATCGATGACCTTCAAGATCTGGCCATAACCTTCATCGGAGATCGCGGAATAGGGGATCACCCTGGCGCCGTCGTTGACATCATGGATCGCGACCTTGATCCTCATCACATCCTTGGGCATGATCAGGTCCGACTTGGATAGGACGACGTATTCAGCTTCTTGGATCTGATGCTTTCTAAGAAATCCCCCTAGGGTCTCATCGCTTATGCCTTCGGTAACTATTCTGGATGCATCCACCATGATGATGAGCGGGGCGACTGAGAACTTCTCGGCATAGACTACTTTCAAAGGCCCGATGACCGTTGCCAAGAGGTCGGTGCAACTGCCCACTGGCTCAGCCAGGATGAACTCTGGCTTGGACTTCCTGATGAGATTTTCGGCGTTGTTCATGAAGTCGGGGAAGCGGCAGCAGAAACATCCACCCTGAACATCACACGTGTCCAAACCCTGTGAACATGAGTATTGGCTATCGACCAGATCGACTCCCTGGTCGTTCATGATTATTCCTACGTTGCGACCTGACTCTTGGATGGACTTGGCGATCCTTGTGATCAGGGTCGTCTTTCCAGCACCGAGGAATCCACCGATTATCGCTATCCTTGTCGCCATCAAATCCCTCATTGAATTGGTCCGATTACACAAGCTTCAAATAAATATTTTACTTCATTCTTAAATAATTGATTTATCTCACTTAGAGCTGCGGCGGTTCTAGCCATTTCATATTGCTCTAATATTTAAGTTCAATATTAATTATTTATATTCACAATTAATCATGCTGCGACAGCGATGGAATCGAACTAGACGAGAGCGAGTCAAATGCCAACCTTGAGACAGAATCTGATGGCGGAATTCATTGGTTCGATGTTCCTGGTGATCGTGGCAATTGGATCAACGATCCTACCGATGACATTACCAGGTTGGACCATCGCCATGACGGTGTTCATAAATGCCGTCGCCGTGGCCATGGTACTGTTCGCTTTAATAGAGACGTTCGGTTCTGTGTCTGGAAGTCATTTCAACCCTGCGGTCACGCTTGCTTTGCTCGCCACCAAGGAGATCACCCCAAAGAGAGCAGCCTATTACATGATGGCTCAGTTCATCGGTGGATTCATCGGAGTGATCGTCGTTGGCTTGATGTTCTATGATTACAACCCGACCATTTTGGCAGTGTCAGACCATACGAAGACCTTGAGCCAGGTCTTCGCGGAATTCATCGGTACCTTCATTCTGATAGGGGTCATCTTCGGATGCGTAAGGGGAGGTTCGAAGCATACTGGTCTTGCAGTGGCCTTCGTGGTAGGAGGGATGCTGGTGACGACGGCGAGCACGATGTACGCCAATCCCATGGTCACGTTCTCCCGAATATTCACCTACGCCATATGTCAGATCGCACCAGAATGGGCCGCCCTTTTCATGATGGCTGAGGTCGCCGGAGCATTCTTCGCGGTAATCGTATTCACCATAATCTTCCCTATGAAGTTGAAAGAGAAATGCGACCCATTCGAATGCCCTCCAAAGAAGCCCATCCAGATCGATATGGGCGCGACCTCGGGTGAAAAATGCAGCCCGTTCGAGTGCCCACAGGGCAAGGCATAGCTTCGGTATTTGACCGTCACAGCTAAACCCAAATTATGGTTGAGAAAGGGGTTTGGCCGGGGATTACTTGTCAATCCTCTCTCCCCCAAATCTTTTTAAGGCCACCAGGAGGATTCACAGCCGATGAAGATCCTTTGTGGAACCTCCTCCCAGCACTTGGGGAATGACCTGGCCATAAAATTGAACATTGAATGCGTCCAGGCAAATGTTAGGCGTTTTCCTGACCATGAGTGTTACGTCCGCATAGAACGGGAGGGCCTTGACAAGGAGGTCGTCATCGTCCAGAACACCTATCCTGATAACAACATCATCGAGCTGCTGTTCCTGATCGACGCCGCACGTAGCTTGGGGGCGGAGAAGGTCACTTGCGTGATTCCCTATTTCGGATATTCCAGACAAGACAAGCGTTTCAACCCAGGCGAGGCACTAAGTGCTCAGGTCATGCTCAAGCATCTTGAGATGGATACCGACCGAATCATAACCATAGACCTCCACAAGCCTGAGATACTCAATTGGGTGAAGCGCATTCCTGCGAAAGACCTGCACTCGGAACCGGCCATCGGTCGGTTCTTCATGGATAGCGATGTGGATCTGGTGCTGGCGCCTGATAAAGGTGCGGATAAAAGGGCTGAAGAGGTCGGCCTCCTCATCGGCGTTGAATTCGATCATTTGGTCAAGACCAGATTGAGTGGCAGCGAGGTCAAGATCACTCCTAGCCAGATAGATGCCAAGAACAAGAATGTGCTAATAGTCGACGACATCATTTCCACGGGTGGAACGATCATCGCCGCCACCAATGAATTGAAGCGATTGGGGGCGAAGAATGTCTTCGCAGCATGCACTCATGGTTTGTTCATTGGGGGCGCACTCGAAAAGTTAAAGATGACCTGTGACCGAGTAGTGTCGACCAATACTCTGGAGAGCGAGGTCTCGAAGATCTCCGTCGCGGAAGAGATCGCGAAGGTACTTTGAGATCTTGGCCTCTAAGTGCCATCCTTGAACTTCGATCGGCCTGCATTCCGCCCTTGAAAGGATATAAGAATGTAATCGCATTCCCAACTCGCACTGGGGTCTATCCATGGTGATCAAGAAATCCGAGGATTTCAGCGAGTGGTACAACGAGATAGTCGAACTGGCGTTCCTGACGGATAAGCGCTACCCGATCAAGGGCATGAACGTCTGGACGCCGTACGGCTGGAAGATCATGCGCCAGATCGACACCTACATACGACAGTATCTGGACGCTACCAACCACGACGAGGTCTGCTTCCCCTTGCTCATCCCGGAGACCGAGTTCAACAAGGAGAAGGAGCATATCAAGGGGTTCGACGCTGAGGTGTATTGGGTCACTCATGCTGGCCTTAATGAACTGGACATCCGCCTCTGCCTCAGACCGACCTCCGAGACGGCCATGTACCCCATCTTCGCCTTGTGGGTGAGGTCGCATTCCGACCTGCCGCTCAAGACCTACCAGATCGTCAACACCTTCCGCTACGAGACGAAGCAGACGCGGGCATTCATCCGGGTCAGGGAGATTCACTTCTTCGAATCGCACACCTGTCATACCACCGAGGAGGACGCGCAGCGGCAGGTCGAGGAGGACTTCGCCATCCTAGAGGATCTCAACAAGCATCTGTGCTTGCCGTACTTCCTGTTGAAACGCACCGATTGGGACAAGTTCCCCGGCGCATACTATACCGTTGGAGTCGATTGCCCGCTGCTGGAAGGGAGGAGCCTGCAACTAGGTTCGATCCACCATTATCGAGAGAACTTCTCCAGACCCTTTGAGATCAAGTACGAGGATGTGGACGGTACCCTGAGGTACGTTCATCAGACCACCTATGGCATGAGCGAGCGCTTGGTCGGTTGCCTGGTGGCGTTCCACGGCGATGATAAGGGCCTGGTTCTGCCACCGGACATTGCTCCTATCCAAGTGGTCATCATCCCAATCCTGGCAAAGGGTAAGGTCGAGGAGGTCTCAGCAGAGGCGCACAAGCTCAGGGACGAGCTAATGGCCGCTGGTCTAAGGGTCCACCTGGATGAAAAGGATGAGAGACCAGGGAGTAAGTTCTACAATTGGGAGATCAAGGGCGTTCCGCTGAGGCTCGAGCTGGGGGCGAGGGATATCGCCGAAGGCAAGGTCTCATATGCCGTCAGATTCGACGGCTCCAAAGGAGGCTTTCCCCGTGGCAGCACGATAGAGCAGGTGCGCTCATTGCTTGCCAAGACCGCCATGGACATGATGGCATCCGCAAGAAAGCGTCTTGAGACCGCGGTGGTGCACATCGATGTCTTGGATAACCCCCCAAAGAAAATGCTGCGGTTCGGCTGGTGCGGTTCTGAGCAATGCGGCCGTGAAATTGAGGTGAAGACCGAGCTAAAATTGCTGGGCACGCCCTACTTCAAGGAAGAGTTCCATGGCAGGTGCATCGTCTGCGGAAGGGAGACCACTACTCCAGCCTATGCCGCAAGATCGATGTAAGAGCCAATAAAAGGTAGGGGCGGGCAGACGCCATTGCCGCCCTTTTTCTTCCCTTTATTCTTCTTAAGGAATGGCTCATGGCCTCGATGGCTCACTGCTGTCTTGAGGTCAGCATCAGGCCCAATATTCCAAAAGCCATCATGACTACGAAAATGGCATAGACGCCCATGTTGGTCGGCTCGAAGATGTTCCAAGCATTGTAGATCAGTCCCCAGCCGAGGTAGAAGGAGATCGCTCCGATTATCATTAGCAGCGAAAACGCGACCTTAATCTTCTTAGGGAATGCGGTCTCTTCCATTGCGTGCGCTCAATGGTGTGACCCTATAAAGTACTTTCGAGGCGACCCAAGGAATGGCCAGATGGGACATTCTGAAGTGACTGACAGCGTTTCTCGCAGAGGCCGTCGCCCAATGATCGGCCCGTGGGGAAGCGTTCATTGGCATGCCTTTGATACGAAATATTTATGACATTAAGGATGGAATCTATTCAGCGCCAGCCCTTATTGGTAAGCATAAGGGCCGGATCGAGGTCATCAAATGGCTCAAAAAAGGAAGGGTGAAAAATACACGTGCGAGGAGTGCGGAATGATCATAGTGGTCGATGCTGACTCCTGCGAGTGCGAGGAATGCGATATCGTATGCTGCGAGGTCCCGATGGTGCCCGTCAAGGGGAAGAAGGTAACGAAGAAGGCACCTGCGAAGAAGGTCGTGGCGAAACCGGCAGCGAAGAAGGTACCTGCGAAGAAGCCTGCGGCAAAGAAGAAGAAATGAATGCGTTAAAAGAAGGCTCTGGACCCATTAGAAACGGGACGAATTTTAAGGACCTAAACCCCTTCCCCGATATCATTCTTGATGAGACGAGAAAATGCTAACCTTCGAGCTTAATTATACCAATCGATGACCACGATGCCCGTCTGGAATGAGACAAAACTCACTATCAGTCAAAATCATTTTGTTCGAAATATTTAATATCTAATATGCTCACTACCTTCCTGGTTCCTATGCTGGGAGAGCATACCGCAGAGCTTTCCACATCAGCTGGGAAATGAGGTAAAAGAAATGCCCGCAAAGGTAGCACCAAAGAAGAAGGAAGCCAAGCCGAAGAAAGCCGCCGCAAAGCCTAAGAAGGCAGCCCCTAAGAAGGCAGCGGTGAAGAAGGTCGCCGCAAAGCCCGCGGCCAAGAAGGTCGTGGCCAAGCCGGCAGCGAAGGCTGTCAAGAAGGCTCCTGCGAAGAAGCCTGCAGCCAAGAAGAAGTAGGCTGCTCTTCGACTCCGACCGCTTGGCCATGACTGGCCAAGCGCAACACGCTTTGTAGTTTATCTTCCCAATATATGCAAAATGGTAAGTCGTTTAGATTTCTTTGACAGTTTTCGTTTACGCCCGATTCCCTTGCTGGACAATTATTCATACTAGTAGCCACAATAGTTACCTTACTTCGCAGGGAATCGATCTCAGCGAAACCTAACGTCGGGAGGTACAACGATGCCAGTTATGGAGAAGTTGAAGGCTGAGGAAGCTAAGATCAAATCCAAAATCAAAGAGGAAGAGGAGAAGCGGAAGAGCAAGAAAGAGACCAAGAAAGAGACCAAGAAAGAAGAACAGATGGAAAAGGACATGAAGAAGGGGCAGGCCAAGGTCGAGAAGGAGACCTTCTCCAACAAGACCAAACAGAAAATGGACGATACTGGAGAAGACCTGAAGAAGGATGGCAGGAAGCTGAAGACCAAGATGCATGAAGAGAAGGAGAAGATGAAGGCCAGCCTGGACCGTACGGGAGCGAAAGTCAAGAAAGAGACCGACAAACTCAAGTCCAAGTAGTTCGAAAATCCCCGTGACTTGAGTTGCTTGGACCGTCAAGAACATGGTCGATAGCGCTTCTACCGATGGCCTAACATCGAAGGGGCGCTTACCTTTTTGTTTAGGCCAGCA
>Ga0315287_10007807_pt1 | contig 10753 bp, 16 predicted proteins | sample YL17G11_0_MG_FD_205037 | JGI IMG/M metagenome (GOLD analysis project Ga0315287, IMG submission 205037) | Sediment microbial communities from Yellowstone Lake, YNP, Wyoming, USA - YL17G11_0 | ecosystem: Environmental > Aquatic > Freshwater > Lake > Sediment | place: USA: Wyoming | collected...
CAGCCATCAAGCGCCGGGACGGTGACCGTGAATCCCCCTTCCTCGGCAGGCTCGAGCACGACCTGGAATTTCATCGCAACCTCCGCGATTGATTTGAAATATTCTACCTCGGCTCACACTGTGGTGGGTATGTCGCTGCCGCAGGCGATACCCAATTCGGCGGAGGCGTCGAACCAGGTCGGGACGTGCCGGCGCGGGATGATCAGGGCGTGGCCGCGGTTCACCGGGAAGGCGTCCCAGAGCGCGATCACGAGCGGGTTCTCGAAGATGATTCGTTCGCGGGCGGGTTGGCAGAAGGGGCAGGTGGTGCCGCAGGAGTCCATGCCGGCGGACGTCGTCATCAGGACTCCCGGCCGTATCTCGCCTGACGTTCGCTCACCAGTGTGCCCCCGTGGATTTGTGCCGAGATCGTCGGGATAGTAACAGGATTCCTGGGGGTTGATGGCGATAACAAGAGGGGCGATCCAAGCTGACCCGTGATCCGGGGGAAAAGCCGTCTTGCGCGGAATCAGATATAATCAATTCCGGCTCTGCACTGCAAGGAGAACGCCATGACCACCAAAGAGATGCGAGAACGATTGATCGACGAGATCAGAGGCATTCCGGATACCCGGGTGGCGGAGGTCTACGACCTCATCCATTTCTTCCGAATGGGGCTGGAGAAGGCCGTCCCCGGCGGAGGCTCAGCGGCCGACCTCATGAGCTTTGCGGGATCCTGGTCGGACATGCCGGAGGAGGCATTCTCTTCCCTTGCAACCGAGTGGCAGGAGCGACGCAAGGGGGCATTCGCGCGCCGCCGGGATCATGAAGCCGACGCTGGTTGACACCGACATCCTCTCGCTCTTTTTCCGGGGGCACGCTGGGGTCGTCGCACGATTTGCCGAATACGCCGAGGAACACGGCTCCATCGCTATTGCCGTTATCTCCTACTACGAAGTGCTCTCCGGTCTGCGCCATCGCGATGCCCGCCGGCAGTTCGAGGTGTTCCACGCTTTGTTGCCTCCAACCGCGTCCTGCCGCTGCACGAGGAAGCCGCAGTTCATGCCGCGGACTTCTACGCCACGACCCGCAAGGCCGGCCGGCCTGTAGACGACATCGATCTGTTGATTGCAGGGATCGCCGTTGCCAACGGCTTGGCCGTGGCAACGCGGAACACAGCCCATTTTGCCATGATTCCCGACTGGTCGTGCAGGACTGGTCCATCTGATAGGGGTGGTCTTCTCCGCGCGCCGTTCACCGCCGTCTCGGCGTGAGGCGTGAGCAGGAAGGTCCTGTGGTTGCCGATGTAGTCGATGACCGTCAGCCGCTTGTCGTCGTCGGTCTTGCGCAGACCGCGCCCGAATTGCTGTAGCCAGAGGATGCTCGACTCGGTGGGGCGCAGCATGAGGATGGTGTCCAGCGAGGGGAGGTCGGGCCCTTCGTTGAAGAGGCGGGGGATGCCGCGGTCTTGATGGGAGGGGATTACGTCGAGATCAGCGAACTATGTCCTTGCCGCCTCAGGCTGCGGCGTACTGGCGCACTTCCACCTGCACCCCGGCCCGCGCCGCACTCGTCGCCGCCTCGAGGAGAAGGGTTGCGGTGTCTTCGGAAACGTACTCCTCCCCGCAGTTCTCGCACACCTGTGCCGGAACTCCCTTGAAGACCAGCGTCGAACCGGAGCGCTCGAGGGTGACCGTGGCTTTACCGGCATTCGTGTCGCCGTGCTTGCAGATAACGCACTTCATCAGCGTCTCCTTTTCTTGAAATCGGCTTCCCAGTCCGGTCGAAGAGGTCCATGTGTTTGATTGTAGACGCTTTGGCGGCGGCGTAGCTATGGCGGACAATAGGTCTAAAGGAGATTCTCCCGTTCAGGGTATCGTAGGTCATACCCCTGAGGTAGCATGTTTGAAGCAGCGCAGGAAAGGAGAGCATCGGTGAAGCTGACCCTGACGAACATCGAGCCTCCTTTCTCCACCGACGAGTCTTCTGTGATCGTAGAACCAGCCCGTGGCCTCTACCCGTGAGCGAACTCGAACGTGCCCTCCGCCAGGACGTGGTGAGGATCTGTCCGCCCTCCGGACGCACCGTTGGCTCGGAAGGACATCGGAAGGCGCGGGAATATCTTGCAGGACGGCAGCGCGAACTCGGTTTGCAGCCATACCGTGGATCGTCTTTTGGCATGGCCTACCGGGACTTCGAGCAGAAGTTCTTCAACCTCGTCGGCGTGGTTCCATGCGGCAACGGAGTGCGACCACCGATCCTGATCGGAGCTCACTACGACAGTGTGATCGAGGCGCCTTGCGCCGACGACAACGCCGCGGCGGTTGCCATCGCACTCGCCGCTGCGGCGAAGTTGGCGGGTGAGGAGTTGAAAAGGGATGTCGTCATCGCGCTTTTCGACGCCGAGGAACCGCCGTACTTCCTCGGGGAGAGCATGGGATCGACACGTTTCTACAAGGAGCAGATGCTCCCGGAAGGGGTGCATGCGGCGATCATCATGGACCTCGTCGGCCACGACGTCAGCGTGCCGATCCCGGGAGCCGACAAGATGCGTCCAGGGATTTCGGATCTTATCTGCCTGACCGGATCGGAGAGTCACCCGGATGTTGTTGATCTCGTCTCCAGTCAGGATTTTGGGCAACTGGTCCCGATTGCGACGCTCAACAGCAACATCGGCGACATGAGCGACCACCATGTTTTCCGCACCCACGGCGTTCCGTACCTCTTCCTGTCGTGTGGAAGGTGGAAGCACTATCACCAGCCAAGCGATACGCCAAACAGGTTGAACTACGCGAAGATGGCGCGGATTTCCCACCTGCTTGTTGACTTGACGATGAAGCTGGCCGACGCTCCTCTCGAACGACATTCGGCGGCTGGCGCTGGCCCGATGGAATGCGACACGGTAGCGTTGGAACTTAGGTTTTTCCACCAGGCATTCGGCCCGTTGATCCCGATGTTGCTCGATAGGCTTAGGTTGGTACGTTTGGAGACCCGGGACGACTTGAATGCTCTCGCGCTGGCGCTGCAGTGGTTAACCTAGCTGTGATACAAACAGGCATGATCACGGTCGGCGTCATCTCGGACACTCACGGCATCCTCGACCGCAAGGTGGTTAAACTCTTCGCCGGTGTAGACCACATCCTACATGCCGGGGACATTGGCACCGAGTCCGTATTGCGAGAGCTCGAGATGATTGCGCCTGTCACCGCCGTGTCGGGCAATTGCGACTGCGGGCTTGGTGCGGGGGAGATCGAGGTGGTTGAACTCGGCACCTTCAAGTTCGTGTTGCGCCACATCTTCGATGCTCGCTCTCCGGGTGCTGAAATGAGAGCCCTGATCCGCCAGGAGAAGCCTCACGCCCTCGTCTTCGGCCACACGCACGCGCCTTGCCACGAGCGGTGGGGCGACGTACTGTTGTTCAACCCTGGATATGCAGGTAGGCAGCGTTTCAAGTTGCCGCGAAGCATAGGAATTCTGCGCTGCGACGATCTGGGGATCAGCGCGACTCACATTGGTCTTTAATAATGAACGTCCGACACGGGTCAGTATGTTTCGGCTTCGCGGGCATCAGCAACGTCCTGAACGCCGACCCCGCGAAGCCTGGTGCTACGCTTTGATGTTCTCCGCTTCCCAATCATCGAACACGTTTTCATAGTGCGAGGACAGTTCCGGATAGAGGGATGATTCGACCGACGTGAAATGGCGTAGGTCGCAAGCGTCCCCACCCCCGCATTCGAGGTTGTTCTTGTTCCATCCTAGAACCAAGCCACCATCGATGTCGCCTGAGTACGATCCCTCGTCGAGCAGGCGTATCAGTTCGGCAAGGGTCAGCGGCCCAACGGAGACCTCCGGGGCGACTGTGTACTCGCCGCCGTCCGGATACTCGTCCACGACGCGCCACGCGATCCCCCCGGCGACTGGCCGCGCCCGCACGCTGATCACATCGGCTGTCGTGGACGCGAGCTGAATGCGGACGATTTCCTCCTCGCCGACTTTGAACTCCGGCAGGTACTCTCCGCCCATGAAGGTCGGGTGGATCCTGCCGATTCGGTTTCGTTCGGCTTCCGTCAGCGTGTCTTTCAGAAGGTCGTCGTCCAGTTCCTTCAGGACTCCCGCGTTCCAGTAGTCCCTGATCATCTTCCGCCGGTTCGATCCCTTCACGTGGCTGAGGATCAGGGCCAGGGGGTCCGGGGAGCTCCAGTAGGACTCCGGCCGGAAGTCATAGTCGATTTCAGGGTAGGTTTTCATTGCTTACTCCTCCTCTTCGAGGGGGGTCGAATGCTTCCCGTTGTCCGTGAACCTGCCCTCGTGGACGAGGCTGCCGTCCCGGTCGAATTTCCGGCCGCGTACCCAGATTCGGGCCCCATAGCCGTAGTAATTGCGCTGCTTACCGAAGATCCCATCGAACCAGATCCTGCCGTTGTCGTAGTACTCCGTCCCCCGGCCTTTCGGGAGGCCGTCGACCATCCTGCCGACGTAGCGCAGGGTCCCGTTCGGGAAGAAGATCCGGCACTCGCCGTGGGGCGCACCCTTGCGGAAGGAGCCGTCGCACCACAACACGCCGTTCTCCCAGTAGCCGACACCGAGGCCGTGCGGCAGTCCTCCGCGCCGCGCTCCCCGGTAGCGCAGGGCCCCACTGTCGTAGAAGAGGTCGCCCTTGCCGGTATGGCCGGTCCGAGTCGGCTCCGGAGGCGTGTAGGCTTTCAGGAGGCCAGAGTGGATCTCCTCGAGCTGCGCCGTGGACAGCAAACCAGCCCGGGTGAAGCCAGCGAGGGATACCGCCGGCGGGTGGCGAGCGTGCCACAGCGCCCGCAGCAGGACATCTGCAGCGCTCGAGGCCGAGATCGTCTCGTACGGTTCGAGGATTCCGCAGCAGGCGACGCGGCCGGGGAGCATGTCGAAGGCGAACCAGAGTTCGTAGGACTCGGCGCCGTCGGCGGCGGGGTGCAGCCAGTAGGTCTCGGTGCCCCCGATACCCTCGTACGAGACAGTGGCTGCCGCCACCAGGGCCGCCCCCTCCGGCGGGGCCTTGCGGGTCGGCGCCAGATCGCCGTGCCCGTAGAGATCCAGCCTGACGGAGCCCTTCTTTGGGACAGCGGGCATTGATGGCGGGTTGCTGGCCGGGGCGGACGGTGGCTGCGCCTCCGTGACAGGGACGTTTTCGATGTATTCGATCTCATCGTCCTCGTCCGACTCCTCCAGGTCATCGTTTAAGCCCGCTTCCTCCTCGGCCTGTTCGGCCCTGAGGGCGTCGAGGGCGGAGCGCAGGACGTTTCCCTCCAGCGGGATGTCGAGGTTGCTGGCGCAATCTGCAATCGTGTCGTGGCCCGCCTCCGACGCCAGGCTCCAGAACTCCTGTATCGCGTCGAAGATGGGGGCCGCGGTGAAATAACCATCCTTCAACCAGGGGCCTTCTTCTCGCCAGATCGTCTCGAGTACCTGTTTCGGAAGACCCTCGAACGCGTCGAGCACCGAACGACCATCGCCATCCTCGTTGGTGTCCGCTGCCGCAAGAAGCAAGAGGCCAGCCTCGAGCCCTGTCGCGCCCTTGACGCTGATACCCGAGATATACAAACCGGGACAGCGGGCGTTCGATTCCGACGCGAGGAACGCCGCCAAGACGCGCCAAGGCCGTTCTTCCTGCCAGCGTTTTTCGTTGAAGGACTGGCTCAGCTCAGTCTTGCCGTCCACCCGAAAGCGAACGAACCTGCCGTCTGCCATCCTGTAGAGCGCGGCTTCGCAACTGTCAGACCATCCCGTCCAGGAGACGGTGACAATTCTCCTGGCCCTCGGTACTGCGGTTCCTGTTTTCTGTTCCATAATGCCCTCCCTGCGCATGCTGCCGTTGACGCCACGCACCGGGAGGGGCGAAAAGAAATGTCCGCCGCATCAGGATTTGATACGGCGGACATGCTCGCCGAAGACCTTTAGTTCGACTTGGCTTTCGCCTCATCGCACATCGAACCTTTCTCGGTTCGGCCACCGTGGCGTCTTCAACCCGGTTGGCGGATCCTACGCAGTTGCGGGATCACTCCTGATGCAGTACTAAGTATAGGTCGTAGAGGGAATATTTCAACATGAATTTTACAAGCGGTTCAGGCAGAACAGGCACTCTGGCCGGGAGCATGATCTGGGGTTGAGTTCGCACTCCTGAGACATGATTATGAGACGCATTCTTCGGGCGAGCAATAATATTCGGCGACTGTCCGCGGTCTTATTGGCAGGGTAGTATGACCGAGTGTTCCCGTGGAGATCAGATGCCAAAGCGTGACTCCGCCGATGTCGTCGAGAAATTTATCGCCGAGGTTGAGTGGCGGTTCGCGAAAACGATGCCACAGTGGCCACATTGGTACGTGATGAAAAAGTGGAATCCTGGCCGAGAATCTGAGTTTGTGGAACTGGTCCGCCTTATTTTCGAGAAGGGCAGGGACGAGAAGTGGGGGGTAGGGACACCGCACGAGCGGACAGTCCGATACTTCTACGATGGTGGATACAAATACTGGGTTATGGATCCGACCATCGACGAAACTGATCTGATCAACAGGGCACGTCTGGATGGTAAAGTTACCGGGTAGGGTTTTGACTTGTGAGTTGGCGCGGTAAGCACCCGCTTTTGTTTGTCACGAAACTCCGCTCGACCTTTGTTCAATCATGAAGCATATGGAGTACAACCTTCTTTGCGGCCTCGGGAATCGAATATCAGGGCAGGAATGTCGCGGCGGCGAGGGATTCATCTATATGGGGCCGGTGGGGTCCCCGTGTCCCGAGTGCTGGGGTACCGGAAAGGTCCCGGAGAAGGAATGATGACGGCCCGAAGTCCAATAGATGTGGCAGTGCCTCCCCAAAAATTTCTGGGAAATTTTTACGGCGCCTACTTCATTGGACCATCTCTGCACACGGGTACCGGTTACGTTCTTTACTGCAGGACGGCTAAGCTCCCTGCCGGGAGGGTGGCTAGGGGTGTACCCCCTCATGGTCCTGTGAACCGCGCAGACCGCAATGCCCAGTCTTCCACCTCGACGCTGGTTGGCGCTCCATCCTCGAAGTAGGTGATGATCTTGGTGGCGTCCAACCCCTCGCGTAGTACAGTCGCCAGGCTCTCCCCGGTGACGCCGGCCTCCTCGAGAGCCTCGTGTATGGCGGAGCGAACCTTGGGCGACCGCATGAGTTCTGCGGCCCTACAACTGGTTCCGGTTCCGGCACGCAGTAGGGTAGAATACGGCCCGAACGTGGTAACGGCGGGGTGCTGGACCGTATCCTGATGGATGCGATCCCGCTGAAGGGGAAGGGACAGCGGCATGGATATCATCGCTGAGTTGCGGGGGATAACCGCCCGGCTCGACCAGGAGGGCGTCGACTATGCCCTCTGTGGCGGCCTGGCAATGGCAGTCTGTGCCGTGCCGCGCGCGACGCTGGACATAGACCTGCTGATCCAGGTCGATACACTGGCCCGGGCGCAGCTGGCCGTGGAGCCGCTCGGATTCTGGGTCGGCACCGCCTTGATGTCGTTTCATGGCGGGAAAATCAGGATGGCCCGACCCTGCAAGGTCGATCCTCAGACCCACGAAGAGCTGGTTCTCGATCTGCTACTGACGACCGACGCGACATCTGACGCGAGGATGACATCGCCTACCTGAGGAGCATCATCGATGAAGATTGACATGAGCCCGGAAGCCGTGCGACGCAGGCTGGAACAGGTCGAATCATTGCGGCAGCTCTGTCTCTCGCTGTCGCGTTCCAGCGCCGCCCGCGCGATCGCGGTGAAGCATCCGGCCAACGAGAAGGTACGGCGGACGACGTCGGCGCTGGGCCGCTGACCGGGCCGCTGCGTTCGCGGCGTACAGCGCTCTTTCGAGTTCCCGGCAGGAGTTCGACAGGAAAAGGAGGGCAGCACCATGAACTATTACGGGGCCAGTGAGTTGGCCAGGAATTTCCGGGTCGTCCGCAAGAACACCCTGGCGATCGCCGGGGAGATCCCCGAGGAGCGTTACGGGTTCCGGCCGACGCCCGAGAGCCGGAGCGTGGTCGAGACCCTCGTGCACATCGTGGTGGCCTCCCAGGGCAACTACCGGAACCAGGCGGTGCGGAAGATCACGACGTATGTTGGCGTCGACTTTCCGGCGTTGATCCGGGAGCGCCTGGAGCGGGAGAAGCTGCTGGCGACGGCGTCGAAGGCGCGGCTTCTCGAAGAGTTGCGAACCGACGGCGAGAGCTGGGGGGCCTACCTCGATACGGTCTCCGAGGAGGCCCTGGCGCAGATCATCCCGTTTCCGGAACCCGCCGTGCCGCTTGCGAAGAGCCGCTTCGAGATGCTCCTGAGCGTCAAGGAGCACGAGATGCACCACCGCGCGCAGCTGATGGTGTACCAGCGACTGCTCGGCCTCGTGCCGCATCTGACGCGCGAACGCCAGACCCGGATGGGAACGCTGCCGCCGCGCACGCGGTAGCGCTACGCCTCAACTCCTGTCGCAGGCCCAGGCGATGATCTCCGGGTCGCGTGCGGCGTCGGTGCAGAGGCGCTCCGGGCGCGGCGTCTTTCCGACCCGGGCGAGGTCGAGGCGGTCGGCGTCCCAGCATGTAGCGACGGTGATCTCGGCGACAGTCTCGCCGCTGGTGTGGCCGGTGCAGGCCTCGACCAGCAAGTCCAGCCCCTCGGAGTCCAGGTCGAAGACGGACCCGGCAAGGGCACGGGCCAGGCCGGCGCCGCGCGCGCCGTGCCCCGGGTCGCGGCTGTTGTTGTGGCGACAGGCGTCGTGAAAGTAGGCGAAGAGTTCGACGACATCGGTCCGCGCGCCGGTGAGCCCAGCCAGCCGCAGGCCGTTCTCACGCACGCGCTCCCAGTGCGCGAGACCGTGGATTCCGTCCCAGTCCAGACGGTACTGGGCCCGGACGGCCGCGATTACCGCCGGTATCGTCATCGCCCCCCCTGGCGCCGGGCGAGTCGCGTGAGCAGCCGGTCGGGCGTTTTGACCACCGCCGGCAGCCTCACTTTGCGAAGAACGGCCTCAGCATGTCGGCGATCTCCTCCGGGTAGGCCATGCAGATGCTCTCGTTGTAGAGGTTCCTCAAGGCGCCCACGTCGGTCGCCCCGAGCGCCTGGTTGAAGAACGTCCGGGGCGAGAAGAGGAGGTGGAACCGTGCGTGCTCGTCGCCCTTTTTCCCGGCGAAGAAATTCATGTTGAAGCTGTAGACGCCCAGGGAATCGTAGGCCCTCATGGCTGTGCAGAGACCCTCGCCGAGCGCGAGCAGGTCGTCGCCGGTCAGTTCTAGGGCGGTTGAAACTCCTTCGACGATCGCCAGAACATCGCCGGCGACGCCCAGCGGCGCGTAGGACTGCAGGAAATGGGCCCGGCCGATCGCGCCGAGGTAGCGGGACCTCTCTTTTTGCTCCCGGGCCAGGAGGTCGTCCCAGAAGACACTCCCGGTCGCTGCACGGTAGCGATCGGCAGCCGCCAACTCCTGGGCGAGCAGGTTCGGGGCGGATGAGCTGGCGAACACCTGGAGGTGGCTGTGAATCAGCGAACTTCCCGCCGGGGGCATGTGGTTCCAGTTGACGAGGTGGTAGACGGATTCCGGATGCCCGGCATCGTCCACCCGTCTGAAAAAGTCTTGCGCCAGTCCGAAAGCCTGCGCGATCCGGGCCGGAGTGAATTCGGTCATCGGCGTGAAGTGGCGGTCGCCGAACGTGGCCACCGCGCTCAGGGAGTCGTAGGGCGCGAGGTTCGGGAAGAGGACCATGTCCCCGCGGGTCAGCCGGCCTTCGGCGACGAGTTCCGGCGGGAAAAGAGGCGTCACCTGCAACACCCGCTCCGGGCAGAAGGGACACCAGGACTGAGTCCCCTCCACCATCGTGTCGAAGTCCGGCTTCTGCCACTTCAATGCCATGAAATGGCAGATGCGCGCGGTGCGGCCGGTCAGGGGGTCTCGACGCACCTCGCTCGGAATGGTCTTGCGTTCGCCGCTGGCGCGGGCATCCAGGATCGCGGTTTCCTTTTTGACGGCTTCGAATCTCAGCATGGCCAACCTTTCTCCGCTTTGATCACACGCAGGGTCCCCGATCAGGCCCAAGGCTCTCACGGTTGCGCGCCGAAATTCAATCCGGCACGGTCGGCATTATAGCTCCTGCAGGAGCGGACGGCGACGATCACCGCCCAGACCCGGGTTGAGAACAACTCCTCTAGAAATCGCGGCTGGTCAGTCCCGCGGCAGCGCCCGGTCCAGGAACGCGCCGATCCGCGGGAAGAAGCCGGCGTCCGCCTCGAAGCAGTCGTTGTGGCCGCCGCGCGGGATTTCGTACCACTCGCGCAGCCGGCTCCCCGTCAGCCGGTCGTGGACCGCCCGGCCCAGCGCGAAAGGGATGACCTCGTCGGCCCGCGCGTGCATCACGAGCACGGGGCAGGCGACCCGCGCCGCGTGCGGCCCCATCTCCAGCGCGCCGCCGAGAAACGGCAGGAAGGGCCAGAACGGCGGCACCTGGGCCGCCACCGCCCTTTTACCGGGGAACGACCCCTCGAGGATCAGGAACGCGGCGTCGCGGTTCGCGGCGGCCTGTCGGACCGCGGGGAGGCTGCCGATCGACTCCCCGTAGATCCCGAGCGGTGTGCCGCCGGCGGCGGCGCGCCCCCGCGCCGCCTGGAACGCGGCCTCGGCGTCGCGCAGGATGCCGGCGTCGCCCGGGGCGCCGGCGCTGCGGCCGAAGCCGCGATAGTCGACGATGAAGACGCCGAGTCCGAGCCCGGCGAGCGCCCTGATCTTCGGCAGGCGGTGGCTGACG
>Ga0315287_10007808_pt1 | contig 10753 bp, 6 predicted proteins | sample YL17G11_0_MG_FD_205037 | JGI IMG/M metagenome (GOLD analysis project Ga0315287, IMG submission 205037) | Sediment microbial communities from Yellowstone Lake, YNP, Wyoming, USA - YL17G11_0 | ecosystem: Environmental > Aquatic > Freshwater > Lake > Sediment | place: USA: Wyoming | collected...
ACGATGCTCTGGTGGATGTGCATCGCGCTGCCGGGCTCCTTGGCGTGCGGCTTCGCCATGAAGGTCGCGTACATCTTGTGGCGCAGCGCCGCCTCGCGCGCGGTGCGCTTGAACATGAAGGCCTGGTCGGCGAGGTCGAGCGCGTTGCCGTGCAGCAGGTTGATCTCCATCTGCGCGGGGCCGTCCTCGTGGATCAGCGTGTCGATCTCGATGTCCTGGTCCTCGCAGAACTGGTAGACGTCGTCGAACAGCGGGTCGAACTCGTTGACCGCCGCGATGCTGTAGGACTGCCGTCCGGGTTCCGCGCGACCCGAGCGGCCGACCGGCGGCTTCAGCGGATAGTCGGCGTCGATGTTCGGCTCGACCAGGTAGAACTCGAGCTCGGGCGCGACCACCGGCTCCCAGCCCTTCTGCGCGTAGAGGTCGAGCACGTGCTTGAGCACCTCGCGCGGCGCCATCTTCACGCGCCGCCCGTCGGCGTAGAAGCAGTCGTGGATCACCTGCGCGGTGGGCTCGGAGGCCCAGGGCACGCGGCGCACGGTGCGGGGGTCGGGCTTCAGGATGATGTCGATCTCGGCCGGGCTCATCGCCTTGGAGGTGTCTTCCGGGTAGTCGCCGGTGACGGTCTGCAGGAAGATGCTCTCGGGCAGGCGCATGCCCTGGTCCTCGGCGAACTTCTTCGCCGGCATGACCTTGCCACGGGCGATCCCGGCCATGTCGGGCACGATCGCCTCGACTTCCTGGATGCCGTGGTCGCGGAAGAACTGTGCAATGTCGTTCGGCATGGGAACTCCCTGTTTCTCGATCGCGACGCCGTCGGAGCGCCGCCCGTTCAGCGCGCCGGCCGGGCCGCGCACGCGCGCGCCGCCTCGCCGAACGCGGCGAACAGGGCGCGGGAAAAATCATTGCTCATCACCTGCCACTCGGGGTGCCATTGCACCGCGAGCGCGAACGCCGGCGCATCGACGACGCTGAAGGCCTCCACCAGGCCATCGGGCGCACGCGCCTCGACCGCGAGCCCCGGCGCGAGGTCGCGAATGCCCTGCGAATGCAGCGAATTGACCTGCACCCGGGACGCGCCGCCGGCCCAGTCGCGCAGCACACTGTGCCCCTCGAGCCGCAGCTCGTGGGCGGGGGAATACTGCACGGCCAACGGCTGGGTCTTGTCCTCGGCATGCACCTGGTGCCCGTTCGCCGGACCCAGACCCTGCCAGAGCGTACCGCCGAAAGCGACGTTCATCTCCTGCAGCCCCCGACACACGCCGAGCACCGGCACGCCACCGCCGATCGCAGCGCGAATCAGCGGCAGCGTGGTCGCGTCGCGTTCGGGGTCGTGCAAGGTGCCCGGCGCGCTCGGCTCACCGCCATAGTGCCTCGGTTCGACGTTCGAGGGGCTGCCCGTGAACAGCACCCCGTCGACGGTGGCGAGAATCTCCGCGACGTCGATCGGCTCCGGCAAGACCGGTATCAGCAGCGGCAGCGCACCCGACGCCTGCACGATGGCGTGGATGTACTTTTCGCCGACGGCGTGGAAGGGATGGGGTCCGATCATGCGCCGGTCGGCCGGTATCCCGATGACAGATCTGGTGGAGGAAAATACCATAGTCTATTGATATTTATGAATTTAAGATTGCCAGAACGCCTCGGGCGCTGCAGCCTCCGCCACGCCTCATTACACCACATTGCCGCTCCCGGACAGCTCCCCGTATGCTGCGGCCCAACATGTCAGACACTGCCCTCGCCGAGCTGGAGGCGTTCCTCGCGGCGCACCCCGAGGCCCGGTTCTTCGACGCCTTCCTCAACGATCTGAACACGGTCGAGCGGGGCAAGCGAATCGACCGCGCCGGCATCGCGCGCTTGTTCGAGGCAGGGATGCTGCTGCCCGGGTCCATGTTCGCGCTCGACGTCCAGGGCGGCACGCTGGAAGCCACCGGGCTCGGGTTCGACGACGGCGATGCAGACCGGCCCTGCCGGCCGATCCCGGGAACGCTCTTCCCGGTGCCCTGGTTGCGCGAGCAGGGTGTGGCCCAGCTGCAGCTCTCGATGCACGAGCCGGACGGCCGGGCGTTCTTCGCCGACCCGCGCCATGTGCTGGCGAAGGTGCTCGACCGCTTCCAGCGGCTGAACCTGACGCCCGTCGTCGCCATCGAGTACGAGTTCTACTTCGTCGACCTGCAGCGCGGCCCGGATGGCCTGCCGCGGCCGCCGGCCGGCCCGCTGACGGGCCGGCGCGAATTCCGCACCCAGATCAACTCGATGGCGGACCTCACCGAATATTCCGCCGTGCTCGCGGCGATCGACGCCACCTGTCACGCCCAGGGCGTGCCGGCGACGACGGCACTGGCCGAATACGGGCCCGGACAGTACGAGGTCAACCTCGCCCACCAGCCCGATGCGCTGGCCGCCTGCGACCAGGCGATGCGCTTCAAGCGGATCGTCAAGAGCGTCGCGCGCGCGCACGGCTGCGACGCCACCTTCCTGGCCAAGCCGTATCGCGACATGGCGGGTTCGGGGCTCCACGTGCACGCGAGCCTGCTCGACGCAGGCGGCGACAACGTATTCGCCTGTGACGATCCCAGGCAGTCTTCCGACCTGCGACATGCGATCTGCGGCCTGCTCGATACGCTCGGCGAAGGCATGGCGGTCTGCGCGCCGGGACCGAACTCCTATCGACGCTTCCGGCCTGAAGCCTATGTGCCGATGACGCCGTCCTGGTCAGTCAACAACCGCGGCTCCGCGATCCGCATTCCCGTCAGCGACGCCGCCAACCGCCGGATCGAGCACCGCCTCGCGGGGGCCGATGCCAACCCCTATCTGGTGGTCGCCTGGATGCTGGCCGGCATCCATCGCGGCCTCTCGCGCGGCGCCGAGCCGCCGCCTGCGCTGAGCGGCAACGCCTACCGGCAGGCCGACGCGCCTGCGCTGCCGGTGCACTGGGCCAGTGCGCTGGAGCGCTTCCGCGCCAGCGATTTCGCCCGCGAGTACCTCGGCAATCCCTTTGCCCACCTCTACTCCGTGGTCAAGCAGGGCGAACTCGACGACTTCAACTCCTATGTCTCGCCCCTCGAGATCGAGTGGTACATGGGCGCGCTCTGAGCGGCCCGCGTGCACCATGGGCCGCGCTGCCTACGTCGACTCGTACTACGCCGACTCGGCGTCTCCGCGGCACGAACGGCCCGCGCTCGAGGGCGGCGTCGATTGCGACGTCTGCGTGGTCGGCGGCGGCATCGCCGGATGCTCCACCGCGCTGCATCTGGCCGAGCGCGGCTACTCGGTCGTGCTGCTCGAAGAGCACCGCATCGGCTGGGGCGCCTCGGGGCGCAGCGGCGCGCAGGCGCTGTTCGGCGTGGCGGCAGGCCAGGCGAAGCTCGAGAAGCTGGTCGGCGCCGCCGACGCACGCCGAATCTGGGACCTCACCCTCGAGGGGTTGTCGCTGCAGCGCGAGCTGATCGCGCGCCACGGCATCGACTGCGACTACGTGCCCGGCCAGATGCACGTCGCGATCAAGCCGCGCCAGGACGCGGAACTGCGCACCGAGGTCGAGCAGCTGCACCGTCGCTACGACTACCGCTCGATCCGGCTGTTGCCGCGCGAGGAACTGCGTACGCTGGTCGCGAGCGAGCGCTACACCTCGGGCACCTACGACCCGAACTGCGGGCACCTGCATCCGTTGAACTACACGCTCGGGCTTGCCGCGGCCGCGGAACGCGCCGGCGTCCGCGTCTTCGAGGCGAGCCGCGCGGCCACCTGGGACCGCGCGGGCGGGCGCCTTCGGGTCGCCACCGCGCGCGGCGAGGTGCGGTGCCGGCAGCTCGCCCTGTGCGGCAATGCCTGGCTCGGCGGCACGGCGCCCGCCCTCGCCCGCCGGATCATGGCGGTCGGCACCTACATCGTCGCGACCGAGCCGCTGGGTGCGGCGCGCGCGCGCGCGCTGATCACCAATGGCGCCGCCGTCACCGACATCAACTGGGTGCTCGACTATTTCAGGCTGTCGGCCGACCACCGCCTGCTGTTCGGCGGCCGGGTCAGCTATTCCGGCCTCGACCCGTTCAACACCGCGCAGGCGACACGGGCGCGGATGCTCGCGGTGTTCCCGCAGCTCGCCGATGCGCGAGTGACCCACGCCTGGGGTGGCTACGTCGACATCACGCTGAACCGCGCGCCGCATTTCGGGCGACTCGAGCCGGACGTGTACTTCCTGCAGGGATTCTCCGGCCACGGCATCGCGCTGACCGGCATCGCGGGCCAGCTGCTCGCCGAGGCCGTGGCGGGAACGGCGGAACGCTTCGACGTCTTCGCGCGCATTCCGCACCGCGAGTTTCCCGGCGGGCTCGCGCTGCGCCGTCCCGCACTGGTGCTGGCGATGGCCTGGTACCGCCTGCGCGACCTCCTGTAGCGCGGCGCGCGGCAGCGGAGAGCCGCATCGCCGCCGCGCCGCGTGGCCGCCGACGGCCGCAGCTGCCCGGCCCTCAGACCGAACGCGAGATCAGCTCCTTCATGATCTCGTTGGTGCCGCCGTAGATTCGCTGCACGCGCGAGTCGGCGAACATGCGGCAGACCAGGTATTCGTTCATGGAGCCATAGCCGCCGTGCATCTGCACGCACTCGTCGAGCACCTGCTGCTGCATGTCGGTGATCCAGTACTTGGCCATCGAGGCGGTCTCGGTGTCGAGCTTGCCCTCGAGCAGCTTGACGATGCAGTCGTCGATGAACACGCGGGCGACACGCGCAATCGTCGCCACTTCCGCCAGCTTGAAGCGGATGTTCTGCATGTTGCCGATCGCCTGCCCGAAGGCCTTGCGCTCCTTCACGTAGCGCGAGGTCTCGGCAATCGCCCCTTCCATGGCGCCGACGCCGCAGAGTGCGATGATGGCCCGCTCGTACGGCAGGTCCGCCATCATCTGGTACATGCCCCGCCCTTCCTCGGGTCCGAGCAGGCAGTCGGCCGGCACGCGCACGTTCTCGAAGAAGAGTTCTGCCGTGTCCTGCGCCGCCATGCCCATCTTGTCGAGCACGCGCCCGACGCGGTAGCCCTCGAGAGCCTCGGTCTCGACCATCAGGATCGACAGGCCGCGCTTGCGGTCGGCCGGGTCGGTGCGTACCACCAGCATCAGCAGCGTCGCCGAGCCGCCGTTGGTGATGAAGATCTTCGAGCCGTTGACGACGTAGTGGTCGCCCTGGCGGACGGCGCGGGTCCGGATGCCCTGCAGGTCGGAGCCGGCGCCCGGCTCGGTCATCGCGATCGCGCCAATCAGGTCGCCGCTGGCGAGACGCGGCAGCCAGCGTTGCTTCTGGGCGTCGCTGCCGTGGTTCAGCACGTAGTGGGCGGCGATGCTGTGCACGCCCTGCCCGAAGCCGCTCAGGCCGCGGCGCGCGAGTTCCTCGTAGAACACCGCCTCGTGGCGAAAGTCGCCGCCACCGCCGCCGTAGTCGGTGGGGATGTCGAGCAGCAGCAGGCCGGTTTCGCCGGCCCTGCGCCAGGTCTCGCGGTCGACGTGGTGCTGCGCGCGCCAGCGCGCGTCGTTCGGGACCATCTCGGCCTCGACGAACCGCGACACCGTTTCGCGGAAGGTGCGCAGGTCGTCGTCCATCCACGGGGATACGTAAGGATTCATCTGCAAGGCACCCTCGCGTCTCACCCGCCGTCGTTCAGCCGGCGCTGGTCGGCACTGCCACGTCAGCCAGGCCACGCTCGCGCCGGAGCCTCCGGCGTGCGCGCCACTTGTCGGTGATGTCGCCGACCACCGAATAGGTCGCCGGAACCACGACGAGCGACAGCAGCGTCGAAGTCACCAGGCCGCCGATCACCGACACGCCGAGCGGCGCGCGGAAGTTACCGTCGGCGCCTAAGCCGAGCGCGATCGGCAGCATGCCGGCGCCCATGGCGAGCGTGGTCATGATGACCGGCCGCGCGCGCTTGCGGCAGGCGTCGATCAGGGCGTCGTGCCGCGACAGGCCTTCGCGCTCGCCGATGATCGCGTAGTCGACGATCAGGATCGAGTTCTTGGTCGCGAGGCCCGTCAGCAGCAACAGGCCGATCAGCGAGGGCAGCGACAGCGCATGGCCGGTGAGCAGCAGCATGCCGAAGGCGCCGCCGCCGGACAGGGGCACGGCCGCAAGGATCGTCAGTGGCTGGGTCGCACTGTTGAAGAGCAGCAGCAGCACCAGGTAGACGCAGGTGATCCCGGCGAGCATCGCCAGTGCGAAGCCGACGAACAGCTCCACGAAGGCCTCTGAGTCGCCGGCCGGCCTCACCGTAACGCCGGGCGGCAGCCGCTTCATCACCTCGAGCCTGTTCACCTCGGCGATCACCTCGCCGAGCGGGCGGCCGTTCAGCTCGGCGCTGACGGTGACGTTGCGCTCGCGGTCGAGCCGGTCGATGCGCGCCGGCCCGCTGCTCTCGCGGATCTCGGCGACCGCGGACAGCGGCACCGGCCCCTGCGAGCCGGGGACGCGCAGCAGCCGCAGCACGGAGCCGTCGGTCAACGAGGCGTCGGCGAGCTGCACCCGGATCGGGATCTGCCGTTCGGCGAGGTTCAGCTTGGCGAGCCGCTGCCGGAAGTCGCCACTGGTCGCAATGCGCGCGGCCTCGGCAATGTCGACGGTCGAGACGCCGAGGTCGGCGGCACGCGCGGGGTCCGGACGAATCACGACCTCGGGGCGCAGCAGCGACGCCGAGGTCGAGACGCTGCCGAGGCCTTTCAGGGAGCGCACCGCCGCGGCAAGCTCGCGCGACACGCCGTCGAGCTGCTCGGAATCGCGCCCGGCGACGACCAGCTCGAGCCGACCACCCGGCCCCGAGGCGGTGAAGCCGGCGCGTACGCCCGGCATGTCGCGCAGGCGCTCGCGCACCTCGGCTTCGATTTCCTGGGTGCTGCGCTCGCGATCCGCCGAGAACTGCAGCGACAGGGAGGCCTTGCGGACCTCGGGGAAGGACACTCCCCCGCCCATCGCCTGGCCGCCGACGCCGCCCACGGTCGTGAAGACTCGCGCGACCTCGGGCACGGCGCGGAGCCGCACGCGCGCCTCGCGCGCCACCGCCAGGGTGTCGTCGAGTCGCGCACCGGGCGGTAGCTCCAGCGTCAGCTGGACGCGCGACGGATCGGAGGGCGGCAGGAAAGTCTTCGGGATCAGCGGCACCAGCGCGAGCGACCCGAGGAAGGTCAGCATCGCGAGGCCCAGCACCCAGCGGCGGTGTTGGAGCGCGAAATGCACCCAGCCGAGGTAGCGGCCCATCAGCGGCGTGTCGCTCGCCGACTTCGGCTCGCCCTTCATGAAGTACGCGGCGAGCATCGGCGTCAGCAGGCGCGCGACCAGCAGCGAGAACAGCACCGCCGCGGCAGCGGTCCAGCCGAACTCGCGGAAAAACTTGCCGGTGATGCCAGGCATGAAGGCCACCGGTACGAACACCGCAGCCAGCGTCGCCGAGGTCGCGATCACGGCGACGCCAATCTCGTCGGCGGCATCGATCGCGGCCTGCATCGGCGGCTTGCCCATCGCGCGGTGTCGGGCGACGTTCTCCACCTCGACGATCGCATCGTCGACCAGCACGCCGACGACGACCGCCAGCGCCAGCAGCGACAGCAGGTTCAGCGAGAAGCCGAACAAGTGCATGACTCCGAAGGTCGGCAGCACCGACAGCGGCAGCGCGACCGCCGAGATCCAGGTCGCACGCCAGTCGCGCAGGAACAGCCAGACGACCACGACCGCGAGCAGCGCGCCCTCGAGCAGCATCTGCATCGAGGAGTCGAAGGAGGCTTTCGCGTCCTCGACCGTCGAGGACACTTCCGTGAACCGCACGTGCGGGTATTGCGCCGCAATCTCGGCCATCCGCGCGCGCGCCGCCTTGCCGACCGCGACCTCGCTCGAGCCCCGGGTACGCGTGACGCTGACGCCGACGACGCTGCGGTCGTCGAGCAGCGCCGCCGCACGCGGCTCGGCGCCGCCGTCGGTCACGCGCGCCAGCGCCGACAGGCGCACCGTACGGCCGTCGGGCAGGTAGATCGGATAGTCCTCGAGCTCGGCCGCGGTGCGCACGGTCGACACCGTCCTGACGGACTGCTCCGCGCCGCCGGCCGTCGTGCGCCCGCCCGGGCGCTCGAGCTGCAGGCGCGCCAGCTGCTGCGACACGGCGCCCGCCGTGACGCCGAAGGCCTGCAGCGCGTCCGGCCGCAACGCGACCAGCACCTCGCGATCGACGCCGCCCGTGCGGCTGACCTGGCCTACGCCCGAGACGCCGAACAGCGCCTTGGTGACCACGTCGTCGACGAACCATGAGAGCTCGTCGGGGGCCAGGCGATCCGACTCGACGGCGTAGGCGAGCAGCGTGCCGCCGATCAGGTTGAGGCGCGCGATCACCGGCTCCTCGACGTCGGTCGGCAGGTCGGACCGCACGCGGCTCACCGCATCGCGCACTTCGTCGAGCGCCTCGTTGATGTCCCGCCCGAGCTCGAACTCGACGCGGGTGACCGACGACCCTTCGCTGATGGCCGAGACGATCTTGTCGATGCCCGCCAGGCTCGCGACCGAATCCTCGATGCGCCGCGTGACGTCGGTCTCGAGTTGCGACGGCGTCGTTCCGGGCAGCGTCACGGTGATCTGCACCGAGGGCAGCGCGATGTCGGGCAGCGAGGCAATCGGCAGTTGACGGAAGCCGTAGAGCCCGGCGATGCACATGATCGCGAACGCGAGACCCGCGGCCAGCGGGTGACGTATGCCCCAGAGCGACAGGTTCATGGTTCAGGCTCCCGAGACGACTTTGACCAGATCACCATCGCCGAGGAACCCGGCGCCACGCACGACCACGCGATCGCCGGCGGCGAGCCCGCTGCGGATCTCGATGACGTCGGCCTGCGCCGGGCCGACCTCGACGCGCCGCTGCGCCACCTTGGAATCCTGGCCGACCACGAAGACGTACGGAAAGCCGTCGCGGAAGACGATCGACTGGCGCGGCAGCACGGACACTTCGGCCGCGCCGGTCCGCAGGTGCCCCTCGGCGAACATGCCGGCGCGCAGGCCGCCCGGCTCGGGCAGGTCCGCATAGACCAGCGCGGTGCGCGTCTTGCTGTCGAGCGACGGGGAGACGGTGCGGATCTTGCCCTGCACCACTTCGCCGCCGGGACCGGTGATCTGCACGGTGGCGCCGGACTTGATGCTCACGAGGTCGCCCTCGGAGACCTCGGCGCGCCACTCGAGGCGCCCGCGACGGATCAGGCGCAGCATCTCGGCGCCGACCTGGGCGATCTGCCCGGGCTGGATCGTGCGGCTGGAGATGATGCCGGAATCCGGCGCGCGCAGCGTCGCGAAGCCCAGACGCAGGCGCGCAGACTCGAGCTCCGCCTCGGCCGAGGACACCTGGGCCTCGGCCTTGATGAGCGCCGCGCGCAGATCGTCGGCGTTGCTGGTAGAGATCAGCTTCTGGGCCAGCAGCGATTCGCCGCGGCTCGCCCCGGAGCGGGCCACCTCGAGGCTGGCGCGCGCCTGCGCGAGGCTCGCCTGGGCCTGGCGTAGCTGCACCTCGAGCGTGCGCCGGTCCAGCAGCACGAGCGGCTGGCCGGCAGTGACCTTCGAACCGACCTCCACCAGCACCTGCGACACGCGCACGCCGGCGAGTTCGACCCCGAGGGTCATTTCCTGCCAGGCCTCGACCGAACCCGAGGCGACGACCTCGCGATCGACACTGCGCGTGGCCGGGGCCGTGACCGTGACGGTCATCGAGGCGGAACCGGGGACTGCGCCGGGTGCGGCGCCACGGCCGCCACAGCTGGCCAGCACGGCCACTGCGAGGACGCAGCAGGCGGAACGGACCCCGTGCCGGCTCAGGCCCTGTGTGAGCGAATTCATCGGCACCTTCCCTGGGATGCAGCGACCGGAGCGCCGAAGGCACCCGTGCATCATCCGATACGATACGCATGCCCCGTCCGGGGAGCCAGCGGGCAATGGCGGGAGGGTCCGGGAGCGGCCACACCGTGGCGGTCGGCGTTCCGCCCCGCCGCCGAACCTCAGGTAGATCCCGCCATTGCGCGGATCTCGAAGCACTGGTGGATGCGCGGATTGCGCGCGAAATCCGGCGGCAGGGTAGCGCGGCTGATGTCCTGCACCCGGGCACGCCCGCCGAGCGTGGCGTCCAGGCCGAACTTCTGCGCATTGGTCGAGAAGACCAGCAAACCACCCGGCGCCAGCACGCCGAGGCAAGCGTCGATCAACGCCGCGTGGTCACGCTGCACGTCGAACACGCCTTCCATGCGTTTGCTGTTGGAAAAGGTCGGCGGGTCACAGAACACCAGCTCGAAGCGCTCGCCCCGCGCCCGCGCCTGCGGCAACCACTCGCGCGCATCGGCCTGCAGCTGGCGGTGCGCGGCGCCGTCGAGACCGTTCAACGCCAGGTTGCGCTGCGCCCAGTCGAGGTAGGTGTTCGACAGGTCGACCGTCGTGGTGCTGTGGGCTCCGCCGGCCGCCGCATAGACGGACGCGGTCCCGGTATAGCCGAACAGGTTCAGGAAGCGCCCGCCGCGCGCCGCAGCCCGCAGCCGCGCCCGCGTCAACCGGTGATCGAGGAACAGCCCCGTGTCGAGGTAGTCGGTGAAGTTGACCAGGAACTTCAGGCCCTGCTCGAATACGACCTCGAAGCGCCGCTCCTCGCCCACCTTGGCGTACTGCTCGCCACGGGCATTGCGCTTGCGGGTGCGGAGGTGGATTCGCTCCACCGGGATGCCGGTCGCCGCCGGCAGCGCCGCCAGCGCTTCGCTGCGCC
>Ga0315287_10007809_pt1 | contig 10752 bp, 7 predicted proteins | sample YL17G11_0_MG_FD_205037 | JGI IMG/M metagenome (GOLD analysis project Ga0315287, IMG submission 205037) | Sediment microbial communities from Yellowstone Lake, YNP, Wyoming, USA - YL17G11_0 | ecosystem: Environmental > Aquatic > Freshwater > Lake > Sediment | place: USA: Wyoming | collected...
CTTTCTGAGAACAGTCGAAGACCGGCTGCAATTGCTGCACGGTTTGCAGAAGCACTCATTGCCCGAATCGGTGGAAGAACGCACGATCCTAGCTCGCCAACTGGGCTACAGATCTGCTATCGCCTTCTCGCAGGATTTGAAAAGGCATCAATTGAGAATCCGGACAGCGTATTTATCAGTCTTTGGCGGAAGGCAAGCCGGGAAGCGAGGGAGTTCGATAGCTTCCATTGAATCGCTGCTAGAGTCTCAAAAACTGCAAGTGTTTGGCTTTGTGGATACTTCTGTTTCCAGAAAACGGATCTTGGAGATCATTGCTCTCCTCCCGGAACTCCGTCAGCCCGATCGACTCCGCTCACTCCTCAGGATGATTCGAAGTCATGGCGCACCTGATTGGTGCATCGAAAATCTGCAGCTCGTCGCGGCATCCATCCCCATCAGACGATCTCTCCAGCAAGTGCTGTCGAATGAGAGAGCCCTCTCTCTCTTAACTCTTCTCTGCTCCAGGACGTCCAGGTTGGTGGAGGTTTTGGCACGGGAACCGCTTCTGTTCGAATCGATGGTCGGACGACCGGAGGATCTTCTTTCTCCAGGAATCGGATGGGAATTCCTCAAGCATTCCGACCTTGTCCGGTTTCGCGCCTACAATGATTTCAAAGCAATCGTCAGATTCATCATTGGAGAGACAGGGATCCGCGAGTTCACTGCCGAATTGAGCCAACTCGCAGAAAGAATTGTCAGGGAATTATTCGATGAGGTCGTGGAGGAAATTCCCAATGCGCGGGCTATACCGCTCGCGCTGCTGGCGTTGGGGAAACTGGGAGGAGGAGAGATCTCCATTGGGTCAGATCTCGATGTGGTGCTTCTCTATAGAGAGGGAGCCGGGGTGAGTCAAGCCACGACTGCGGTTGCGGTCGGGAGGCGGTTGCGTGAAAAGCTCAACGGCGTGTATGAAATTGATTTTCGACTCCGCCCGGAAGGAAAGAGCTCTCCTCTGGCGACAGAATATGAGTACTACAAACGGTATCTTTCAGATCGAGCTTCATTCTGGGAACGTCAATCGCTTATCAAAGCACGAATTATTGCGGGTGACAAGTCCCTTGCGACGGATATTTCCCGTCACCTGAGGGAATTCGTCTTCGAAGCTCCCTTGCCCAAGAATTGGGGAAAAGATATCCTTGCCATGAGGCAGAGGATGGTCCGGGAGCATGCAAGAAAGGACAAAAATGTCGATCTGAAAGCCGGAGAAGGAGGCTTAGCGGATCTCGAATTTTTGGTCCAGTCCCTGCAACTCCGACATGGACGTGAACATCCTCACATTGTTCATGCAAACACATTTGAGGCTGTCGCAGAAATCAGGCGGGCACGGTTAATAGGAAAGAGCGATCTGACGAAAGTCGAGAAGAACCTCGACTCTTTCCGACGCTTGGAAGCACATATCAGGATGAATTCAGAAACGACGGAGTTCATCCTTCCTCAGGACGTGATTCGGATGAGCGCCCTCGCAGCGGCCATGGGTGTTTCTTCTCCCGCAGTGCTGCTCAGGACGGTCGGGGGGAAGCGTCGAGAGAACCATACGATATTTACCAACGTCCTCAAGAAACGTCTCACATGAAACGCCAAGCCTTTTCCTTTCTCTCGCGACATTGGTTCGTCTCATCCGTCGTCAGTCTGATCTGCTTCGTCGTGTACCTGTTCACGATGTGCAGGACCGTTTCCTTCATTGATGCGGGTGAGTTGGCGTCGGTTGCAAGCATCTTGGGAATTGCACATCCGACAGGGTATCCTCTGTTCAGCATCCTTGCGCACTGTTTCCTTTGGATTCCAATCCCGTCTGAAGAAATCCTGAAACTCAACATTTTCTCTGCCGTCGTTGTCGCTCTCGGAGTCGGAGTGTTCTATCATGTTCTGATCGCAACACAAAGATATGCACAAGCGATGAGGCGAAAGGGGAATGAGAAGGGGAGAGAGGAAGGAATCGAGTTGCGGATCGCTGCCTCCGTCAGCGCTCTTGTCTTCGGCTTCAGCACAACGGTTTGGTCTCAGTCTGTATCGATAGAGGTGTATGGGCTTCACATCGTCCTCATTCTCCTGATCCTCTACACGTTCTTCGAAGGCCTGAGAATGGATGCAAAGGGGAGCGGGCACATCTCATCTCAGATGGTCGCTGCCGCTTTCTTGCTGGGCTTGAGCTTCGCGAACCATATGACGACCATACTCATTGTCCCGGCACTTCTTGTTCTCTATCTCAGGAGCTATGGATTCAACCGGACGGCAGTCTTGCGGTCAGCAAGGCTCCTTCCATTTTTCGCTCTCGGAGTGAGCCTCTATCTCTACCTGCCATTCAGAGCACGTATGCAGCCTCCGATGAACTGGGGATATCCGGCCGAAATTGAACGGCTGTTCTGGCATCTTTCAGGAAAGCAATACCGCAGTTGGATGTTCTCGAGCTTCGACAGCGCAGAGAAGCAGCTCAAGTACTTCTTTGATCACTTCCACGCTGAATTCAATTGGGTGATTATCGCAGTTCTTCTGTTTGGAGCGTGGCGATGCTTCAAGTCGAGCAGGGAAGTGTTTTGGTTTCTTATCGTCAGTTTTGTTTCATGTCTCTTCTATTCCATCAACTACGACATTCACGACATCGATTCGTATTTTCTCCTGGCCTACATCGTATCAGGGATCTGCGTCTTCTTCGGTGTTTATGCATTCGTGGATACTGCCCGACGGAACGCCAGAAGCGTGACTCTTCCGGCAGTAGCTCTGGCATTGCTCTTGTTGCCGGGTTCACAGGTGTATCTCAATCGCTCGGAAGTGGACGAGTCGGACAATTCTCTTGTTGCCGACTACACTCACAATGTTCTGTCCGGCGTCGAACCGAATGCCGTCATTTTGACCTATCAATGGGACTATTTCGTTGCTCCCTTCCAGTACTACCAGCTCGTCCGCAAGGAAAGGCCTGATGTTGTTGTTATTGACAAAGAGCTCTTGAGGAGGTCGTGGTATTTCATCCAGATGAAGAATCGATTCCCGTGGTTGATGGAGCGGTCTCGACAGAAGGTGGAGGCTTTTCTCGCCGAACTCTACAAGTTCGAGCACGACCTGCCCTATGATCCACGTCAGATCGAGATCCGGTATGTGGATATGATCAACGAGCTGATTGATCGTTCCATAGAGGATAGGCCTGTCTATGTTGGCCCCGAAATTGAGCCCGAATTCGGCAGACTATACCAGAAAGTCCCTGCTGGGCTAATGTTTCGGTTGGCGCGAAGTGCTGACAGTGTTACGATAAACCCAGTACATGTCGATTATCATCCTGCTACAATCGAAACTCGCCTCACTCGTGGCCTCCGCGGACTGTATGCCCAGATGCTGACCTCCACAAGTGCCTACTTTCTTAGCAAAAAGCGCCTTTCCGATGCTGAGACTTGCATCCAAAAGACCCTTTCCATCGATCCCACGTACTCACCCGCCAAAGCCCTTCGTCAAGAGATCTTTCCCGCCAGGGAGGGACCAAAGCGCTGAGCCAATCGTACGTAAAAAGCGCTCTTTTCCCCCTCTTTCTGGTTGACTCTCAAGCAATTTTTGTTAAATTAGAAGGCTCAAGATACACGTTATTCCCCTTCTTTCATTGGGCTGTGGTCGCTTTTCTCTATGGATGGATTTCAAAAAGCGAATCAGAGTCGGGGGAATGATTGTATGCTGGCGTAGCTCAGTTGGTAGAGCAACTGACTTGTAATCAGCAGGTCGACGGTCCGAATCCGCCCGCCAGCTCAGTGAAGCGTTGTCGTTTGCTTCAGGGTTTTTTTAGTTGCTCGCTCAGCCGCGAGCGCAGGAGAGCGGGCAGGTAGCGAAGTGGTTAAACGCATCAGACTGTAAATCTGACGGCATACGCCTTCGGAGGTTCGAATCCTTCCCTGCCCACGGAAGAAATTTCCGATTGACGATTCTAGATTTACGATTTGAAAAACTGGACGCACAATTCAATCGAAAATCGAAAATCGGAAATGAAATCGCGGGAGTAACTCAGTTGGTAGAGTCACAGCCTTCCAAGCTGTTGGTCGCGGGTTCGAGTCCCGTCTCCCGCTCCAAGCTGAGTGAGAACGAAGCGAGTGCGAATTGCGGAATGGAATACCGAGGTGAGTCCGATTCGCACACAGCAATTTGACATCCGTTCTTTGCTTGCGTAGCTCAGTCGGTAGAGCACTTCCTTGGTAAGGAAGAGGTCATCGGTTCAATCCCGATCGCAAGCTCAGATCATCAACGAACACAGTTTGTCCATAAGCGGAGTAGAACGTCGTGAGAGACATTATCACTTTGGAATGCTCGACCTGCAAACGTCGCAACTACAGCGCAACAAAGAATAAAAAGAAACAAACCGGGAGGGTTGAGTACAAAAAGTACTGCCCCTGGTGCAACAAGCGTACACCCCACAAAGAGACGAAGTGAAGAAGTCCGGTTGGTGTGATCCTCCACGCTGCGCTCAGAGGATCGAGGTGCCTTCCTGGAAAGGATTCCTACGTCAGTAGCTCAATTGGCAGAGCAGCGGTCTCCAAAACCGCAGGTTGGGGGTTCGACTCCCTCCTGACGTGCAACTGTGAAACAGACCGCATGCAAGATGTGCACTCATTGAATGTGAAGGCCCATGAAAGAAAAGATCATAAACTTCTTTAACGATGTTGTGAAAGAGATGGGGAAGGTCACGTGGCCCACGCGCGAAGAACTCGCAGAGTCCACAAAGATCGTCATCATCGTCTCGCTCATCATCTCCGTGTTCACCTGGGGTGTTGACACTCTTCTGGCCGCAGCGCTCAAGGCCATTCTTTCAATCTGAGGAAAGGCATAGAGTTGAACAAGCGGTGGTACGTAGTGCGCACATATTCAGGGCATGAGGCAAAGGTCAAGGCCCATCTCGAGTCAGAAGTCGCGCGTTTGAATCTGGGCGAGCGGCTCTCAAGCGTGATGATTCCGTCCGAAAAGGTCGTTGTAGTGAAGGACGGCAAGAAGAAGGCCAAAGTGAAGAACTTCTTCCCCGGTTACGTGCTGGTGGAAGCCGTCCTCGACAAGGAAACGGTTCACCTCATCCTTGAGGCTCCTTCCGTGCTCGGATTCGTTCCGGACAAAAAAAACCCTGCGCCGTTGCAGCCGGATGAAGTGAGGCGGCTGATCGGGAAGATGGAGCAGAAGGAAGGTGTCGAAATGGTCGAGATCCCGTTCAGGATGGGAGACCCGGTCAAGGTCATTGAAGGGCCCTTCAATAATTTCACAGGCTTTGTACAGGAGGTGAATCCCGAGAAACTGAAGGTGAAGGTCATGGTGAGCATCTTCGGTCGGAAGACGCCGGTTGAGTTGGATTTTGTTCAAGTGGAAATGGAAAAGTAGGTTCTGATTTCGTAACTCGATCAATACAAGAGAAGAGAGGTAGATCGTTTATGGCGAAAAAAGTAACAGGGTTCATCAAATTGCAGATTCCCGCAGGTCAGGCCAATCCGGCGCCTCCGGTCGGTCCGGCCCTTGGCCAAAAGGGCGTCAACATCATGGAGTTTTGCAAGCAGTTCAACGCGAGGACCAAGGACCAGCAGGGATTGATCATCCCCGTCATTATTACTGTCTTTAGCGACAAGTCCTTCACGTTTATTACGAAGACTCCTCCTGCTGCGATCCTCCTTTTAAAGGCGGCGAAGCTCGAAAAAGGCTCCGGAGAGCCAAATCGCATCAAGGTAGGCAAAGTGACGCCTAAGCAGGTTCGGGAGATCGCCGAGTTGAAAATGGTAGATCTGAATGCAGCCTCAGTCGAAGCTGCGATGAGTATGGTCGCTGGAGCTGCTCGCAGCATGGGCATCACGGTAGAAGAATAATAATATAGACGAGCACGGAAAGTGAGATTCATCGTATGAAAACCCAAAGCAAGCGCTTCACAGCGGTAGCCAAAAAAGTCGAAAAGAAAGGCTACACCATCGTTGACGCAGTAGCGAAAGTGAAAGAGACCGCCTCGGCAAAGTTCTCTGAGGGCGTCGACATCGCGGTTCGTCTTGGTGTCGATCCGAAGAAGGCCGATCAGGCGCTTCGCGGTACGGTCGCGCTCCCCCACGGCATCGGAAAAGCAGTACGTGTGCTCGTCGTCGCCAAGCCCCCCAAGGATGATGAAGCGAAGGCAGCAGGTGCCGACTACGTTGGATTCCAGGAGTACCTGGAAAAGATCCAGCAAGGGTGGGCCGATGTCGATGTCATCATTGCGACGCCGGACGTGATGGGCGATCTCGGAAAGCTCGGCAGGATTCTCGGTCCCCGCGGACTCATGCCCAACCCAAAGAGCGGCACTGTCACGGCGGATGTTGGCAAGGCCGTGAAAGAAATCAAGGCAGGGAAGATCGAATTCCGCGTCGACAAAGCGGGCATCGTGCACGCCACGGTCGGCAAAGCAAGTTTTGAGAAGGAAAAACTGGTGGAGAACATCCAGTCATTTCTTTCGACCATCGTTCGCCTGAAGCCTTCCACGGCGAAGGGAACGTATATCAAGAGCATCGCGATTTCGACAACGATGGGACCGGGTGTCCATATCGATCGCAGTGAAGTCGCTGTTCATCAATAAAGGACTTACGCACTCCATCAAAGAGACTGAAGCCCGGTGCCCGAGTGATCGGGGCTTCTCATCGGTCTTCGCGGGTCAGAGAAGTGGCTGACCTTCACGCTGTAATCATTGAAGTCATCTGGAAGGTATCACATGAACCGATCGGACAAAGAGGCGATCGTAGCGGAAGTCGCTGACAAGGTGGCGCGTGCGACTGCTATGTACTTTGCCGACTTTACCGGACTGACCGTTGGAGAAGCATCTGAACTCCGGCGCGAATTCCGAAAAGCTGGCATCGAGTACACAGTAGTGAAGGATACGCTCGCGAGAAAAGCCTTGGAGCAGGTGACCGGATACGATCGCATATATGACAAGCTGGTTGGGCCGACTGGTATCGCATTCAGTTACGATGACGCAGTTGCTCCGGCGAAGATCATCAAGAAGTTCAGCGAGAAATCGGGTAAGCTGAAATTGAAAGCCGCGGTTCTCGAGAAACAGGTTTTCGACGGCTCAAAACTGGACGAGCTTTCCAGACTTCCCTCACGCGCTGAGTTGATGGCAGGAGTCCTTGGAAGCATTCAGGCGCCGATTTCCGGCGTCATCGGAGCGATTGGTGCTGTTCTGCGCGATCTCGTCAACGTGATCGATGCGATCGAGAAAAAGAAGGCGGCGTAACCGCGCATAAGTTTGAACATACTTTAATCAAGGAGAATCACCATGTCAGCAGTTGCAGAAATCGTTGAAAGAATTGAAAAACTTACGCTGCTTGAGGCGTCAGAGCTGAAGAAGGCGCTCGAAGAGAAGTTCGGTGTAACGGCCGCGGCCCCGATGATGATGGCTGCCGCACCGGCCGCCGCCGCTGCAGCGCCAGTGGAAGAGAAGACTGAGTTCGCGGTCGAATTGAAAAGCAGCGGTGCTCAGAAGATCAACGTCATCAAAGTCGTCCGCGCAGCCACCGGACTTGGACTGAAAGAAGCCAAGGATCTCGTTGACGGCGCTCCGAAGGTCGTGAAGGAAGGTCTGAACAAGGACGAAGCAGAAAAGTTGAAAAAGGAAATCGAAGAAGCGGGTGGGCAAGTCGAGCTGAAGTAATAGCTGTCTCACTCTTTTTCGAACTTTCTTTTTTCCGACGTTGTTGACAAATAGCACAAGAAATCTAACGATCACTTTAGGACTCAAAGCCGATGGTTTCCCTGCTTTCGGGCAGGTGTGAGCCATCGGCTTGAGTTATCTTTGGAGAGCAGTGTCCGCAGGCCCCGGGATCATTGCTCTCACCGCAGAAAAATCGCCAGGTTGTAGCAACGTGAGGGCTCTCGTAGCGCGGTTCATTCATCTATCTCAGAAGGAGTGGTTGAATTGAAAAACCAATCCAATGGCACGAACAGTCGATATTCTTTCGGCCGCATTCCATCGGCTATTGAAACCCCAGACCTGCTTAACGTCCAGACGGATTCCTTCCACAGGTTTTTGCAGCCGGACGTTCCGCCGCATCGACGGAAGAAGTTTGGTCTGCAACAGGTATTCGAAATGAATTTTCCGATCAGCGACGCCCGCGAAAACTTCCTCCTGGAGTTCGCGGAGTACTATGTCGAGAAACCGAAGTATTCGGTGATCGAATGTCAGGAGCGGGGGTTGACATACTCCGTTCCATTGAAAGCGATGCTGCGCCTGTCCTCAAAACGGGAAGGGAGCCAGGAATTCACCGATACTGTCGAGCAGGAAGTGTATCTTGGCAATCTTCCTGCCATGACGATGCGGGGAACGTTCATCATCAACGGCGCGGAACGCGTCGTCGTGAGCCAGCTTCATCGCTCTCCCGGCGTTTTCTTCGGCGAGTCCGTTCATCCGAACGGAACATTGATGTATTCCGCCCGCATCATCCCCTTCCGCGGATCGTGGGTTGAGTTCTCCACGGACATCAACAATGTAATGTATGCCTACATCGACCGTAAGAAGAAGTTTCCCGTCACGACGCTCCTGCGCGCGCTGGGCTACTCTTCGGATGATGAGATCCTCGATCTCTTTGAGTTGGTTGAAGAAGTCGAAACGAACAAGGCCAGCCTGAAAGATCTCGTGGGTCGCACGGTGTGCAGCGATGTGTTCGACAAGAAGACGGGCGAGATCTTCATCAACAAAGACGCGAAGCTGACGGAAGACCACATCAAGCAGATCAAGAAGTCGGAGATCAAGAAGCTCCGCCTGCTGAAGTCCGAAGCAACCGACGGCTCCGTGATTGCGAACACGATTCTGCGTGACGTCGCACGCTCCGAGGAGGACGCTCTTGAGACCATCTACTCGCAGCTTCGTTCCGGCGAGGCGCCGGATCTCGACACGGCGAGGAGCCTCATCGACCGCTTGTTCTTCAACCCGAAACGTTATGACCTCGGTGACGTTGGCCGGCATCGCATGAACGCGAAGCTCGGACTGAGCATCAAAGAAGACGTGACAACGCTGACCCGCGAAGATATCGTGGCCATCGTGAAGTATCTGATCAATTTGCAGCAGGGCAAGAAGACAGTGGACGATATCGATCACCTCGGCAATCGTCGTGTCCGAACCGTTGGCGAGCAGCTCGCGCAGCAATTCAACGTCGGCCTGTCACGTATGACACGAACGATTCGTGAACGCATGAACCTTCGTGATGCTGATACGATCACGCCGCAAGACCTCGTGAATGCGCGAACGATCACCAGCGTCATCAATGCATTCTTCGGTACCAACCAGCTGTCGCAGTTCATGGACCAAACGAACCCGCTCGCGGAAATGACACACAAACGTCGTGTTTCGGCCCTTGGACCCGGTGGTCTGACGCGTGAGCGCGCTGGCTTCGAAGTTCGCGACGTTCACTACACTCACTACGGCAGGCTGTGCCCGATCGAAACGCCGGAAGGCCCGAACATCGGATTGATATCGTCTCTGTGTATCCATGCCCGCATCAACGATTTCGGATTCATCGAAACGCCGTACCGCAAGGTAAAAAGCGGAAAGGTTACCGAGGAGATCGAATTCCTCGCAGCGGAAAAAGAAGATGAGGTCACGATTGCTCAGGCAAACGCACCCTTGGATGACCGCGGACGCTTCCAGGAGGACAAAGTCAAGTCGCGCTTCCAGAGCGATTATCCCCTTGCTGAACCTGACAAGATCCAGTACATGGACGTGGCGCCGAACCAGATTGTCAGTGCCGCGGCTGCCTTGATCCCGTTCCTGGAGCACGACGACGCAAACCGCGCTCTGATGGGATCGAACATGCAACGCCAGGCCGTTCCGTTGTTGACGCCGGATCCCCCAATCGTTGGAACCGGTCTTGAAGAAAAACTCGCTCGAGATTCCCGCACGATCATTGTCTCCGAGCGTAGTGGTATGGTCGAGTCTGTCACGGCGGACAGCATTATCGTTCAATATGACATCGACGAGAACAGCACGGAAGCCATCATCAGCTTTGACGACAAGCGCCGTGTTGAATACAAGCTCACCAAGTTCTTCCGCACGAACCAGGACACCTGCATCAACCAGAAGCCGGTCGTGCAGGAAGGAGATCGCATCAAGCGCGGCGATGTCCTCGCAGACGGTTGTGCGACCAAGGAAGGAGAACTGGCACTCGGACGCAACGTTCTGGTGGCGTTCATGCCGTGGAGAGGGTACAACTTCGAAGACGCTATTATCATTAGCGAGCGCATTGTCGCAGAGGACGTTTTCACCTCCCTTCACATCGAGGAGTTTGAGCTCCAGGTTCGCGACACGAAGCGCGGCGAAGAGGAACTCACCCGTGAAATTCCGAATGTCAGTGAGGAGGCCACGAAAGACCTCGACGAGGACGGAATTGTTCGCATCGGAGCCGAGGTGAGTGAGGGCGACATCCTCATTGGAAAGATCACTCCGAAAGGTGAAACAGACCCGACGCCCGAAGAGAAGCTGCTCAAGGCGATCTTCGGCGAGAAGGCCCTGGACGTCAAGGACGCTTCCCTGTACTGCTCCCCCGGCGTCGAGGGGACGATCATCGACGTCCGGATCTTCTGCCGCCGGGGCAGCGAGAAAGGCGTCCGGGCCAAGCAGATCGAGAAGGACGAGATTATCCGGATGAAGCGCAATATCGACGACGAAATCAGCATCCTCGAGAGCGAGAAAGCGCTCCGGATCCGGCTCCTCATCCGGAACGGCGTCCTGGACAAGGACGTCAAGCTGGGCTC
>Ga0315287_10007810_pt1 | contig 10751 bp, 8 predicted proteins | sample YL17G11_0_MG_FD_205037 | JGI IMG/M metagenome (GOLD analysis project Ga0315287, IMG submission 205037) | Sediment microbial communities from Yellowstone Lake, YNP, Wyoming, USA - YL17G11_0 | ecosystem: Environmental > Aquatic > Freshwater > Lake > Sediment | place: USA: Wyoming | collected...
CAACTGGATCTGTTACAGCTTCGTCCAGTACAACCGCAACAACCAGATCTTCCTTTATAATCTGGCCCAGGGCAAAAAATACGCGGTGACGGACGATTTCTACGACAACCTCAACCCCTGCTTCGACGCCAACGGGAATTACCTCTATTATCTTTCGAGCCGGAATTTCAATCTCCAGATGGATTTCTACGAGGACAATCATGTGATCGCGACGCCCCAGCAGGTCATGGCCGTCCAACTCCGCGACGGTGAAATGCCTCCGTTCGTCGAGGGCCCGGCCGCCGGGAGCATCGAGAAGACCGACAAGAAGGCCGAGCCCGGGCCGTTCCGTATCGACACCGAAGGGCTACAAAAACGCACTTATCCTTTCCCCGTCGATCCCGGCAATTTCTTCCACCTCCGGGCGGCCAAGGGAAAGGCGGTTTGGTGTTCCGTCGACAGGTTTACGGAAGACGAGTACGAAGAGATCTTCAAACCCAAGGGCGCCACAAAGTGGTCGCTCCACATCTTCGATATGGCGGACAAGAAAGAGGTCGTGCTCGAAGACAAAATCCGCGAATTCGGCCTTTCGACAAACGGTGAACAGCTTATCTCTCGCAAGGAGGGAGACATCCTTTTCTCTCCGGTAGACAAGGCCTTTCAATCGAAAAGCTTGGGGGAAAAACTCGGCCTTCAGGGTCTGATCTATTCCGTGGACGTCCAGAAGGAATGGAACCAGATCTTCAGTGACGCCTGGCGCTGGTATCGCGATTTCTTCTACGATGCCAACTTTCATGGCCGGGACTGGAAGGCCATGGGCGAGAAGTATCGTGCTTACATCCCCTATCTGTCCTCTCGCGATGAACTGAACTGGGTCCTTTCCCAGATGGTGGGCGAGCTCTGCGTGTCACACACGTATGTCGGCGGAGGAGACTATGGCCCGTTGGCGACGCCGCAAGGATTGTCGGTTACCACGGGACTGCTGGGTGCCGACCTGGTCCCGGACAAGGCCGCTGACAGATATAGATTTGAGAAGATCTATGGGCCGACCGAGATCAACCTCGCGCTCAAGGGGCCGCTCGTCCGTCCGGACATCATCCTCAAGGAGGGCGATTACCTCATCGCCATCAACGGGACTGAAGTGAGGACGGGCGATGATTACTTCAAACTTCTCCAGGTGACGCCGGGACACAAGATCAAGGTCTCCGTCAACGGGTTGCCCACCGCCTCAGGGGCGAAGACCTATGAGGTCGAACCGATCCGCAACGATCAGCCGCTCAGGTATTTTCGCTGGCTTTCAGACAACATCAAGAAGATCGAGAAGGCCACAAACGGCCGTGTCGGCTACATGCACATTAACGCCATGGGCGGAGGCGGCATCGGCGAGTTCGACAAGTTCTGGAGGGCCTTCCGCTACAAGGACGGGATCATCATCGACGTTCGCCGGAACTCCGGCGGCTGGACCGAGTATTTCCTGATCGACAAACTTGAACGCCAGTTGACAGCCTTCAACGTCCTCCGGGATATGGTGCCTTTTCGCTATCCGGGCACGGCAAGCAACGGCCAGTATGTCGTCATCTCGAATGAAAACAACGGATCGGACGGGGAGGCTTTCGTCGAGGATTTCCGGGCCCGGAAGCTCGGACCGGTCGTCGGCGTCCCGTCCTGGGGCGGTCTGGTCGGCATCCTCAACCAGCAGCTGACGATCGATAACGGGACCGTCGAGCAGTCAAACAATGCCTTTTACGGGAGCGAGGGCAAGTGGCTCATCGAGAACCACGGCGCCGATCCGGATTATCTCGTCGACAACGACCCCGCTTCCGTTATGGCCGGCCGTGATCTGCAGCTCGAGAAGGCCATCGCGGTCATCCTGGAGAGGATCAAGGCTAACCCGTTCAAGTTCCCGGAAACGCCGGCGTACCCAAAGAAATAGTGACAGACCTGCTATAATAGAAAGCCCGGGAAACCGATTGGTCCCCGGGCCTTAAACCATCGGATTATCAAATGATCGTCGTCGACAACCTTTCGAAGAACTACGGGAAGCAGGCCCTTTTCGACAACATCAGCTTCAAGGTCAATCGCCGGGAGCGGGTCGGGGTCGTCGGCAGGAACGGCCACGGCAAGACGACGCTCGTCCGGATGATCGCCGGGCTCGAGGAGCCGGATTCGGGGTCGATCTCCATGCCTCGGAACTACCGGATCGGTTTCGTGGAGCAGCGCCTGGACTTCAAGGCCGATTCCGTCATGGATGAAGCGGCCCGGGGGCTTTCCTCGGACGCGGTTTCCGAGCTGTGGAGGGTGGAAAAGGTCATGGCCGGTCTCGGTTTTGACAAGAACGATCTGAACAAACACCCGTCCGAGCTTTCCGGCGGCTTCCAGGTCCGGCTTAACCTGGCCAAGGTCCTCCTTGCGGATTACCAGATGCTCCTCCTCGATGAGCCCAATAACTATCTCGACATCACATCCATCCGCTGGCTGGAGCGTTTTCTTCTGGCCTGGCCGGGCGAGCTGATGCTCATCACCCACGACCGAAGTTTCATGGACAAGGTCGTGACCCACGTCCTGGGGATCCACCGGCGGAAAGCGCGTAAGATCACCGGAGATACAGGAAAATATTATGCTCAGATCGCCCAGGAAGAAGAGATCTATGAAAAGACCCGCGTCAACGATGAGCGCAAGCAGAAAGAGATGGACCTCTTCATCACCCGATTCCGGGCCAAGGCGAGACTGGGAGGTCTCGTCCAGTCGAGGGTTAAGAGCCTGGAAAAGATGGAGAAAAGAGACAAGCTCCAGGCCATCCGGACCCTCGAATTCTCGTTCGCCGGAAAGTCTTTTCATCATAAGTACGCCTTGAGCGCTGATGGCCTGTCGTTCGGCTACGATCCCGGGAAACCCCTCATCAAGGACTTCACGATGACGATCGGGGCGCGGGACCGGGTCTTCGTCGTGGGCAAGAACGGCAAGGGAAAGACGACCTTGCTTAAGCTTCTGGCGGGGGCTCTCAAGCCCGATGAGGGGGAGGTCACGTCGCCCCAGTCAATAACCATGGGATACTTCGAGCAGACGAACGTCTCGAGCCTCGTCGATTCGAACACGGTCATCGACGAGGTCGCGTCCGCCAATTTCAACGAGGACCCTAAACTTTCCAGGCTCATCGCCGGGGCCATGATGTTCGAGGGCGATGACGCTCTCAAGCCCGTCCGGGTCCTCTCAGGCGGAGAGAAGAGCCGGGTCATGCTGGGAAAGCTCATTGCCACTCCGGTCAACCTGCTCCTCCTCGACGAGCCGACAAACCACCTCGACCTGGAGTCGAGCGACGCGCTCCTCTCGGCCATCGATGAATTCGACGGGGCGGTGATCATGGTCACGCACAACGAGATGTTTCTCCATACCCTGGCCGAGAGGCTGGTCGTCTTCCAAAATGGCGGGGTCCTCGTCTATGAGGGAGACTATCAGCGGTTCCTGGACAAGATCGGATGGAAGGATGAAGAAGAACGGCCCCGGGGAAAGGGAGCCATTGAAGCGAAGGATAAAACAGAAGCTCCGCTCAGGGAAAAGATAAATCCCCGGGAGTTCCGGAAGCTCCGTTCCGAGCTCATCACGGAACGGTCCAGGATCCTGCGGCCGCTTGAAAAAAAGATGCAGGAAAAGGAGAAAGCCGTCGAGCGACTGGATAACGAACTCCAGAAGTTGAACGCGGCCGTCGTGGAGGCTTCAGGAATGAAGGACGGGTTTCGCGTCGTGGCGCTCTCGAAGTCCATGCACCAGGCCAAGACGGACATCGATATTCTTCTCGAGGACCTTGAAAAGCTGACGCGGGAGCAAGAAGACAAGAAAGTCTCGTTCGACGCCAGGCTTTCCGGACTCGACGGGGAAGGGGAAGATTCACTCGAAGAGCCGTGAAGGCGGAGTTCGTTTGACTTGGGTTCATCCCTTTGGTATAAGCGGAAAGGTAATGTTCCATGTCTGAGAAACGGCCGGCCTTGGTCTTCCTCATAGGCCTGGTATTCGCGTTTTTCCCTGTTTCGTGCTCGCGCGGCTCGGCACATCACGAGATTATCGTGGCCGGGTCCACCAGCGTCCAGCCTTTCGCGGACAGATGGGCGGAGGCTTTTATCAAAAGCCGGCCGGGCTGTTTCGTCAATGTCCAGGGAGGCGGCTCCAGCGCCGGTATCCAAGCCGCCAAGTCCGGGGCGGCGGATATAGGCACCTCTTCCCGGGAGTTGAAAGCCGATGAAAAGGACCTGAAAGAGATCGTCGTCGCCCGGGACGGATTGGCGATCATTGTTCATCCGGCCAATTCCCTTCGCGGGCTCAGCTTGGCCGAGGTCAAACAGGTCTTCACCGGCGAGATCCCGAGCTGGAAGTTCCTGAAGGGACCGGATAAGGCCATTACGGTCGTGACCCGGGAAGAGGGATCCGGAACACGCGGCGCATTCCAAGAGCTGGTCATGGGCAAGTCGAGGATCTCCCGGGGAGCGATCGTCGAGGACTCAAACGGAACGGTCCGGGAGATCGTGGCCGGGGACCCCAATGCCATCGGATACATTTCTCTCGGCCTGGTGAATGAAAGGATCCGGGCCCTCGTTTTGGACGGGGCCGAGCCCTCAGAAGCGACGATCCTCGATGGCCGCTACAAGCTCGTCCGGCCCTTCCTCTTCGTCTCGAAAGGCGAGCTCAAGGGCATGGCCGGGGACTTCGTTGAGTTCGTGCTTTCGCGCGAGGGACAGGACATGATCCGGAAGGAGGGGCTTCTCGCTGCCCGGTGACGACCCTTCGCGGCAGTTGAAGGCAGGGGCCTCGAAATGAGAACTCGATGAATAAGTTGGAAAGGAACGAGAGACTGGTCCGGCTGGCCCTGCTCGCCGTCGCCTTCTCGGCCGTCTCGGTCCTGGCGGTCATCACCGCCTTCATCTTCATGGAAGGCGTTCCAATCATGTTCAAGTACGGCTTCAAGAGCTTTCTGGGCGGGACGAATTGGTATCCCTCCGAAAAAAGCTTCGGGCTCCTGCCCATGATCGTCGGTTCCTTGATGGTCACTTTGGGCGCACTCGTCATCGGGGTGCCGCTGGGCTTGTCCTGCGCTGTCTTCCTGACCGAGTTCTCGTCAAAAAAACTGCGGCGGATTATCAAGCCCATTATCGAGCTTCTTGCGGGGATCCCTTCCGTCGTCTATGGGTTCATGGGCGTCGTCCTCCTCGTCCCTTTCATCCGACGGACCTTCGGGGGGCCCGGGCTCTCGGTCCTCGCCGGAGCCGTCATCTTGGGGATCATGATCCTGCCCACGATCATCAGCATCACCATAGATTCCCTTCTTGCCGTCCCGCCCGCTTACAGGGAAGGCTCCATCGCCCTGGGGGCCACCCGCTGGCAGACGACGAAGATGGTCCTTTTCCCGGCGGCGAGGTCAGGTATCGTCGCCAGCATCATCCTCGGTATGGGAAGGGCTGTCGGCGAGACCATGGCTGTGATCATGGTAGCGGGGAACGCCGTGGCGGTACCCGGATCGCTCCTCTCGCCCGTGAGGACGCTGACGTCCAACATCGCCCTGGAGATGGGCTATGCGAGCGGCGAACATCGACAGGCCTTGTTCGCCACAGGCGTCATTCTTTTCGTCATCATCATGATCCTGAACACGATCGCCAACGTGACGTCGTCGAGGAAGAAGGTCTGACCCATGCGCCTGGACCCGAAAATCGAACAGGGCCTCGTCAAGGCCGTGCTCATGGTCATGACGGCGGTCACGGTCTTCATCCTTCTCTTCATCATCGTCTTCATCCTCAAGAAGGGGATTCCCGTCCTCGACCTTTCTTTCTTGACGCGGAATCCCGTGGACATGGGCCGGGGAGGGGGTATCTTTTCCACGATCATCGGGACGCTCGTCCTGACCCTAGTCGCGGTTCTCATTGCGGCCCCCTTCGGCGTGGGCACGGCCATTTTCCTCACGGAATACACCTGGGAAAACAGGGTCACCCGGATCATCCGCTTCGGGGCGGATTGCCTGGCCGGGATCCCGTCTATCATTTTCGGCCTTTTCGGCTTCATCCTCTTCGTGACCAAGCTCGGGTTCGGCTGGTCCATCTTGAGCGGCGGCCTGACCCTGGCCTTCATGATCCTGCCGACGATCATCCGGACGAGCGAAGAAGCCATCAAGAGCGTCCCGGCATCCTACCGTCAGGTGAGCTTCTCCCTCGGCAGCACCCGGTGGCAGATGGTCACCCGCGTCGTCCTGCCGGCGGCCCTGCCGGGCATCGTCACCGGGATCATCCTGAGCATCGGCCGGAGCATCGGTGAGACAGCGGCGGTCATTTTCACGGCGGGCAGCGCCCTTCACATCCCTACGTCGATCTTCTCATCTTCCAGGACCATGGCCGTCCATTTTTACATTCTGGCCAGGGAAGGGATCTCCATGTCCAACGCCTACGGGACGGCTGCGATCCTGGTCATCTCCGTCTTGATCATCAATCTCCTCACATATTACCTTATGGAAAAGTTCATCAGGAAATACTCATGACGAAAGCCATCCGGGTCAAGGGGTTCAGCCACTTCTTTGGAAGCACGCAGACCCTGAAGGGGATCGACCTCGATGTCCTCAAGAACGAGATCCTGGGGGTCATCGGCCCGGCCGGCAGCGGGAAATCGACCTTTCTCGGCGCGCTCAACCGGATGAACGACCTCATCCGCAGGTCACGGACGGAGGGTGTCATCGAGATCGATGGAAAGAACATTTATGACCCGGACGTCAACGTGGCCGAACTCAGACGGAAACTGGGCATGGTCTTTGCAACCCCCGTGCCCCTGCCTCGATCGATATTCGAGAACGTCGTTTTCGGGACGCGCCTCTCCGGGTCCAGCAGCCGGGCCCGGTTGGCCGAGCTCGTTCAGAATTGCCTGGAGAGGACGACACTCTGGGAGGAAGTCAAGGACCGTTTGGACGCTTCCGCCCTCAAGCTCTCAGGAGGCCAGCAGCAGCGGCTCTGCATTGCCAGGGTCCTGGCCCTCAGGCCCGAGTTCATTCTCCTCGACGAACCCTGCTCGGGGCTTGACCCTATCTCAACGGCGAAAATCGAAGATTCCCTGCGCTTGTTGAAACGGGACTACACGATCATTCTCGTCACCAACAACACGAAGCAGGCCGCCAGGGTCGCCGACAGGACCGCTTTTTTCCTTAGTGGCGAACTCATCGAGGTGGGGCCGACAGACAAGATCTTCACCGCCCCCGACGACCGGAGGACCGATGATTACCTGCGCGGGAGGTTCGGGTAAAAGACAGCCATGAAAATCATCGAAGTCCGCGACCTGTCTCTCTTCTACGGGGAGTTCCAGGCCCTTAAAAACATTCATCTTGACATCGAAGCGAGGCGGATCACGGCCCTCATCGGGCCATCCGGCTGCGGGAAGTCGACGTTCCTCAGGACGCTCAATCGCATGAACGACCTCATTGATGGCGTCAGGCTCTCCGGCAAGGTCATCATCGACGGGGAGGACATCTACCTGCCCCGAACGGACCTCCTGGCCCTGCGCAAGAAAGTCGGCATGGTTTTTCAACGTCCCAATCCGTTCCCGTTGAGCATCTATGACAACGTCACTTATGGGCTTAAGGTACACGGCATCACGGACAAATCGGTCGTCCAGGCGGGGCTGGAACGCAGTCTCGAGGCGGTCCACCTCTGGACGGAACTCAAGGATAGGCTCTGGACCAACGCCCTGACGCTTTCCGGGGAGCAGCAGCAGAGGCTTTGCATCGCCCGGGTGCTGGCCGTAGAGCCGGAGATCCTCCTTATGGACGAGCCCTGTTCAGCCCTCGATCCGATCGCAACATCCAGGATCGAGGAACTCATGTACGAACTCGAAAAAAACTATACGATCGTCATCGTCACCCACAACATGCAGCAGGCGGCCCGCGTCTCGGGCTTTACAGGCTATTTCCTCCTGGGGGATCTCATCGAGTTCGATGAGACGGACCGGATCTTCACCAATCCGTCGGATCCGCGCACGGAGGATTACATCACGGGCCGTTTCGGCTAAAAAGGAGTGTGTCATGGACGATACGAAGAAGGTCATCCGGATAGGGGCAGGAATCATTCTGTTGCTGGCGGTCGCGACGGGGATCTATTACCTCATCAGCCATAATGCGGAAAAGCCCGTAGAGGACAAACCGCTCCAGGTTTCCTCGCCCCCGGCAACGGAAAGCACGGCCGCCGCTCCGTCCTTGGAAGCCTTGAATCTGCCCTCAATGGACCTCGACAAGAGCGACGAAATCCTCCGCCATCTGACCCAGGATATTTCGTCGCATCCCGGACTTTCCACGTGGATGAAGAAAGGCGACATCGTTCGGAAGTTCGTGGCGGCAGTCGATAATATCGCTAACGGGCTGAGTCCCAAATCCCAGGTCGACTTTTTCGCCCCCAAGGGGGAGTTCAGGACGGTCAAAAGGGAAGGGGGATTGGTCATCGTCCAGGCAAGCTATGACCGTTACAGCCCGGTGGCTGATGTTTTTATTTCCCTCGACGCGAAGGGCTCCGCCCGATTGTATAACGCCTTGAAACCGATCTTCCGGCAGGCCTACGCAGAGCTTGGGTACCCGGACGCGGACTTTCACGACACCCTGACCCAAGCCGTCGTTGAGATGTTGAGCACCCCGGTCGTCGAGGGGCGGATCCTGCTTGAAAAGAAGGTTGCGAGCTATGCCTATCTTGATGAGACGCTCGAAGGATTGAGCCAGGCCCAAAAACAATTCCTCCGGATGGGGCCGGACAACATGCAGATCATCCAGACGAAGTTGAGGGAATTGGCCGTCGCTTGCGGCATCCCGGAGTACCGGCTGCCGAAGGCGCGGTTCTATGCTCCCGAATAATTCTCGCGCAGGGTGACGTCTTGCGGGCGATGTCTTTGGGCCGCGTTTTCGGTCTTATCTCCAGCGAAACGGCTCTTTTTTATCGAAATCAGGGACAATGTGGTCGCCTGCCGTGAAAGGTTCCGGCTGGACGAACAGGTTCTCGAAATCGAGCTCAAGCGCCAAACTCATCACCTCGCGATATTCCTCTTCGGCCAGGGAGCGCCGGATCTCGTCGGGCGCTTTATAGCAGGGATGGTACTGGCTCATGAGGCTGAGGCCGATGAAGGGGGAGATGTTGGTTTTGATCCAGCGGAGGACGGATAACGAATCCTCGACGCAGCCCGGCATGACCAGATGACGGATGATGAGCCCCTTTCGGACGGCCCCTTTTCCATCGAGCTCGAGGATCGGCTGCTGGACGGACATCTCCCGGACAGCCGGTCCGGCGTTCTCGAAATAGTCCGCCGCCCCAGAATATTTCTTCGAGATGACCGGGGAAAAATACTTGATGTCCGGGAGATAAACATCAATGATTCCTTCAAGGCAACCGATGACGGGCGGGCTGTCGTAACCGTTCGAGTTGTAGACGAGAGGAATGGAGAGCCCTCGGGTGTAAGCGATCCGGAGGGCCTTTAGGAGGGGCAAAATGATATGGGTCGGCGAAACGAAATTGATGTTCAAGGCGCCCTGCTCTTGGAGGTCGAGCATCTTGCCGGCCAGCTCCAGGTCGCTGATCAGGTTCCCCTCGTTGAGCCAGCTCAACTGGTAGTTTTGGCAGAAGAGGCACTTCAGGTTACAGCCGGAGAAGAAGACCGTCCCCGAGCCCCTCGAATGCTGCGCGCCCGTGCCACCGGCCCGCGAATCATCCGCGTGGCCGCTCAGCACCGGCTCTTCGCCGAAGTGGAGGAGGGCATGGGAGACGCGTGCCTGCGCGCCGGTTTGACAAATTCCCGTCGCTTCCTTCCGCCTGTCCACCCTGCACCTTCGCGGGCACAGCGTGCAGTCGGATTCCAGTCCGGACAATGCTTCCAGCGCCCGGTCGATCCGCCGAATCTTGTCTTCGTATTCCATGCGCGTCTTCGCAGAATATTCTAGCAGATATCTGGGTTTCGGGTCATGTTATAAGAGATGATCTTCAGGCCCAAGGCTCCAAGGATTGGTTTCCTTAAGCTCATTAGATATGCTTCGAGTCTTTAGCCGGGGGAGCCGAAAAGGACGAAGGGGATATCCCGAAGAAAGCCGTTGAAGGGCCGAGCGGGCACGGTTCCCCGACTCTTGGAGGGGAGAGCGAGGCCCGGAGCCGGAGTGAATTTGACACGCCGGGGCAAATTCACGTCTTTTTGAGGGATGTCCCCGAGTCCTTGAGGGGCAATCCGGAAATAATTTGCAAAACTATTGCCGCAAAGCTATATTATCGACTCCAAGGAGCCGGCATGACGCTGATTACGAAATTCATCGACTTCATCCTTCACCTGGATACGCATCTGTATGTCCTTATCGGAAAATGTGAGATCTGGACCTACCTTCTTCTGTTTCTCATCATCTTCTGCGAAACCGGCCTGGTGATCATGCCGTTTCTCCCGGGAGATTCCCTCCTGTTCGCCTGCGGATCAATGGCCTCCATCGGCACATTCAAGTTCTTCAAGGTCGGCTGGCTGTTCATCATTCTGGCCGTGGCGGCCATCCTCGGCGACACCATCAACTACTGGATCGGCCACACCGTCGGACCGAAGGTCTTCCAGAAAGAGAACAGCCGCTTCTTCAAGAAGAATTACCTCGATCGGACCCATGCCTTCTACGAGAAGCATGGCGGGAAGACCATCATCATCGCCCGGTTCGTCCCCATCATCCGGACGTTCGCCCCGTTCGTGGCCGGGATCGGCAAGATGAGCTATGGAAAGTTCATCAGCTACAACGTCATCGGGGGAGTGGG
>Ga0315287_10007811_pt1 | contig 10751 bp, 8 predicted proteins | sample YL17G11_0_MG_FD_205037 | JGI IMG/M metagenome (GOLD analysis project Ga0315287, IMG submission 205037) | Sediment microbial communities from Yellowstone Lake, YNP, Wyoming, USA - YL17G11_0 | ecosystem: Environmental > Aquatic > Freshwater > Lake > Sediment | place: USA: Wyoming | collected...
CCGGTCGCCGGCGCCGCCGGGGCCGCCGGTTGGGAAAAAAGTCCCCCGCGGCTTTCGGCGTTATTGGGACGGCGCCGCGCCCTTCACGATCGAGGTCACAGGAGCCGTTTTCATCGGCCGAATCGTCCGCAGGGGGCCGGCTTCGAAACTTCGTTTCGATGACACCCGCCGGGTTTATCTCGACGCCGACCGTCTTGGGTTTCCGCTCCTCGTCCGCTCCCGGCGTCAAGGTGATCGTTATCGCCCTCTCGGCGCGCCGGGCCGGAAAAAGCTCACGGATTTGTTCCGGGAGAAAGGGATTTCGGTCGACGAACGCGGCCGCCGGGCGGTGTTCGTCTCCGGCGGCGAGATCGCCTGGGTCGAGGGTTTGCCTGCGGCCGAGCCATTCAAGATCGGGCCGGTCACCCGCCGGGTCTTCGTGATCGAGAAAGGCGCCTAAGCCGGAGGCCAGCACCAACGGCCGATGGGGCGCGGCCCCGCCGGGAAACCCGATCAAATCCCTCCGGAGCGAATTCTGTCAGCGAAGATCCCTCGTTCGAGTCAATTCTTTATAAACGGTCACGGCGAGGCTCGGCCACCGCCAAAGACCTGTTCCCTCCGCGGGGTCCGGAACGCCGAACGTTTGTTTGACGTCATCCAGGCTTTTCCCCGCGTCGATCATGGCGATGACGCGTGTTTGAATGTCTTCGATTTTTTGGAGGTTGGCCCGGAGTTCCTCGCGGCCGATCGGTTCGGCGTGACTGGGCACATAGGTGACGAGCTCGGGCCGATTCAAGAGAATGCTCAACGCCCGGACCAGGCCGAACGAGTATCCGCCCTTTTGATCCTGGATCAGGGGGTCCCGGTCGCCGAAAACCAAATCGCCGATGAAAGCGACGCCCAAGGCCGGAAAAATCACGATCGTATCCCCGCCCGTGTGGGCCGCGCCGAAGTTCAGCAGTTCGACGACATCCTCACCGAACGTGAAGCGGAAACGGCCCGAAAACAATTCGGCCGGATGGAACGGACGTACCGCTGGAGAGGTGTTGTAGATTCCGGGATCGACGTTCATTTCCAACATCGAACCGGTCATCAGCTTGATCTCCGTCTGGGTGCCGAAACTGCACACGGGCGCGGCCCCGGACGGGTATCCGTCCGAGCCGTTGAAGACGTCGATGTCGCTGTGCGTATAAACGGCCTTGACGATCGGCTTTGCCGTGATCCGCCGAATCTCCCGGACCACTTTGGCCGTGGCCTCGCTCGTCGCCTTGGCGTCGATGACTAAAACCCCGTCGACTCCGACAAGAAAGCCGGTGTTGGCTCCCGCCTCGCCTTGGGTCCAATAAAGACCGGAGCCGGCGAATCGATGGATTTGGAGCGGCGCTGGTTCCGGAGCCTGACGCAGGTTATAGACTTGGGATCTTTCCGGGTTTCCCGCGCCCTCCAAGGGGATTAAAATCGCCAGCAGGAGAAGCCATCTTTTTCGGCTCATCGCCTTCCCCCTTTTATTTGATAATCCGGGGCTCCGTCTCCACGGCAAAGAACTTGTACCGGTCATAGGAGATGTCGGCCTTCATTTTCTGTGTTTTTGGGCCGAAGAGGTTTTCCGAGTGGGGGTAAAGAATCCGGATTTCCGACCAGCTCGGAAAAAGAACGCCGTTGTGCTCGGTTCGGAAGTCGTGGATAACGAGGAAATCGGGTCTGAGGTTGTATTGCACGGAATCACGGAGAACGTCCTCGTATCCTTCGAGAGGGACGCCCTTGAGTTCGCTCCGGAGGATCTGAAAGTTCGTCCGATCGACCCAGATTCTGGCATAAGACACACCCCCGGAGTCGCCCAACTTCGGGATCGCTTCCAAAATATAGGATTTGCGTCCTCGGATTCTCTCCTCGTCGATGATTCGGTAGTTGAACAGGGATTGGCGTTCTGCGTCGAGAAGTTTGAGGGAAACGAACAGGGGAGAGAGGACGGCGAACCGTTTCGCGTCCAAGGTTAGATCCCGGTTGGGTTTGGCCTTTCCGTTTTCCTTGAGGATGATCCGCCGTTCCTCGATCCGTTCCCCGTTCTTGACCAGCATGTAGTCGCAGAGATAGTCGTTCTTCTCGGTCCTCTCGGGGTCGAATGTCGGGAAATAGGAGCTCATTGTCGGGCTCGAACCCCGGGGGGCGCCCCTGGGCATTGTGGCCACCGCCGCCCATCGCCGCATTCCGGTAAAAGCGCGGCGGATTTCCTTGATCGTCTCTTCGCAGGCGAATTCGAGGACGGCGCCGGAGAGTTTCCGGCAGTAGGCGGCACAGCCCTCGAGGACGGCGGCCAGCTTTTCTCCCCCGGATCGGCCCGAATCTTCCGCGGTCGGCAAACTTTGCCGGGCGTTTTCTTCCTCCCGGCGATAGAGATCCGGGTCGAACAGAATGGAAAGGGTCATTAGGGCTTGGACCGGTTTTCCATTTTGAACGACCGGTTCATATCTCCATTGGAGGAGGGCTTGAACGGCCGCATAATCCAGGTAGGGGTGGAGGGATTTCGTCACTTTCGTCCCGGCGACAAGACCTTCTTCGTCGATCAAGACTTGAAGCTCGACCTCTCCCTTGACGTTCTGTTGTCTCAATTCGTCCGGGTAAGCGGGGAGGACCTGGTGAAGCACTTTAAGCGCGGGAACTTCGATTCCCGATGGCGGATTCGGTCGTGCATCTGCGCCCGGTACGGGGAGAAGCATGAACAGCCATATTTTTCCTTGGGAGAGGGCGCTGACGACGACCGGCTCTCCGATTTCCGTGATCAGCGTCTTATCGATGAATTTCTCCGCCGTACTCCGAAGGACCGCCCTAAAAGCCTTTTGGCGTTCGGCTTCGGTGACCGGTTTCCCGGAATCGACCGTCTGGCTCTCGGATTTAAGGACGACGAATTTGACCTCGATTTTTTGCGGCGATAACCGCCGGGGGGCTATGGAAAAGTCGAAGAGGCCTTGGAGGTGGACGATCCGATGATTCAGGATCGACACGGTTTCATCCCAGTCCACGGCAAAGGCGAAGAGATCGTCGATCGTCCTTAATTCCAGCGCGTCCAGGAGAGCTTCGGCCGAGGCCGCGCTTAGGACCGATTCCGGCCCGCCGACCTTGGCTTTGAGCGCGGCCAACGCGGGATGGGAGAACGCCGTCAGGACGGCGTCCTCCTTGAATCCCGCACCCCCCTCGGCAACAAGCCCTTGAAAGACGCGGACCTGGATCCGAATGAGTTCAGCGAACCCCGCCGCAGGAAAAAGAAGTCCCGCGGCCAAGACGACCCGGACAAATGACTTGATCATCTTCCCCCCCTGCCGGACCGGCGGGATGTTTATCTCCCCACGCGTTTCTTTCCTTCCCCCGCATCCCGCTTTTCGCCGGCTTCGGCCGCGGCGGAAGCCGCCGGCAGGCGGAAATCCACGGCCATGAAGAAGGCCGCCGGGACCGGCTTGAGGTCGATCCGCCGCGGTTCGAAGGACCACTGTTTCAAGGCCTCGACCGCCGACTTGTCCAAATCGGGGTGGGCTTTCTGCCAAATCCGGACGGATTGGACGTTGCCCGCATCGTCCGTCCGGACAAACACGGTAACGGTCCCCTCGATCAGCTCTTGTTTGCAGGCTTCCGGGTAGATCGGAACGACCTGGCGGCGGGGTTTGGAAGGGACGTAGAAATCGTTCGCCAGCGGACCCTCCCCCTCGGCCCAATTTTTGACCGGAGGAACCGCGACGGCCGGTTTCGGGTTTTCGCGGATCTGGAGCGAAAGAAAATAAATGTGCCCGTTGACCGGAAAGCCTAAAATGACCGGATCGTCGAACGAGACGGCGAGTTCCATATTCAGAATCGGTACGCCTTCTCCCCAGGCCGAGTCGATGAGCTTTGGTCCATCCGCGAGCCCGGGCTTGACGACCCTTTTCAGGACCGTCGTCGTCGGGATTGTTATTCCCAAACCGGAGTGGCGGCTGACTTCGATTTGAAGGGCGAGCCCGTACCGGTCTTTTTTTTTCGGCCTGTAGACGATGGGATATAATGCGCCGTCGAGGACAATGGCTTCGGTCAGGACGTCCTTCCGCCCGTCCCAAGTCATCCGGCCGGTGCTGAGATGCTGGACGTGGGAAAGCTTATAGACGCCGCGCAATTCGGTCCGGACCGAGCTCACAAAAGCCAGGTCGGCCTCGGCGGCGAACGAATTCGGCGGAGCCGGTAGAAAGATCGGATCGGAAAAGGACTTGACGAACACCGCCTGCTCGGGAAGGGGCTTGCCGTCGTCCCGGATTCCTCGGAATAAGCGGGACTCGATCTCCCACTCTTGAGCGGCGGCCAAAGGAAGGATGAGGGCGAGACCGAGGAACGGAATGATGCTGAGGCGAATTTTCATGATCAGCCTCCGATTTCCTTGGCTGGGGAGATCCAGACGAACGAAATTCTCGGGGTTTGGTAGATATAGGCTTTAGCCGGTTTTCCCCGAAGTTCCGCCGAAAAAACCTGCACCCGCGGGCCGGGTACGGCGGTTTCCAGGGCTGCGGTCGGCTCGGTCGGGGGAGTCCCGCGGTCGCGGTTCCAAAAAAACAACAATCCGAGGGCGCTCATCGCCAGGATGGCCGTGCCGGCCGCGACCGGAATGCGGAGCCGCCATCGGACGCGGGCTACGTGCCGATCGGCGGCGGCCGTTCTTTCCGCCCGGGTCCAAATCTTTGGATCCATACCTGGGTTTTCGCGGATCCAGGGCGGGGTGAGAAACGTTCGAATCGCTTTCTCGCGCGCGGCCTCTTCGACGGCGCACCGGGAACAGCGGGCGAGATGTCTTCGCCGAACGCCCTCTTTCCATCTGGAAAGGGGCAGGACTAAAATCATCATTTCAATGATTCGGCACATCGACGTTTCCTTTCATCCATCGGCGGAGCTTTCTTTTGGCTTTGAACACATGGACTCGGGCCGTGCCTTCCGCGCAATAAAGCACTTCGGCGATCTCCGCGGCCGAATATCCCTCGACCACGGCCAACGCCAAAGCCGTCCTTTCCTTGGCCGATAGCCGCTTCCAATGCGGGCCCAGAACGGCCAAGGCTTCAAGCGACCGCTCAGGGCCGGAATCACCGCCGCCTCCCCGATCTTCCCGAGCCCAGCGCTCCCTGGCTTTCAACTCCGTCTTCCGGCGCCGCAAACGATCCAGACAACGATGGAAGGCGATGGCGAAAATCCAATTTTTGAGGTTCAGGGGCGGGCCGAAATCGGCCAGGTTTTCGTAGGCCCGGAGGAAAGCCTCCTGAGCGGCGTCCTCGGCCTCTTCCCGGCATCCCAGGACGCTCCAGGCGAGAGAGAGCACTCCCGATTGATAGCGGTTGACGATCACGTTGAACGCCTCCCGGTCTCCGGTCAAGCAACGGTCGATGATTTGACGGTCATCCATGGAGATCGTTTTCGCCGTGATAACGAACGGCCCCCTTCAAACGTTTACCGGGAGATGAAACCACTATAGAAGGGAAAAGACAGGGATGTCAAACGCCGCCGGGTCCTGCGACAAAAAACGCGGTAGATCAGGTCTCTTTAAGCTCACCCTATTGGGGAATGACCTGAGAAAATGAGGAGATAACGGCAGCCTCTTGGCCGCCCCGTTTTCAGGGGCCTCGCTCCTCCTGTCCGGTTCTTCACGGCCTTTCTCACGGGTCCGGCTCGGCTTGCCGTTTCTGCCGGATTCCGGCAGACGGCAGGTGCCTTTGGTGCGGGGAAGAATCGTCCTAATTTCCTCTGATCGCTGAAGCGATCAGGGGAAATTAGGGCTCAAACATCTTCGCCGGCCGGCTCATTTCCGCGCCGGCTTATCCTCGCCGGGCGGAGCGAAAGCCTAACGCTGCTGGAAGGCGTTAGGTCCTCCGTGGAGCCAAGGCCTAACCCGGACACGTCCGCTCCGGCCATTATCTCCCCATTTTCTCTCCGTTTCTCCGATGATTGGCTATCAAACCGTCACCTTATTCGTTATAGAACCATGAAGCCGGCCGAGTATGAGGACGAAGGCCTAGAGATAGTTTTCGCGCCAGATCTCGAAGACGAGCAGCGCCCAGAGTTGATGGCTGTAGTTTTCGCGGCCGGCGAGGTGGGCGTCGATCATTCGCTGGACCGGCGCGGGGTCGAACCAGCCGCCCTCGCGGAGGCGTTTTTCGCTCAGCGTTTCCCGCATCAAGTCGCGGAGGTCCGTCGTCAGCCAATGCTTGATCGGAATGCTGAAGCCTTCCTTTTTCCGGGTGAGCGTTTCGCGCGGGAGAAGCCGTTCCAATGTCTTTTTGAAGATCCACTTCGTCGTTGAACCATGAAGTTTGAGATGACCGGGGAGACTGAAGGCGAACTCCGTCAGCTTGTGGTCCAACAGCGGTTCCCGGGCTTCGAGCGAGGCGGCCATGCTCATCCGGTCGACCTTGACCATGATATCGTCGACCAGATACGTCTTGAGGTCGAGATAAAGCTCACCGGTGATCGGGTCGAATCCGTCCATAGCCGCGAAATGGGCGGCGAGAGGATCCCGGCCGCCGATTGGGCCGATCCCGCCGATCGCCGCCTGAAAAGCCGGGCCATAGAGTTCTTTTTTCATGCCCTCTGTCAGGAACATCATCCAGCGGAAATGACGATGGCCGCGATTGTGGTCGAACGCCTCGGTGAACCGGCGGATTTTATTCCAGGTCCCCTTTTTCTTGGGGGACGGGCGCATCCGGCGGGTGACCGCCCCGGCGGCCCGGGCGGCGAAGGCGACGCCCGGCCGTCCGGCCAACCGCTGGGCCTGGTAGTGCTCGTATCCGGCGAAGAGTTCGTCTCCGCCGTCGCCGGAGAGGGCGACCGTGACGTGCCGCCGGGCCATTTCGGATACGAGATATGTGGGGAAAATCGAGAAATCCCCCAGAGGCTCGTCGAGATGGCCGATGAGTTTCTCGGTCAACTCCAGAGCTTTCGGTTCGAGGATGAGCTCCTCGTGCTCCGTTTCGAACCGTTCGGCGATCCTCCGGGCGTGGGCCAGTTCGTTGTAGGTCTGGTCCTTGAAGCCGATGGAAAAGGTTCGCAGGGGCGAGGCCCCGAGCTCCCGCATCAGCCCGACGACGGCCGACGAGTCGATGCCGCCGCTCAGGAAAGCCCCGAGGGGAACGTCGCTCACGAGACGGAGTTTGACCGATTCTTTCAGGATCGCGTACAACTCGTCCTGGATGGCGTTCAGATCGACGGGCTTGTCCGGATGAGGATTCGGCTTCAGGTCCCAATATTTTTTAACTTCGATCCGGCCGTCGTGCCAGGTTAGGAAATGACCGGCCGGGAGTTTGAAGATGTTCTTGAACATCGACAACGGGGCCGGGACGTATTCGAGGGTGAGATAAAGGTCGAGGGCGCGGGGATCGACCTCTCGACGGACGCTCGGGTGGACGAGGATGGTTTTCAACTCCGAACCAAAGACGAGCGTCCCATCGGGGAGTTGCGTGTAGTACAACGGTTTGATGCCGATCCGGTCGCGGATCAAGAAGAGAGTCTCTTTCTTCTTGTCCCAGAGGGCGAAGGCGAACATCCCTCGGAAACGCTCTAGGAAAACGGGCGCTCCCCATTCCTCGTAGGCATGGACCATCGTTTCCGTGTCCGACCGGGTCGAAAATACATGGCCTCGAACGTGCAGGGCGTCGCGGGTTTCGGCGAAGTTATAGGCTTCGCCGTTGTAAGCGATCCAGATCGAGCCGTCCTCGTTGGAGAGGGGCTGATGGCCGCCTTCGACGTCGATGATGCTCAGGCGGCGGTTGCCCAAACCGGCCCGGTCGTCGATATAGATGCCTTCGTCGTCGGGACCGCGGTGGACGATCGTGTCGCACATTCCGGCGATGAGGGCGCAGGAGAACGCCGCCCCTTTGGCTGTCCGGACGATTCCGCAGATGCCGCACATGATGTTATTTAATGATGAGTTCGGGGGTGAAGAACGCGCCCAGCCAGCGTTTCTCGTCGCTCTGGGCGTCTTCGAAATAAGGGGTTGATCCTTTGGCCGCTTGAATCTTCACCCGGTACATGTGCGAAACCCGGACCTGGAAGCCGTCGCCGACGGGAAAGCGGAGCTCCCCTTTTTGACGGGGTCCGAGGAAAATCGTCTTCTTTTTTCCGTTAACCCAAATCGTGATCTCGTTTTCCAGGCGCGGATTGTTGAGAAGATGGAAGACGATCTCCTTGACCGGGAACCACGTCCGGAGGACGACGTCGAGCTTCCGGTCGCCGAGCGTCCACCAGCCATCTTCCTCATCGTGCTTGGGGTTGTAATTGTCGTTAAGGAAATAGAGAAAACGGTCATCGAATTTGGGCCGGCCCCATTGCTGGCGAAAAGCGGACGGGTTTGTGTTCGTCGGCAAGTCGTTGATCAGGGTCAATTCGACGGGGAGCAACGTATAGGGAAAACGCTTGGCGTGGGCGGCCGGGGCATGGCCCGCCATGACCGGGGACATCAGGATCGGGGCGATGAACAGGGCGGCCGCGGCCCATCCGGCGATAATCTCCTTGTGAAGGACTTTGATCCGGGGGAGAAAAAGAAACAGCGGATAAATGCCCATGAAATAGCGGTTGGCGAGGGATCCCCCGCCGCCCCCGAAATTATCCGGCATCAGGACGACATAGATCAGGATTTCGCCGAAGATCGCGACGAGGATCAGCCATCCATCGAGACTCTTTTTTCCGATGAAGAACAGGATCAAGGCCAGGAAGGCGGGGAAGAAATACCAGGTCAGGCCGCTGAACCGGCCGAAGAAGAAATAGAATAAATTAATGGGAATGAACTTCGCCGGGTACAAAGCCCGGCCGACATATCCGTCCGCGGTCATCGACTTGCCAGGAGCAGAATCGAACGTCAGGTCGGGCCTCTCCAATGGAAACCCTTCGTTGGGCTTGGGATAAAAGCTCTTCCGTTCACCGCCCTGGTAGTTCCATTCGCCTGTGAGGAGGATGTTCGTTCCGAAAAAGATTCCGCAAGCTGCGGTGAACAGCAGAACCATGACCACAGCTTTCACCGGCCGCTTTTTCAGGATCGTCCAGAGGATGAGCGGGCCGAAAACGGCCACGTTGGGCGGTTTGGCGTAAGCGATGATTCCGGCGATGAAGGCCGCGACATAATCCGAGGCGTCCGATAAGAGGAAGGCTTGCCAGCGGCTTCGGGGTGTGGCCTCGGCGGAAGCCCGGCCCGGCGTGCTTGCCCGGACTGCCGGATTTATCGAACCCCGGGGATCGGTCGGCGTTGCGTCATTCGGCTTTGAAGGAACGCTCGTTTGCGATTCGGGACGTCGATGCTTATAAAGCCATAGATAAAGGACGGTGAAAACGCAGAACAGATTGAAGAAATCGGGGGCGATCCAGAAGGCGTAGACGCCGGCGACCGAGGCGAACAAGAACGTGGCGATTTTCAGAACTGATATGCCGGGGCTGTTAGCCAGGGAGAAATAGGAAAAACCCATCAGAAGCAGCAGGAAGAGAAGGATCGCTTGAAACACCAGCGGTCCGTTGGGGCCGAAGATCCGGACGAAAGGCGCGGCGAATAGTGGATAGGCCATGGATTTGGCGTAGAACAAGCGGTTTCCCCGGGTTTTCACTCGCTTGAGAAATACGCCTTGAGGCCCGGCCCAGAAGTTTTCTTTATAACGGACGAGATCCTTTTTCGTGTACTCCAGATCGCGGTCGTAAGCAAGGCTTTGGGCCATGGCGAAATAGACGGCTTGGTCGGCGACCAGAAAACCCTGGTGGAAGGAGGGCAGGTCGGCAAACACGGCGAATCCCAGAAAAACGGCGCCGATCAGAACGATCGCTGTTACCGGGCCCTTTTTTTCTTGTAACATGAGCCCTATCAATACCATATTGAGAGGGGAATTGGCAACGGGCTCCTTGCCTGACCGGCCGATGGTTTTCTCTTCGATGATCGCGGGGACGCGGTGAGGAAAAATTCTCGTGAAGATCCTCGGCCTCGAAGGCTTAATAATTATGAAGCGGGCGCTTTCGTCGGCGGAATCGTCCCCCCTTGAACGGAAAAGACGTTCGAATTGTATGTTTTGAGTTGTGTTTCTTAAAGGGTGGAAGAAAATACCGCCTCCGGGATAGAGCGGCGTAATCTTTTTCGGTCCGTCACGCGTATTCAGATATGTCTGAAAATATAATTGTTATTAAGGCCGGAGCTTTTCATGAAACTCTTGTCGCGTAGCGAGGAAATTGTCCTGATCGCGATCTGGCGGCTCCGGGGGAACGCCTACGGGATCACGATCCGGGATTTGGTCTCGGAACTCACTGGATACGATTGGACGCTGGGCGCGGTTTATGTGCCGTTGGACACGTTGACCCGCCGGGCTTTTGTCGAAAAAGCGGCCAGCAAGCCGGTCGCCTCGCGCGGCGGCCGGAGCAAATGTCTGTATGTTTTGACTCGCGAAGGCAGGAACGCCCTTCGCGAGATCCGGGAAGTTCAGGATGTCGTCTGGCGGGGGATCTCCCGATCCGCCTTCGACGAGAAATAACGGTGTGCCCATGATCCCGAACGCGGAGAAGCCGCCGAAAGGCACCCGACTCCTGCTCGGCGCCCTTCTCCGGCGCGAAGACCGGGACGACCGGTTGGCGGACTATGAAGAGCGATTCGCCGAGATCGCCGGGTTCGAAGGCCGGGCCGCGGCCCGTCGATGGTATCGGAGTCACGTCCTTCGTTCGGCCCCCGAATTGATCATAAATTCCATTTATTGGAGCGGAGCCATGTTTCAAAGCTATTTTCGCCTGGCCATGCGTCATATGCGGAGGCA
>Ga0315287_10007812_pt1 | contig 10751 bp, 9 predicted proteins | sample YL17G11_0_MG_FD_205037 | JGI IMG/M metagenome (GOLD analysis project Ga0315287, IMG submission 205037) | Sediment microbial communities from Yellowstone Lake, YNP, Wyoming, USA - YL17G11_0 | ecosystem: Environmental > Aquatic > Freshwater > Lake > Sediment | place: USA: Wyoming | collected...
TTGCGCTCAAGCTCGGCGTGACCAAGGCGCAGCTCGACGCCACCATGGCGCTGCATCCGAGCGCGGCGGAAGAGCTGGTGACGCTGCGCCACAAATGGGAGGCGCCGGCGCCTGTCGCGGGGTCCGATGCGGCGGCTTGAGGACAAAATCGCGCTCGTCACGGGGGCCGCGGCGGGGATCGGCCGCGCCATCGCCGAGACCTTTGCGCGCGAGGGCGCGATCGTGGTCGTGGCGGATTGCGACGGGGAGGCGGCCAAGGAGGTCGCCGACGCAATCGTCAAAGCGAACGGAGCCGCCACTGCCCACCAAGTCGATGTGACCGACACGCCGCAAGTGAAGGCGCTAATGGAGGCGATCGGCGGGAGCCACGGCCGGCTCGATGTGCTGGTCAACAATGCGGGCGTGGGCGAGCGGTCGGATTTCCGCCATATCTCCGACGAGGCCTGGGACCGCGTGTGGAGCGTCAATCTCGACGGTACGGTGCGCTGCGCGCGCGAGGCCTTCGACCTGCTCAAAGCTTCCGGTAAGGCGTCGGTGATCAACCTCTCCTCGATCATGGCGACCAAGCACACGCGCCAGATGGCGGTCTATTCGGCGACCAAGGGGGCGGTGTCGGCGCTGTCGCGGAGCCTCGCTGTCGAATACGCGCCTTACGGCATCCGCGTGAACACGCTGCTGCCGGGCTATGTGGAGACGGCGCTGATCGGCCGCTATATCTCAAATCCGATGATCGCCAAGGCGCTGCTCACACAGACGCCGCTCAGGCGCTTCGGCACGCCGCAGGACATCGCTAACGCGGCGCTGTTCTTGGCTTCCGACGAGGCGGCCTATATCACCGGCGCCGCGCTCAATGTCGACGGCGGGATGGCGACTACGCTCTAGCCATTTATTTGCGCGGGGCGCGATGCTCTCGATATTGCGCGGCCGTCCAGCGCATCACCGGCCGCCCCCGCCAGCGCTGGAAGTCAGATAGGAGAGATTGCGGCAGCGCCATGCTGTGGAACGCCGGCATCTCCTTAGGCTGTACGATGGGAGCCAGGAAGCTGGCGACGGCAATGTCAGCCCGGCTAAAATGCTCTCCGGCAAGATAGGGACGACCATCGGCGAGGATGCCATCGAGCCAGTCAAACTCGGCTTCGAGAATTGAGTGGCTTTGGGCGGCGGCGCCAGGGCCAAGATCCATGGCCTTGATCATGAGACGCCGCGTTACCGGCCACATCATGGTTGCAACCAGGCGATGCGAAGGTGACGCCTTGTGGAAGAGCGCAGGCTTGGCCAGATGCGCCGATCGAGAAAGCATCTTGGCGTAGGACAGCCGACGTATATGGATGCCAATCACGGCGTCTGCGCGTCGTTCGATCTCGAGCGCATTTGCCACGGTGAGTCTCCGGGCGACATCTTCCGCGTTTTGATCCGCCCAGTCGATGATCGCGCCACTTCCCTGAATCAAGTCGCTCTGGTCGATGACCAGGATCGGCAGCGCAGTGCTCTTGGCCCCGTAACGCCTTGCCATGATCGCATGCACGCCTGGCGGCCAGCTCGCCTCATCATGGTCGACGCCGTGCCAATCGAGAGCCCATCGAGCTTTCTCGCAGAAATGAGAAATGCCGATGGTGAGGAGTTTTGGCCTGGTGTGGCTCATCGAGCGGCGGGTGCACCCGGCAGCATCATGGTTTCCTCGATGATGCCGTCGACCACCGCGACGAGCGCCGCCTGCTCGCTGCCGCCGAGCTTTTTCACTGCGTCGTAGCGGGCAAGCTGCCGGTCGGCGCTCGTGCCGCGCTCGAGAATGGTGCGTGCATGCCCCATCTCGGCGACGCAGCCGAAATAGGCGGCATCCTCGGCCACGAGATCGAACAGCTCCTCCAGCAGAACGGGGAAGGGTACCACGGCGCCTTTGCCGAAATCGACCAGGCCCTGCTCGATGCCGTAGCGTTGCGCGCGCCAGCGATTTTCGCGCACGAGGAAGGGCGGATAATGGCGCCAGCGCTGGTTCTGCCGGCGCAGGCGATAGAGCATGCGTAAGACGCAGCGAAACAGCGAGGCGATGGCGATGCCGTCCTCCACCAGCGGGCAGACATCGGTGATGCGCATCTCGAGCGTGGGAAAGCGCGCGGACGGCCGCAAGTCCCACCAGAGCTTGGTCGCGTCCTGGATGAGCCCGGCACTGACCAGAAGCTCGACGGTGCGCTCATATTCGCTCCAACTCGAGAATTGATGCGGGAGGCCGGTGCGCGGCAGCTCGTCGAACACCGAGAGCCGGTAGGATTTCAACCCCGTCTGCACGCCTTCCCAGAAGGGCGAAGAGGTGGAGAGCGCGAGCAGATGCGGCAGAAAGTAGGTTGCCTGGCCGAGCAGGTCGATGCGTAGGTCCTCGTCCTCGATGCCGACATGCACATGCATGCCGCAGATCACGAGCCGGCGCGCCACGTGCTGGAGATCGCGCGCGAGCACGTTGTAGCGCTCCTTGTCGGTATGCTGCTGGCTCGCCCATTTGGCGAAAGGGTGGGTGGAGCAGGCGATCGGCGCCAGCCCGAACTCGCCGGCGATGCGGCCGACGGTGCCGCGCAGATGGATCAGCTGGTCGCGCGCCTCCTGCATCGACTTGCAGACGCGGGTGCCGACCTCGATCTGCGAGCGCAGGAACTCGGGGCTGACCTGGCCGCGCAGGGCCTCCTCGCATTTGGCGAGGAGCGCGGGCGGAGGCTCTTGCGCAAGATCGCGGCTGTCCTTGTCGACGAGGAGATATTCCTCCTCGATGCCGAGCGTGAAGCTTGGTTCCTTCATGGCCATGGGCCGCATGGTGGCACAAAGGGCAAGGCTCGCGGTAGAGCCTATGACCCGGTCGCTTCAGACGAGGCCCTTGAGCAGGGCGCCGACGAGATAGGCAACAAAGGCCGCGAGCATTCCGATCGCCAAGGTTTCGAGCCCGGCGCGCCACCATGGCGTCGGCGACCAGTAGCTCCTGAGCGAGCCGATGGCGAAGAAGGTGATCCCGGTCATGATCGTGGCGGGCAGGGTCGGCTCCGCCAGCCTCAGCGCGTAGGGAAGGAGAGGCGCGCTGCCGCACACCAAGAAGGCGGGAAGGTCATGGAAGCGGCCTTGAGCGGGGAGCGCGTCACGGCAGGCATGCCGTGCTCCTCGGCCATCATGGTGTCGATCCAGCGTCCGTGCCGCGCGGTGATGACATTCACAGCGGCATCGAGCGCGTCGCCCTTGAAGCCTTTGGCCTTAAAGATCTGGCGAACCTCCTCGCGCTCGCCTTCGGGCGCGAGCGCCACATGGCGCTCCTCCATGCGGCGAAGCTGCCTATATTCGTCCAGCTCGGCCTTGGTGCCGGTGTAGTTGGCGGCAGCCATGGAGAAGCCGTCGGCAAGCAGATTGGCGATGCCGAGGATCAGGACCACGCCGGCCGACAGATTGGCGCCGACCACGCCTGCCATGATGGCGAAGGTGGTCACCGTGCCGTCGATACCGCCATAGACCCAGTCGCGGAGATAGCTTGCTCTGGGCCCCTTCTTCAGGCGTTTGGCGATCTCGCTTGGTTGATGGCCGTGCTCGAGGTGACGGTCCAAATCGGCTCCCCTTCCAGGCTCTTAACGGATATGTGGCACGCTCTTGAGCGAGGAGGCAATCGCGCGGGCGCCTAGCCAGGGTTCCGCCGATCGCCTATATAGCGTTGACTTTTTAAGGAGAGCTTTTCAATGGCACCGCGTTGGAGCCCAGACAGCTGGCGCTCGAGGCCGATCGAGCAGATCCCGCTCTACCCGAGCGTGACCGCGCTCAACGAGGTCGAGAAGCAGCTTGCGACCTTCCCGCCGCTCGTGTTCGCGGGCGAGGCGCGCGAGCTCAAGGCGAAGCTTGCCCGCGTGGCCGCGGGCGAGGCCTTTCTGCTGCAAGGCGGTGATTGCGCCGAGAGCTTCGCCGAGCACCGCGCCGACTCCATCCGCGACTTCTTCCGCGTGTTCCTGCAAATGGCGGTCGTGTTGACCTATGCCGGCGGCTCGCCGGTGGTGAAGCTCGGCCGCATCGCCGGCCAGTTCGCCAAGCCGCGCTCGACCGCGACCGAGACACAAGGCGGCATGGAGCTGCCGAGCTATCGCGGCGACATCATCAACGGCATCGAGTTCACCGAGGCCGCGCGCGTCGCCGATCCGCAGCGCATGCTGATGGCTTATCGGCAGTCGGCCGCCACGCTCAATCTGATCCGCGCCTTCGCGCAAGGCGGCTACGCCAATCTCGACCATGTGCATCGCTGGAACCTGGGCTTCGTCAAGGACAGCCCGGCCGGACACCGCTACGAGGAGGTCGCCGAGCACATCGCCGAGACCTTGCGCTTCATGCGCGCCATCGGGCTCACGCCCGACAATGTCCCGCAGCTTCGCACCACGAGCTTCTATACGAGCCACGAGGCGCTGCTGCTCGGCTACGAGCAGGCTTTCACGCGCGTCGATTCGACGTCGGGCGACTGGTACGCGACCTCGGGGCATTTCCTCTGGGCCGGCGACCGTACCCGCCAGCTCGACCACGCCCATATCGAATATCTGCGCGGCATCAAGAATCCGGTCGGCGCCAAGATTGGCCCGAACCTGGCGCCCGAGGCGCTGCTTACGCTGATCGACGTGCTCAACCCGCAAAACGAGCCGGGCCGGCTCACGCTCATTTGCCGCTTCGGCGCCGACAAGGTCGGCAAGCATTTGCCGGCTCTGATCCGCGCCGTGAAGCGGGAAGGCAAGAGTGTGGTCTGGGCCTGCGATCCCATGCACGGCAATACCATCAAGGCGGGAAGCGGCTACAAGACGCGGCCGTTCGATCTCATCCTCGCGGAGGTGGAGACGTTCTTCGACGTCCACCGGAGCGAAGGAACCCACGCGGGCGGCATTCATGTCGAGATGACCGGGCAGAACGTGACCGAATGCGTGGGCGGCGCCAAGGCCGTCACCGAGACCGATCTGTCGGACCGCTACCACACCCATTGCGACCCAAGGCTCAACGCCGATCAGTCGCTCGAGCTCGCCTTCATCGTGGCCGAGAGGCTGAAGCGCGAGCGGGAAGGGCGGCCTGAGCCCGAGATCTCGATGGCCGCCGGCGAATAGGCGTCAGGGCGCCTCAGTCACACGTCTGAAGACATATTCGTCGCAGCCCGACCCGAGCAGTCCAACAGCCGTCTTGCGGGTGAAGCTTCTGACAGGCTCGAAGCCGAGACTTGCCAACACCCGCCCGACTTCTTCCGATGAAATCGACTCGTACGGATAGCCCCCTAGCCAGTCGTGAATGTCGTGATTGAGACTCATTCCTCGCCGGCTCTTATAGCCAAGCTCGTGGGCGCTGTAGCTGCGCCCGGCGGCGAGCAATCCGAGCCGCAAGGCTCCGCGATAGAGTGCGTGCATTCTCGCCTGCGCCTGGGGCGAGGCGGAGGCGTACCACCGCTTTTCCTTGATCCAGAGCGGATCGAGCAGAGTGCGGCGGTAGAGCGCGCACACGAACAGGCCGCCCGGCGCCACCAAGGCGGTCGCGTTGCGTATGGCGAGGCTCAGGTCGCCGGTGTGATGCAGAACGCCCCAGGAATAGACGATATTGAACGAACCCATGTCCGGTCTGGCCTGCAAGATACTCTGTCTGCGGACGGCCCATGCCTGTCCGGCGGCGTGGTGGGCGAGGACAGAAGTCGCGGTTGCCACGGCATCAGCATCGATGTCGAGGGCAACGACTCGGCTCGCACCGAGCCGGATTGCGGCCAGGCGTGGAGGCCTGAACCGCAGCCGATGTCGAGGAAGCTAGCGCCGGCCATGTCGTTTCTATCGATAAGCTTTAGGAGTCCTGCCTCGGCCTCGGCAATGGCTGGCTCGTCGATGCCTTTGGCGAAATCCGCCCAGTTCTCACCAAAGGCGAAATGGCTCTCGTCGCGTGTGGGTTCTGTCGGCGTCATGATACCTCGGCTTGACTCATCCGCTACAATCTTGCCCGTGTGTTAGCCGCGCCGCTAAGGTCTAACCAATGGCCCCTACGATCAAGGACAACTTCACGCTCGCTCTCGCGCAGCTCAATCCCGTCGTCGGCGATATCGACGGCAATCTGAGGAAGGCGCGCGAGGCGCGCGCGCGCGCGGCTGAAGTGGGCGCCGACATCATCGTCTTTACCGAACTTTACCTCACCGGCTACCCGATCGAGGATCTGGTGCTGAAGCCCGCTTTGCAGAAGGCTGCGCAGGAGGCCTTGGAGGCGCTTGCCCGCGATACCAAGGACGGCGGTCCCGCCGTGCTTATGGGTCTGCCGTTCGCCGACGGGCCCTTCGTCTACAACGCTCAGGCTCTCTTGGATCGAGGGCGCATCGAGGCGCTCCGCTTCAAGAATAACCTGCCGAATTACGGCGTGTTCGACGAGAAGCGGGTGTTCGCGCCGGGCCCGCTGCCCGCGCCGATCGACATACGGGGTTTGCGGGTCGGCGTCCCCGTCTGCGAGGATATTTGGAGCGAAGAGGTCTGCGGTGCGCTTGCCGAGAAGGGCGCGGAGCTTCTGATCGTTCCCAACGGCTCGCCCTATTGGATCGACAAGCAAGACGTGCGTTACGGCGTCGCCGAGACGCGCGTGGCGGAAACGCGCCTGCCGCTCGCTTACGTCAATCAGGTGGGCGGCCAGGACGAGCTCGTCTTCGACGGCGCGTCGTTCGTGCTCAACGCCGATGCGACGCTGGCGGTGCAGCTGCCGGCCTGGGAAGAAGCGCTCGGCATCACCGAATGGCGGCGCGAGAACGGACATTGGCGCTGCCTGCCCGGCCTCATTGCCGAGATCGAGGAGGGGGACGCCGCGAACTACCTCGCTTGCGTCACGGGCTTGCGCGACTATGTGGAGAAGAACGGCTTCCCGGGCGTGGTGCTCGGGCTCTCCGGCGGCATCGACTCCGCACTTTGCGCGGCGATGGCCGTCGATGCGCTAGAGGCCAAGCGCGTGCATTGCGTCATGCTGCCTTACAGCTTCACCAGCAATGAAAGCTTGGCGGATGCGGCCGCCGCCGCGGAAGCCCTCGGGGTGCGCTACGACATCATGCCGATCCATGCAGCGGTGGACGGACTGACCGAGAGCCTGAGCAAAGTGTTCGCGGGGACAACGCCCGATGCGACGGAAGAGAATCTCCAGTCGCGCGCGCGGGGCACGCTGCTGATGGCGCTCTCCAACAAATTCGGAGCGATGGTGCTCACCACCGGCAACAAATCGGAAGTCTCGGTTGGCTATGCGACGATCTATGGCGACATGAATGGCGGGTTCAACCCGATCAAGGACCTCTATAAGGGCCAGGTCTACGCGCTTGCCCGCTACCGCAATGCGGCGCGGCCCAAGAGCTGCCTCGGGCCGGAAGGCATCGTCATCCCTCCGAATGTGTTGACCAAGGCGCCGACCGCCGAGCTGAAGCCGGGCCAGCGCGATCAGGACACGCTGCCGCCTTACGACGTGCTCGACGATATTCTGAATTGCCTGGTCGAGCTCGAGCTGCCGCTGCCCGAGATCGTCGCGCGCGGGCACGCGCCTGAACTCGTCAAGAAGGTCGAGCGCATGCTCTATCTTGCCGAGTATAAAAGGCGGCAGGCGGCGCCGGGGGTGAAGATCACCGCCAAGAATTTCGGCCGCGACCGCCGTTATCCCATCACCAACAAATTCCGCGAGAAGCTCTAGGCGATGAGCGTCACGGTAAGATTTGCGCCGAGCCCGACGGGCCGGATTCATGCCGGCAATATCCGCACCGCCATGTTCAACTTCCTGTTCGCGCGGAGGGCAGGCGGGCGCCTCATCTTCCGCCTCGACGACACCGACCAGGAGCGCTCGACGGAAGAATTCGCGCGCGGCATCGAGGAGGATCTTTCCTGGCTCGGCGTCGAGTGGGCCGAGAAAGTGCGCCAGTCGGACCGTTTCGACCTTTATGCCGATGCCGTCACCAGACTGAAAGCGAGCGGGCGGCTCTATCCCGCTTACGAGACGCCGGAGGAGCTCGAACTGAAGCGGAAGCGCCAGCTCGCCCGCGGCAAGCCGCCGGTCTATGACCGAGCCGCCTTGAAGCTGACCGCCGATGACCGCGCGAGCCTTGAGAAGGAGGGACGCAAGCCGCATTGGCGCTTTCTGCTCGAGCAGCGCGATGTCGTCTGGGACGACCTCGTGCGCGGGCGCCAGCATGTCGATGCCGCCTCGCTGTCGGACCCGGTGCTGGTCAGGGAAGACGGCACCTATCTCTACACCATGCCGAGCGTTGTCGACGATATCGACCTCGGCATCACCCATGTCATCCGCGGCGAGGACCATGTGGCCAACACGGCGCCGCAGATCCAGCTGTTCGAGGCGCTTGCCGCGACGCCTCCCGCCTTCGGCCATCACAATCTCCTGGTTGGGGCCGAGGGCCAGGCGCTCTCCAAGCGCGACCGGACGCTCTCGATCGCTTCCTTGCGCGAGGAGGGGATCGAGGCGCTGGCGGTGGCGAGCTACGCGGCGGTGATTGGGACCTCGGACCCCGTCGTGCCGCATGCGAACCTCGACGAGCTCGTGCGCGGCTTCGACTTCGCCAAGCTGTCGCGGGCGCCGGCGCGGTTCGACCCCAACGAGCTTCGTCTCCTCAATGCAAAGCTCCTGCACATGCTGCCCTTCAGCGCCGTGGAGAAGCGGCTCCGCGCCATCGGCGTCGATGGCGGGGAAGATTTCTGGGAGGCGGTGCGCGGCAATCTCGCGGTGCTTGCCGATGCGACGCTCTGGTGGAGCGTCGTGACAGGTCCGCTGGAGCCCGTGATCGAGAACCGCGATCTTTGCCGTGCGGCGGCAGGGCTGCTGCCGGCCGAACCGTGGGACGAGGCGACATGGCCGGCCTGGTCTTCAGCCGTCAAGGAGGCGACCGGCGCCAAGGGCAAGGCTCTCTTTGCGCCGCTCCGTCTTGCGCTCACCGGCCGCGAGCATGGGCCCGAGCTCAAGCACCTCTTGCCGCTGATCGGGCGTGCGCGCGCGGCGGCAAGGCTCGAAGGCAAGCTCGCCTAGACTGAAATTATTGCGCGGGCGGAGCAACCGGCGGCTTGGGCGCCTTCTTGATGACGGTCGATTGCCCCTGCGCGGGCGGGGCTGCCGAGGCTGAAGCTGGCGGGGTCGGCGCGGGCGGCGGCGCGGCAGCGGTGGCGGGAGGCGCAGGAGGCTTCTGCGCCGCGGGCACCGGCGGGGGCGCCGCGGGCGCGGCGGCTGCCGCCTTGTCGTTGCTTCCGGTGGCGCCGGGATCGAGCTGCGGCTGACCGCCCGCCGCTCCCGCAGGCGCGGCGGCCTGGGGGGCAGGGACAGCAGCCGGGGCAGGGGCTTTCGCGGCCGCTTTGCCTTTGCCCTTTACGGGCTTGGCCGCGGCGTCGGCTTCGGCCCGCTTGTTGGCCGATTCGATCTCGGTCGGATTGTATTCGGCCTGCTTGCAGGAACAGCCGTTCACGAATTCCTTGCGGTAACGCAAGGCAACCGGGAGATCCATATAGGCCGAGCCGTTCAGCGACACGGCCTGCTCGATCTCCTGGCCCGGGTTCCGATAGACATAGAGCTCGGCCGGCGCCGCGCAGTTCGACTGGCAGAGCTGCGCATCCTGCCCGAGCAGGCTGCCATAGGTGGAATAATGGATCGGATAGAAGAAGCCGTCGCAGAGTCTCACGCACACCGACCGGTAGCGGCCGTTCGAATCGATGCTGCGATAGACGGGGGTCTGCTGCTCTTCCTCGGCCTCTTGTCCGCCGCCGAAGAAGTCGAACAACCCGCCGCCCCGCTTTTTTTGCGCAGGGGGCTGCCCACCGCAGCCGCTGCGGGCAAGGGCATCCCGGAGCTCGGCCTGCCGCCGCCGGTTCCCGCCGCCGCCCGTGATCGCTTGGCGCTGCTGCTGGAGCTGGGTTAGCTGGCGGCGCGAGTCCTCGACGCGGTCGTTCATCTTGAGGCATTTCGGGCTGCGGACGAGGCCGCGGCCGAAGATGAAGAAGCTCTCGAAGCAGCCGGCGTCCTCCATGGCTGCCTGGGTGCCCTGGAACACGCGGTCGGCCTGGGCGATCTGTTGGTCGATGCGGCCAACATCCTCGCGGCTGGCCCCGCCGCCTTGCGCCGAGGCGAGGTCCTGCTGCAACTGCATGCAGCGCATCTGCTGGTCGCTCACGCCTTGCGCCAGGCCGAGACCCGCGCCGCCTAGGACCGCCGCGCCGAAGAGGGCGAGCACGCCAAGGCGAGGGCCGCCGATCAGCCGCATAGACGACGCAACACCGCGCCAAAAATCACCACAGACGCTCACGATTGTTTCCCAATCCCCGAGGGACACCCGACCGCATTATGCCCGGCTAGATTCCGGGGTCAATGAGGCATGAATAAGATGGCTTGCTTGACGCTTCCGGCAATTACCGCCATAAGCAGTCCCAAGATGATGCAAAAGCAACCCATCCTTATGATTTTCTGCGGCATCATTCCGGCGTAGCAACAACAGCTCGCCCGGATCGTTCTCCCTTTACCATCATTCAGAGTTACGTGAACGCAAGGGCGAGCCTCAAGCCGAAGGGGCTTGGTCAGTCGTGCTTAGACTTTACAACACGCTCACCCGCAAGAAGGAAGACTTCCGGCCGCTCGATGCCGGACGCGTCCGCATGTATGTCTGCGGGCCGACGGTCTACGACTTCGCCCATATCGGCAATGCGCGGCCGGTGATCGTTTTTGACGTGCTGTACCGCCTCTTGCGGCACCTTTATGGGCCCGAGCACGTCATTTATGTCCGC
>Ga0315287_10007813_pt1 | contig 10751 bp, 10 predicted proteins | sample YL17G11_0_MG_FD_205037 | JGI IMG/M metagenome (GOLD analysis project Ga0315287, IMG submission 205037) | Sediment microbial communities from Yellowstone Lake, YNP, Wyoming, USA - YL17G11_0 | ecosystem: Environmental > Aquatic > Freshwater > Lake > Sediment | place: USA: Wyoming | collected...
CCCGAATTCCGGTTACGTCGGCAAATGATAAATGTCCGGACACGACAAGCTTCACTTCGCGGGCCCGGGAACGGTATTCCGGGCGAAAGGCATAGGCGGGCGGTTTCGGCGAAATCGTCACCCAGTCGACTGGGTGAGGACTATGGAGGAGTCCGTTGGTCTCGACCTGAATCTTCAGGCCGTCGTCCTTGAGCCGCCGGACGAGCGGTCCGATATCCTGAAGAAGAGGTTCCCCTCCCGTCAGACAGACCCACTCGGCAGGATAGGTTTTACGGATGCGGGCGACCGTGTCGGCGACGGCCGCCTCCGTCCGCGAACGCCCTCCTTCCCAAGCGTATTTCGTATCGCAAAACGAGCAGCGCAGGTTGCAGCCGGCCAGACGGATGAAGATCGTCGGCGAACCCTGGCGCAGGCCTTCGCCCTGGACTGAGGGGAAGACTTCAACGATCTTCAACATAAGTGGCCGAGGCATCATCGGATTCCCAGACGGTCACGGACTTGACCGGGAAATACAGTTTCAGGTCCTGGAACAGCCGGTGGGCCAGGTTTTCGGCTGAGGGGTTGAACTCGAAGACGTCGTTGAGGAGCTTGTGATCGGGCAGGAGGGAGGCCAATCTTTTTTTGATAACCACGAAATCGATTCCCAGCCCCGTTTTGTCCAGCTCGGACACTTCGATTTCGACCTCGACCTGAAAGGTATGGCCGTGGACCTTTTCGCATTGGCCCTGGTACTCGCGCAGGAAATGGGCCGCCGAAAATTTGTCGCGCACTTTGAGAATCCAGCTCATGTCTTTCCTTCCTTTCGCAGGCGGGCCAGGAGAGGGTCCTCGATCCCGGCTTCGCGGAACGCACGCTTCCGCAGGAGACAGGACGAACAGCTCCCGCAGGGAATTTCTCCCCCGCTGTAGCAGGATACGGAACTGGCGTAGTCGGTTCCCAGCGACAAGCCCAGCGCGATGATCTCGGATTTTCGCATCCGTATGAACGGAGCCGTAAGGCGGATGCGGGCGCCGGTGAAGGCGGAGGCGGTCCCCAGATTCACCGCCCGCTCCATAGCCCGGACGAACTCCGGCCGGGTGTCGGGATAATCGGGAGAGTCGATGATATTGAAACCGGTGATGATTTCCCGGACGCCGTTCGCTTCGGCCCAGGCCGCGGCGACCGCCAGGAGAACGCCGTTGCGGAAGGGGACATAAGTCGAGGGGGGCCCTTTCCGGGAGTGGGCGAAACGCTTCATTCGCGGGATGGCTATGGCCTTGTCCGTCAGGGCCGAGCCGCCGATCTGGGTCAAGTCGATCTTGAGAACGGTCAGAAGGATGCCGAGTCTCCGGCAGGTCGCCCGGGCCATGCGAATCTCGACGCGGTGGCGCTGCCCGTAATCGAAGGTCAGGGCGCGGACCTGGCCCCGGCGGCGGAGCGCCCAGGAGAGCGCCGTGGTCGAGTCGAGCCCGCCGGAAAGGAGGACGGCCGTCGCGTTCATGGGGACGGCTCCATGATAACGGAAATCGCCCCCGTTGAATAGGGCGATGGGGATGGGGATGGCGAGAGACTGACTTTTCTTGACTTCGTTTCGACGCGGTGCTACTCTACCGCACTACTAATGATTAACTTCGCGCGCAAGAGCCATGGACGTTTCCAGTCAATCCTCCGCTGAGCCTCCCGACCTTTCCGTCCCCGCGTCCGAACTTCCCCTCGACCCCCGTTCTCACGGTCGGACCATGACTCTCCGCGACGACCGCCTGGACTTCGCCGCGTTCGGCGATGCGGCGGCCTCCTGCCGGGCGCGTCGAGCGAGACTCCGCCTGATCGATCGAGGCCGATTTGCCGTTCGTGAGCTGGAATGGCTCGGAGAAGCGGGCGTCGACATCTACACATCCGACCGGGCCGGCCGGGAATTGAGCAACCTCATTCTTATCCGCGGGGCGACGCGGCGCGGCCGCGCGATCCTGGCCCACTTCCATCACGGCCCCGTGGATGCCGGGGAAACGCCGGCGTCGTCGTCCTTCGCCGCGCTCCGGGAAATGGGACGGAGCGGAATCGATATTCATGTTTCCAATGGGACAGTTCCGCGCGATCCGGCCGTTCTGGCCGAAGTGGCCCGCGATGGCGCGAAAGGCGGCGCTGCTTTCGTTTATTACCACCATGGGGCCCTGGATCCAGCTCTGGAAAATCTGGCCCGCCAGGGGGCGTGGGTGCATTTTTTAAATACCAGCGTATCGTCCGCGGACGATGTCCGTTTCCTGGGCGACTGTGTCCGCGCCGCCCGGGCCGCAAAATCGAATTTTGTCCTTCATATCGAAAGCCCTCCCGATCCGGTCTTGCTGGCGGATATCGCCGCTTCCGGCGCGGTCCTCCTTTTCAAGACGCCGCTCAGCGATTATCGGTCGCCCCTCCGGCCTTACGAGGAGGCGGCCCGGCGGCGGCGTCTCGCCTCCCGGACTTTCTTTCTCTTCACCGACTACCTGCTTTGACATGTCAACAATCCGGACAGCGCTATCTTTGGGGGGTCGAGAAGCGGTTTAACCCAACTAATTGTGTTTTTGTTAAGAATAAGTATTGACATTTCCCCAAATTGGTTTATATATAAACATGAACACAAATTGAAAAATCAGAAATGAAAGATATCGGACGACGATGAACATGATGAAACGGGCGGTCGGCGGATTGAAGCGCCGAGTCAAGCTGCGATGAAGATCGCACTGCTCTTCAGCTCGAAAGCAGGAATGGCCGCCACGCTGAACCGTCGTTTCGACGATAAAAACATCGAGGAAGACGAGCCTCCACCGCCGGACCTCCTGGCCGAGTGTGATTCCGACGAAACCATTTCCGCCGTCGCCGCCGCGTTGGGCCGTCGCCACGAAGTCGTCGCCATTGAGGCCGATGAAGAGGCCTATATCAAACTGCGCGGCCTGCGGCCCGAGCTGGTTTTCAACATCGCCGAACGACTCTACGGACCCAATCGCGAATCCCATGTCCCGACGATCTGCGAAATTCTGAATCTTCCTTATACCGGCTCCGACCCTCTGACGCTCAGCCTGTGCTTGGACAAATCGAGAGCTAAGGAAATACTCTCCTACTACGGGATCCCCAACGCCCCGTTCCGGATCGTCGAGCCGGGGATGAGCGTGCCCCCCGATATCGAGCTCCCGGCCATCGTCAAACCCCTGTTCGAAGGATCCAGCAAAGGGATCAAGGACGCCTCGGTCGTCCGCCACCGGTCCGAACTCGAAGCGCGCGTCGCGGAAAGCGTCTTCCTTTATAAACAACCGGCCATTATCGAACGGTTTCTGACCGGGCGCGAGTTCACGGTCGGCGTGCTGGGGACTTATCCCGCCATCGAGATTCTTCCCCTCGTCGAGATCGATTACAGGCTCTTGCCGGCCGGGGCCAATCCCATCTATTCCTACGAAGCGAAATGGATCTGGGACACTCCGGCTAAGCCGCTGGATATTTTCCGTTGTCCGGCCGACATCCCGGACGCCCTCCGCGCCCGTATCGAGGACGTCATTGCCGCGACTTGCCGGGTGCTTCGTATCAAGGACTGGTGCCGAATCGATGTCCGGCTGGATGAAGCGGGAGAGCCGAACATCATCGAGGTCAATCCCCTGCCCGGCATCCTGCCGAATCCCGAAGACAATTCCTGCCTGCCCAAGGCGGCCCGCACGGCGGGCTATTCCTACGACGACCTTATCCTCCGCGTTGTCGAGGAGGCTAAGTCCCGTTATGGGATGAGCTGATATGTGCGCCATGAAGAATAAGGGCATCCTGGTGGGGATCGCCTTCAACGAATACGATCCGCTGACGGCCCGCAAGGTGGACCGCCCCTCGGAAGAATCCGTGGAGCAGACGGCCAAGGAAGTCCTGACCGCGGTCACCGAGCTGGGCTACGCGGCCTTCATCATCAGCCTGCAGAAAAGTTTTATGAATTTCCTGCAGCGGCTCAAGGCGCTTAACGCCGATGTCGTCATCAACCTCTGCGAGGCATTTCTGGGCTATCCCCAGCTCGAGGCCAACGTGGCCGCCGCCTTCGAATTGCTGGGCGTCTCGTTCACCGGAAACGACTCGCGGACGCTGGCCCTGTGCCTCAACAAATTCAAGACCAAAGCCGTCCTGAAGTCGAGCGGCCTGCCGACGGCGCCGGCTCTTCTTATCGACGCCCCCGACCGGAAGGTCGACCTGCCCTTCCCGCTTATCGTCAAGCCCAATACCGAGGACGCCAGCCTGGGCATCCACCCCGATTCGGTCGTTCACGACGAGGACGCCCTCCGCCGCCAGGTGCAGAAACTGCTGGAGCTTTTCAACGAACCCGTCATCATCGAATCCTTCATCGAGGGCCGGGAATTCAATGTGGCCGTGCTGGACCTGGACAAACCCGAAGCTCTGCCGGTCTCGGAGATCGATTTCAGCGCCCTCCCCGAAGGCCAGGCGGCGATCTGCAGCTACGAGGCCAAGTGGCATCCCGAGCATATCCTTTTTCAGACGACTCCGCCGGTCTGCCCGGCTCTGATCGATGACGCTCTGCGGACGAAGCTTCAGGAGCTCGCGGTCAAGGCTTTCCTGGCCTGCGAATGCCGCGACTACGCCCGGGTGGATTTCCGGGTGGACAAGAAAGGCCGGCCGTTCATCCTCGAGGTCAACCCCAACCCCGACGTCAGCCTCAACGCCGGCTTTGCCCGGGGGTTGCATGCGGCGGGCATCGAGTACAAGGTCTTCTGGCAGAAACTGATCGAAAAATCCAAGGCACGGAAGAAAAAATCATGATCCGGATGATGACGGGATCGGACCGGCCCGCAGTGATGAACCTGATTGAAGCGACCGGCTTTTTTCGGCTCGAGGAGATTTCCGTGGCCGAAGAGCTGATCGACATCTACCTCGAGCGGCCGGAGCAGGGCGATTATGGAATAGTCGTCGTCGAGGACGAAGCCGGCCGGGTGGCCGGATATATGACCTATGGGCCGACGCCGCTGGCCGTCGGCACCTATGACCTCTACTGGATGGCCGTCGATCCCAAGTCCCAGGGCCGCGGCTACGGTCGTCTCCTCGTCGAGTGGCTGGAAGCCCTCGTCCGGGAGGAGGGCGGCCGCCTGCTCATCATCGAAACGTCTTCCACTCCGAAGTACGAACCGACGCGTCGTTTCTACCTGGGTTTGAAATATACCGAGATCGCCCGCATCCCCGACTATTACCAGCCCGGGGACGATCGGGTCATCTACATCAAGCGTTTTGAGTAAGGAGTCCAAGCCATGGACGAATGGTCGCAGATCCAAAGGGCCAGCTTAAGGACGCCGGAGCAGATCGCCTCCGCTTTCGACCTCGATGTGCAGCAGGTCCGCAAGGTGGCCCGTCAATTCAAAACCCTGATCACGCCCTACTACGCGGGCCTGATCAAGACCAAGGGCGATCCCATTTGGCGGCAGGTCGTGCCCGACCCGGCCGAGCTCTTTCTGAACACCGGGGTTTCCGACCCCTTGTCCGAGGACCACGATTCGCCCGTCCCCAGCATCGTCCATCGCTACCCGGACCGCCTTTTGTTCCTGGTTTCCCACAGCTGCGCCTCGTATTGCCGGTTCTGCACCCGCAAGCGTAAAGTGGGCGACCCGACCAAGATCAACCCCCGCTATATCGAAGACGGCCTCGATTATATTCGCGCCCACGAGGAAATCCGCGACGTCATCGTTTCCGGGGGCGACCCGTTCATGTTGAGCGACGCCCGGCTGGAATTCATCCTGACCAAGCTTCGGGCCATCCCGCATCTCGAGATTCTGCGGATCGGAACGCGCGTGCCCTGTTTCCTGCCCCAGCGCATCACCCCGAGGCTCGTTGATATCCTGCGCAAGTTTCATCCCTTGTTCGTCAACGTGCATTTCAACCATCCCGACGAGCTCACCTCCGAGGCCCACGCGGCCCTCGGCCGGCTGGCCGATGCCGGCATCCCCCTCGGTTGTCAAACCGTTCTCCTCAAAGGCGTCAACGACGACCCTCTGGTCATGCGGCGGCTCATGCAGAAGCTCCTCTATGCCCGCGTCCGGCCCTATTACATTTACCAGGCCGATTACGTCAGCGGCACCGAACACCTGCGGACCACGGTGGAAAAAGGCCTCGAAGTCATGGAATCGCTCCGGGGCTGGACCTCGGGCCTGGCTGTTCCCTACTACTGCATCGATGCGCCCGGGGGGGGCGGCAAAATTCCCGTTCTGCCCAAGTACATCCAGTCGATCGACGAGAATCAAGTTGTCATGCGCAACTTCGAGGGCGAAACCTTCGTTTATCCCCAGCCGAAGTCCCCGGCGCCGGCCGAATCCGAGAGGAAAGCGCCGCGCCGGGAGCGCCGGCCGTCGATCAGCCCGTGCCAGATGTCCCCGGCTCCGCCGAACGGCTGAACCGTGTAAAAATTGTAGAGCTCTTCCATTTTGTGTGGGTAGGTGAGGCGGTACGGTGTTCGGTCGACGGCGAAGCCGCGCGGGTTTAGCCGTTCCTAGCCGTTTTCGAGGGGAGCCGGCCCGGAAAGAGGCCGGCCGGCGAAGATGTCCGAGTATCCCGAACCATGACCGTTAGATCGAATACGGGATACGAGTTCTGAGTCGCCGAGAAAACGGCGTGGGAACGGCGTGAAAAACCCGCGCCGCCGGGCCGAATACCGTGCCGTTAGCCACACAAAATGGGAGAGAATCGAATTTATTAGTAGGCGGGGTTCGGTTGCGGCGGCTTGGCCGCCCCGGCCAGATAATCGGCCAGCCCCGTTTTCTTGTAGATGGCCAGCGCTTCTTCAGCCGTCAAGGCTTGTTTGCGCTTCAGGGATTCCAGGATACGGATGATCGACAGCGGAACTTCGGCCGCCTGTCCGCTATCCTGCGTCCTTTCCTTCATGAAGGCGAGCGCGTCAAAAAGGACGGCATTAGCCTCGCCATAGGAGATGGGCTTGCGGACTCCGAAATTCCGGACCCAGTCCGGGCTTCCCAGGGCGTCGTTGACGTGGAGCATGATCAGATAGGTGGCCCGGCCGATCAATTTGAGGTTGGACGGGCTGACGTTGGTCATGGTGTTGCCGACGACCTTGCCCAGCTTGGCCATGACGGCCGTGGAATGGGCGTTGAGGAGCATCTTCAAAGCGACCTGGGCGCGAACCCGGAAGGGGTCGTTGTCCGAAGAGACGGCCAAGGTCACTTCGACGAGTTGGGGCGGGGGCGAACCGTCTTTCCATCCCCCGACGATTCCGCTCACCCCCGCGTTGGGAGCGGGGCCCTGGTCCGGTTTGTCCAGGATGGCAATGACGCCGATATCGGCGCCGGCGTTGACCGTCAGGCCGGCAAAGCGTTGGAACGCCCCTTTCTCGTTGGCGCGATCCCCGGCTTCCGGTCCGAGCAGGACCATGATGCCGAGGTCTCCGCGCTTGGGCGCCCGCCGCGCCACGTTGGTTCCGCCGAAGGAAAAATCGTAGAGCGCGGCTTGATCGTCGCCCGCCTTGGTCAGACTGGCCAGGGCTTTATCCCGAAGATAAGGGTCTTCGACTTCTTCCTCGAAGGGTTTTTGATATAGCTCCGTGCGGAGACCGCGGAACGGCCGTCCCAGGAAAGCCTGCCAGGCCGACTTGGCTTCGGGTGCGTTTGTCCATACCTGAATCCAGCATTTCCGGCGCGGCTCCCGGACCGTGTCCAGGGGATAGAGGCGGAACGTGGGGCTGCGTTCCGTGCTGTCGATAAACACCGTGATCAGCCCGGCTTGGGCGAAATAAGTGGAAAATCGATTCCCGGCGTAGGCCGCGGCTTCGAGGTTGGTCAGTTTGGCCAGGGCCGGAACCTGACGCTTGACTTCTTCCAACAGGCCGCCGAATTTGCGCAGCCGGGCCGCGATCGTCGTTTCGTCCTTGAATCCCAGGCGTTCCATTTCCCGGCGGGTCAGGAGCGGGCGCAAAACCCGCTCGACGGCGGTTTCCAGCGCGCTCCCGATGACGAAGGTCTCGATGGTCGTGGCCTGCATCCGCGTCGATCCGGTTATGGATTGGGGACCCGTCGTCAGGTTGATTTTGGTAATGCCGGGCTCTTCAATGACCGTGCGGCTCCGCTCGAAGGGGCGGAGTTTGTCGTCCGGATTGTTATAGATGAAGTAGAGCTTGCGCCGGCTGACTTGGGGGTTATAGATAGGCGAGGCCTTCCATTCGTCCAGCGCTCCCAGGACGGTGCCGATCACGGAAGATGTTTCGCCGCCTTCGGTGACGCAGACGACGACGTCCCCCTTCCGGATCCCACGGTCCCGGAGTTGAAGCCGGCCGATGAGCGGCAGGTCCTCGAAGCCTTCGAGCGAGCTGATGAGGGCCCGGTCGCCGCCCGTCATCTCGCCGAAGAGCTCGTCCTCGACGGCGGGGTCGAGGCGGGGCTTGAGCTTGGCCCAAATTTCCGGGTCGGCTTTCACCCGCCGCCAGAACGGCCGCCAAAAGCTCGATTCCATCTGCTTGGCCAGGCGCCCCGTGGCGCCGCAGCCGTAAATATAAATCTTTCGTCTCTCGACGACGGCTTTCTCGACCTCGGAAACGAGCTGATCGAGAGACTGCGGGCTCTCGGCCAGGGAGCCGAGTTTGACGGCGATGTCCTCATCCACGGCAAAAAGCATCCGCAACCCCGCCCCGGTATCGGTCCGGACTCTTTCGCTCAGCGCCCACGTTTTGGCATGACGCTGTTCGGTGAGCAGAGTGTGGAGTTGAAACTGGGCTTTGTTGACCACGTAATCCACGGATTCGGGCAAGGCGGCGATGCCCAGGAAGCGGAGAAGAGGACCCTCGCTTGTCGACGCCATATCCTGACCCGAGCGGGCCAAGGGGACGATCGTAAGAATCAGGGAGGCCAGGATTGCCCCGACGCCGGTCCGCAGAAAAAGCGCCCGCGGGTTTCCCCCGCCGGTCTTATCCGTACTGGTGGGTGTCATCGAGGATGTCTCCTTCGCGCCAGGCTGCGGCCCAATCGTCTACTTCGAAGGTCAACGACTTCCCGTCGGCCGTTGAGCAGATGACCCGCTTGAGTCCGGCGTTGATGATCATCTTCTTGCAGATATAGCAGGGGAAGGCGTTGATGGGCGCGCTTCCGTCGGCCACGCTTCCGAAGATGTACATGTCTCCTCCGAGGAGGCTTACTCCGGCCCGGGCGGCGTTGATGATGGCGTTTTGTTCGGCGTGGACCGAACGGCAGAGCTCATAGCGTTGTCCGTGGGGAATGCCCAGCTTGTCGCGGAGACAAAAACCGTGCTCCAGGCTGTCCTTCGTTTTTCGCGGGGCTCCGACATACCCGGTGGAGATGATCTGGTCGTCGCGGAGGATTATGGCGCCGATGGAACGGCGGAAACACGTGCTGCGGCGGGCCACTTCCTTGGCGATTCCCAGATAGTATTCGTCCTTGGTGATGCGGGGGGGCGGGATCATAGGATTTCCTCCAGACGGCGATGCAGGTCCTCGAGCGTTCCGTCGTTGATGATCAGGGCGTCGGCCAGGGCCAGGCAGGTGTGGAGCTGCTGGGCGGAAGGGTCGGAGCTTTTTTCTTCATCTTCCTTGCCGGCGAAGGCGGGAGGAGTGGAAGCCGACTCGTCCCGGCCGCGCTTCCCGACGCGCTCGAACCGCTCGGCAGCGGGCGCGTCGAGGGCCAGGAGGAAGAACCGGTCCTGGCAGCGCAGAAAGCCGACCTCGGAGGGGTTGCGGATGCTGTCGATGACGGTGGGGCCGGCGATGCGGGCCAGGATGCGTCGGGCCAGGATATCGGGGCCGAATTCCCGGCGCAAGGCGTTGCCCTTGGCGATCAGGGCGTCCCGGGTTTCGGGGACGCCTTCGGCGCGCAGCTCGTCCCGGATGACGTCGGAGAGGGAGACGAAGTCATATCCCCGGGTTCGAAGATAGGCCGCAGCTTCGCCCTTGCCGGCGCCGTTGGTGCCGGTCAGCCCGATGAGACGGTATCGATAGGTCATGGCGCACTCTTCCGTTTGGATCGGCATTTTTTTGCGGCCCGGGACGCCCCGGGGTGCAGCCGCGGGTTTCCGTTCATTCATCCCGCCGGAGCGGCGCTCTTTTTTTTATTATGGCGCCGCTCCTTCCTCTCTTTCCGTTCTTTTCCGAAGAGGAAGGCGACGGCGATCGAAATGACGTACAGGACGAGCATGGGCCCGGCGATGATTGTCTGATTGATCATATCGGGCGACGGCGTGATGACGGCGGCGATGACGAAGATGGCCAGAACGGCGTACTTGAAATTCTTAACCATCCACTTGGACGTGACGATCCCCATTTTGGCCAGAAAGAAAACGAGGGTCGGCATTTCGAATACCAGGCCGACGCCCAGGAGCATCTTGATCGTCAAACTGAAAAAATCGTTGACGTTGATGACGGCCTTGAATTCCGAACCCAGGTCCAGGAAGAAACGGCAGGCGAAAGGATAGGCGATATAGTAGGAGAAGGCGGCTCCGGCCAGGAAGAAGACCGTTGTGGCCGTGACAAACGGGATGACGTACTTCCGTTCCTTCTGATAGAGACCGGGGGCGATGAATTTCCAGAATTGATAGAAAATGAAAGGCGAAACCGCGAACAAGGCCGTCAGGAACGAGACCTTGATATAGAGCATGAAGGGATCGGTAAGCTTCAGGAACGCCAGCGGCTCCCCTTCGGGGAGAAACTGGGTCAAGGGACGGGCCAGGAACCGGTAGATGTCCTTGCTGAAGAAATAGAGGGGGATGACAACAACAAAAAGGGAGACGAAGGACAGAAACAGACGCTTCCT
>Ga0315287_10007814_pt1 | contig 10751 bp, 12 predicted proteins | sample YL17G11_0_MG_FD_205037 | JGI IMG/M metagenome (GOLD analysis project Ga0315287, IMG submission 205037) | Sediment microbial communities from Yellowstone Lake, YNP, Wyoming, USA - YL17G11_0 | ecosystem: Environmental > Aquatic > Freshwater > Lake > Sediment | place: USA: Wyoming | collected...
CCGAGAACGGCGGGCCGAGGGAGTCTCGACGGCCCGCAGCACTTGCGCGGTGAAATTGGAGGCCAACGGGACGTCGGTGAGCTGGCTGAACAGCCGGGTGAGATTCCGCTGTGCTTCCCAATCCGCCTGGACGCCCGGCTGGTCCGCCAGGTGACGGCTCAAGCAGTCGCTCTCCTCCGGCGTGAGCGGCCGCCGGGCGAGCGTGTCTTTCAGTCGGTTCAACTCGTGGCTGTCCATGTGCTCTCCCGTTGAAAAACCGGCCCGGGCCTAAAGTTGCTGTCCTCCTCTCGAGTCCTGCCACTGGCCGGTCCGCAAATAGGGCTTCAATCGCTGCTTCAGCGTCTCGCGCCCCCGGTGAATCAGCGACTTGGTGGCCGACAGCGAACAATCCAGGATGCGGGCGATCTCCTCGTACGATACGTCTTCCTGCCGGCACAGCAAGACCGCCAGGCGTTGGTTGGGGGGCAGCGCCTCAAGCGCTTCCTGGATTTTCTGCTCCAGCTCCTGCTGCAGCAGCCGGTCCGGCGGCGAAAGCTCCCGCGCGTCGGCGATCGGATGCAGCGGGTGGCTCGCGTCGTCCGCATGCGTGGCGTCGAGCGACTCGGCGGGGTGACGCGAGCGGCGGCGGAGTTCGTTCAGGCAAAGATTACGGGCGATTGTGTAGAGCCACGTCGAGAACCGGGCCGAATCCCGGTACCGATGGGCGGAGCGGAACACCTGGACGAACACGCCTTGTGTCAGGTCCTCGGCCTCGACGGCATCACCGAGCATGCGGCCCATGAGATTGACGATCGGCTGCTTGTACTTCTCGACCAGCGCCTCGAACGCGGCGCGGTCTCCGCGCTTGACGCGCAGCATCAGCACCGCATCCGGATCGAGGTCGGCAGCCATGGGCGGGCATGTTAACAAAACCGGGCCCGCCCACAAGGTTGCGCTGCGCCGGTCCGTCCTGGCACCGGTAAGCCGTCACTGGAGCCGGCGGAGAAGCGCCTTGGCCCGCCTGACCCAGATGCGATCGCGCTTGCGCTGGAACGCGGGCGCGTGCGCGTCGTCGGCGAGGACTTCGCGCAACTCGGTGGCGGCGCGCTCCGGCTCCCGCGTGGCCTGGTAGAGCTCGGCGAGTTGCACGCGGGCGCGGGCGTAGGAATGCTCCTGCAGCACGCGTTGCCAGGTGGCGACGGCGTTCTCCAGCTCGCCCAGCGCGCCCTGGGTTTCGGCCAGCGCCATGAGGGAGTGGCCGTAGTCGTGTTTGGGATCCTCGGTGCAGACCTGCGCCAGGAGCGGCCGGGCCTCCGCCGGTTTCTTCTGGCGCAGCAGGCATTGGCCGAGGTGGGCGCGGGTGTCGAGATCACCCGGATCGCGTTCCAGCGCCGCGCGGTAGCATTGCTCGGCCTTCTCGAGCTTGCCGCGCTGGAAGTGGAGGTCGCCGAGTTGCGAGTGATGATGCGCCTTGTCGAGGTGATGAATCTGGGCTTCGAGTTCCTTGATCCGCCTCCGGCTGTGAGCGCCGGGTAATTCAAAGCCGCGCGTGACGGAAGGCGCGCCCCGATAGACGAAGAAGTAGTAGAGCACCGCGTTCAAGACGGGGAACAGGAGGATGAACACAGCCCAGAGGTACTCGCCGCGGCGGAGGGCGTCCACGAACATCCAGACCTGGAACGCGAGGAGCAACAGGCCGGGCAGCGACCAGTAGCCGGCCAGATCGAGCACCCAAGCCAGCGGCACCGGCGGAGAAACCATGGCCTTCCGTTTACCGCACGCTAGGCGAGTTGCCAACCCTCAACTTCCGCGGCGCTCGGCCCGCTCTCCGCCAGGAGCGGCCAGGTGGGGTTCTGCAACCGGAGGCCGGCCAGGGCCAGGTAATGGGCGAACACGTCGGTGTTCTGGACGAATCCCCGGAAACGCTCGGCGCCTGGACCCACCGCCACCAGCGGCACGTAGTCGGCCGTGTGCGCGTTGCCCGTCCAGCCGACCCCGAAGTGGTTGGCCAGGAGTTGGCCGAGTTGGGTGGACAGCGAGTTCATCCCGTCGTAGAGCGGCCGGTCGCGACCCGCCAGGAAACGCACGAAGGCCTCCGCCTTCTTCTCGGGCACGGCGTAGCCGGTCGCCCCTTCGATCAACTCGGAAACCCGGCCCGGAGCCAGTTGTTTCAGACTCTCCAGTGTGGCGGTGTCCGTCGTCTCCTTGTCAAGGTCGAGGCCGGACGCTTTCTTCAAGTCCTTGAGCAACTCCGGGAACGACTTCTGCACCTCCGCGAGGCGGGCGAAGCACCGCGGGCTCATCCCGTACCCGCTGCCCGTGCCGTTCAGGCCGAGGTTCGAGTTCCCATGATCCGTGGTCACGACGATCAACGTGTCCGGCTCGTGGCGCTGGAACTCGAGGCAGACCTCCAGCGCTTCGTCGAAGGCAACCTGGTCGCGCATCGCGGCGGCTGCGTCCGAGGCGTGCGCCGCGTGATCCACGCGGCCGCCTTCCACCTGGAGCAGGAAGTGTTTGGCGCCCTCAAACCGACGCAGGGCGGCGCGGGTCATCTCGGCCAGGCTGGGCACGGAGGCCAGCAGCGAATCGCTGTTTCGGTGGTCCAGCGTGAACGGCAAGTGGCTTCTGGCAAAAACGCCGAGCCAGCGTTGGCTGGCTGGGGCCAGGGCAAGCTCGCTTCGTTTCTGCAGGACGCTGTAGCCGCGTTGCCGGTAGTCGGTCTTCAGGTCGCGCTTATCCTTGCGTTGCGCGGGGTCAAAGAACTTCGCGCCTCCCCCGAGCAGCACGTCCATCTGGCGTTCGAGGTACTGGACCGCGATCGCGTCGGCGCTGCCGCGGTCGTTCATGTTCACGGCGAAGCCCGCCGGCGTGGCGTGCGTGATCTCCGTGGTGGTGACGAGCCCGCGGGCCCAGCCGGCGTCGGCGAACAAGGCGCAAAGGGTCCGCAACTCCTGGCCGTCCGGCAGGACATTCAGCGCCCCGTTCTTCACCCGCGAGCCGCAGCCCCAGCTCGACGAGGCCGCGGAGGAGTCGGTCACGGTCGAAGTCAGCGAGCGCATGTTCATCAAAGCGGCCTGCACGCCCGGCCGGCGGTAGAGGTCCATCCAGGCGAGCGGCCGCCCGCGCGTCAGTTGGGAGAAATAGTCCGCACACGTGAGCGTGCCCACACTCATGCCGTCGCTGACGAGGTGGATGATGTGGCGAGGCTTCCGGCCCGGCTTGAACCTGTCCACGCCGGCCGCGCCCAGCACGCTGGGGAATGCCGCGGTGGACGCGGTGGCGACTGTGGACCGGATCAAGAACTGGCGGCGACTGATGACCATGAGCCAAAGCTAGACAAGGACGGCTGGGTTGCAACCCTCTTTCAGTGAGGAACCACAGGAAACTTGTGGATGGGCTGCGGTGGGCGGAAGCGTGTCGGCCGCCGCGCGGATGTCGGATCCGCCTTCGCCTTTCGGGCTTCCTTCGGCTTTCCCACTTCGAGTTTCCTCCTTCAAGTCCCGCCCCCGGAGAGTTGGCAGGTCGGGGGCTTTTTGCTACTCCTATTGGCCGATGACAACCTCGCGCAGTGATGTGGTCCAGGTTCAACTCCGGCGCGCCTATCGCCTGCTCCGCCGTCGTTTCGGCCACCAACATTGGTGGCCGGGCGAGACGCCGTTTGAAGTCTGCGTGGGGGCGATCCTGACTCAGAACACCGCCTGGGCCAACGTCGAGCGGGCCATCGCCAACCTCAAGGCCGCGCGCGTCCTGGAGCCACGGGCGTTGTTTGAACTTGCGGAAGCGCGGTTGGCGGAGTTCATCCGCCCGGCCGGTTACTTCAACGTGAAGGCGCGCCGGTTGCGATCGTTCCTGCGCGTGTTGGTCGAGCAGTTCGACGGCGACCTGGAACAAATGATGGCGGGCGACACCGTGACGGTCCGAGTGAGGCTCCTGGCCATTCACGGCGTCGGGCCTGAGACCGCCGACAGCATGTTGCTCTACGCGGGCGGGCACTTGAGCTTTGTGATCGATGCCTACACAAAGCGCATCTTCCAGCGTCATACCTGGTGCGGGGCCAGCGCGACGTACGCCGACCTGCAGCAACTTTGCGCGGGCGCACTGAATCACCGGCCCGGCGCGCAGACGCTGGACTACTGGCAGGACTACCACGCGCAGCTCGTCATGGCGGGGAAGGATTTCTGCCGGCCGCGCCAGCCCCGTTGTGCGGAATGCCCCTTGAACTCCCTGCTGACCGTTCGCCGTGCCGGCCGCGATTGAAGCCTTGCGCTTTCGCAGCCGCTCGGCTTATTTGTTCCGCCGTGATTCAGTTCGTATGAGCCCGCGCACGCTCATCATCGTTCCCACGTACAATGAGAAGGACAACCTGCCGTTGCTCGCGGAGCGTTTGCTGGCCCTGCCGGTGCCGGTGGACCTGCTGGTGGTGGATGACAATTCGCCGGACGGCACGGGCTGCGTGGCGGACGAACTGGCGGCGAAACACGTCAGCCTCCACGCGCTGCATCGGCCGGCGAAAAACGGCCTGGGCCGCGCCTACTGCGAAGGGTTCACCTGGGCGCTCCAGCGGGACTTCGAGTTCCTCTTCGAGATGGACGGCGACTTCTCGCACAATCCGGCCGACATCCCGCGATTCCTCGAAGCCGCTCAGAACGCGGACCTCGTGCTGGGCTCGCGTTACCGCGATGGCATTCGCGTCATCAACTGGCCGCTGAGCCGTCTGTTGCTCAGCATGAGCGCCGCGAAGTACGTGCAGATCGTCACCGGCATGCCGTTCTCGGATCCGACCGGCGGCTTCAAGTGTTTTCGGCGCCGCACGCTCGAATCGATTGATCTGTCCGGCGTCCGCTCCAACGGCTACAGCTTCCAGATTGAGATGACCCACAAGGTGTGGCGACAGGGGCTCCGCGTCGTGGAAGTGCCGATCATCTTCACCGACCGTTACCAGGGCACGTCGAAGATGTCGGGTCACATCGCGCGCGAAGCATTCCTCATGGTGTGGCGGCTTTGGTTGCAGAACGGACTGCGGCGCTCGCCCCGCCATTGGCAATAAAAAAATCTGTCGGACCGCAGATTTCCTGCTTGAGAAATCCGTCCCGATGCCGATACTAACGCGCAGAAAGTCGCATCAGGGTAAGTGGGCGGAACGATGCGGCCGGTTCTTTGAAGATCGGACAGGAATTTGATTTAACCCTGTCATGCTCGTGCTTAGAGACGAAGTCCTTGAACCGTAGTTAAACACTCAAGGAGCCCTAGCTCAGGTGGTAGCCGACATGCCTTGACTGGAAGTCGAAAGCCGCCGGGTGGGTTCCACCTGTTTCTAAGAAGTTCAAAGGAACTGTTATACACGGCATTGTGGCGGGGTTTTTTCTTGGGCGGGCGGCCTGCCGGTTTTCGGTTGGGCAAGCCGGCCCCGCGTGTTAGGGTGGCGGTGATGCCGCAGGACGATCTGTTCGCCCCCCGCGCGGGAAGCGAGGCCGAGGAAACTCCACCCCCGGTGGAATACACGCCTCACGCCGCCCCGCTGGCGGTGCGCCTGCGTCCGCGGTCGCTCGAGGAGTTTGTCGGTCAACACCACATTCTCGCCCCGGGCCAGTTGCTGCGCCGGGCGATCGAGGCTGACCGCATCCAGTCACTGATCTTCTATGGGCCACCCGGCACCGGGAAAACTTCACTGGCGCAGATCGTTGCCAACACGACCCGCAGTCATTTCGAGCGGCTCAGCGGAGTGGAGGCAAACGTGGCGGACCTGCGCCGCGTGCTGGCCGGCGCGGCCAACCGGTTGGCGAACCGCCGTCAGCCGACCATTCTTTTCATCGACGAGATCCATCGCTTCAACAAGGCGCAGCAGGACGTGCTGTTGCCCGATGTGGAAAGCGGCGTCGTGCGGCTCATCGGCGCCACGACCCAGAATCCGTTCTTCTTCGTTAACTCGCCCCTCGTGTCGCGGTCCCAGATCTTCGAACTCCAGCCGCTCTCGGAAGCCGATCTCTACGCGCTGCTTCAACGCGCGCTCACCGACGTCGAGCGGGGCCTGGGCCACTTGAGAATCGCCGCGGAGGAACCGGCGCTCCGCCACCTGGCGAAAGTGGCGGACGGCGACGCCCGGAAGGCGCTGAACTCTTTGGAGATCGCTGTTCTGACCACCACCGCCGACGACGCCGGTTTCATCCCCATCGACCTGACGGTGGCCGAGCAGTGCATCCAGAAGAAAGCGGTGGTGTACGACGGTGACGGCGACGCCCACTACGACACCATCTCCGCCTTCATCAAGTCCATGCGCGGGAGCGATCCCGACGCGGCGCTTTACTGGCTGGCGAAGATGATGCACGCCGGGGAAGACCCGCGGTTCATCGCCCGCCGCATTGTGATTCATGCCGCCGAGGACGTGGGCTTGGCGGATCCGATGGCGCTGGTGCTGGCCAGCGCGGCCTTTGAGGCTGCTGAGTTCATCGGCTGGCCGGAAGCGCGCATTCCACTGGCCGAAGCGGCGATCTACATCGCCACCGCCCCAAAGAGCAACAGCACCGTTTTGGCGATCGACGCGGCGCTGGCCGATGTGCGGTCCGGCCGGACGCTGCCCGTGCCGGAGCACCTGCGCGATGCCAGCTACGACGGCGCCAAGCGCCTGGGCCACGGGGCCGGGTACGAGTACGCTCACGACCACCCGGGCCATTTCGTGCCGCAGGACTACCTGGGCGCGGACAAACGGTACTACGAGCCTACCGAACAAGGAGCCGAGAAGAAGATCAAGGAGCGCCTCGAGCGCTGGCGAGCGCTGCTGTCCCAGGCTAGACAGGCGAAATGAGCACGGACGCAGCGCTTCAGAAACAGGCGCTCCGTCGCGAACTCCGGCGGGTGCTTCGCGCCATTTCCCCCGAGGCCCGCCAGGCGGCTTCGGAGCGGGCTGGGCGTCTCCTGGACACACAGACCGCCTGGCAGCAGGCGCGCACCGTTTTCCTCTACTGGTCTCTGAGCAGTGAGCTGGGCACCGGTCTCATGATCGAGTCGGCGCTGCGCGATCACAAGACTGTGGCGCTCCCGCGGTTCAATCGCGCCGCCGGTGCGTATGAGCTGGCTCAGGTGATGGACCTGGCCGCGGACCTCCGCCCGGGGCAGTTGGGCATCTTGGAGCCACACCACCAGTGCCCGCCCGTTGAACCGATCCGGCTGGACTTCTCCCTTGTTCCCGGCTTAGGCTTCGGGCCTGACGGGCGGCGACTCGGACGGGGCAAAGGGTTCTATGACCGAATGTTGGCGCACGTTGGCGGCCTGAAGTGCGGGGCCGCCTTTGACGAACAAATCGTCGAGGGTATCCCGCGGGAGCCGCATGACATTTGTGTGGATTGCCTTTTGACGCCGGCGCGTTGGTGGATCGTGAACCCGCGGCCGGTTCTGGAATAATGCTTTTGGCTCAGTTTTTCTGGGACAGCGCCGTGTTCCTGCTGGTGGGCGCGGGCTTGGCATACTGGCTGTTCCTCTGGAAGGAGCGCAACCAGCGGTCGGGCCGTGCGGCGGAGCGGGCGTCGGTGCTCGAACAGGTCCGCCAGGAAGCCGAAGCGATTGTCCGCGAAGCCCGCCTCAGCGCCAACGAAAAGGCCCTGCAGATTCGCGAGCAAGCCGAGAAGGCGGACCAGTCCTTGCGGCAGGAGTTGGGCGTGCTCGAACACCGGCTCGCCGAGCGTGAAACACTGGTCAACCGCCAGCTCGAGGGACTCGTCCAACGGCAGGAGGACCTGCTCAGAAAGGAACATGAGCTGGATCAACGTCAGGTCGCTCTCGGAACGCAGCACACCGAAGCCGCGGAACTGCTGCGGCAACGGCGCGAGGAATTGCACAAGATCGCGCACCTCAGCGCGAGCGAAGCCCGCGCCCTCTTCCTCAAGGAAGTGGAGAAGGAATCGTTGCAGGACGCCGGGGACCTCGCCCGGCGCATCCTCGAGTCCGCCAAGCTCAAGGCGGAAGAGGAAGCCCGCCGCATTCTGAGTCTGGCGATTCAACGTTACGCCGGCGACCACACTTTCGAAACGACCACTTCCACGGTGGCGCTCCAAGGCGACGACATCAAAGGCCGGATCATCGGCCGTGAAGGCCGCAACATCCGCGCCTTCGAGGCTGCCACCGGCGTGACGGTCCTCATCGACGACACGCCCAACGCCGTGGTGCTGTCGGGCTTCGATCCGGTCCGGCGCGAAATTGCCCGTGAGGCGATGCAGCGGCTGGTTCTCGACGGCCGCATCCACCCGACGCGCATCGAGGAAGTCGTCACCAAGGTCGCTGAGGAGATGGAGGAGACGCTCTTGCGGGACGGCGAAGAGGCGGTCTATCGCCTCGGCCTGCCCCCACTCAACGTCGAGATCGTGAGGCAGTTGGGCCGGCTGCGGTTCCGGCGCAGCTTTTCCCAGAACATTCTGGATCACTCGGTGGAGGTGGCTCATCTGGCCGGTTTGATGGCCGCGGAGGTGGGGGTCGATGCGAACCTCGCCAAGCGGGCCGGACTGCTGCACGACGTCGGCAAGGCGCTCCATCACGAAATGGAAGGCGCGCATGCGATCGTGGGCGCCGAGTTCGTCAAACGCCACGGCGAGTCCGAAGACGTCGCCAACGCCGTCGCCTCCCACCACAACGAGGTTCCCCACCAGAATATCTTCAGCATCCTGGTAAGCGCGGCGGACGCCATCAGCGCCTCCCGGCCGGGGGCGCGCTCGGAGACGATGGCGACTTACGTGAAACGGCTGGAGGACCTGGAAAAGATCGGGCTTGCCTTCGCGGGCGTCGAGAAGTGTTTCGCCGTCCAGGCCGGGCGTGAGCTGCGCGTCATTGTTCAGCCGGACAAGATGACCGATGATCAGGCGTTTTTCCTGGCGCGCAACATCGCGCGGAAAATCGAGGAGGACCTGCTTTATCCCGGTCAGATCCGGGTCACCGTGCTGCGGGAGACGCGCTGCGTCGAGTTCGCGAAGTAAGGCGTGGGGCCCGCCTCAGCGGCGGCCTTCGTAGAAGCCGGGCGGCATGCCGTGTTCCCAACCTGGAGGCTCGTTCCACGGGCGATCACGGCTGGAGACATCATCGTCAGGACTGGCACAACCGTTGAGCATCACCGCAGCCACGGCCAGCATCGCGAGGAGGCAGCCGCGCAGCCAGAACGACAGCCTGGCTTTTCGCTCCGTCATAGGCCCACGACCACGACGTCCCCCTCCATGATCTCGGCTTGCTTCCAATCCGGGAGCACGTTGGCGATACTTTGATTCTCCTGCACGCTGAGGATGCGCACCTTGGCCACCAGCTTCCCGGAGCGGTTCACCAGCATCTCGCCGCGGGCCAGCGCCCCCTGTTTCTCACCGATGTCGAGGACGACAAACTCGTACTTGGGATCAACCGCGAGGACCTTGCCCTTGAGTTCCCGAGGAAGCACGACGATCTCCTTGCCCGCTTCGTAGATGGCCAGTCGCGCTTTGAGGTCATTGATCGTCCTCAGGTTGAGGCGCGCTTGGTCATCCATACCCTTCCGCTCCGCTACCAGCTTCTTGTTGTCGGCCATGATCACCTTGATCTGGTCAGGAGTCGGTCCCAGCGCTTCCCACGCCGCCAGTTTGGTTTGGGCGTCGTTCTTCTCCTTGAGGGTCGTGTTGTAGAGCTTCTCGTTGTCATCGGCCCGCGCCTGCTGCTGGGTGGCCTTGGCGGTGGCGGCGTCCAAATCCGACTTGGCCGTCTCCAAATCCCGCTCGGCCTTCTCGGCGCGGGCGGACGCGTCACGCTCCTTCTTCTTCGCGCTGGTTTCGGCGTTGCGAGCGGCATCCCGCTCTCCGGTGACGGTGTCCCGCTCCTGGGTGAGGGTGGTGATCTTCTCTTTGACCCTAAGCTGGCTCACAGCCAAACCGGCCAGCCCGGCCACCAGTGCGACGATCAAGCAAATTCTTAGCATCTTCGTGATCTAGAAGTTGAGGCAACCCTAAGCCCTCGCCATTTCGGTGTCAATGTCTCCGTGGCCGGCGAACTTTCCTGGCGCCCGCTCGGCTCCCCCCACGCCCGGGTTTCCCATCCAAGGATACCAACCTCACGGCGGTGCCGTTCCCTTGGGTTCGGTGCCGCCCGTCAGCCGGCGGATCTCGGCGAGGAGTTGGGTCGGACTGAACGGCTTCGTGAGGAACACAGTGGCCCCGATGGTTTCCGCTTCCTGGCGGCTGAACTTGTGGGGGTTGGCCGTAAGGATGATAACCGGGATCTCCCGCGTGGCCTCGTCCTGTTTCAGATGCCGAAGGGCGGTCAGGCCGTCCATTTTGGGCATCATGGCATCCATGATCACCACGCCGGGTCGTTCCCGCGCGGCGACCTCGACGGCTTCGCCGCCGTGGGTGGCTTTGAGGAACACGTACCCGTCGCGCTCCAGGACAAGCTGGATCATGCGCAGCATGAAGGGCTCGTCGTCCACCACTAGCACTTTCTGCGGCATAGGCACAGGACGGGTCCGCTACCCGGCGAGTATCAGGAAGGTCTGGTCGTCATTCAAGGCTTGAGTGCCTTGGCACTGGCGCAGTTCGGCGGCCAGGTCCTCTCGCATCTGCTCCGCGCTCCGGCCGCCGAGGCTGCCCTGCTTGAGCCACTCCAACAGCAGTTCCTGACCGATGACCTCGCCATTGGCGTTCTCGGCGTCCGAGATGCCGTCCGTGTAGAGCAACACCCGGGCGTCACGCTCCAAAGGCACCATCTCCTCTTTGTACTCAGCGTCCATCAAGACGCCCAGCGGCATGCCCTCGGGCGAGATCGCCCGGTGGCCG
>Ga0315287_10007815_pt1 | contig 10750 bp, 11 predicted proteins | sample YL17G11_0_MG_FD_205037 | JGI IMG/M metagenome (GOLD analysis project Ga0315287, IMG submission 205037) | Sediment microbial communities from Yellowstone Lake, YNP, Wyoming, USA - YL17G11_0 | ecosystem: Environmental > Aquatic > Freshwater > Lake > Sediment | place: USA: Wyoming | collected...
CTCGTCCGGCTGGTTGAACTCGGGCCGCCAGATGATGTCGCCCTCGAGCAATACCGCCTCGTCGATCTTGCCCGCCAGCGCCTGGCAGACGCTCGACTTGCCCGCGCCGGATACGATCAGCAGCGGCAGCATCTTGAAGGGATGCCCATGCCCGCACTCCGGGCAGATGGCAACCGGCCCGGCGGGGTCGATGAACTTATCGCGGCGCCACATGCCGCAGTTTTGACAGACGTGAAACAAGCTTGCCTCAGGGTGCTCCTGATTCGGGAACGGGACGCGGACGAGCGCGGACAATGCGGAGAGCTCGGGTTTCACCGCTTGTTGAGCGCCAACGGCATGGACGTCAAGCGCGTTTTTCCGATTCCCACCGTTAAGATAGAAGTGCCATAGCACGCGCGCGGCGACCGCCCGCCAAGGCCGCCACGCTTCGCCGATGGCCTGAAGTTCGTCGGTCCGCGGTGTGGATGCCAGCCCCAGCGCATGCCGGGCGGCGGTCGCCAACGCCAGATCGCCGGCGGGCCAGGCGTCGGGCCGACACAACGCCATCAGCAGATAGATGTCCGCCGTCCACCGGCCGATGCCCACCACTTTCGTCAGCGCCGCCCGCACCGCATCGTCGTCCAGCGCGTCGAGCGCATCCAGGTCCAGGCTGCCCGACAGGATCGCGCCGGCCAACTCCCGGCCATAGCGCGTCTTCTGGCGGCTGAACCCGGCGGCTTTGAGCGTGGCGTCGTCCAATTCCAGGAACCGCTCCGGCGTCAGCGGCGACGCGACAGCCAACAGCCGGTCGAACGCGGCCTGGGCCGACGCCAGCGACACCTGCTGCTCCAGGATGATGCGCAGGAGAGTTGGGAAGCCCGGCTCCCGCGCCCACAGCGGCGGCGGGCCGAAGCGGGCGATGATGCGGGCCAAGCGCGGATCGCGCGCGGTCAGGTCGGCGAGGGCGTGAGGGAGGATGACGTTGGTGAGTGGGGTGGGCAAAGTGTGTTTGTCTGCGAAGTCAAGTGATGTATGGCCAGATGATCTACTTCACTGTAGGGTGAGTCCCAACTCAGGTCAGGCGCTCCAATTCATCAGCTTCGACCAACTCCAGAAAATCACCATTGACCAAGGTCGCCTTCAAGCGCAGATATCCGTCGGTATGCGTGGCACGTTCCTTGAGAATACGGTACTCTGCAATGATTGGGCTTGCGATCAGGCGGAGCTTGATCGCTTCGAGATAGGCCACTGGATCATTCACCGCATCAGCCCTGCAAGAGACTCAGGCGGTTCTGCACCTTGGTGTACATCCGATACAGCGCGTTCCACTCGACGAAATCCGCATCGTCGCCCATGATCCCCTGCCGATATCTCTGCGCAAACTCATCAGAACTCATGCCGTATCTCTGTTCCATCTCTTCCAGATCCGTCTGCAAGACGTGCAGAGATGTTTCGTCTTCGGAGCGCTGCTGCGCCAGAAGCTTGTCCAGCGCACGATCCATGAAATCATCACCGTAGCCGCCAAGATAGATACGTTCCAGGTTCTTGATCTTAGTCAACGTCGTTCCCATTTTCAACTACTCCTCGCGCTCGGCCAGGACGCGATGCCCCAGTGTCTCGACCTTTGCCATAGCTTCGTCAGCCGTGCGACCATAAGCCAACACTCCCGGCAGCTCAAGCACCTCGGCTAGCCAGCGCCCGTCCTCTTCCTGCTCGGTCTCGATTGTAAACCTCATCTTCACCTCTCATTCCTGTTCCGATACTGCCTCGATTGTAGCACAAAGCCATACCGCCAGCAATCCGTCCTCTCAAGGCGGGTGCGGTTCAAGGTTTTGCATCGGTGCGCTTGGGCGACGCCTTGAAACGCGCCCGGCCGACGGGCATCCGCCGCCAAGGATGATCGGCTGGCGGGCGCCAGGGCTGGCCGGGTTGCGTCTGAGTGGGCGGTGTGCTGGCTGGCCGCACTGGCGTCTCGCTGCTCTTGGCTGCGGGCGCTGGTGCGGCGCGTGCTCCTGCGCTGGGTTCGGCGGCGGTCAGGGGCAGCGCTGTGCGATCATGCGCCGTGCGCCGTTGATGTCGCCGGGCGGCCCGACGGTGCTGCGTCTGCTGGCGCAACGTGCGTACGATCTGGGGCCAGGCTTCGTCCCAGCGATCGCTGCAGACGATATTGCGCAGCGCCAACATGGGATCGACATGCGGCCGTGCCCAGTGCATCCCGCTTCCCTTCAGCCGCGCTTCGACGACCAGTTTGTTGCCACTTTCAACGGCCCCATCCCCGATGGGCCAGCCCGCCGCCAGGAAAGTCGGATACTGCATATGCGCCGTGCGCTTCTCCAGGTAGGCTAAATGACCGGCCAAGTCGGGCGTCTCAGGCTGTGCGGCGACTAACCGCGCCACTTCGGCCACAACCGCGGTCGGGTCCGCGTGTTTGAGCGCATGCAATTGCGTCTTCAACCAACTCTGCGCCTCGGCGCTGCCTTCCCCGAAGCGGGCTTGACCCACCGCGGCAATGTGTTCCCCAGCATGCGGAAAGTCAAGAATGCGTACGGCGTCAGCCCGATGCTGATCCGCAAATTTCTGCAGCCATTCCGACCCATCCGTCACGAAGCCCACCTGGCCCGCCGTCTCCACCCCGCGCCGCTGGGTTTCGACCAGCGCCAAGCGCTGAAACGTGTCTGAGTCGGTTAAGCGTGAAAAGTAGGAGTGCTCCGTCGTGCCAATGACCGTTTCGCCCTTGACGCTCGTGGGCGGCTGGACGACCCCGAGCACCAAGGTCTTGACCTCCGCCCAGTCCCCGCCGACTAAGGGAATATGCGCCCCATCGACACTCATGAACAACTGCGCCGGCCCCGCCGGCGGCGCAGGCAACTCCCGCTCAATGCGCGCAACCTCCGCCGTCTGCCAAGCCACATAGGCCGCCCCTGCCGCCTCCGTCACGCGTTCCGCCGTCGGCCGCGATATATCCGTCTGTCGGAAACGCTGTAATTGCTGGGCGGCCTTGCCAAAAGGCATCCACACCCCAAGATGCACCAGGTCTTCCTGCAAACTCGGCGTCAGCGCCCCCGGCAACAACTCCAGTTCGTCATCCAGGGGGAAAAAGGCCCGTCCCGCAAGTGGGACAGACCCCGTAACTGCGCGCCAGCTGCAGCACTTGGTTATGCTGCGTGATGAGTTGCCGCTCGGCGACCGTCCGCTCTACCAGCACGCTCCCGCACTCGCTACACACGGGCCGTTCTGTGGCTTGCGCCGCCTTGATATCCGCCGCCGCACTGGCTAACGCCGCATCCTGCAGCATCCGCGCCCGCATCTTCCCCAAGCGCTCGTCCAGCGCCGCTTCGATCTGGCGCAGCGTGGCCTTGGGATGCTGCAAACGCCATTCCTTCATCCCGCTCAACACTTCCTCTGCCAATTCATCCCACTGGGCATCAAAATCGGTGCGCATCGTTCCTCCCGGTGATTCTGGTGCCCCTATTCTATCAAATCCTTGTCATCCGCATGCAAAACTCTGTACCGCACCCTCTCAAGGCGCAAACATCTTCGCCAGGGTATCCAGCACACCGGTTTGGGTCTCGGTGTCAATTCGTCCCAGGTACTTGACCAGGCGGGTTTTGTCCACCGTGCGCAACTGATCGAGCACCACCTGGCCATCCTTGCCCTCAAACTGGCAGGCAACACGGCTTGGGTAGGGTTGGCCTTTGGTCGTCATCGGCGCAACGATCACGGTGGCGATGTGGCGGTTCATCTCGTCCGGCGAAACCACAAGACCTGGCCTGGTTTTTTGTATCTCGCTGCCGATGGTCGGATCGAGCGCGACCAGGTACACATCGAAGCGCTTCACGACCATTCCCACTGCTCCGCGTCCCAGCGGGTCAGGCTGGATGCCTCGACGTCGAGCAGTCGATCGTCGCCGCGCTCAGCCATCAACTCAAACTGCTCGTCCCAACCATCGCGCGGGCGGCGGATAGGGCGGATAATGAGCTGATCCCCCTCTACGGCTAACTCGACTTCCTCAGCTAGGCCGAGCCGATCGAGCAGAGGTTTGGGGATGCGAATGCCGCGCGAGTTGCCGATCTTCACCACTCGGGTTGTGACGCTGACGCTCATGGAAATCTCCTGCCGATACAGTCCCTTGATGTAGTTACAGTGTAATCACTTTAGGGCATCTGTCAAGGCTGATTCATCGCCCCAATATTCGTCGCGCGATGGCGTCAAGCGCCGCGATCTGGCCGGCGACCGCGTCGCGTGCCACCCGCCGCACTCGGTGACGATCCACCCCGCGCGGGTTGCAGGAGGGCAGGTCGGCGAGCGCGTCGGGCAGAGTGGCGGCGGTGAGGAGATTGGGCATGTCGGCTCACGATGTCGTTAGAGCGGATCTCGGGCCAACACCATGAGATTCCCGCCCGATATGCGGGATTTTCATGCCGGCGACAACCCGCCTCATGAACTCCGGTGATCCCGGTCGTCGTGCCGCCGCGTCGCCTGGGGTTGAAACCGCCCGCTGCTACCGCCGAAAACCTGCTCCAAGCAGGTTACCGCCCGCGCATGAGTGTGCTTCAGCACACTTGGGTCGTATCAGACACCGATTTCAATCGGTGGCGGCGTGGCAGCGAAGACAGCGGGATTGCCCCTATTTTCTTAACGTTCATCAGCGGGTTTGGGGCATCTCAGACATCGGGCCCATGCGCTGCCGGGCCTCTCGCAATCACGTGTCCGGCGCCGACAAGGTGACGTGTACGTCCGCTCATCCCCCGCCCACCGCCGCCTCGCATTCCGCCAAGACCTGGCGCGCCTCATCCAGATCCGCGTAACGCAGCTTCGCCCTGATCTCCACTGCGCGGCGGGCGAAGGGCAGCGCCTCGGTAGGGTTGCCCTGGCGAAGCAGGGCTACGGCGATCCGATGGCAGTCCGACCCCACCAATTCCGTCCGTCCGAGCCTTTCGGCCAGCGCCAGCGACTCGCGAGCCAGCCGTTCGGCCTTGGGCCACTGCTCCCGGTCCAGAGCCAGCGCGGCCAGGTTGCCGGGGATGTACGCCATACCGTCCTGGTAGTTGACTTTGCGCGCGATGCGCAACGCTTCGCCGTAGTCGCGTGCCGCGGCCGCGGTGTCGCCCGCGGCGCTCTCGGCCGCGGCGAGATCGTTGAGGCCGATCGCCACATCCACGCTCTCCGGGCCGAGCGCTCGTAACAGCACCAGCGTTTCCTGGAAGGCCGCGATCGCCGCTCCGTAGTCCTCCGCCAACTGGTGGCCGAAGCCACGCAGTTGGATGGCAAGGGCACGCTCGCGCGCGCCGGCTCGCGCGGCCTCCCAATGCGCCGCGGCCCGGTCGGCCCAGCGCAACACCTCCGCGGCCTGCCCGCGCAGGGAGCACGTGTGTCCAGCGCCATAGGCGCGCCAGCCCGCGTTTCCCCAGTCCTGGGCCGCGACCGCCCTGGCTTCGGCCTGCTCGTCCAGGGCCAGCCATTCATCCCAGTGTCCGGAGAAGTCCAGGAACTCCCTGAGCGCGCTGCACAGCGTCTGCAGGCGGTCGTTGGAACCGGCGGCGAAGAGCGGCAGGGCCGCGGCGATCGCAGGCCAATCGGCCTCCAGGCTGGGGAAGCGGTCGTACTTCTGGTAGCCGTTCTCCAGCGCCAGCACGTAGGCCCGGTCGGTCAGCCGGACGCCGGTCGCGGCCACGGCCTCGGGCCGGCGGCGGCGCAGGAAGAGGGCGGCCAGCGGGGGCAACCGGAAGGTCGCTCCGTCGGGGCCGGCGACCACCAGGGCGCGGTCGGCCAGGTCTTCGAGTGCGGTCAGCGCGGCCGGCTGGGCCAGGCCGGCCAGGTCGGCCACCCATTTCACCTCCGCCGGCAAGGTGAAGTGCGCCAGGCCGGCCAGCGCCTTCGTCTCGCTCTCGGTGAAACCCTCCACCAGGTCGCCGAAGATGTATTCCAGCGGGTCGTTGCCCGGCGGCGCGGCCCGCAGCAAGTCGCAGGCCGCGGCCACGGTGCGGCACTGCCCGCGGCCCAACTGCGCGGACGTCCACTGGATCAACTGCGGGTTGCCGTGGGTCAGCTCGTAGAGCGTCTGTCGCTCGGCCGCGGTCGCGCGCGCCAGGTGGCGGTTGCGCTTCGCCAGCTCGTCCAGCAGCGCCAGCGCGTCGGCCAGCGCCAGGCGGTCCAGCCGGATGGCGCGCGCGTCCACGTCGCTGCGGCGCCGGCTGGTGACGATGGCCTTGTTGCCCTCCGGCAGGCGGCCCAGGAACTGGAAGACCCGCACGCGCTCATCCTCGGCGAGGGTCTCCAGGTTATCGATCACGATCAGCGCGCGCTTGCCCGCCAGCGCCCGGCGCACCGCGTTGGCGCGCTCGGCCGGGTCGCTTTTGGCGATGTCGGCCTCGCCCAGCTCGCGGGCCAGCTCGGCCAGCAGCGCCATGTAGCTGGGCAGCATGAAGTCGGCTAACGGCTGCTCGCCTGCGGGGGTCAGCTCGCGCACCTTGGCCGAAAGGAAGAGCTTGATCGCGAAGTGCGCGGCAGGGGCCAGGTGGCCGGCACGCACGGCCAGCGCGGTCTTGCCGATGCCGCCGGGCCCGTCAATCAGCACGCCCCAGGTGCGCGCCTCGGGCGAGATCGCCTCCGCGATGCTCCGCAGTTCCGCCTCGCGGCCGAAGAAGTAGGGCTGTGGCGGCAGGGTGGAGTGACAGGTCGCGGGCGGCGCGGGCGGCGCGGGCGGGACGACCGGCTGGGGCACGGGCGCCGCGCCGCGTTCCCCCTTCAGCCCCACTTTTTGCAGCGTGTGGAGCACGAAACGGCTGGCGTTGCGTGCGGCGGTCGCCTGCCGCTCGTCCTTGTCCGCCCCCTTAAGGCCGTCCGCCCAGTCGCAAATAGCTTTCACCAGGATCCAGTCCACCTTGCGGTCCTGGCAGGCCGTGTACAGCCCGGCCCCCTCCATCTCGCCGCCGATGGCCTCCGGCTCGAACTCGAGCAGCTCCTGGCGGAACGGCAGGTTGTCCACCAGCTTCTCGCCGGTCAGCACCAGCCCGAACCGGACGGTCGCCCCCTCCCAGTACAGCTCGGCGCTGCGGCAGCGATCCAGCAGGCGGGGCGAGCAGTCGGCGCGCGTCCCGCGGGGCAGGGGGACACCGGCACTCACCCGCTGCGGCTCGTATAGGAGCAGCTTGCTGGCGACCAGGATGTCGCCGATCTGCTGCTTCTCCGGGTTGACGCCGAACGCGATGCCGATCATCACCACTGCGCTGGGCGCCAACGTCTCAATCCCCTGATGCACGGTCTGCTGCGCTGCGCCCAGGCTGCCCGAGCCCATCTCCGACTGCACCAGCCAGACGCGGGCCTCGTTGACTGTGCCCAGGTCGTGGTAGGTCTTGGCGCCGATCGCTTCCGGCCGCGGGTCGGCGCCGGTCGCGTCGCGAAACGCCTGGAACACGGCACGGGTCTCGACTTTGGTGACCGTCACGAGCAACACATCGGCTTGCGGTGTCACGGCGTTCCCTCCTCGCACGACCACTCCGCGCCGGCCGCCCACAGCGCCAACACGGCCAGCGTCAACGGCGCCAGCAGGGCTGTTGACGCCACGCCGGCCAGGTTCAAGGCCACGAACGCGACCGCGGCTGCGATGGTCAGGTAGAGGTCAATGTTCTCGCCCTGGCGGAGGTCGTTCCGGATGCGGCGAAGGCTCAGCACAGTGTTCCTCATGCCACGGGGTCGGCATCCTCGCGACTGAAGTGGATTATAGCGCCCAACCTGCTCCGCGTCAAACGTTTTCATGCAAAAGTGCCCGGCACCTCGCAGGTGCCGGGCACTTGACTACCAGCTTACCAATCTACCGGTCTACCCGTTACTTCTTCGGCGCGTGCTTGATCGCCGACTGCGCCGCGGCCAACCGGGCCACCGGCACACGGAACGGCGAGCAACTCACGTAGTTGTTGCCGATCAGATGGCACCACTCGATGGAGCTGGGGTCGCCGCCGTGCTCGCCGCAGATGCCGACCTCGAGGCCCGGGCGCGCCTTGCGGCCTTCCTGGACGCAGATGTCCATCAGCCGGCCCACGCCTTCCCGATCGATGGTCTGGAACGGGTTGAAGGGCAGGATGCCGTCTTCGACGTACTTGAGCAGGAAGTTGCGCTCGGCGTCGTCGCGGCTGTAGCCGAAGGTCATCTGGGTGAGGTCGTTGGTGCCGAAGGAGAAGAACTCAGCCATATCGGGGCCCGCGATCTCGGCAGCGGTGACGGCCGCGCGCGGGATCTCGATCATGGTGCCGAACTTGTACTCCACTTCAGTGCCCTTCTCGGCCATAACCGCCTTCGCGATGCGCGTCAGCTTGGGCTGGATCACCTTCAGCTCGTTCACGGTGCCAGTCAGCGGGATCATCACCTCGACGTGCGGATGGAACCCGCGCAGCTTGACATCACACGCGGCCTCGAAGATCGCACGCACCTGCATCTCCACGATCTCGGGCATCATGATGCTCAGGCGGATGCCGCGCAGACCCATCATCGGGTTGGATTCGTGCATGCCGCGGATAGCGGTCAGCAGGGCTTCCTTCTCAGGCAGCCCCTTCGTCTCGCCCCTCACGCGCATCTCGATGACTTCTTCCAGTAGCTTCTCTTCGTCCGGCATGAACTCGTGCAGCGGCGGGTCGATCAGGCGGATGATGACGGGCAGGCCGGTCATCGCTTCGAACAGGCCGTCGAAGTCGCTGCGCTGAGACGGCAGCAGCTCGTTCAAGGCCGCGGTGCGCTCCTCACTGGTCTTGGCCAGGATCATGCGCTGCACGATGGGCAGGCGCTCGACCTCGAAGAACATGTGCTCGGTGCGGCACAGGCCGATGCCGAGGGCGCCGAAGGTGCGGGCGCGGCGGGCGTCGGCCGGATAGTCGGCGTTGGCCCACACTTGCAGGCCGCGGGTCGGGGAGTTATTCTCGCCCGCCACACGGCTGCCCGGCTCGGCGGAAACCTCGTCGGCCCACTCGAGCAGGGTGATCAGGTCGGTCTGTTCCTCGAATTTCGGCGCAACGGTCGGAATCTGGCCGACGAACGACTCGCCGGAGCCGCCGTCCACGCTGATCCAGTCGCCTTCCTTGACGATGACGCCGTTGGCGGTCATCGTGCGCGCTGCCATGTCGATCTTGAGCGCGCCCGCGCCCACGATGCATGGCTTGCCGAACTGGCGAGCGACCACGGCCGCGTGGCTGGTGGCGCCGCCTTCACTGGTGAGGATGCCCTGGGCCGCGATCATGCCGTGCACATCATCCGGCTTGGTGAACGGGCGGACCATGACGACCGGCCCTTCCTTGGCCTTCTCCTCGGCCAGATCGGCGTCGAAGTAAGCCTTGCCGACGGCTGCGCCGGGGGAGGCGTTGACGCCGGTCGCCAACAGCTTGCCTTCCTTCGCCGCAGCTTTCTTGGCCGCCGGGTCGAACTGCGGGTGCAGCAGGGAATTGACGTTGTCGGGGGTCACGCGCATCACCGCTTCCCGCTTGGTGATCAGCCCCTCGTTCGCCATGTCCACCCCGATCTTGATGGCCGAGGCCGCGGTGCGCTTGCCGTTGCGGGTTTGCAGCATCCACAACTGGCCGCGTTCGATGGTGAACTCAACGTCCTGCATGTTGCGGTAGTGCTTCTCCAGGATCGCGCAGATCGCCATGAACTGGGTGTACGCTTCGGGCAGTTCCTCGCCCATCACCGCCACCTGTTGGGGGGTGCGGATGCCGGCGACCACGTCCTCGCCCTGGGCGTTGATCAGGTACTCGCCGTAGACGGCCTTCTCGCCGGTGCTCGGGTTGCGGGTGAACGCCACACCGGTGCCGGAGGTGTTGCCCATGTTGCCGAAGACCATGGTCACAATGCTGACCGCGGTGCCCAGGTCGTGGGGGATGCCCTCATGGTTGCGGTAGTCGAACGCGCGCTTGCCGTTCCAGCTCTTGAAGACGGCCTCGGTGGCGAGGCGGAGTTGATCGATCGGGTTCTGGGGGAACTCGAAGCCCTTATGCTTCTGCACGATCGCCTTGTACTCGCCGGTCAAAGCCTTCAGATTCTCGGTGGTCAGATCGGTGTCTAGCTTCGCGCCGGCCTTAGCCTTCATGCCGTGCAGCGCGTGCTCGAACTCGGTGTCGGGGATTTCCAGCACGACCTTGCCGAAGCCTTCGACCAAGCGGCGGTACGCATCCCAGGCGAAGCGCGGGTTCTGCGTCAGCGCGGCCAGCCCTTCGACGGTCACGTCGGTCAGGCCGATGTTGAGGACGGTGTCCATCATGCCCGGCATCGATTCCTTGGCGCCGGAGCGGCAGGAGACGAGCAGCGGGTGCTTGGCATCGCCGAAGCCCTTGCCGGTGGTCTTCTCGATCTGCTTCAGCGCGACCAACTCCTGATCCCACATCCCCGCGGGGAACTTTTCGCCCGCGGCCAGGTAAGCGTTGCACGCCTCGGTGGTGACGGTGAAACCGGGCGGGACGGGCAGCTTGATGCGCGTCATCTCGAACAGGTTCGCGCCCTTGCCGCCGAGCAGGCTGCGCACGGCATCCCAACTGCCGTTGACGTATTTCTCGGCATCCTCGACCTCGGTAAACAGGTAGACCCACTTCTTAGCCATTGTTTGAAACCCTCCGAAAAAATGCGCCCGTGCGGGCGCTTCAATCCCCATGCGGGGTCATCTGGCTTGACATAATGGTTTGTGCGCCTGGATCATCGCCGATCGCTTGGCGCACAATTGCGTATTATAAAACGAGGCATCCGGATTGGCAAAAACGCACCGTGTTTTGTTTCAGCGGCGGCTCACGGC
>Ga0315287_10007817_pt1 | contig 10749 bp, 8 predicted proteins | sample YL17G11_0_MG_FD_205037 | JGI IMG/M metagenome (GOLD analysis project Ga0315287, IMG submission 205037) | Sediment microbial communities from Yellowstone Lake, YNP, Wyoming, USA - YL17G11_0 | ecosystem: Environmental > Aquatic > Freshwater > Lake > Sediment | place: USA: Wyoming | collected...
AGGCGTCGTACTCCCGATTGGAGGAGACCGAGTTCAGTTTTCCCTCCAAGTCGTGAATACGCCCTTCGTAGGACTTCAGCTGAAGGTTCTTTTGTTCGGAGCCGACTTTCAGATGTTTAAGCTTGCTTCGCAGAGATTCTAACTCGAGTTTCTTGGAGTCAACATTCTTTTGACGCGCCTGAACTTGGCGCGGTCCCTTTTCGATCTGGCTCGTCAATTGTTCCAACTTCTCTCGCAAATCGTGAATTTCTTTTAGTCCTGAATTGATAGCCGTCATCCAATGCTCTCCACAGTAAATATTTCAGTCTTGCGGTTCCGCTCCTGTTGACTATAGCAAAAAAGAGTGAGCCGGTCTTGACGACCGGCTCACTCTTTTTTCAAGTTCTATGGGGCCCCTCTATCAATGGCCTCAAGTGGTGGTCACCGTTGCTGAGGCCGAGGGGTCAAGAAAACCTTTCAGCTGTTTGCTCCGCACGGGATGTTGCAGTTTGCGAACGGCCTTGGCCTCGATTTGTCTCACACGCTCCCGGGTCACCTTGAATATTCGACCGACCTCTTCAAGCGTATAGGTATAGCCGTCTCCTAGGCCGTATCGCAATTTAATAATTTCCCGTTCGCGATAGGTCAGGGTCTTGAGCACCACGTCAATTTTGTCTTTGAGCATCTCCTGCGTCGCCGTGTGAACCGGACTTTCCGTCGATTCGTCTTCGATAAAATCCCCGAAATAGCTGTCTTCGCTTTCGCCAACCGGGCGGTCCAAACTGATCGGGTGACGCGAAATTTTCAGCACACGCCGAGTTTCTTCTAAACTGACACCGGCCGCCTCGGCGGTTTCTTCAATTGTCGGCTCGCGCCCCTTTTCTTGAAGCAACCGCTTGCTCACCTTCCGTAGTTTAGACATGGTTTCAATCATGTGGACAGGAATTCGAATCGTGCGTGCTTGATCGGCAATGGCGCGCGTAATTGCCTGTCGAATCCACCATGTGGCATAGGTCGAAAACTTATATCCTCGACGATACTCGTATTTGTCCACAGCACGCATCAATCCCGTATTTCCCTCTTGAATCAAGTCGAGGAAGCTCAGTCCGCGGTTGCGATACTTCTTCGCAATCGAGACGACCAGTCGCAGATTTCCTGCGGAGAGATCACGCATCGCTTGCTCATACGCCGCGAATCGCTCGCGGATGGCCTCGATTCGTTCGCTCAGACTTATCGGCGACTCCAGCGTCATGATCATCAGATCGCGAAGTTCTTTTTGCAAATTTGCTCGTTGATCACGCGCTGACTTCAAATTCTTTAGACTGTCGAGTTGACGTTGTAATTCGGTCATGCGACGTGAGATCTGCTCCATCCGACGCATGGTCGGTTGCAGTCGCTGTGTTCGCAAACTGAGTTCTTCAAGCAATGTCACCATTTTGCGCCGACGGAGCGAAATGCCATGCTTTGAGGCGATAATTTCTGTCGCCAAACTTTCCGAATCTAGGATGACTTCGAAATCCTGCGCACTCTTGTTGCGCAGACTTTCGAGAGTTTTTAAATTGTGAGGCATGCGACCGAGGATCTGGTTTTTTTCCAGACCTTCAGTGACGGAGACTTTGATCGTTCTGTCAAATGGCAACTCGCCGCGATGGACCTTCAAAAGAATATCCATCGACAACTTGAGGGCATAGTCGCTTTCCAAGAGATGGCGTCGGAACCGCTTTCGCGTGACTTCAATCTTTTTAGCCAGCGAGATCTCCTGCTCACGTGTCAGTAACGGAATTTCTCCCATTTGAGTCAAATACATCCGAACGGGGTCGTCGATTCGACGTGTCTTGTCTTCACTTGATTCCTTTGATTTTGTGACTTTGAGCTTGAGCGGTCGCTTGCGAACGTCGTCCAAGCTCACAGGCAAATGGGAGTCAGCAACAATTTGTAAGCCGAGTTCATCCAACGACATCAACAGATTGTCGAGTTTTTCAGGAGTGACGGCTTCATCGGGCAGATAATTGTTGACCTGAGTAAAAGTCAAGAATCCCTGCTGTTTTCCGGTCTCGATCAGTTGGTTCAAACCCTGGTCTAGTCGGTACACCGTTAATTCCTCCGAAGGCTGTTTCGATACGTCTCTGAACCCTGTGTCCTGTTGAGCGTCATGCTCAGAAGCCGACCGTCCGTGCCCTTGAACAAATCTAAGTCTGAGCTATTTTTTTTTCGAACTGCGTTGTTGATGGTATTGGTGAGCTCGGTGTAAAACGTCGAGTGTCTCCGGAGTTAATTTCGAGACGTCCGGCGGTCGTGCAATCAGTCGATCTTGAATCTTACGATGCGTTTCGGATTTTCGACGCCATTTTAGTCCATCCAGCACCTGTCGCAATAACCCCCCCGAAAAATTAGAGTCTTGTTCAGAGTCATCCATCGCCAATCGTTCGGCAACACGCTTGTTGCGTGCCTGTTCATCGATCCAAACCACCAACCCCTTGAGGTCCGAGCACTCGAGCCGCGACAACAACTTGTCGAATTCGGGATGCCAGCCTTCATCGTTCAAGTCGAAACAACAGGTTAGCAACTCCTTCAAAACCTCGTTTCGAAAATCGTCAGTTCCAATGTCTCTCCGAACAACGTCAATCATACACGGTGAAGTCAATAGAACTTGGAGTAATTCGCACTCCAACAGATCGTCTTTGGATTGACTTTGCTGAAGTAAAAGGATCCCCCGTTTCCGTAGGTCTTGAGCGGTTTCCCGTGTGGATTCGATTGCGGCAACTTTTCGTCCGAGAGACCGAATTGCTCGATCTCGGTGTTGGCCTCGCAGATCCTTCAACCGCTTTCGTACATCTGACTCCGACAATCCAAGCCGCTGCGGCAAGCGGCCAATCAGCAAATCTTCCTTGACCGTTCCTGCAATTCCCGACGACACGATCAGTAATTGCAGCATCCCGTCCAGAATCCGCAATCGTGCGTCTAAAGTCCCGGTCCCGTACCGCGTCAGCAATGCCCGTAGTTCATATTCAGCAACCTCCGGGGCCGAATCGATTAGGTGTTGCATGGCACTCCGTCCATGTTGTTGCAAAAATTCATCCGGATCTAAGTCGCCCGGTAACGTCAATATTCTTAAATCCACATCCTGAGCCAAAAACTTGGAGAGCGCACGCTCGGAAGCGTCTTTTCCTGCCTGATCACCGTCGTAAATTAGAACCACTGTATTGGCGATGCGTTTGAGAAGCGTCACATGAGATTCTGTCAATGCCGTCCCCAGCGTCGCGACCGTGTTCGTCAAACCCGCCTGTTGCAACATTAAGCAATCGGTGTACCCTTCCGTAACAAGAACGATTCGGGTCTTCTTGATTGCCTCGCGAGCCCAGTGCAATCCGAAGCAAAGTTCGCTTTTATGAAAGACGAGGCTTTCATCACTATTCAAATATTTGGGGGCCTCTTTCCATGGGTGATCGGGCAAAATGCGTCCCCCAAATGCCACAGTGCGACCACGTTCGTCCTGAATCGGAAACAAGACACGATCGACGAACCGATCCTTGTATCCGTTGCCATCGGACCTTTCTGTGATGAGTCGAGCTCCGGAGAGAAGTTGTTCGTCAAACCGATTTCTTGCGCGACGGAGCAACCATTCGCGGTCATCAGGCGAATACCCAAACTTACAACGCGAAATCGTGGCCTGTGTAAATCCTCTCTCCTGAAGGTATCGGCGAGCCCTTTCCCCCGCGGCGGTCGACATCAAGCAATCATGAAACTCCTGCTCAGCCCAAGCCAAGGCCTCAAATAGTTTCGGCTTATGGGACGATTCGGCGGGTCCGCGTCGGACCTGAGTGGGAAGTTCAAGGTGCGCTCGATGAGCCAGAAACTCTAGTGCTTCGGGAAATCCCAAATTGTCATGTTTCATCACGAATGAGAAGCAGTCTCCGCCTTCGCTGCAAACCCAACATTTGTACGATTGTCGTTCAGGATTGACTTGAAATGACGGATTGTGATCCTCATGAAACGGACAGAGTCCCTTGTAAATCTTTCCTCCCTGCTGGGGTTGCAGAGTGAGTGTCTCTCCGATCAACTGAACGATGTCAGTACGCGATCGGACCAACTCTTTAAACTCTGCTGAAGAATTACCATTCACGGGTGAGACCCCTCAAATGCGGTTGAGCACAAGTCCTCGAGTCCCATCCGCAGCCTGTTTGTAGGCCACACACCACTCAACGTCGATGCCAACCCGTGGAACGCCAATGGTCGTGAAACTTTTGAGGCACGGAAGAACTGCCCAGCGACACCCAGCGAAATCCAAAATCTTGTGTTTTGAGATCTGCAAACGAATCCCCAGACCATATTCTTCGGAGTCGTCTTTTCGCTCGCTCGGGACGGATCATCGAAAGTGAGCGGCTTTAAAAACCTGCGGTGCGGATTTTAACTCAAGATCTGCGACCGTCAAGGAACGTCTTTGTGTCGGACCAAAAGACGAAGTTGTGGGGACGGCACGGAAAAACGACGAAAGCCTTCTTCATAGCACAAGAATTGGGGTGATGGATGGTCAGGCTCATCCCGTCCATTTCTCCTACAAGAGTTCACTTTTGTTGCAGGTAAGCTCCTGTTGAACGAATCTCGACTCTGGCAGGTGTCCGGCCCAACGCCTGCCAGAGTCGCGTGACCGGAGGTCACGCACCGAGAGTTACTCAGGGAACTCCATTCGTCCGTAGTCCGAACGAGATTTGTACTGTGACAATCGGCAAGGACAGTCACGGCTTCACGAATTTTTTTGCCAAGAGTTCACACCGTTCTAGGGAGACGCATTCTGGAGATCTGAGCCACGGTGTCGACCATGATCGTCGCAGCCAAGGCGAAGCTCGAGGGAAAATGCACTAATGAGAATGGAACATAATTTCTTCCGCACGTCGCCTGTCCCAATAATGTGCGGCACTCCGCTTGCATCGCGTTACCAGCAATTCTCGGGCACAAAAACAATAATCTTTTGGCACGCGAATTGCGCCGCTACTCTGCGGGAAATTCGGTCTTGCCCGAGTCACATAGCGAACGACGATTGTGGCCAAGGATGCCAGACGATCTGATGACCAACCGGTCAATGATGCACCCTCCGGCGCAGACATCAAAGATGCTGCGCCGACTCACGCCGCTCAGGAAAAATCCCGACGCGGGCCAAAAGCGAAACCTGCAATTGAGCCGTCCGATATTTAACAGCCTGTTGAAAAACTCACGGAGATCCCCTTCCGTGTTGAAGCGATTGCGCGCATCTACGGCGCGTTCGAATTCGGTGCGAGCCGGGAGGGTTGAGATGGCGATGGGGCGGTGGGGTAGCGAGCAGCGGTTGGAGATGTTTGTCCCCACCTGCGAACTGCGGTCGGGATCGACGCACGTGTTTTATGAGCGGCTCAATGCGCAGCTGCGGGACGGCGGGTTTGATGCGTGGCTCGAAACGCTGTGCGCGGACTCGTACGCCGAGGGCGGGCGGCCGTCGATTCCGCCGGGCATCGACTTTCGGATGCTGTTCGTCGGGTACTTCGCGGACATCACGTCGCGGCGCGGGATCGCCTGGCGGTGTCAAGACAGTCTGTCGCTGTGGACGTTCTTGCGGTTCGCGTTGACCGAGGGGACGCCCGATCACTCCAGCCTGTCCACGATCGGCGACCGCCTGCCGTTCGAGGTGTATGAAGAGGTCTTCGGGTTCGTGCTGAAGCTGGTCCACGAGCACGGCCTGCCGTCGGGGAAGACGGTCGGCGTGGACTCGACGCTGATCGAGGCCAACGCCGCCATGAAGTCGATCGTGCGGAAGGAGTCGGGCGAGGACTGGCGGGCCTACCCGCAACGTTTGGCCGCGGCCGAGGGCCTCGAACTGAAGACGCGCGAAGAACGGGCCCGCTTCGACAAGCAGCGGAAGAAGACGGCGTCGAACGACGAGTGGCAGTCGAAGACGGACGCCGATTCCCGCATCATGAAGATGACGGATGGCAGCACGCATCTGGCGCGGTATTTCGTTCCCAAAGGCAAGGCGGAGAACGGGGTGGACCTCGACACGGGCGTGATCCTCGTGGGCGAGATCACGCCGGCCAACATCGCGGACTCGGCCAGCGTGGTCGATACTTTGGATGTGGCCATCGCCACCGTGATCGATGTCACGGGCGAAGATCGCGTGCAAGAGGCGGTCGCTGACAAGGGCTACTGCAAACTCCAGACACTGTCCGACTGCGTCGATCACGACATTGCCACGACGTTCTCGGAACCGAAGGTCCACGGTGAACGCCGCTGGCACGACAAGCCCGACTCGCACAAGACCGCCTTCGACGACGCGGCGAAGTGGTCGAACGCACGTTCGCTCACCTGTGCGAGACCGGCGGCAGTCGCCGCGTGACGGTGCGTGGAATGGACAAGGTGAAGATCTGGTACCCACTGCGGGCCGCCTCCCACAACCTCGGCCTGATCCTGCGCATGCTGGTGGGAACCGGCAAGCCGCGCAGCTTCTCGGCCGCGCTGTTGGCCCTCTGGACGGTCGGTTTTGCGCTCCGAACCGCGTTGTGGAAGCATCCCGGATGCGATCCGAGACCTCCGCATCCCTCCGAAACACGAAACTCCAGCCCCAACGACAATCGACTGGCTCGGCAAACTCAAACTCGACCAACCACCCCTCGCCGCCAAACACACCGTTTTTTCAACAGGCTGCTAAGGGAATTGCATCGACTTTCCTCATTCTTACGCAAGTCTTTTTTATTAAGCAAGTTCTCGAGCCTCGAAAAAAGTCGCGACGATGCTGTTGCGAATAGAGTCCTAACGACATTGGCTTAACGAAAAATGACATCTCCATGAAAAATGGGAAAAGTGTTCCAGATGGATTTCGTGAATCGTCAATCGCGAAAAAGAATCGATATTCTTCTCAGAATTCACAGTGGATGTGATTCGAGAAACGTGGAAATGAGCGGCACCAATTCCAAGCCCGCATCCTCCAAGACGTAGTGACCGCAGTCAGGATAGCGATGGAGTTCCGCGTTCGGAAATCTTTGGAGCCATTCTTGCAGGAAAAAATCGTCAAACACAAAATCTTTTTCGCCCCAGCCAATGAACACGGGAAGATGATCTAGTCGACCTAGCGTTTTTGAGACCTGCGTCACAAGCTCGTATCCCCGATCACCTTGCTTGACTGGAATATCTTGTACGAACCGGTGGACGGCGATTCGGTTGGCCCACGAGTTGTACGGAGCACAGTAAGCCCTCGCGATGTCCGTCGACATCGGTTTTCTTGTAACGCAGGAGCGAACCGCACCATTGCTAAACGCGCCGAAACCTCGGACGAGCAAGGCGCCGAGGGGGCCACGAGCCAGCTTCAATTGCCAAGGAACGGCTTTTTTTTCTGGAAGGTGAAATGCCCCAGTATTCAGCAACACGATCCGTCGAATTCGGTCAGGATAGCGTGTTGCGTAAGTCATCCCGATCATTCCCCCCCAATCGTGCACGACAAGCGTCAAGTTGTGGGTTGCGTTCAGCTGTTCAAGCCAGAGTTCAAGGTCAGCCACACGCTGTGACAGCGAATATTCATACTGTCGGTCGTTGGGCTTATCGGACATCCCACAGCCAATGTGATCCGGCACCAAGCAACGATACCTGTCGCGCAATTTCGCAATGAGATGACGATAATAGAACGACCAATTGGGATTGCCGTGAAGCATCACGACCGTCTCGCCTTGCCCTTCATCCAGATAATGCATTCGCCACTCGCCGAGGTCGGCATATCGATGAGTGAAATCGTAGTCGGGAAGTGAGGAGTATTGGTCCACGAAAAATACTAGCCAAGCAAAAAAAAGGAAATCGGCAGCAAAGGAACTTGAATTGATGAGGAGCGATCGAGTCTCTCAAAAAGTTGTGCCGGCTCTGCGTATATTCCGCAAACTACCACTCCAACGCCAGCATGAGGCAGTTCAGACCACTGCCGATTCCGAGTAATCCGACTCGATCTCCTCGGCTGAGGAATCCACGTTCGTCCGCAATCGCGGCAGTCATGGGGAGTGATACCGTTCCCATGTTGCCGAGGTACGGGAATGTACAAAAATCTTTGTCGGGTAAGATGCCAAGTGCTTTCATCACTTGTTCCCGGTGGCCTTTGCCAACTTGATGGCAAATTACCTTATCAATTTCTTCCGAAGATAGTCCGATTTTGGAGAGGAACGATTTCCATGTACTGAGCCCCAAATCGACTCCGTGTTTCAAGACACTAATCGAATCGGTCTGCATGAATTGAGTAAACGCGTGTGACACGCGAGCAGGCAGCAAACCACGCACCTTCTGTTGAATCAGTTGAGGCATGAATCGACCGAACTTCGTGTGTGTGACCGCTTGAGGAAGAATGGCGTCGACGGTTTGTATGGCGGCGGGTAAGAGAGATTCGAAGCCCCATCGGCAAAGGGCATGATGCTCTGGAGCTGCCTTCGTCACACCTCCCAGCAATCGATGTTGTTTCTCTCGCGAGAACGACCCATCAGTAAGCAGTACGGCCACCGCACCCGAGCCCCCGGTCAGTGTTGCCAGCGATTTTGTCAACGAGTCCATGGTCATGTCTTCGAGTAGCCGCTGAATCGTATAGTCGATGATCTCACGCGCGGTCTCACACGAAACAACGATCCCGGCGCGAATTTGACCCAATTCAATCCGGTTTGCGATATCTACCATCCCGTTGAGAACGCCGAGGCATGCGTTGCTTACATCGAAGACGAAGGCATCCGGGCTAATACCGATGTTGGCCGCCACGCTACAGGCTGTTGCTGGCTCGAAATGCTCCCTACAAACGCCCGCATAAATCATGATACCAACATCACGAGCGGCAACGTTGGAATGTTCGATGGCACGTCGAGCGGCTTCGGTTGCCCCATCGCTGAGACTATGATGCTGTGGCCACCAACGTCGTTCGGCAATTCCAGTCCACGCTTCCAATTGCCCCGCAGAAATTTTGAGCTTCTCGTACAAGGGGGCAAGACGCTGCTCGATTTCTGCAGAAGTGACGACGATCGGCGGCAATTCATACCCGATCGAATCAACGTATACACGAGAATAGTTCATAGGAATTACGACATACCAGAAAACGGGAATCGATCCGCAATTCAAATTTCCATCGTGCTGAAGAGTGATCCGTTTCGCGATTCTAGTTCAGATGCAACCGCTCACGATCAGCTGAAATTGCGGACATCAGCGTTAGCATTGAACAACCGGCGAGAAAAATGTCCATTCATCGCATCTCTTTCAATTTCGAGAATCTTTCCGAGACGCCTGACATGACGCTCCTCATTTGTAAACTGGGCGGCAAGAAATGCTCTGACCAAATCGACAGCGACTTCTTCACCCACGACGCGCGCACCGAGACAAAGGACATTGATGTCATCGTGTTCCACGGCTTGATGGGCGGAGTAGATATCATGGCACACACCTGCACGAATACCAGGAATTTTGTTTGCCGCCACACTGATTCCGATACCGCTACCGCAAACAAGAATCCCTCGATCGGCCTGCCTCGCAACGATGGTCTCTCCCACGTTCCTGGCGAAGTCCGCATAATCCACGGAACAACTGGAATTTGTCCCACAATCCACGATCTCGTTTCCAGTGGATAGGACCACTGAAACAATCCTCTGTTTCAGTGGGAACCCCCCATGGTCACAGCCGATGGCGATCTTCATCATACGGTATCCTGATTTTGGCTCGTCTTTGACTTGATTCAGTCGAAGAGATAGCTGACCGACTCGTTTCGATGAATCCGACGGATGGCTTCTCCGAGGAGTGGAGCGACCGACACGATTCGCATGTTCGGTAAAATTTGGTCTGGCCGGAGTTGAATACTGTTGGTCACGACGATTTCAGTAATGGGCGATTCACGCAATTTTTGTGTTGCCTGACCACATAAAACCGGATGAGTCGCTCCTACGTAGATTCGACTGGCACCATGTTGTGCCACGGTGCGCACAGCTCCGACGATCGATCCTGCCGTTGTAATCATGTCGTCGAAAATGAGTGCCGTCTTCCCCGTGATCGGCCCGCCAATTAAGTTTTCCTGACGCGTATCGAAGGCATTTGCTCGTCGTTTATCCACGATTGCGAAGCAACCGCCGAGGTGTTCCACGTGCTGCAATGAGCGTTTGATACTTCCTTCATCGGGGCTGACGACAACAAGGTTGTCCTTCGGCAGGTTCAGTGAGCGAAAGTATTCGTCGAGGATTGGGGCGGCGTACAAGTGATCAACGGGGCAATCGAAAAACCCTTGGATCTGGGCGGCATGAAGGTCCATCGCCAAGACGCGGTCTGCCCCGGCCTTGATGATAAGATTGGCGACAAGTTTTGCCGTGATTGGAACTCGGCCCATATCTTTGCGATCTTGGCGTGCATAGCCGAAGTAGGGGATCACAGCCGTAATCCGGGCCGCGCTAGCACGTTTACAGGTGTCAATCAATATCAGCAGTTCCATCAAATTGTCGTTGACGGACGGGCCGGTCGGCTGCACAAGAAAAACGTCGCGACCACGCACGTTTTGATCGAGGCGAACCGAAATTTCACCATCCGGAAAATTTCCGAGTTCAACCGAACCCAAACCGATTCCAAGATATGTGGCAATCTCAGCCGCGAGCTGTGGATTGGCTCTGCCGCTTAGGATGCAAAGTTCTTCGTGCATTATTTAAGATTTATTTAGTCATCGCATGGGGACGGGCGGAATTTATTCTTCCAAAGTACGATCATTCTTAACCATGTATTCTGTGAACGCAAGCCGCCGCGACGGGTTTGTCC
>Ga0315287_10007820_pt1 | contig 10748 bp, 14 predicted proteins | sample YL17G11_0_MG_FD_205037 | JGI IMG/M metagenome (GOLD analysis project Ga0315287, IMG submission 205037) | Sediment microbial communities from Yellowstone Lake, YNP, Wyoming, USA - YL17G11_0 | ecosystem: Environmental > Aquatic > Freshwater > Lake > Sediment | place: USA: Wyoming | collected...
CAACGCTTGCCGTGATCATCCCGCCTTCCATCCCGATGATCCTCTACGCGGTGATGGCGGAGACCTCGGTGGTGCAGATGTTCGTCGCCGGAATCGTTCCGGGCGTGCTCGGCGGCTTCGGCCTGATGGGCATGGCTTACTACATGGCGCGGCGCTACAACTTGCCCATCGAGGAGAAGTTCCAGTGGGCGCGGGTGCGCAAGACCTTTTTCGAGGCGTTCTGGGCGTTCACGCTGCCGCTCATCATCCTCGGCGCGATCTTCGGCGGCATCGTCACCGCCACCGAGGGCGCGGCGCTGGCCGTGGTTGCCGCGCTCTTCATCGGGCTGGTGGTGTACCGCGAGTTGGACCTCAAGCACCTCAAGGCCGCGATGGTCGAAGGCGGTGTGCAGACCGCGGTCGTGATGATGCTGGTCGCCGCGTCCGCCCTGCTCGGCACCTACCTCACCGAGATCCAGGCGCCGCAGCAGCTCGCGCGCGCGATCACCGAGATCACCACCAACAAGTGGTTCGTGCTGGCGCTGCTGAACGTCCTGTTCCTCTTGCTGGGCATGTTCCTGCATTCGGCCGCCGCGATCATCCTCGTCATCCCGGTGGTCATGCCGCTGGTGCGCGCGGTCGGCATCGACCCGGTGCACTTCGGCCTCATCGTCACGATCAACCTCGGCATCGGCCAGCAGACGCCGCCCGTGGCCTCGGTGCTCATGGTCGCCTGCTCGATCGCGAAGGCGAGCGTGTGGGAAGTCACCAAGGTCAACGTCTATTTCATCGGTGTGCTGCTCGCTGTGTTGCTGATGGTCACCTACGTCCCCGTCACCGGCATGGGGCTGGTGCACTACTTCTATCGCTAGGGTCCCATGGAAGACCCCATCCTGTGATTCCGCGGAGTGCCGCGTTGCGGCTATTGTTTCGCCGCAAAGAATTTGTCGTATGAGCCTTCGCTGAACCCTTGTTGCCGCTTGTCGCCCGCCACCAGCAGTGGCACTCCCTTCCGGCCACCGGCCTCGAAATACGCGCGTCCGCCGTCAGCGGTGTCGATGTCGTATTCGCGATAGCGTATCCCCTTGCCCTGCAAGTACGCCTTCGCCCGCGTGCAATAGCCGCACCAGGTCGCGACGAAAAGCGCAGGCGTGCCGGTCGAATCCTGCTTGCCTGCCTGGGCCAGGCGGCCTTGCATGCTCTTCTGCAGCTCGGCCTGGTACTTCAGGACCGAGTCGGGCAACGGCGAAGACGGGGCATTCGCAAACTGCAGGGCAGTGACCGAATTGCCCTCGGCAGCGGGCCGATCCGTATAAGTTACCTTGCCGTCGGATCCGACCACCTTGTAGAGCGTATCTGCCTGCGCGGTCGTTGCTGCAAGGAACACCAGGAGGCTGGCGAGAATTTTCATTTGCGGTCGGCTCCTCTGCGATTCCCGACTATATCGACATTCTGCCTTGATGGGCGATAATGGAATCGGCTTCGGTTTGCTCGCTTGCGCGCTGCAGCGCATCCTGAAGGCAACTCCGGGCCTGGCCCTTTCGTCATGACTTTTCCCACCCGCCAGACTCCCATGCCCGACTCCATCCTTGTCCAGCGCGACGGCACTATCGCCACCGTGGTTCTCAACCGACCGGAAAAGCTGAATGCGCTCACCAAGCCGATGTGGCGCAGGCTCGGCGACGTTTTCCTCGAACTCGGTGGCGACGATTCCCTGCGTTGCATCGTCATTCGCGGCGCCGGCGAGAAGGCCTTCGCGCCCGGCAACGACATCTCGGAGTTCGAGAACGAGCGCTCCAACGTCGAACAGGCGCGCGCCTACGGCAAGGTGATGACGCGCACGATCGATGCAATCGGGCACTGCCGGCACCCGGTGGTCGCGCAGATCCACGGCATCTGCGTGGGCGGCGGGCTCGAGATCGCGGGGCTGGCCGACATCCGCATCTGCGGCGAGTCGAGCCGCTTCGGCGTACCGATCAACCGGCTTGGGCTGGTGATGGCGTATTCGGAGATCGGTGCGCTGATCGGCCTTGCCGGAGAGGCGGCTGCGCTGGAGATCCTGCTCGAAGGCCGCGTATTCGACGCAGCCGAAGCGAAGGACAAGGGCCTCGTGACGCGTGTGGTGCCCGACGACCAGGTGGCCGCGGAAGCGAAGGCGACCGCGCAACGCATCGCCGACGGCGCGCCTCTTGTGGCCCGCTGGCACAAGCGCTTCGCGCGGCGCTTGCGCGACCCCTCGCCGCTCACGGCCGCCGAGATCGAGGAAGGCTTCGCCTGTTACGCCACCGAGGACTTCCGCATCGGCTATCGCGCTTTCCTCGACAAGGTGAAGCCGGAGTTCAAGGGGCGGTAAGACCTTGGTACACAGAGAGCACAGAGGAACAGCGGAGAGCACAGAGACAATCGGGGCGGAGGAAAGGCGACAAGCGGCAGTATTGGACCGCGCGATCGATACGGTATCCTTTCGCAAATGGCCAACTACCGATTCACCGAATACTTCGAGAAGGAGGTCCTGCGCAAGCGCTCCTACCTGAAGAAGGAATGGTGCACACGGGTTCTCGACCATCCCCTGCGCTCGGAGCCACAAGAAGGAAATCGGCACAGGTTCTGGGGCCAGGTTCCGGAGCTTGAGGGTCGATACTTGAGGGTAATCACGCTTGAGGATAAAGTGACGATCCACAACGCCTTTCCCGACCGACGGTTCAAACCATGAAGCTGAACTACTACCCCGAAACTGACTCGCTATATATCGACCTTTCCGAAAAGTCGAGCGTCGAGACTCGGGAAATCTCCGAGGGCGTGCAACTCGACTACGATGCCAGCGGCAGCCTCGTCGGCATCGATATCGACAATGCCAGTACCAAGGTGCAACTCAAAGAGCTTATCCTCAGCAAGCTCCCTGGCACCGTTCGCACTGTTGCCGCTTGACCCGGCGCCGCGCTAGGACGCGCGCAGTGCAGCCGGCGCACGCCGGGATTTCCAAATGTTGACACTGTAGAAGGACCGATCTCGCAAGATCGGAGTCACGGCGCACGGAATGCACTCTGAACCAGTTTTTTGCTTTCCTCTGTGTTTCCTCTGTGTCCTCTGTGTTGAAAGATCTTGACTTTGCTTGAACAGTTGAAGGCGATAACTTGGGTCCATTGAAAGGCATCAAGGTGGTCGAGCTGGCGCAGATCATGGCCGGCCCCACCTGCGGCATGCTGCTCGCCGACATGGGCGCGGACGTGATCAAGGTCGAGAAACTGCCGGGAGGCGACGACACGCGCAGCTACAGCCAGCCTTCGATCAACGGCGAGTCGGCGGCGTTCATGATGCTCAACCGCAACAAGCTCGGCATCGCCGTCAACCTCAAGGTCGAGGGCGGGCTGGAAGTGGTCAAGCGCCTGCTGGCGGATGCCGATGTCGTCACCGAGAATTACCGCATGGGCACGCTCGAGAAGCTCGGCCTGGGCTGGGACGTGCTGAAGGAACTCAATCCGCGCCTCATCTACTGCGTGGTCTCCGGCTACGGCCGCAGCGGGCCCTACGCCGACAAGGGCGGCTTCGATCTCATCGCGCAGGGCTTCTCCGGGTTGATGAGCGTCACCGGGCATCCCGGGGGCGAACCGGTGAAGTCCGGCTCGCCGATTGCCGACATCAACGCCGGCATCCTCGCGGCCCTCGGCGTGGTATCCGCGCTGGTCAGCCGCGCGACGACGGGCAAGGGCCAGATGGTCGACACCTCGCTCATGGAGGCCGCGATCCAGCAGACCTACTGGCAATCGGCGATCTACCTTGCGACCGGCGTGGACCCACAGCCGTCGGGCTCCGGTCACATCCTCACCGCACCCTACCAGGCCTTCCCCACCAAGGACGGCTGGATCAACATCGGCGGCGCCAACCAGGCCAACTGGGAGCGCATCGCCACGGTGATCGGCCTGCCCAAGCTGGTCCATGACCCGCGCTTCAAGACCAATTCCGACCGCATGGCGCACAAGCAGGAACTCGCCGAGCTGATCGCGGCGCGCACCAGGACGCGCACCTCGGCCGACTGGATACTGAACCTCGAGGCCTCCGGTGTCCCGGTGGGCCCCATCAACAGGATCAGCGAGATGCTCGCCGACCCGCAGGTCGAGGCGCGAGAAATGGTGGTCGAGGTGAAGCACCCCAAGGCGGGCAAGGTGAAGACGCTCGGGCTGCCGATCAAGTTCTCGGAGACGCCCGGTGCCGTGCGCAGCGCCGCCCCGCTCCTCGGCCAGCACACGCGCGTGGTGCTGATGTCGCTCGGCTACAGCGACAAGGAGATCAAGGCGCTCGAGAAAAGCGGCGCGGTGGCCTGCGCCTGAGCAAGATGAAGTTCGAGCACCTGGTCGAAATCAACGACCCGTTCAACCCGCTGATCGACCCGCTCACCCGCGACCAGCTCTGGGCCGGGCTCAGGATGCACGCCGAGGACCCGGTGCCCTTCGTGCTCGGCCTCGACCACTGCCACATCGCGCAACGCGCCGACGACCGCCTCGCGCGGGAGCTTCGCTTCGGCCGCCTGCTGGTACGCGACACCGTCACGTTCCGGCCCAATGCGCAGATCCACTACCGCTCGGAGGCGTCGCCCGAGGTGCCGGCCGGGACGCGCATCGTGACGATCGAGGAACCGCAGCCCGGCGAACTCTACGTGCGCTTCGTCTACGAGACCTTGCCGCAGGGCCAGGACCCGGTGCCGCGCGAATACCGCAAAGTCATGGAGCAGGCCTACGTCGCGGCCGATATCGACGTCATCGGCCATATCCGGCGGCTGGCCGAGGACGGCACGCTCGGCTGACGCGGTCAGATCCCGGTTCTTGCGCTGGGGTCAGATCCCGGTTCTTGCGATGGGGTCAGATCCCGGTTCTTGCGCTTGGGATCTGACCCCGGTTTCCTTCCCCCGGTTTCCTTCCCCTATTCTCTCCAGCGCCTCGCAAGCCCGCGCGATGCCGTCTTCCTCGCGAAGCCTCGCGCCGATGACCGCCGCGCGCGCGGCGTAACCCGGATCGCCAAGGAGTTCCCGCAGCATGGCCGCAACGCGTTCGGCGCGGTAACGCTTCGGGAAAAGCGTGAGCGAGATGCCGCGCTGCTTCACGCGCCACGCGTTGTCGGGCTGGTCGTGCGCATGCGGGACCACCAGCGTCGGCTTGCCCGCGCGCATCGCCTGCGACGTGGTGCCGATGCCGCCCTGGTGCACCACGGCTGCCGCGTGCGGAAACAGCAACTGGTGCGGCGCCATCTCGACGGCAATCACGCCTTCGGGCAGTGACGGCGGCAGGTTGGCGGGGTCGGGGCCCACCAGCAGCACGCCGCGCATGCCGAGCAATGCCAGCGCCTTCGCGCTCTCGTGGTAGAAGCTTCCCGCCGCAAGGACGGCGGAAGTGCCGAGCGTGAAGACGATCGGCGCCGGCCCCGCGGCAAGGAATGCCTGCAATTCCGGCGAAAGCGCATCGGGGCCGTTGTAGAAAATGAAGCCGGTGGCAACGGTATTGGCGGGCCAGTCCGGCTGCGGCGCGCCGATCTCCTTCGAGAACAGCGCGAGCGTGAGCCAGGGCGAATACTGTTCCTTGAAGAGCGGGTGGCCCCCCGGAGGCAGTCCCAGCTCCCGGCGGAGGGCATGCACGGGGGCGAACCATCCCGAGGTGATGCGGTGCGCAAGCCGGACCACCAGGCGCGGAACCCATTTCCCGAGCTTGCCGAGGTGCACCGTGCGCGGCGCCAGGGGAAGCACCGACATCTCGTGCGCGGAGAAGAACACCATCGGCGCGAGGTTCGTCGACACCCAGCGCAGGCCGCGCTTCTCCGCGAGCAGCGGCGCGGCAAACGTCACAGGATGGCTCACCAGCAGGTCGGCGCCGTCGACCGCCGCCGCGAGATCGTCGTAGGCCTCCCGCACGTGCGGCACGATGACTTCGCGAAGGAGCCTTTCCGCACCCTCGACGGGGTCCATGAGTGCCGCGACCCACGCCTTGTCGTCGGGATCGATGTCGGGCCGCACCGCATGGAACGAAATGCCCGCGCCCTCGACCATCTCGCGGTAGTAGCCGGGCATGGCCAGGACCGGCTCGTGCCCGCGCGCCTTCAGCGCCAGCGCCAGGCCGAGGTAGGGATAGACATCGCCGTACGAGCCCCAGCTGGTGATGACGATGCGCATGCGCGATTCTCCCATGCGAAAAACAAACGGGGTCAGAGTACATTTCGGCGGAAATGTAACCTGACCCCGTTTCCGGGCAAATGTACTCCGACCCCATTATCATGGCGGGTCGCCATGTCCACTGCCGCCCTCTTCGCGATCCTCGCGGTCTCCTCGCTCGTCACCTCGTTCATCTCCGGCATCCTCGGCATGGCCGGGGGCATGATCCTGATGGGCATCCTGCTCGCGGTGGTGCCGGTTCCCGCGGCGATGATGCTGCACGGCTTCACCCAACTGGCCTCGAACGGCTGGCGCGCGTGGTTGTGGCGCCGGCACATCGATTGGCCGGTGTTTCGCGGCTATCTCTACGGCGCGCTCGCGGCGGTGGCAGCATTCACCCTGATCCGGCTGGTGGCCGGCAAGGCGGTCGTGCTGATCGTCCTGGGCCTCACACCCTTCGTCGCGCTGGTGCTCCCCGAGAGCCTCCACTTGAACGTGGAAAGGCGCGGGCATCCGGTTGCCTGCGGCGTGATCTGCACCGTGCTGCAGCTCATAGCCGGCGTCTCGGGCCCGATCCTCGACGTGTTCTTCGTCCGCTCGAAGATGGGCCGCCATGCGGTGGTCGCCACCAAGGCGGCCTCGCAAAGCGCGGGGCACACCATCAAGATCGTCTATTTCGGCGGAATCGTCGCCACGGCCAGCAACGTCAGCGTGCCGATGGCGGTGATGATGGTCGCGCTCGCCTTCGTCGGCACGACGTTCTCGCGCTTCGTGCTGGAGAAGATGGACGATGCGTCGTTCCGCAAGTGGACGCGCTGGACGGTGATGGCGCTCGGCGTCGTCTATCTCTTCAGCGGGACGTTGATGCTCCTTGCCTGAGCGAAGGGCTAGTCCGCATTCTTGCGCTTGGCCGCGAGGCCGAAAAGGTGAACCTCTCGAGCAGTTGCACGGCAAGCTTTCTCTCGCTTGCGGCACGGGCGGCATAGCACCGCTATGGCCCAGACATCGCCCTTGGCACTCTCGTACCACCACTTCTGTTGTGTCTCGGTCCAGACTTGCGCGATCCCGCACGACTTGCAGTTGAACGGCATGTCCACGTAGTAGCCACGTTTGACGAAGTCAGGCGTGCCATAGCTCCGGTTCGGGCCCAGGTTCTCCGGGTTGACCAGGACATGCTTCTTCGCCAGCTCGCGCCGGGCGGCAGCGCGTTCTCGTTCCTTCTCGCGTGCCACTGCGGCTTCCTTGGCGCCACGCTTCAATCGGCGGCGTTCAAGTATTTGCGAGCGAGGTGGCTTCATGCGGGTATCGAGCTCGCAGACCATCCCGTGCAACAACGGCGCGTCCATGTCTGCGGTGAATCATTCACGGTCAGGCTTCCCCCAGCCACGCCACCACGCGACGCCGCCGAAGAGCACATAGAGCACGAACGCGTTGAAGCCGATCGCGAGAAACGCGAACAGCCACGCGCCGCCGCCCTGCCAATCGGCCGAATAGCCGAAGCCCGGCCCCGAAAGAAGGAGGAGCAGTGACTCGGGAAAAGCAGCGATCATGAAGCACCAGCCCATGTAACCGTGGCCAACGCTCTCCTGCGCCACGAGCCAGCCCGCACCGACAACATAGACGGTGGCGACGATCGTAGCGGGGATCGAAAAGCGCAGTTTCATTGCCGATCTCCGAGTTGCTTAACGACCCGGTTGAGCGGCCAGCCACGATGCCGGCGCCGCGGCCAGACGCGGCCCACGACGGCCCACGGACCGCTCGAACGCGTAGTTAGGCGGCTTCTTCATCAGCGCGGCGGCTCCTGGTCTTCATCGGCACCACCTGGTCGTTCCTCGGGAGACATTGAGTTTTGCAGCCACGCCCCCGCGTTGGTGACTAACCATGCGAAGAACCAGATGAACGGGAATATGAGGGCGAGAAACGAAACCGCCCAGGGAGACTCCTGATTCGAAAAGGGGAACACAAACGCCAATACGACGATTATCACCACGGCCATCACGAATGCGCTGAAGATCGGATGTTTCGTCATAGCTGCCTAGCGACCCAGTTGAGCGGACGGCCGCGTTGACGATGCAGCGGCCAGACGCGGCCCACTATGCCTCACGGTCCGCCTCGAACGCATGGTTAGGTGCCATGTGCCATCTTTCGGCGGAACACAAGTGCACAGACGTACACGCCAGCCACGGTGCCGGCACCAATAACCAAGAACACGAGTGCGTCTGTGATAGGTCGTTTCTCATAAGCACATCTTATCGCAGTACCCAATCCCGTTGCGATGAACACAAAGCCGCACAGATGAAAGAATTGCAGAGGTTCCGACATCGAGAATGGATTGACGCTCCAGGATGGATAGCGCCATTCTGGAGCTGACCGAGGATTTGCGGCCTGTAACCCAACGACGAACAGCAAGGCGGCAATCGAGCCGAAAAAGAGAAATGCGACCATCTCCCATTCGACCGGTTGGTTGAATTCACTCCCAACGTGGGGTGTCAGAACTATGCCCTGTACAAACGAAGCGACAACCAGAGCAGTGCGAATCCCGGCCCACATCGTCATGGCACCTAACTTCCGAGTTGAGCCGCCGCTGAGGAGTGCAGCGACGGGGGAACCGGCAAGCGATGCTTGCTGGCGGTCGGCTCGAACGAATGGTTGGGCGTCACGGGCTAATAGCCCCTGCCATGCCTCGTAGCCCTCTGCCGCCCATTGGCATATGCAGGATCACCTTATCTGTTTGCTGCTACTTCGTGTGCGGTAGCAGGAGACCTTGGACGCCGAGATTGTCGTTCTCCCGCAAGCGTAATCATCGCTGCCGGTTCTTCGCGCGGAGCAGCGCCCAGAGGCGAGCCGCCGGCAGTATCCATGCGAGCAATATGGCGACAGCGACAGGTCCGTATCCTGTCTCGCTTGTCGAGGGCCCGCTCGCAATTGACAGCTGGATCAGGACACCGATTGCGACAAGGTACGCGATTGCGTTGAGAGCGGCGAAGGCGATCCCGATCGCGAGACGCCCCGCCCAAGGGCCGCCGCCGTACGCGAGCTCCACCACGACACAAGCGAGGAGCCCCAGGCCCACGCCGAGAAAGATCGCGCCGAACACTTGCCCATAGGGATCCGCTAGAACGTCGGGACTCACGAGACACAGCGCGGCCGCGATCCCGGCGCGGAACCGGATCAGCGCGGCGCCGGTGCCGACGCTTTCGCGAGGGGCAGCGACGTCACCACGGCGCCTTTCAGGTTGCAAGGCCGTACGCTGAGACGTTAGCCTCAGCGCGCACTTGTCCGAACGGTCCATCTGTAACGCCCAACGTCCCGCATGAGCGGACGGAGCCGGCGCGCAGCGCTGGCGACGGTCCGCCTCGATGCGGCGGTTAGGCATCACCGGGGCCTGCATCCTGCTGACGTGCATAGCAGGTGAGCCTCGGCGCGCACATTTTCCACCCGCTCCGCAGCCATTGCTCGGAGCCTTGCGGCGCGCTCGCCAACCAGCTGTCGAATGTACTCGGCGTCCTCCTTGAACCAGATGCCTTGATACCCAGCCATTTCGGCGACGGCGGAATCGATTGGCTGGCTCTCCTCAAGCACTCTGTAGGCTGCAACCATTACGCCTGTGCGATTCTGGCCGGAGCGGCAATGAACGTATATTGGCTTTGGCTGGCCTCGTGTAATTGCTATGAACTCCGCAACATGGCGATCGAGAAGATCTGGCACTAGCACCACATTCGGCTCCCAGTCGCGGATGCGGAAGTATTCGATTCCTAGTGGCTGTGACACGCTGGGCCGTGCATCGCGGAACGCATCGCGATCGTCGTGCGCAAGTTCTAGGTTGACGACCGTTCGAACACCTCGATTGACGAGCTCGGTGGCTGCGACAATGTCGGGCTTAGCGCCGCGCCACAAGACGTCTTTACTGACCACGCACGAATTCGCGACCTGAGTGGAAAGCGGATTGCCGCATGCATCGGCTCGAGGAAGGGGGGTGACGCATCCCAGGAGAAACGCAGCGGTAACGACAATGTGGAGGGCAGCGAGGCTAGGTTTGTGCATTTCGAGCTCCTGCGACGGTTGATGTGATGCCTAACGCCGGCGCTCACCCGCGACGACGGCGGCCGTCAGGCCGCCGGAGGCGTCGAGGTGCAGCGCCTGGTTAGGCATCGAGATATGGTTCATAGATGTGCAGCCTACCAAGTGACAGCGCTTTTCTCGAAACGGCCTCCAGGCCGATGTCGCTCCGAAGCCTGCCATTCACGAACCACACGCGGCCAAGCACGCTGAGAACGCGGACCTCGGCCTGTCCGGCAACAGTTGCACCAATCACTCTTTCAATCTGTGATTCAGTGACATGGATTGGCTCGATGCCGAACGCGAAGCGAAAACCGGTACCTGTTTTCAAACCTAAGCGCGCAGCGATCTCCTGCCACGAATCGAACCCGAAACCACAGCAAAGTGTGTCTTCAGAATCACGAGCTGAAGTAGCGAACCAAAGCTCCAGAGGACAGGCACTCGACCTAGCAGGTTCTATTCGAAGCTCCCAATGGACTGAATAGTCATCGTACGGGTCGGATGGCACATCCGGTGGACCATCCTTCGTGATTCTGAAAGTGTGAGCCGGGACGCTTTTCAGAGCGTTGCGCGC
>Ga0315287_10007821_pt1 | contig 10748 bp, 6 predicted proteins | sample YL17G11_0_MG_FD_205037 | JGI IMG/M metagenome (GOLD analysis project Ga0315287, IMG submission 205037) | Sediment microbial communities from Yellowstone Lake, YNP, Wyoming, USA - YL17G11_0 | ecosystem: Environmental > Aquatic > Freshwater > Lake > Sediment | place: USA: Wyoming | collected...
CGCGACGGGATACGGCGGCCTTTATCTTGTCCGGTTGGCCGTCTAAACAACGGAAAGCGAAGTAGAGGTTTTCGCGGTCATAAGCCATATAGGCGACGGTTTTTTCCGGCTGTTTTTTGCCGAATTCGGGGATGAACGTCTCAAAATCCGTGACCGAAGGAGCCGCCGCCCAGACGGGATCGTCCAACCGCCCGTCGATAACCGGAGGCCGGTCGGTTTTATAGGGTTTGAGCAGTGTCTTGGCCGGTTCGGTTGACGCGGCCGCGGCCAGGGCGGGGATGATCAAAGCGAGAATGACGAGGGGGGCAAGGCAGCGTTTGAGCATGTCCGGTATTCTCCTTGGGATTATACGAATTGTCCATCCCGAATGTTGCATCCGGCTCTTTTTTTTCAGCGGCCGGACGATTCGCCCGCCCGGATCGCGCTGAACCGGGACATTTCCGCGCCTGAAGCTCCCCGGACTATCGTCCATGGAATCCGGCTAAGGGGATTGAATCCCGGCCCCGGTCGGGCTATCATGGCCCGGTACATTCGGCGGGGCAGTCAGCCTCCGCCCGGAAGCGAGGCATTATTGAAATCGACCAACGGCCAAGCCCAGATCTCGGTTCTGACGGCCGGCCTGAATCGGCTGGCCCGTAATCTGTGGTGGACCTGGACCCCCGAGGCCCAAGCCGTGTTCAAGGACCTTTCCCCGCGGGCCTGGGAGAATCTCTATCACAGTCCGGTCGCCGTTCTGCATGAAGTCTCGGGGTACGAACTGCGCGTGCGCCTGCTCGATCCATTCTTTTCCGCCAAGGTCAGACATATCCTGGACTTATTCGATGCGTATCTGAAAGAGGAAAGGACCTGGAGCCGGGAAAACTCCCCCGACCTCCTGGATCGCCCGGTGGCTTACTTCAGCGCCGAATTCGGTTTCCATGAATCCCTGCCCATCGCCGCGGGAGGACTGGGGATCCTGGCCGCCGACCACGCCAAATCGGCCAGCGACCTGGGCTTGGGGTTTGTCGGCGTCGGCCTTTTTTACCGTGAAGGCTATTTCGTGCAATCGTTCGATCATATCAACTGGCAGACCGAATCCTACGCCCCGCTTCACCCCCGGAACCTGCCTCTCGAGCCTGTGCTCGACGATCGGGGAGAACCCGTGATCGGTTCGATCCCCCTGGCTGCTTCCCAGGTTCACTTCCGGGCCTGGCGCGTCGCCGTGGGCCGCGTCGCCGTCTATCTTCTCGATACCGACCTGCCGGAGAACGAGCCCCAATACCGCGACCTGACCCGCCGCGTCTACGGCGGCGACAACGCGACCCGCATTATGCAGGAGCTTCTTCTCGGTGTTGGCGGCGTCCGCTTCCTGCGCACGTTGGGCGTGGATCCGTCCGTCTTTCATTTGAATGAGGGACATGCGGCCTTCTTGTCCCTGGAGCTTCTGCGGGAAAAAATGGCGGCCGGTCTGGCCTTTGAACCAGCCTGGGCGGCCGTCCGCTCGGAATGCGTTTTCACCACGCACACGCCGGTCGAGGCCGGCCATGATCGTTTTCCACCCGATCTCGTGGAATATTCCGCCTCCAAGTACATGAAATCGTTCCAATTGACCAAGAACCGGCTGATCGGTCTGGGACGGGTTAATCCGGACGACGAGAATGAGCCTTTCTGCATGACGGTGCTGGCCCTGAAAGCGTCCCGGGCCGCCAACGGGGTCAGCGAGCTTCATGGCCGGGTCAGCCGGGCCATGTGGCGCGGGTTGTGGCCGGAACGGGCCGAGGACGATGTTCCCATCGGTCATATAACCAACGGCGTTCATACGCCCACTTGGCTGAACGGGACGACCTATCGTTTCTGGACCGGAAAAGTGGGAGGGGACTGGCTTTCCCTCATTGACGATCAGTCGTTCTGGGCCCGGATAGAAGACCCCGGCTTTATTTCCGACGAGGAGATCTGGGCTTTCCGTTATAACTTGCGGCGCAAATTAATCGAGTTCTGCCGCAAGCGCCTGCTCATCCAAGGCCATCGCCTGACCCAGGGTGATTTCATCACTTATGACGCTCTGCTCGACCCGGATGCGCTGACCATCGGATTCGCCCGCCGGTTCGCGACCTATAAGCGCGCCCCGCTCGTCTTCCAGAAGTTCGAGGCCATCGTCGAGTTGGTCAAGGACGTCCAGCGGCCCATTCAGTTCGTTTTTGCCGGCAAGGCCCATCCCCGGGACGATGAAGGCAAACGGTTCATCCAACAGATCATCCACCTCAGCCGCCATACCGCGCTGAAGGGGTCGCTCGTCTTTCTGGAGAATTACGACATCCAGATGGCCCGGCGGATGGTGTCGGGCTGTGATGTCTGGCTCAATAATCCCCGCCGCCCGTCCGAGGCGTCGGGCACCAGCGGGCAGAAATGCAGCGTCCACGGATGTCTGAATTTGAGCATCATGGACGGCTGGTGGCGGGAAGCCTATGACGGACTGAACGGATTCTCGATCGGAGGAGACTCGCACCCCTCCACTATCGCGGAGCAGGACCGTGTGGATGCGGAGAACCTCTTCCGGGTCCTGTCCGAGGAGGTCGTTCCGGCTGTTTACGACCGCGACGCCTCCGGGCTGCCCCGCCGCTGGATCAAAATGATCCGTCACGCCATGGCCACCCTGGTGCCGCGTTTCAACACCCGGCGCATGGTCCAGGAATACGCGACGAAATACTATCGCCCTATGTGAACGGATACAAAGTCCGGACGTGAACATCATCCGGACGGAAGCCCGAAACTTTTCTTTAGCCTGTATTATTCATGAATAAGGCAGACTAAATGTTATATGTTAAGACCTGACCCCCCAACACCCTCCAACATATTTCCGGTAATCGTCCAACGTATTGATGTTGCGGAAGAGGTCCGTGCCGGAGACTTCGACGAGTCGGACGTCGACCCGGTCGAGGAGGTCGATAATCCGCCGGCCGCCCTGCCGCAGGATATCCAACGCCGCCGGGACGACGGTTTTCCGGTACACGGCAAACAGCGGCTCGTAGCGCCGGTCTCCGGTGACCGGAAGCACCATATCGTATCCCCGAGCCAGGCCGATCAGCCTGTGAATGAAGCTCAGGTCGATCTCGGGGACGTCACAGGCCGTGACGAAAGCGAGGTCCTCGGCCGCCCGCTCCAGGCACGAGGCGATGCCCATCAGCGGCCCCTGTCCCGGTTCCCGGTCCGGCACGATCTCCAGGTCGAGAAAGCGATAGTCTTCGATGCGGTTCGCTCCGACGATGACTTCGGCGAATAACTCCTTCAGCCTGTCGGCGATGCGGGCGATGAGCGGCTTTCCAGCTATCGGGAGAAGCGCTTTATCCAGGCCCATGCGGCGGCTGTCGCCACCGGCCAGGATGACGGCTGAAGCCCGAGGCCGGATGAACCATCGACCGTCGAAAAAACGGCAGTCTTCGGGCGGAAAATCCCACTCCCGCCCGTCGAACAAGCCGACCCGGTCGGCCTGCGGGAGCGCCTCGCGGAACGACGGCTTCGTTTCGGGGTTGGCTTTTTCGCGCAGAAGGACGAACAGGCCGGGTTCGAGGACGGTCCGGACGGAGTTGCCCTCGGCCACGATGCAAGCCCCTTCGGGGATGCCGGCGAAGAGCGTTTCGACAGCTTCCCGCAGATGTTCCCGGCGCACCTGGAGCCAAAAAGCCCGCGATGCTCCGGCTTGGAGCATTCTCCCGGTGTCCGTCGCGCTCGACGGCGAGGCCGCCTCGGTAATGCGGAAAGGGCCGTCGAATTCACGGCACTCGCCTCCGCCGTCCCCGTCTTTCGGGCAGGGTTCATCCTCGTGAGCCGGGGTTATTTTGATGCCGATGACGGCCACTCGGGGGGCCAGATTCCCGATGACGCGGCAGGCGAAAGCGGTCTTGCCGGTTTTCCGCGCTGCTGCGCCGATGATGAAAGTGTCGGGTCGGAGAAGCATGCCAAGTCATCGTACCACAACCGGCGCCCTGCCGCACCGCCGGCGGAGTCCTCACCTTCACGGATGTGTTGCGTGGTTCATCCCGGCCGGCCTGCCGGTCTTGGGCTTCCTGGCCAATGTCCTGGTCCGGCCCGTGGGCGCCCGCTACTTCATGACCGAGACGGAGCTGGCCGAAGAACGGAAGCTGGGGCATGAACGGGTCGGGAGAGAGACGGCGGAAGCGGCCTCCCGCCCGCCGACGGCTTCGTCCTGGGTTACCGTCGCCATCGCCTGGACGGCGATCGGTTTTCCCCTGACTTGGGGCATCCTGAAGACGATCGAAAAGGCGATGGCCCTCTTCCGCTGAGCGGAGCTCAGCGGGCTTGTTTGATCGACAACGAAATCCGCTTCAGATCCCCATCGATGGCCAGGACCTTGACCTTGACCACCTGGCCGACCTTGACCGCCTGGCGGGGGTCCTTGACGAAGCGCTCGGCCAGCTCGGAGACGTGGACCAAGCCGTCCTGGTGGATGCCGATATCGACGAAAGCGCCGAAATTGGCCACGTTGGAGACCACCCCTTCGAGAATCTGGCCTATGGCCAGGTCGGCGATATCCTTGACGCTCTCGGCAAAGGAGGCGTAGCGGAACTCCGCCCGCGGATCGCGGCCGGGTTTCTCGAGCTCCTTGAGGATATCCGTGAGGGTCGGCAGTCCGGCGTCCTCGGTAACGAACTCCCGGGGGTCGATCGTGTGCAGGAGCGCGATATTGCCGATCAGGTCGCCCACGCCCGTCCCCAGAGTCCGGGCCATGTTCTCGACGAGATCGTATCGTTCCGGATGGACGGACGAGGCGTCCAGGGGGGAAGCCGCGCCCGGGATGCGCAGGAATCCGGCCGATTGCTCGTAAGTCTTTTCGCCGATTCCCTTGACCTGGAGCAGTTCCTGCCTCGACAGGAAGGCGCCCTTTTCGTGGCGGCGGCGGACGATGGCCGAGGCCGTCATCCGGTTCAGCCCGGAGACGTATTGGAGAAGCTCCTCCGAAGCCAGGTTGACATCCACGCCGACCGCGTTGACGCAGCTTTCGACCACCTCCTCGAGCGAGGTCTTCAATCCGGTTTGGTCGATGTCGTGCTGATATTGCCCGACGCCGATCGACTTGGGCTCAATCTTGACCAGTTCGGCCAGCGGGTCCTGACGCCGGCGGGCGATGGAGATCGCTCCCCGCACCGTGATGTCGAGCTTGGGGAATTCGCGGATGGCCGCTTCCGAAGCGCTGTAGACGCTGGCTCCGGCTTCGCTGACGACGACGACGGCCGGACGGTGACCGGCCGGCAATTCGGCCAGGGCCTCGCGGACAAAACGCTCAGTCTCACGGCCGGCCGTCCCGTTGCCGATGGCAATGAAAGCGACTCCTAATTCGGCGACCATCTTGAGGAGCGTCAGCTTGGCGCCGTCGCTGTCATTTTTGGGCTCGTGGGGGAAGATCGAGTCGTGGTCGAGATATTTGCCCGTGGCGTCCACGGCGGCAAGTTTGCAGCCCGTCCGAAAACCCGGGTCCACGCCCAGAACTGACTTGCGGCCGGCCGGCGCGGCCAGCATAAGGTCCCGGATGTTGGCGCCGAAAACCTGGAAGGCCTCGGTTTCGGCTTTGGTCCGAAGCTCCCCGCGGATTTCGGTTTCCACGGCCGGGAGAAGAAGGCGGTCGAAGGCGTCGATGATGGTTTCCACGAGAAGGGGGGCGGCGGCGCTCTTGGGGTGTCGGATGAAACGATAGACCAGGCTGCGGACGGCCTTGTCCTTGGGCAGGTCGAGCTTGACCGAAAGCACTTTTTCCCTCTCGCCCCGAAGCATGGCCAGGATGCGGTGCGAGGCCAGTGTGCCGACCTTCTCCCGGTAGTCGTGGTACATTTCAAATTTCGTCTTCTTTTGGGCATAGCCCTTCCGAACGGACGAAACGATGAGGCCGTCTTCGGCCGCTAGCCGGCGCAGGCTTTTGCGCGCCTCCGCGTCTTCGGACCAGTCCTCGGCCAGGATGTCGCAAGCGCCCCCGATCGCGGCGGCGATCGTTTCGATGCCTTTTTCGGGATTGAAATATTTCTCGGCTTCGGCATTAAGGTCGGCGGCCGCATCTTCGAGGCCGGTCAGCCAGCAGGACAGCGGCTCCAAACCGGCTTCCCGGGCTTTCGACGCCCGAGTCGACCGCTTGGGTTTGAAGGGCAGGTAAAGGTCTTCGAGTTCGGTTTTGTCCGTCGTCCCGGCGATCTTGAGCTCCAGCTCGGGTGTGAGCTTGCCCTGTTCCCGGATGGAGTTGAGGATGGTCTCCCGGCGCGCTTCGAGCTCCTTATAGAACTCAAAGCGATGGGCCAGGTCCCGGAGCTTGATTTCGTCCAGGTTTCCCGTCCGTTCTTTCCGGTACCGGGCGATGAAGGGGACGGTCGCTCCTTCGTCCAGCAAGCTCAGAGTCCGGGCGACCTGCTCTTCGGCCAAGCCGAATTCCTGTTTGAGTTGTTCTGCGATCTGCACGATAGCATCGTCCTTTCGTACGTTTAGGATTCCGATGATACCACAAAGCCGAATCGGAATAGAAATACGCGCCCGTCGTCGGCTCAGCGGCTGCTTAGTCGGGCCCTCTCCGCCCCTGGGCCAAGAGAGAGGGCGGACCCTGCTTTTTGGGAGCCGGAGGAGCGGGCGGCGCCGCCGGGACCGGCGCGGGACTGAGGTTCTTATGGTTAAGCATGGCGTTGGTCACTAAGGCAAATGAGCCGTGGGTCTCATGCCGCCACATCGGATTGAAGGCGAACATGATCACGTGGCCCCGGCCCACCGCGGCGTCCACCAGGGCGGGCGTGCCGGCCAACTCCTCCGCGCCGGCCAGGCCGCCGCTGATAAGGAGGCTTTTGGCGTCGCGGGCAAAATTCATGATGGTCTTTCTTTGGAGCGCGACGGGTCCGGCCGCGGCCCGGGCCGCCGGCGGAGGGGCGTCCTTCTGAGCCTTGCGGAATTCTTCGAGCGACTTCTGGGCGATGTCGCGGGGACGCCCTTGGGCGATGTCGGGATCGTCCAGCGAACCGCGGCCCGTCGGACGGCCCGTCGGCATCATCGCGGCACCCATAGGCCGGGCTCCGGCACCCATCCCTCCGGCCCCGAAGACCGGCCCTTGGCTGAAATAAACGCCCAGCGAATCGTCGTAACCATAGACGATCGGGCTTGTTTTATCGCTGACCTCGGCTTTAAACACACTGCCTTGAGCCCACAGGTTCTGGGTCGTTCGGATCGACAGGCCTCCGGCCATGCCGAAGTGGATGGGCAGGATGGAAGTGTTGGTCAGGGTGATGAAAAGGCCTCCGTCTTTGACGAAATCGCGCAAGTGAAGGATGCCTTCGAGCTCCAGGCCGCCGCGGATGTCATCGGCCGAATCCTCGACGCCGATGTTGGGCGTGATGGGGGTTTTTTTCCAGGCCTGGGGTTTGTCCCCGGTGACGCCGTTGACGAGGTTCAGGGCGTCGCCCGAGGAAGGGCCGAAGAGGATGACGTCGTACTTGTCCCGGAGCTTGGCGTTGTCCCGGGCGGCGTGCACGGAGACGTAATCGTAGGGGACGCCGATCTCGTCCAGGGCGATGCGGACCCAGCCTTCGGTCTGAGTGTTCTGCCAGGTGTGCATCAGGGCGATGCGTGGAACGGAAACCTCATGCAGGGGGACGTCGGGAAGCGGCCCGGCGGCCACGGTCAGTCCGAATTCCTTTCCGGCCGCGTCGAGCACGCTTTCCACCCCGGCCGCGTTATCGGCCGCCTTGAGGACGAATGTTCCGGCGTTGAACTTGCGGCCTTCCAACTCGAAGGCCTTCTCGGCAGCCTGGATTTTGAGGTCTTTATTCTTGAACCGGAACGAAGCCATGCCGTTCTCGGCCGCGTGGTTGATGAGGTAGGCCTGGACCGGGCCGGATCCGGTCTTGACCAGTCCGCCCGGTGCCCGGACTTCTCCCTGGACCAGCATCATCGGCGCGGCCAGGACGGCCGGGTCATTGGTGCGGACGGTCTTGACATTGAAAAGAGGGCCGAGCGTCCAGCCCACATCATCATAGGGACGGGGGTCGGAGGTATTGTAAAACTGACGGTCCAGCAGCATATCGGCCATGCGCGAGTAAGGCTGATCCATGCGGACGATATGGCTTCCGGCGGGGTATGACGTATCGCCCAGCTTGAGGGCCTGGTCGGTTTTGTGGATTTCCACCCCCTGGACCTGCAGCATCCGCAAAAGGCGGGCGGCCTGGCCGGGACGCGGATCGTTGCCGGGGAAGATGTAGGCTGCCGGGCCTTCGGCCTTGGCCTTGGCCACGGAGCGCTTGCTCTTGAGATAGAAATTCTCCAGGAACCTCTCGCGGTTGACGGCCGTATTGTTCAGGCCGATAAGCAGGGCGCTCTGCTGGAGGTTGACGTTGTCGCGGATGGACCAGACCAGTTGGCCGACGGGAGGATTGGGGCGGTACCAAGTGCGGTCGCCGCCGGCGGAGATGATGCGCGTGGAAGCGTCGCCCGCGCCCTGGGTTTCGTAGAAACGCCCGATGGCGTTGTGGCCGTTGGCCGCGTAAAAGGCGTAGTTGGGAGCCCAGCCGTCGTAGAAGGCGTGGGTCCAGACTCCGGGCACGCCCTCGCGGGTCATGCCGTCGACTTCATTGTAGGCCATCTGGTGCCACTCGTCGATGACAATCGGGTCGAGCCAGGCGTTGTAGGGGCCCGAGCCGGTCGAAATGTAGAGATGGGAGGCTGACTCGTGAAGATCGTGCATGACCTGGGGATGGAAGCCCAGGGACACCTTCATGATGTTTTTCGTCAGGGCCAGGGCCTGGCCGATGTTGTCCCGGTTATTGTCGTGGGAAACGTACCGGCCCCAATAGAGCAGGCGGCTGGTGACGGTCGTTTGGGGGTCTTTGCGCGGAGCCATGGCCACGTCGACGTATTTATCCCGGCCGTCGGGCTCCAGGATCGGCGTGATCATGACGATGGAATTGTCCCGGATCGTCTTGATGAAGGGTGATTCGTCGGCCACCAGCCGATAAGCCAGCTCCATCAGCATCTCGACCGAGCCCGTTTCGGACGAATGCATGCCCCCCGTGGCCCAGTAGATGGGCTTGCCTTGGCCGATGAGCCGGCGGGCTTCGGCCTCGGAAATTTTGCGCGGATCGGCCAGCCCGGCCGTGATCTGCTTGTATCGGTCCAGGTTGCGGATCGTGGCCGCGTCGGAGATGACGGCCAGGATCCAGTCCCGGCCTTCTTCCGTCTTGCCGATCGTCATGACCTTGATCCTGGGAGAAGCCTTGGCCAGGGCGGCGAAGTATTTATAGACATCGGCCGAGTAGCTCAGGATGTCGGGAGCGCCGACGATATGGCCGAGCACATCCGCGGGCGTGGGAATCCCCGGCGCAGCGGGCAGATAATTCACGTACTTGGTTGTGAAGACCGGGTCCGTGGTGTATTGGCGGATTTTCTGAGTGTACGCTTCGTCTATTTTCTGGGCGAAAGCGGCGGAACCGAGGACGAGGAAAACGAGGACAAGAACGGCCGCCGTACGGACGACGGGTTGCCGGACGGTGCGGTTGGACAAGGCGATCATGAGAGGCCTCCTGGGGGCGAAATCGAATGGGGAAAACATAGTGTTTTTTGGCGGCCGGGTCAAGACCGGGACGGCTTGGAACGGAAGGGGAACCCGTTTATCCTTACCTTGCCCGAGCGGAAAATTTCTCTCCGCGCTCTTCCGACGATTCGTGCCCGCCGCCTTGGGACGAACTGCTCAAAGTGTTCCACGAATCCAACCGCCGCCGGGCCGATCATGTCCCGGCAAAGCTCCGGGCCGTTGTTCTTACCGCCCGGGGAAAGCGGTCAGATATATTTGCCGCCGATGTAATCGCTGAGCTGGTTGATAAGCTGTTCCTTTTCGGAGATGATGGATTTGACGACATCGCCGATCGAGAGCAGGCCGGCAAAGCTCCCCTTGTCGCAGACGGGGAGATGGCGGATGTGCTTGGCCGTCATGAGGATCATGCATTCATCCAGGGTGTTCTCGGGCTTGATGTAAAACATCTTATCGACGGGCGTCATCGTTTCCTCGACCGAGGTCTCCTTGGAGGTCTTGCCCAGGAGGATGATCTTCCGGGCGTAGTCCCGCTCGGTGATGATGCCGGCGACCTGGCCCTTGTCGTCCATGACCATGAGCGCGCCGATCTGCTTGTCGCTCATGAGTTTAAGGGCATCAAAAACCTTGGCCTTGGGCGAAATCGACCAGACCTTGCCGTCCTTCTCGGCCATCAGATCTTTCACCGTTTTCATGGCAAAACTCCCTTCCTGTCAACTTTCTCGCTCGATTGTAATGCTATCGGCCCGCCTTTTCAAGACGTACCGTGATGATCTCGAAGGGAGCCAGCGGGAGGCGGCCGCGAAGCGGCGCGCCCGGGGTTCCGTCGGGATCGGCGAGAGCGAACGAAGCGCCCGCGGGCGCGACGAGGGCGGCGTCCACGGGACGGTCGGAGGCATTAAAGATTCGGGCGAGAAGGCCGCGTCCGTCCGCCGTCGGCCTCAGGGACGTGATCATGACGGAGGCCGGGCTGACCCGGAGAACCGGGGAGACCGGGCCCATTCCGGCGGCGCCCGGAACCGCGAGGAGCGGCTGCTCGAGGTCCATTCCGATCCGTTTGGCCGTCTGCCGTTCCCGTCCGGGATGGGGTTCGACGGCGTAACGGAGTTCGATGGGACCTTCCTGGTCGGCCTTATAATTGGTGTGCCAGTAGTTGTTCATGACATAAGAATAGAGGGTTTGGGAGGGATCGAGGCTCGTCCGC
>Ga0315287_10007826_pt1 | contig 10747 bp, 9 predicted proteins | sample YL17G11_0_MG_FD_205037 | JGI IMG/M metagenome (GOLD analysis project Ga0315287, IMG submission 205037) | Sediment microbial communities from Yellowstone Lake, YNP, Wyoming, USA - YL17G11_0 | ecosystem: Environmental > Aquatic > Freshwater > Lake > Sediment | place: USA: Wyoming | collected...
TTTTCTCCGCGCCCTTCAACTACTCCCATTGCCTCGAGCTCCGAGATGAGCTCCTCGTCCTCCTCCGAGAAGTCTTCCCTTCCCGCGTCGAGGCGCTCGAGCAGCTCCCCGCCCTCGGCGTTGAGGATGTACAGCGCCCCGGACGCGTGGTCCACGAGCGCGGTCCGCTCCCCGAGCACCCGGTACGAGACGAGCCGCGAGAGCCTTCGGTGCGCCGCCATCTTCGAACCCCTCAAACCCCTTGTCGGTCCGAGCACATCTTATATGGTAGACGATGACATGGCACGACCCCGCATGAGCAGGCGGAAGAGGGCGGCGTTGACGATGGGCGCGCTGGCGATCGTCACGATCGCGCTGATCCTCCTCAAGCCCGCCGGGAGCTCGCAGCCCGTCGCGCTTCCAGCGGAGCCTCCCCACGAGGCCACCGTCCCCGAGCGCGCCGCGCAGAAGCCGGCGGCCCTGGCGCCGTCACAAACGCCCGCAAAGGTGCACGGCGCGGACGCGGTCGTCAGATCCGCGGACGACATCGAGGCGGCGGCCGTCGCGGCGCGGCCCCTCGCGATCCCGGACTGGAGCGCGCCCGTGGAGCTCACGTTCTCGTCGTTCAAGGCGTTGCGGCGGAAGTACCGGGCCGAGAAGGACTTCCCAACCGAGGAGATCGCGCGCCTCCACGGGGCCGCGGTGTCGGCCCGGGGCGCCCTGATGCCGATCGACCCCGTGCCCAGGTCCGGCGAGATGCAGCGCTTCTGGCTCGCGAACCCGGTCGTCGTCATGGCCGGCTGCGTCTTCTGCAACCCGCCTACCCTGGGCGATCTGGTCTACGTCACGACCGACGGCGCGCCGCTGGTCGTCGATCGCGAGCGCCTGTACAGGAGCGTCGTGTACGCGACGCTGCTCGGCCGCCTCGAGCTCGGCCCCGGGAAGAGCGACGACGGCGTGGAGTACCTGTTCTCCATGAAGATGCGGGAGCGAACGGAGTAGGATGGGGCATGGCGAGAGGGCTGGAGCTCAGATCGGTTGACAAGGGCTACCCCGATCGAGAGGGGAGCCTGCAGCGCGTGCTCGCGGGCGTCTCCCTCGCCGTCGTCGGCGGCGGGACGGCGATCCTGAAGGGCCCGTCCGGCAGCGGCAAATCCACCTTGCTCAACCTGATCGCGGGCCTCCACCTGCCCGACGCGGGGGAGGTCGTCGTCGACGGCACCGTCGTGAGCGCGCTCCGCGAGTCGGCGCGGGACTCGTTCCGGGCGAAGCGGATCGGCTACGTCTTCCAGACCTTCAACCTCCTCTCCCCCCTCTCGGCGCTCGAGAACCTGCTCGTCCCGGCCGCCCTGTGCGGCGAGGCGGCGGACGAAAAGGCGGCGAGAGAGATCCTTGAGGAGCTGGGTCTGGCAGGGCACCTCGACAAGCGACCGTACGAGCTGTCCGTGGGCCAGCGCCAGCGGGTCGCCGTGGCGCGGGCCGTGCTCCGGAGACCATCGCTGCTCCTCGCCGACGAGCCCACGGCGAACCTGGACGAGGAGTCCTCCCGCGCGGTGATCGGGGCGATGCGGCGCATCCGCGACGGCGGCGCGACCTTGGTGCTGGCGACCCACGACCCGATCCTCGCCGAAGCGTTCCCCGGCATCGCGCTGGACGTCGTCACCGGGGAGGTGCGGCGATGACGCGCTCGAGATCGTCCGCCGTCCTCGCGGTGGCGCTGCGATATCTGGGCGAGCGCGGCTTCGCGACCTGGGTGTCGGTGCTCGCGATCGCGCTCTCGGTGCTCCTCGTCGTGGCCGTGGGCAACATCAACTTCGCGGTCAAGAAGACGGCGGTGGAGGGATCGATCCGGTACCCGCTCCTCGTGGGGCCGGAGGGCACGTCGTCGACGCAGCTCGTGTTCTCCACGATCTTCCACGTGGACAAGCCGACCGGGACGATCCCGTTCGCGGCGTACGAGCGGCTGAAGCGGGACAAGCGCGTGATCGCCGCCTACCCGCTCGCGATGGCCGACTCGGTGGGGAGCTACCCGATCGTGGGCACCGACGAGGCGTTCCTCAGCGACCTCGGCGTCGGGGCGGCCGCAGGCGCGCTGGACATCGGGGCGGTCGGGAACGCCGTGCTCGGCAGCGAGGTCGCGGCGCGGACCGATCTCCGCGTCGGGGACACCTTCCGCGGCACCCACGGGATGGTCGGCGGGGAGGACGCCGACGAGCACGCCGAGGTCACGTATCGCGTCGTGGGGATCCTGGGGCGCACGGACGGCCCGGAGGACACCGCGGCGTACACGTCGTACAAGGCCGTCTGGGAGATCCACGGCAAGGAGGCCGAGGCCGAGGGCGGCGGGGACAAGTACCACCTCGGGGAGGGCCGGCTGACCGCGGTGCTCGTGCGCACCGCGAACCCGGTGTTCACCGCCGCGCTCGAGCGCGAGGCGACCCTGACCCCCGGCACGCAGGGCGTGGACACGGGCCGCGCGATGCGCCGCATGGTCGACTACCTCAACAAGGGGGAGCGCGCGGTGGAGCTGTTCGGCGCCTTCACGCTCGCCGTCGCCGTCGCGATGATCCTGGTGACGCTCGTCATGAGCCTGAACGCGCGCCGCAAGGAGCTGGCGCTGATGCGCAGCCTGGGCATCGGACGGCTCACCATCGCGTCGATCATCATGGTCGAGGCGCTCGTGATCACGCTGTCGGGCGCGTGCCTCGGCGTGCTGCTCGGACACTTCGCCGTGTGGTGGTCGGAGAACCTCATCAAGGACGCGATGGGCGTCGCGGTCGAGCCGTGGGTCTGGACCTCGATGGAGACCACGGCGGTCGTCACGGCGCTCGTCGCGGGCCAGCTGCTGGCGCTCGTCAGCCTCGTGTGGACCTACCGGATGAACCTGGTCGAGGAGGTCTCGCGGGACTGAGCGCGGCGCCGGAGCTCGATGTCATCCTTACGCGTCGCGGAACATGGCGCTATCACAACCTCGATGCCAACTCGATCGCAGATCGCGCGAACCCAGTGTTTTCATGCTCCGGATGGGATCGAACGCCGTCCCGCGACGCCGATTCGCCCTTCTCCCGTATCCCGAACGCCACGCTGATCGTCGCGATCGTGAACCCCGTTCACACGTCCGGGCCGCCTTTTCGAGGATTCGAGGAACCGATCGTCGGAATCCGTTTACCGAAATTCGGTAACGGGGGACCGATCGATCGGCATCCGTTTGCCGAAATTCGGTAACGAGGAACCGATCGTCGGAATCCGTTTGCCGTTATTCGGTTCCGGGATTCCGTTGAACGGATGTCGTTTGCCTTTGAACACGTCCGGGGATCTGATCGATCAACTACTTTTATACTTCGAGCGGGTCCGGGCCGCCTACGCCAGGCACCGGCCTGCCTTTGGGAGGACACGGGGCACGCATGAACGCATTTTCGTTCCGGCGAGTTGTTATAAGATAGGTTCCGCGACAAATTTCGACCCCTCGCGAGCGTTCGACGTCGCAGTGGCTGCGGTCATGATGGGGGCGGTGGTGCTTGTCGTGGGGATCGCGATTCACTTTGGTCCTCAGCCGTGAAATGGTCTAGCCGAAGCCGAGGGGAGTCGTAGGGGGAGCGGAAGTGGGGTTATGTTTCTTACGCACAGTGGCGACGAGGTCCACGATCCCGGAGCTGTCAAGGTGCGCGCGAGAAGAAGGTCAGATGAACAGCCGCTTCATCAAGATCGCGGCCTGGGCGTGCGGCAGTTCGGGCAGGAGGTCCTTGAAACCTTCCAAACGCTCGCGTCGTCGAGGTGGAGATGTTGGGAACGCACCCTTTCTCTTCAGTAGAGGTGGCACTTCATCGAGTCGTTCCACTCATCGTCGCATTCGTTTTCGTCGCAGCCGTCCGTGCGAATGCACTTTGCCCAATCCCGACTCGACTCCCTGCACCCGCTGTCATCCTTGTAGTTGTCACGACAATCTTCAATACATTGGGAAACATCGATCGCGACTGCATCATCACGATCTAAAAGTAGGTCATGCGCGCATTCGCATACCTCCTCGCAGTTCCTCTTGGAGCAGCCGACGAGCGCCAGCAGCGCTGCAGCGACGAGCAGCAGTCCCACGGATACTTTCTCTTTCATTGCGTTCCCCTCGCGTATAAGTTTAGACGCTCAAACGCCCCTAAACACGTCCCCTTAAACACGTCTCAGAGACATTAGTTGTCCATCCGTTTGGTTCGGAAGCCCTCTGGAAAAATCCAGCGTCCATGCGCCTTCGCCGGGTCCTCTTCGCGATGACTGTTCCGATCTTCGCCGTCGTGTCGATTTTCGGCAACCGTTTTTCCGATCGTCCGATACAGAGGCATGGGCTGCCGCATCCGCAGGTTCGAGGCCGGGGTCGTCTACAGCGCCGCCACTCGGTGCAACGACCGCGGGTTCCTGTTCCGCCCGAACCACAACCCCGACAACCCGCTGCTCGACGCATCCTGTCCGGCGAACGCGCTCGACCCGAGCAATGACATCACACCGATCCCGAGCGTCATCAACATCATCGGCGCGAGCATCGGCCGCGCGCTGAAGAACCACCCGATCCCGCTCCACTGGTACGAGGCGAACGTCCATCACGAGCACGACGGCTTCACGCCGAGTGATGACGTCGAGCGCGCCGACGTCCCGCACTTCTTCCGCGACACGCATAGCCTGATCGCCCGGGAGATCAACCGGCTGCTCGGCCGCGAGAACCACGTCTACGGCGAGCGCTACCGCGCCGAGCCGTGCCTCGACGATGAATCGGCCGAGCAGAAGCTCGTCTACGCCATGGTGAACGCCGTGAAGGACGGACAGGTCGAGCGCGTGAGCGAGTCTCCGTTCTTCTCGACGTTCCGCCACCTCGCGTTCGGCGAGCCGCTCAAGTTCTGGTACATCGACCGCACCGCCTGGTGGAAGAGAGGCGGGCCTATAGCCGGCAATCGCCCGAAGGATCACATGAAGTGGGTGACGTTCGAACTCACGCCGCTGCCGGGCTGGGAGAGGCTCTCCGTGTATCAGCGGCAGACGCGGTTCCGCCACCTCATCCACGAGGCCGAGAGGATCGCCGCAGATGAGCGCGCCATCGAAGGTCGCTCAGCCGTCGGCGTTCCTGCGCTGCGAAGGCTCGACCCTAGAGATCGCCCGCACGACCCAAACAAGTCCGGGCGACAACCGTTGTGCCACGCGTCCGACCCTGCCGTGCGCAGACAGTATCGACGCGACTGGCGAGATTTCCTCAAGGCCTACCGCGCCGCGTCGATCGCGTATCGTGCCGGTGATCTCGGGGTCGAATTCCCGGACGGCTCGTTCCGCCCGCCGCTCGTCACGATGTACAGCGCATCGGCGTTGTAGCGACGCTCACCACCTTATCGCTGGACTTCATGTGTCGGATTTCGTGAATCTGGATGCGGACGTATATTCGAAGCTGCCTGGCGCTGCATTCAAATCGACTCTCTCTGCTGAAAAACCCGATCCGATCTCAGATCCAATATCGGTTGCAGGAAATACCTGCGCCAAGATCGCGATCAGGCCTTCACCTTCACCGAACTTTTCCAACCAGCACTCGAACCGTTCGGTATTTTGTAGAAGGTGTCTGAGCCAGATCTGGAGGGCCAGCTGCTGGCGCTCGTCAGCCTCGTGTGGACCTACCGGATGAACCTCGTCGAGGAGGTCTCGCGGGACTGAGCCCGGCCGACCTGTCAGCGCTTCATGCCGGCAAAGACCGGGGCCAGTCTCTCCTGGTCGATCCGCGCCGTGTCCATCGCGCGCTGGAGCGCGTCGGCGAGCTTCCGCCATCTCGGGTAGTGGCAGCTCCCGGCGATGGCGCATCCCGCGCACTCCCCGCACCGCGGAACCGCATGGTAAAGGAGCACGTCCTCGGGGTTGGCGAGATCCGCCTCGATCTCGTCCGCCAGCTCCTTCGAGTAGAGGTCGGCGAGGGTCCGGCTGACCTGCTCGGGCGGCAGCCCCTGCGCCCGAAGCGTGAAGCGCGCGACGGCGCACCAATGGTAGTCCTCGCGCGACGAGCACGAGCCCCCCTCCCCATCCTGATTGAGCCAGCGCGCAAGACAAAGGGCCGCCGATGCGTCGTTTCCCACTCGCGCGTGCAGCAGCGCCAGGAGGTAATCGACATCCATGAGATCGGAGAAGTCCGAAAGCTCGTCCACTTGGATGCGGGCCATCTTGCGGACCAGATCCGCACGGCGATGGTAGAGCTCGGGGTCGAGCAGGATCCGCTCGAGGGTCGCGATGGCGGCGGCGATCTGCTCCGTCGACGAGCCCTTGAGGTCGAGCAGGACTCGGCGGAGCTGTTCGCGCTCCGCCTCCATACGCAGGCACGCCTGGGCCACGGGCAGCTCCGTCTCGGCGAGACCGGGCACGTAGACGGTGTAGGCAGGGAAGCCGAGGAACGACGCGTCGCGCACGAGCATCCGCAAGCCCTGGGCCCGCAAGAGACCTACGAGGTGCGCCAGCGAGTCGCGGTTGCCGCGGAACTCGGTCTGGAACGCCGGGGCGTGCCGTGGCGCGCCGCCGTTCACGAACAACGCCGGAATGACACGGCCGGTGCCCAAGTTGCAGAAGTGCGAGAACGACGCCTCCTTCGCTTCGCCCGCCGCCGAGGGCGGATCCTCCCACCGCACGCGGTTCATCTTCTCGAGCTCGCAGTCGGTCGCCTGGAACCACTCCGTGAGGCAGCGCTGGAGCGCCACGTCGAGGGAGGGGGCGGAGCCGAAGTAGGCGCGGTAGCGGTTCTCCGCGCCCCGCATCACGAGCGTGCCCACGACCGGGAAACGACCGCCGAGCGAGCAGTCCTTGATCACCACCCGGTAGCCGTCGTCGACGAGCTCGCGCACGAGCGCGAAGGACTCGAGGTGCTCCACGGCCTCGTGCGGGATGGTGGGCAAGGGCGGCAGGCTGCCCTCGTAGAGCCCGCCGACCACGTGGCGCTCGAACACCTCGCACAGCCCTTGGACGAGCGCCTCCTCGGGCGTGTTGCCGGCGCACAGGCCGTTGCCCTGGCAGGCGTCGTAGACCAGGTCGGGGAGGAGGCACGTGCGGCCGGCAAAGACATCGTAGAAAGGAACGCATCGCAGGAGGCGCCCGGGGTCGAGCTCGTCGCCGAGCGCGCCGAGCAGCAGCTCCATCAGGGGCCCCTCGGTCTCGCGAAGCGCCGCGAGCTCCACGTCCACCTCGTCCGGCCGAACCAGCTCGCCGGGCATCACGCCGTACGCGCGCAGGAACGTCGTTCCGGCGAAGCTCTGGATGCGCTCGAGGTACTCCGCGTAGGCGCTCGCGAGCGCCAGATCCTCCGTGACGCCCTTGCCGTTGCTGATGGAGCCCGGCAGGTCGACGTTGCGCAGGTACACGGCGTGGCAACTCGTCCCGAGCCGCCACCAGAGCGCCTCCTGCAGCAGGATCCCTTGGTCCGCGAGCAGCGAACGGGCATGAGCGATCGTCTCTCGAGGCTGGCGATCCTTCTGATGGCCGAGCGGCATGGGGATCAACCTATCGCCTGTCGGCGAACGCGGCAAGGCGCCGAAGCCAAAAGGAGCCGAAACCCACATCCGAAACCGCCTATCGGTTACCCTGTCAATGATGACGTCTGTCTGAATGGAGGACGAACCCATGAAGAGAGCCGCTTTCGTGATCTCGATCTCGCTGCTCGCCGCGTCGAGCGCCCACGCGTCGTGGACCATGCAGCAGTGCAACGGCGATCAGAACACGACGTACGTCACCGTCGGCGCCGGCAGCACGTCCGTCGCCGCGGCGATGGGGTACATCCAGACGGGCAGCACCACGGAGATCCTCTACTCCCACACCGCGGACGGCGACGCCTGGGTCGAGGGCGGCTTCACGCTCTACGGCAGCGCCGTCGGATTCGCAGACGTCTCCATGGGCTACATGGGCGGCCTCCTCGGCAAGGTCTGGCTGACGATCGACGGCGGCGCCAGCTGGGCCGAGATCCCGGAGGCGCTCGTCGGCGGCGGCACCATGGCCGACTACGAGGCCGTGGCGGACGTCGCGGTTTCGGACGACGGAACGGTCGTGTGGATCATCGGCGCCACCGGCCGCTGCTCCCACTCCGAGGACGGGGGTACGACCTGGACCAAGATCGACGTGGCCCTCCCCGCGGGCGAGGGGCTGGCCGTGGCCGCCGGCGCGATCCGCGGCGAGACGATCTGGCTCGTGGGCGGCCTGCCCATGGCCGCGCCGACCGACGACGGGACCGGGAACACGACCCCGGGAAACCCGGCGTCGGACGGCTTCGCCCTGCGCTCCGACGATGGCGGCGCGAGCTTCTCGGAGATCGCGAGCGGCCTCGAATACGAGCTGTCCGACGTCTCGTTCGTCAACCCGGACGAGGGCTGGGCCGCGGCGTCGAAGTACACCGAGGGGGGCGCCGCGATCGGCGTCACGGCCGACGGCGGCGAGACGTGGGAGTTCGTGCAGCCGGCGGATCTCCCGGACGAAGAGGTCGTGGGCCTCGCCATGGGCGCCTCGAAGGTGCTCGCCGGCTGCGGCGGCGTCCGGTTCTTCGGCCGCCTCGTGGGCGTCGCGTACTGCACGACCGCGACGTTCGAGTTCGACGGCTCCACCGCGCTCTACCTGACCGAGGACGGCGGCGAGACGTGGGCGATCCAGGCGGGTCTCAAGGCCGCGTTCCCCAACCAGATGGTCGCGGCGAGCGCCATCGCGGACATGGCCGCGCCCGACTGCACGCGCGCCTGGCTCGTCGGCGAGGGCAAGACGATCGCGCGATGGGACAACGACGACGCCTCCCTCGACTGCGAGGCGGGCGGCGCGCCGAGCGACGATCCCCCTCCCGACGACGGCGACGACGGCCCTGGCTCGGGCGGCGCGTGCGGCTGCGCGGCGGCGGGTGGAACCGAAGCTGTAACAACCTCCCTGCTTTTCCTCCTCTTCTGAGCTCAGCGCAGGGAGTAGCTCTGGTAGACCAGCGGCGGGCGCTCGACCTGCCGGCCGGCGACCAGGCGCAGCTTCTGCCGGAACATCGGGCCCGCGGTGACGCACGTGTGGAACTCGCCGTTCTCGCCACACGGGTCCACGCCGCGCGGCAGGTCGGCGATCAGCGCCGCGTCCCACCGGCGTCCGAGGAACGAGCGATCGAGGACCCGCGCATCGACGCACGACACGTGGGACTCGATCCCGGCCTCGATCATCTCCCCGGCGAGCTCCCCGGTGTCCCTGCCCCACAGCGGGAACGCCGCCTCGATTCCGGTGCCCAGGAGGTGGTGCTCGCGGTTCTTCTTCACGCCCTCGAGCGCGACGTCGCCGAACGCGATCACCTCGATGCGCTGCGCGCGGGCGCGGCGCATCTCGTCGGCCATGGCGACTGCGTACACCTCGTCGGTCCAGCCGGCGGGCAGCCAGATCTTGTTGAGCGCCAGTCGGGCGGCCACGGCCTGGGCGTCGAGGATCTTCTCCGTCGCGCCGTGCAGCAGTGAGCATCGCGTCTCGGAGCTCATCGTGGTGAGCAGCCCCACCACCGCGATGTCCGGGCGTCCGCGCAGGGCGTGCAGCGCGTACGCCGCGTCCTTGCCGCTCGACCAGGCCAACAGCGCGCGCCGCCGTTTCATCAGGTGACCCACTCCTCGGGGATGCCGGCGGCCTCGACCATCGCCGCGCGCGCCGCGCCGGGCTGACCAGGGTCGAGGCGGCCCGCCTTCCCGTCCCGGATGAGCACGACACTATCGCCGAAACGCTCCGCGTCGACAACGGAATGAGAGACGATCAGGAAGGCGGTCCGGCGGCGCTCGCGCATCTCGGCCAGGACGCCGTGCAGGGCGTACCGTTGCGCCACGTCGAGATGGCTCGTCGGCTCGTCGAGCAGGACGAGCGGAGCCTCCTCGGCGAGCACCATCGCGAGCCGCGCGCGCTGCCGTTCGCCGCCGCTCAGCTCCCCGAGCCGGGCGCCGCGGAGCTCGCGGACGCGGCACAGATCCATCGCCGCCTCCACCTCCCGCGTGTCGCCCGGGCCGAGGTGCCCGAACCGTCCGAGGTACGGCGTGCGCCCGAGCCGCACGAGCTCCTCGACCGTGAGCTCGGGGTCTATATCCTGCTGCTGCGGCAGGAAGGCGACGAGCTTCGCCCGCTCCCGCGGCGGGAGCGACGGGACGCTCCTCCCGGAGACGAGCGCCTCGCCCGCGAGCGGCGCGAGCTGGCCGCAGATCGTCCGCAGCACCGTGCTCTTGCCCGCGCCGTTCAGCCCGATGATCGAGACCGACTCGCCCGCCTCGAGCCGCAGCTCGCCGGCGTCGACCACGGCGCGCGCGCCGTACCCGCAGACGAGCCCTCGCGTCTCGAGCAGGGTCATGCGCCCCTCCGCATCTCGCGCCGGATCAGGCCGAACAGGATCGGCGTCCCGATGATCGCGGTCAGCACGCCGACCGGGAGCTCCGCGGGCGCGATCACGGCGCGGGCGGCGGCGTCCCCGATCACGAGGATCAGCGCGCCGCTCGCGGCCGCCAGCGGGACGTTCGCGCGGAAGTCGCCGCCCACGAGGAGGCGGACGGCGTGCGGGACGATCAGGCCGACGTACCCCACCATCCCGGAGAGCGACACCGCGAGCCCGGTCAGCAGGCTCGCCGCCCACGCCGACTCCCTGAGGAGCCGCCGCGTGTCGACGCCCACGAGACCCGCGCCCTCCTCTCCCAGGGCGAAGGCGTTGATCGCCCCGCCGCGGGACCACGCGAAGAGCGACGCCAGGGCGACGCCCGCGGCCGCGACGTAGATCTGCCCCCACTCCGCCGAG
>Ga0315287_10007827_pt1 | contig 10746 bp, 7 predicted proteins | sample YL17G11_0_MG_FD_205037 | JGI IMG/M metagenome (GOLD analysis project Ga0315287, IMG submission 205037) | Sediment microbial communities from Yellowstone Lake, YNP, Wyoming, USA - YL17G11_0 | ecosystem: Environmental > Aquatic > Freshwater > Lake > Sediment | place: USA: Wyoming | collected...
CGCCAAGGCCGAGGAGACCAAGCCCGACCAGGCCCCGCCCGCCGAGGTGAAGACAGTAGTGCGCCAGCCGCACACCTGGTCCCAGCGCACTCAGTCCGAGTTCGCCAAGGGCGCCTTTTCCGGCGTAGCCGCGTCGTCCAAGAACGAACTGGTCCTTACGCCGAAGCTCGAAAAGCTCGCGGAGACCCCCGAGCAGTTCGTGTGGAGCGTGGCAGTGGGCGCGAACGGCGTCTATGCCGGCACGGGCAACTCGGGCAAGATATACCACATCGACACCAAGGGCGACGTGAAACTCTTCCGCGACACGGGCGAGCTCGAAGTCCACTCGCTGGTAATCGACTCCAAGGGCAACCTCTACGCCGGCACTTCTCCCAACGGCAAGATCTTCAAGATAACGCCGGACGGCAAGAGCAGCGTGCTCTACAAGACGAGCGAGCGTTACGTGGTCACGCTGGCGATAGACAACAAGGACAACATCTACGCAGGCGTCGGTGACGCGGGCAAGATCTACAAGATCAACTCCGATGGCGCTGGAAGGGTCTTTTCGACCACCAACGAGCAGCAAATCCTGAGCTTGAACTGGACCGCGCAGGGCGGCCTGGTCGCCGGCACGGGCATCAACGGGGTGGTCTACAAGGTCTCCGACAGCGGCTCCGCCAAGCCCGTTTTCGACGCGGCCGAGGGCGCCATCACGTCGGTCGCGAGCGACGCCCAGGGCGCCATCTACGCGGGCACATCGCCCAAGGGTGTTGTCTACAAGGTCGCCCCGGACGGCGCCTACAAGTCGGTGTATAACTCATCCGTCGCCGTTCTCGCGCTGACGACCGATGAGTCCGACAATGTCTATGCGGTTTCCGACGGCAATCTGGTCAGGATTTCGCCCGACGAGACCCTCACCCAGATCGACACCGGCAAGGACAAGGCGCAGTATCTGGCGCTGAGCTACGACCGCCGCTCGGGCGCGCTCTACGCCGGGACGGGCAACATCGGCTCGGTCTACACCTGCAGGCGCGGGGACAACACGGGCACGTATGAGTCCCCCGTCCACGATGCCAAGCAAAACTCCCGATGGGGCAGGATCAAATGGACCGCGGACATGCCTACGGGAACATCGGTCGTATTGGAAACCCGCACCGGCGGGGTGGACACTCCCGATTCCACCTGGTCGGTTTGGTCGAAAGCGTATACGAACAGCGCGGGCGAGCAGATCGTCGGCCCCAATGCCAGGTTCATCCAATATCGCGCCACCTTGAAGAGCGTGAAACCCGGTTTTACACCAAAAGTGACCGGCGTGACGATCTCCTATATGACGCCGAACCAGCAGCCGGCGATGAACATCACAGAGCCCAGCGACGGCGCGGTAGTGTCCGGCACGAAGACCATCCGCTGGACCGGCTCCGACCCGGACAAGGACAAACTGAGCTACGACGTGTTCTATTCCAAGGACCAGAAGCAGTGGACGGCGCTGATGGGCGGCACGGTGACCAAGACCGATGAGAAGAAACTGACCACCGAGGAGATCACGGCCAAGGTCAATTCCGAGATCGAGAAATCGCCGGACGTGCCGAAGGATATGAAGGACAAGTTCCTCAAGGACCAGGCCCCCGCTGCGGCGGCCGCCTCGAACTCGCCGGCTGGCCAGTCCTCATCGTCCACGACCTATAGCTGGGACACCAAGAAAGTCGAGGATGGCGTGTATTATATCAAAGTAGTCGCTTCGGACCGCGCCGGCAACGCATCCGGCGCGCTCACCGACGACGACATCATCGGCCCGGTGACCGTCTGCAACACGCCGCCGTCCCTCGAATTGCTCTCACCCAAGAAGATCACCCTAGCCGGCCCAGGCCCGGTCGCTGTCACCGGCACGACCGAGAGCAAGCTGATCGACATCACCGGCGTGCAATACCGCATCGACGGCGGCGACTGGACAGCCGCCGCATCCGATGACGGCGTATTCGACACACCCAAGGAATCCTTCTCAATCACCACCGACCCCCTGACTTCCGGCGCGCACAAGCTCGAAGTCCAGTCTATCGACGCCGCCGGAAATGCGGCGAGCCAGACGGTCGAAGTGAAGGTGTCGTAGGCGTGTACCATGTGTTGGGCCGGGATTTGTGTTGAGATATGATGGGCCGGGATTTGTGCTGAGATGTGTTGGGCCGGGATTTGTGCTGAGATGTGTTGGGCCGGGATCTGTGCTGAGATGTGTTGGGCCGGGATTTGTGTTGAGATATGATGGGCCGGGATTTGTGCTGAGATGTGTTGGGCCGGGATTTGAAATCCCGGCCCTCTCTTTCGTTCTTTCGGGAAACTCTTTTCCCGAAAGGAGCGTCCACGTATCGGGAAAGGGGTTTCCCGATACAACAATGACTTTCAGTCCCTGAGTTAGCGAACAGCCTGTCGCATAGTGTCATCCCGAGCGATCCTGAACTCGATTCAGGACGAGGGATCTGCTTTTCGCTGACAACCCAACGCCGCAATCGGAAAAGCAGATTCCTCACATTCGTTCGGAATGACATACTTGGAGGCTTCGTTTGGCTCCGGTCGGAATGACACTGACTGAACGCTAAGTCAGTATCCGAAACTCAGTAGATCGTGCAAGCCCGCGAAGGAGGCAAGGTCCGTTGTGAGCGACCATTACAGTTAGAAGTTAGAAGGCCCCGGCGTGCCTGCCGGGGCTTTCAGCCGTTTTGGGCGTGGGCTTTCGTGCTCAGCAGCGCTGTCTGACCCGAGACACCCAATTGAGGTTTTGCGCTGCTGGACGGAGGGTAACAAAGGGTGCAGTAGGCGCCGCGCGCTTTCGCTGGACGCGGCGCTCAGGGTCTCAATCAGGACCAAATGCATTCAAAGGGGGCGAGTGTAGTGACAATGAGGCGACTGGCATCAGTTCTGACTCTCGGTATTGCGCTAATGTGGTTGGGAAGCGCAGCCGTCGTGGCGGTGGTGGTACCGCTTCCCGATACGTCGCAGACCACTGTCCTTACCGCGACTGTTGGCCAACAGGCCGATGTGTCCGTTCCGTCCAGCGTGCCGTTCAGCGTTCTCCACGTTGAGACGAGTACGGATTCGCCAATCCAATCGGTCTCGGCTTCCTCCATAGTAATGGATACCGGGCATTCGCTGAGAATCAGCATCCAGGCCAATGCGGCAAATTTCACCAAGCCGACCGGAGGAACTATCACCTGGGCGGCAACCGACGTCTCGTGGAATGCGCCTACCTGGACCGGAGGGACGGGTTCAACCGGGACGTTGTCAAACACGTCCTACAACACGGTTGCGACTTCGGCCACTAACGCCGCCGCGCTGTCCACGACAGCCCTGAAGTTTACGCTAGCTGCTAAGCCTGCGGTTGACCGATCCGGTGACCACACCCTCGTCTGTACTTGGAAGTTTGAGGCTGTAGTCCCATAGCCGCAGGTATCTGAATGCCCGAAGAAACACGACAGTGGGGCCGATGGGAGCCGGCCCCATGACACAACTGCTGGGGGCTGTTCCGATGGCGATGAGCCGCATTGTTTGGGGCGCTCTGCTTCTTGCGCTCTTGCATCCCGCCAAGAGCGCGTCCGCGCTGGATTTGCACTGTTCGCTGGCCTCAATCAAGATCGAGGCCAGGCCAGGGCAGTATATCACCAGAACCTTCCGGGTTGGATTGCCGGCGTATGAGAAGCCGGCGCACATTCGGGCGCACGCGGAGGACTACTGGATCAGTGAGGACGGGAGGCAGTCGTTTTACCGGGAACCGGGTGGGCCGGATGCTCCAAAGCGATCGTGCGCGACATGGGTAAAGGTCAATCCGGTGGAGGCGGCGCTTCAACCAGGCGACGATCTGACCATAAAGATCAGCGTTGCCGTCCCTGAGGGTACCGCACCGGGCGGATATTGGTGCGCGTTCACCATGGACGAAGTGCCGGACCCCCTTGCCGAGCAGCCTGGGACAGGTCTGAGATTCCTCGCGTCATTCTCAACAGGGATATTTGTCTCCGTTCCTCCGGTGGCGCGAGCCGCGGTGATTGCCGGCGTGGAAGTTGGTCCGTATGAGGTGGTGGTAAGGGTTCGGAACGACGGAAACGGCCCAATCGGCGCGCAAGGACATGTCGAGTTTGCGCCTGTGGATGGGAGTCGCCGCCCGATCATCATCGTTGTCCCGCGGGAGGGAGTGTTCCCAGAGCCAATCAGGACGCGCCCTCTCCACGCGCTGCTTCCGAATGCCCAGGCCCTGCCGTCCGGGCGGTATCGGGTACGCGTTGTAATGGACGTTGGGCTTGATCATTACGTCGGAGTCGAGAAGGAGTTGGACTTGAAGCGTGATTCGGCGCCTGTACCAACGAAGAAGTAGACATGAGGCCATACTTGTTTACCGCGCTGACTATCCTGGCCACCTTGGCTGCGGCCAACGCGGCTGTGGCAGCTTGGCGTGTCACACTGGACGGCGCTGACGTCAGTGCCGCGGCTGCACCAATGGAGTCCGGGGGCACAATCGCTGTGAACGTAGCCGCGCTGGGTATGCCGCTGGGCATGAAAGCCATCGTCACCCGTGGCAGGCTCAGTCTGACTGACTCACGGGGAATCGAGTGGACGGCAGCCGACAGGGCGACCATTCTCACCAGCTCGGCCGGGAGTGTGCCACTACGCGCCCCCCTTCTCTTGCTGGCTAACGCCGCCTATGTGCCGATAGAGGCAGTGTCGGAGATCAGCGGGCTGCGGCTCGAGATAGATCGCGGCGCCCAGCGGGTCGAGCTTGCCTCAGGTCCCAAAGATAAAACACAATGCCCTGACGGCTGGACGGCTTTTACCGTGTCGAAGCCGCCCGAGAGACGCGAAGAAACTGGTACACTAATGGGTGCTGGACGGCAAAGCGACTTTTGCCTGCCTTACGGCGAGGACAGGCTGCGAATCGGTTTTGGAGTCGGCTACGTGCAGAACACCGATTGGGCGCAGGATATTGTGGCAACCGGCAAGTATCGCGGCCTAAACGTTGAATTGGGCGCGCGGCTGACCGCGGGGCAACTTGGCGTTCGACCGGCCTATGGCCGAATGGTCGTCGCGAACAGGGAAGCGGGCTGGCAAAGCGAGGCAGGAAACCTCTACAGCGACCTTCGCGGCCTTGCCAACGGCCTTCGCTACACCTGGCTTGAGCGCGGCAGGAGGCAGCCATACCTCTCGCTGTATCTCAAGACGCCCATCACAGGGGCCGCGGTCACGGCTCTCGCCTACGGCGACGAAGTCAGGTTCGGCCATACGCTGGCCTTGGGTGGAGAGGTGGCGACGGACGCTTCCTATTTTTTCAAAGGACGGTTCCAGTCTGGTCCCTTACTGGCCTACGGCTTCACTCGCTCTACGACTTCAACGCTTGCGGGCGGCTCGGGGGCATTCGCTTCCATCGAACTTGCGAGAGACTGGAGCCTCTACGCTACGTTCAACCAATCGGGCACGGGGATCAACTTCGTCGATTATCGCAGTGTTGGTCTTAGGTTCCCTCTTCCCGACAATATCAGCGTATTCGCGGAATATGCACGGGCATCTTCCCCCTCATCCGCGAACAACATCGGGGCCGTGACGGTTGCCTGGCCTTTCGGACCTGTGCGCTTGCTTGCCAGGATGCAGACTGGCCGCACGTCATTCACCCCTTCGGGCATCTCCTTTCAACTAGCCGATTACACCAGCCGCCAGCTCATGACGTCGGTCGCCTACTTTCTGGACCCGAGGCTGAGTTTTAACTTTCAGTCGACCACCGCTTGGCAGGACACCGGCGGAAAGCAGTATTGGAATCAGCTTCTGACCACCTACCAGATATCACAGCGCACGCAGTTTCAGGCCATCAACGACTTTCCGCAGCTTCTTAACCCGAACGATCTTCGTTTTCGCCTCAGCCAGTATGTGGCAACGAACTACTCACTCATTCTTGACTATGGGCTTCTGCAGCCTTTTCAGGGGATCGCTGTTCCTCCAGGGGATCGCGGCTTCATGCTGATGGTGCGAAGGGAGTGGGACGCGACAACCCCGGCCCGAGGCGGAAGGGTTGAGGGCCGAGTCGCCGACATGCTTGGGAATCCACTCCAGGGCGCAGTGGTGCAATTGGGTGACTACAGTTACGTAACCGACAACCGCGGCTCCTACCAGTTTCGCGCTGTTCCCACCGGAAATTACAAACTATCCATTGACGAAAGTCGGCTGCCTGCCGACTATCGATCCGCCAGCCCACCCGGCGAGATCGTGGTCGCAAACAGCTCTCGTCGGAATGTCGATCTGAAGGTCATTCCTTTGAGTTCGATCTGCGGGTCCGTGATTCTGGTAAAGGATGTCGACGGCCGACGTACGACAGAGACACTCACGGGCATCGTCCTGCGACTGAAAAATGCCGCCACGGCAACGCTTGCTGATGGCTCGTTCGGGTTTTACAATCTTGAACCAGGCAAGTATACCATAGCCCTCGATAAGGATCGACTTCCACCGGAATACGGTCCTGCCTCACCTACCGAGGTCGTGGCGGAGTTGAAGCCCGATTCGCCCATGACGGGCATTCAGTTCCTGCTCGTCAGGCGCGAGAAGCCAATCGAGTTTCAGCCGATGGAGGAATGATGCAGTGAAAATGACGGAAAGGGCCACAATACTCTGCGTGCTGCCGGCGGCAGTCTTGGTGCTCGGATCGCTCGCCGCGGCGGCTCCTCCGCCGAGTGTCAACGTAACCGTCCCGGCTTCCGTGTCATTCGCGGTAACGAGAGTCAACGTGTCCACGACCGGCAGCCCGAATCCATTCACCGTTTCCTATGTTGGGGCGGTTCACTTCACTGGACTCGCCTTCAGGATAAGCGTCAAGGCAGTCGCCAGCAGCTTCACCCCTCCGGCCGGGCCCTCGATCCCGGCTTCGAAAGTCTCGTGGAGCATAGTCAGCGCCCAGAATGGGACGGGCTACAACGGCACTCTCAGTTCCACGGCGTACACAATCGTGTATCAGAGTGTCGTGGAACCGAGCTCAGGCGGCGTGAGTCTCACTTGGTCGCTGGCGGCTCCCGGCGCAGGCGGATTGCGCGCGGGCAACCACACGCTGACTCTGACCTGGCGACTGGAAGCAGTGGTTCCATAGCTGAGTGACCTGTAAGCGATTTCTATGCTTCGCGGACACGCTTTTCGTCCCGAAGCAAAACCACCTTTGGACTTGAGAGAATCGCCCTGACAATTGTTGCGGAGGGCACGATTCCTCCACCAGTTTAGAAGTTAGAAGTTGGATGTTAGAGGTTAGAAGGCCCCGGCATGGCTGCCGGGGCTCTTGGCGTTTTGGGGCGTGGAGTCGTGCTCAGAATGATAAGAACAGCCGCTTGCCGAAGCTGAATGTCGGCCCAATGCGGGAACAAGTTCTCGAAACACCGAATACCATCGAGGTCGCGGCGGTTCCGGGTCAAGGGTCGAACCAACAAACTCAGGGCAGCGAGTGACCCTGCAACACGGCAAGATGCCTGAAGATCATTGTGTTCGCGGGAAAGGGCCCGACTGCCGCTGTAGTGACTGTATAGATGTGACGCGAATACATGCCGATCCCGTCGATGAATGTAAATATCTCGGTCGTTACGGCACCTGGTATGCCCTCGGCTGGACCGACGATCTTGGTCACCAGACCGGGGCGAGGGCGGCCACCATAGATCACTTGCTGGCGCGTATTGGTGTAATTGCGCGTGAGGAAGATCCCGCCGAATGGCCCCCACTGCTGGCTCCATCGCTGACTGGTCCAGTTTGGATATCTTATCCAGGTCCGGGGGTACCATGCGATGCCGACCCTGAACCACTCGATCTTGCCCAAGTTGTCGTTCTGCCGAGGAGATAAGAATGGAATATACTCGTCTTTTGCCGTCTCCCCGACTTGAGAGAGGCTCTCATACAGTGTTGGGATTGTGCCTGGGTATTTGTAATCGACAACCTTGATCCTTTGCATCCAAAGAACGAACCCGAGATTACTGTGGTAAAGCCCCCAGACAGTATCCCCAACGGGATTCGGACGGTCGTAGCGTAGCACCGTGATCACCTCGTTCCATCTTTCGCCCATCGACGCAAACTCCGCGTTGGTGAGTTCATGGTACCTAATTGGCGCCACAGGGTCCCAGATTGGGTCATGGCCATACACCCAGAGCCTTACCGAATAGAACCATTTCGCGTTTTCCACCAGCGGGAAATATGGAAACACGTCATCCAAGACCGAACAGATTCCCGCTGAACACAGTAAGGATCCGACTACGACAAGAACAAACAGCACACGCACTTTCATGGCAAACACTCCTCTCGTCATATTGTAGTTTATTGGCACATTATTCCCCAAACGGGCAAGTCTATGTCAGTGAAGCTCTTAGTTGTTTCCCCATCGCCCGGCAACTCTGTTGCCCTGCTCCCGCCTCTAAACTCGCAGCCACGCAGGATCAGAGAGCCGCGACCTCGAACTGACCACAGTGGAGCCCGATTTCAGATTGCGAGGATTCGGTGGTGTATTGGGATTTGAACGCAGTCTCTAATCGCGATACGAATTCGCCTTTGGACTTGGGAGAATCGCCCTGACAATTGTTGCGGAGGGCACGATTCCTCCACCAGTTTAGAAGTTAGAAGTTGGATGTTAGATGTTATAAGGCCCCGGCATGGCTGCCGGGGCTTTTGGCGTTCTTGGGGCGCAATGCTTCGTATACGCCGAACATACCGCAAAAACAGGTATTTCTCACGGTTGATTCCGGGGCTGTCCTGGAGTACAATGTGATTACACGTCATGTACATTCTCGCGCTCTTGCCGCGTCCCCACTATGAGCACGGCTGGAAAGGAAGGAAACCTCGATGAGAAACAAGTGGATTGTATTGCTGGCGGTGCTTTCCGGCACGCTCCTTGTCTTACTCGGCGTTGGGTCGCCCGTGCTGGCTCAGACCCCTTGGGTCCTGAACAGCATGTACTTCTTCCAGGTCACCAACAACGGCGATGACGACGCCAACATCTTTATGATCGTCATTCAGGGCATACATGTGTCCAATCTCAACCCTTCGGGTTACTACGACTCAGACTACATGAGGCGCGGCGTGTTCGAGGATGACGATGGCGTGCACATCTTGTGGAGCCAGGGATCCACGCCCTACGGCGACAGCGACAGCTTCGGCTTTACAGTCAACCAACCCGTCTCATTCACCAGTTGCAAGATGTACTGGATGAGAGATGGACGCCCCATCGGGCGTGTCGAGGACGTCTGGCAGGACTGGACCGTCTTCGGCGGAAGCGTCCACGCAACGATCAACAATCGCGCGGGAATCACAAGATGGGTCCGCCGGCTCGGGGGATATGCTTCCAACAGCGTCGGGATTTTTGACTTGGCAGGCATGTCGGCGCCGCCGAATCAGGTTAACATCGACCCCCTTCCGCCTCTCGGCGCGACTCTAATCGACCCGGGGAATTCGCTTTCATTCAACTACGCGCCTTATTCGGGCAATCAGTCGCTCTATATGTACTATGATGTCTACGCCGGTCCCTGGCAGAATCCTGTGATCCGGTTCAGAAATGCGGTGAATGTAGCTCCGCCTTCCGGCATTCTCACGTTCACCAGGCTCGTCAATATCCCGGACCGGTGCTGGTATCCCGGATCAGGCACGAGTCCATATAACGAAGTACTCAGCGTCTGCGCCACCGCGGACGATTATGAAGACATCACGCTCAGCTCGCTTTCGCTCTACCCTCATGGCAATCGTGACAGCGCCACTGCCATCAGCTCCGTCGATGTCTGGGTGGATGCCAACGGCAACGGCTTGGTGGACCCTGCCCTCGACCAGATCATCGCCTCCGGGGTGTTTCCGCCCAGTAACGAGCAACTGTTGATGACTCTCTTCACGCCGCGGGTCATTCCGGCCGGCGGTGGGCTCAATCTGCTGATCTCCCTCACCGTCAACCCGTCCGCCGCGCCTGGCTACGATTACGGCGTGTCGTTGAACGATGCCTATGGCCAGGGCAATACCTCGAGCATTCGGGTTCCGATGACGGGCCTGTTCATCGAGTCCGCCAGGCTTATGATCGGCGTGCCCCCGATATCCATTGCCGAGGCCAAGAAGCTGCCGATCGACCCCGAGATCGGCATGACGGAAATACTGATGCTGGAAAACAAGGTAGTGACCGCTGACCTCCAGACTTCGTTGGGTCTCGTCTACATGGAGGAGCTGAACCGGTCGGCGGGCATAGGCGTCATGGTTCCCGCTCAGGGAGGCCCGGATCCCATTCCGGTGGGTTCCCGAGTGTGCGTGGTGGGCCGCTTGGGGCTCCTCGATGGGGCGGAGCTAATCATGCTGCCGATGGACGGTGTGATAAACCCCGGTACGCCCATTGCTCCCTTATCGATGAATAACAAGTTCACGGGCGGCGGCGCGTTCGGAAACCAACCGGCTGTGTTCAATGCCCCCGACTCCAAGCAAGCGGCCGGCGTGAACAATGTGGGCATGCTGGTCAGGACGTGGGGGAAGGTGACGGGATTTGGACAGTTGACCATCGGGGGGTTGGCGTATGACGTCGCGTGGATTGACGACGGCAGCGGCCTGGCAGACGGCTTCAATGAGTGGTCCGGCATCGCGGTGCTCAAGCCTCTGGATTGGCGAGGGGACCCGCCCAGCGGATATGTTGCTGCAACAGGCGTCTTGCGAGCCATACCCAACCCATACGGCAATCCCGTGAGGCTGCTCGTGCCCAGGTCGCAGAGTGACGCGATGAGCTTTTAGACGATGTCAGAAGTTAGAAGTTAGAAG
>Ga0315287_10007829_pt1 | contig 10746 bp, 22 predicted proteins | sample YL17G11_0_MG_FD_205037 | JGI IMG/M metagenome (GOLD analysis project Ga0315287, IMG submission 205037) | Sediment microbial communities from Yellowstone Lake, YNP, Wyoming, USA - YL17G11_0 | ecosystem: Environmental > Aquatic > Freshwater > Lake > Sediment | place: USA: Wyoming | collected...
GACTGCTTTAAATCCATTCTATGTATATGGTGCATTTGAAATCGATGATGGAATAGACTATAGGAAAGATATTCCTACATTAAAAGAATTAAAAGATCTGAGAAGTAAGCTTCTTAATAAAACCTATACAGGCAATACCGCAAGAGAAGAAATGAGAAAAACTCTTCTTACCTCTGACAAATCCGCAAGAACATGGCTTACCAGGATGTTTAAAAAAGATCTTAAGTGCGGAGCTTCAACAAAATCCTTGAATAAGATATTTAAAGGCCTTATACCAGAATTTCAAATAGGTCTTTGTGATAAATATGAAGATCCGAGTATTTTTAAGATGAGCAAATGGTATGCTGAGCCAAAATATGACGGCAACAGAGCAGTAGCATTTGTAGACCAAGAGTATAATGTAACTATGGCATCAAGAAATAATAAGCCAGTCTACAATGTTGAGCATATTATTGGAGAACTATCAGATATATGCAAAAAGAATAAACTTAATAATGTAATATTTGATGGAGAGCTTTATGGATCTGATTGGAATGAGTCTACAAGTATTATAAGAAGCAGTGTAAGTAAAGTAGATAATACAAAAATATTCTTCTATATCTTTGATATGGTGCATGGAGAAGAATGGGCCAATCGTTTAACTAAAAAATTAGCTGAACGAAAAGAGGAAATAACAGAAAAGCTAATACCTCTTATAGAGAATTATAAAAATATTAGAATAACTCCGTGGTATCCGGTAGATAATCTTGAAGAAGCTGAAAAGGTATATAAAGCAAAACTGAAAGATGGATTTGAAGGATTAGTATTAAAACAAACAAGATCAATGTACCCATTTGGACGATCTATGGCCTGGTTGAAGTGGAAGCCAATAGAAACTTATGATGTTAAAATAGTAGGATATGAACCTGGAAAAGTAGGAAGTAAATATGAATCTATTCTTGGAGCATTCATCTGTGAATTAGATGGAAAGAAAATAAGAGTTGGTGGAGGATATTCAGATGCATTAAGAATGGAATTTTGGAGAGATAGAGATAAAATGAAGGGTATGGTTATTGAAGTAGAGTGTCAAGAAAAAACTAAGGACGGAAGTCTGAGGTTTCCAGTATTCTCTAGAATTCGATACGATAAAAGTTAAAATGTATATTAGCCATAAGATATTTTTAGAAGACATAGTTGTAGGAATAATAATGGCTATTGGCGTATTCGCCTTATTTTATGCAACATACAAAGATTTAAAGAAAAAATAATCGTTTACAAAAATACACAAATATGTTATAATGTGACAACAAGGAGAAGCTATGGAAAAACTTACAAAAGGTGAATTAGTAGATTTAAATGAAGAGTTTATAGAAATTGTACCAGAATTCTATAAAAGTAACTTCAATAAAAGATATGTCATGGTAAATAAGACAGAAGAACATGAATATTGTCTTGAAGATTTTGACACAGAAGAAGAATTAAAAAATCATATCAGAAGTAACTATGAAGATCCGGATGGCAGCAGCTGGTTTATTCATATGATTTACGACCTTGTAGAGAAGAAAGAAATTCATTTTAAAGTGGAAGTAAAAGTAACATTAACCTAAGGAGGAGTATGAAGTTAATAGATGTAGTTAAAAACAGCTTAGGTAATATAAAGAAGGAGAGCCTCAAAACACTGCACAAAGATAAGATCAGTGTGAGTATTACCTCAAGCTCTATAACAATTAGGGAAATGAAATTTAAAGAAAGGAGCCTACCTAAACCATCGTTAGAGAAACATGAACAAAAGGCGATTAAAGAGGTAAAACAGAAAGTAACTGATACTGCGGATTTAATGAACATAAGAGTACTTCTTGAGCGTCTGAGAGAAGAGATTCAGAAAGCAAAGTTTATAGGATTAGATGTAAAAAAGACAGTAGAAGTAGAAGCAAACTTCAGAAGCATAGAGGAATTGTTCGGACAAAAACTATTGGAGATGAAAAATGACTAAAAAGCAGGAAAGGAAACAGACGTTAGTAGGAGCGTTACTTGATTTACTTTCAGATAATGATTATCACACGATACAAGAAGTATCTGATCATCTGAATTGTTCAAATGCGATAGCAACATCAGTAGTACATGTAGCTCGTAAAAAGTTCTTGGATGGTACAGTTGATGAGTATGTTCATTCAACAAAGCGTGGATATACTATCAATCCAAAGCCTGAGGATCTTGCCGGAGAAGCACGTCGTAGATGGAAAATGGGAACCAGTGTAGTTATAAATGGTACCCCGATATACAAACAGCTGAAGCAGCTAAGCGGCAGCGGTCGATTCAATACACTTTCAATAGACTATAAGCCTAAGCTTATTGAAATGAAGAGACTGATCGGATAAATGAAACTACCTTTTCCTCCAATCGTTATAGACGCAGACGAATTGGAGGAAAGGTTAGAAAAAGAAAGGACAAACTACGTGTATAAAAAACTAAGCGAAAAAGAACGAGTATGGTCTCAAGAAGCAATGAAGAAGTGTATGCAAGATGGAAATGGTAAAATATCAAGAGCTACAATAGAGAGCTTAGAACTCTGTGAAGAAGTTAAAAAGAAATTCGGTAAGAAAATTTCTGCTGGTGGTCTGTATTCAAGATTCTATGGAATGAATCCTCAATACAGGCACAAGCGTAAAGGTAATGCAGCAGAAATAAGCAATTACTTGGTATTTGTAAAGCTTACAGGCCAAACAGCAGGATTTGAGACAGAGGATGAAGTAAAGGAGTTTATAGAAAAAAATCAGATACTTGGCAATGATAATATTCGTATATTTAAGCATATGCCAACTACTGTAAAATACGATATAAAAATAGGAGTATAATGAAAAAGATTTTACTATTAATATTATGTTTAGTGATATTAAGTGGTTGTAGCGAACGAGTTATAACCCAAGAAGAAAAGCAGAAACGAGAGGAATTGCAGAAACAATATGCCTTAAGACATAGTAAACTATATCAAAATAGGTATATAATTTATCAATTAGAAGAGATAAATAAGAAATTGGATAAGTTAATAGAAAAATAGGAGGAAGTATGAAATTAGGATGGAGAAGCAATCCGAAAGACATGAAGAGTTTAGCATTCGATGTTTATATTTACTCTAACGGAAAAGGTGGTAGAGTTATATGTCGTCAAACAAAGGAAGTATAAAGTTTAATGATAATAAAACTGAGAAAAATAGAATCATAGAATTTATAGACTCCGAGTACGAAAAGAAGTTTACCTGTGAGGAAGGCTGTCCGTTTTGTAAAAACGAGAAGAAAATAGCAAAATGAAATCTCAATTCGGCAAAGGGTTTATATATCCATTAGCTCTATACATGATGCATCTAGATAAGATAGCAATGGCAAAAAATCCTATAGAGTTCTTTGTGGCAGTAGATGGAGCTTTCGGTCACTTAAGAGAACTAAATATACCTAGTGACCTGCCGAAGAGCATAGTAAAAGAGATTAAGTATCTATCAAATAGACTATTTAAACATTGTACTGCCGCGCCTCACTTTACATATGCATCGGCCTTCAAGGGAAAAATAACAAAAGACAGAGAAAGAATCGTTTACCAATCGAAGAATCTATGTTATAATATAGATAAGCAATACTTGAAAGTAAACCCGATAAAAGGTGAATACGAATGAACGTTTATAAAATAACTAATATGGTAAATGGCAAAATTTATATTGGAAAAGCAGAAAAATCTATTCAGGAAAGATTTTTAGCTCATATAGATTGTGCAAAAAAGAAAGTTAATAAACATTTATATGATGCGATGAATCATTACGGTTTTCAAAATTTTGATGTTAATATGGTTGAAAAATGTAATTCAATAAAAGAACTCAACGAAAAAGAAATGTATTGGATAAAATTCTTTAATTCTACAGATAAAAATATTGGATATAATATTGCTTTAGGCGGTACTGGCGGTGATACATTCACTTCTCAAAGCACGCTTAGAAAAAAAGAAATATGTAAAAAAAGAAGTAAATCAATGATTGGAAAAAATAAAGGAAAAAAGCTATCACAAGAAACTAAAGAAAAATTAAGAATTGCTTTTACTGGCAAGCATCCATCTATAGAGGCTAGAAAGAAAATGAGTGCTTCTGCAAAAATAGCACAAAATAGACCAGAAGTAAAAGAAAAACGAAGTAAAAGTATGACAGGAAAAAAACATTCTCCGGAGACTAATCTAAAAGTTAGTAAAGTATTGAAAGGTAAGCTATTTACAGAAGAACACTTAAAAAATGTTAGATTAGCCAATACTTTACGTTGTAAAGGAAAATCTTGGACCTCTAATAGAAGATTGGCTCAGGAAAGGAGAAAAAAATAATGTCTCGTACACTTGTTACCGCAGACATTCATGGTGGATATAAAACACTGATCCAATGCTTTGAGCGATCAAAGTTTGATTATAATAATGATCGGCTTATTGTTATTGGAGATGTCTGTGATGGCTGGAATGAAACGAAGCAGGTCATTGATGAGCTTCTTAAGGTAAAAAATCTAATATTTATCATAGGTAATCATGATGTATGGGTATTAGATTGGATGGAAGACGCTAATCATCGTACTGACAATATGCTATGGGTTAAGCAGGGTGGCAGGATGACGTTGAAGTCATATGAATATGAGGATCATTTAGATATACCCATTGCTCATATTGACTTCTTAAAAAATAAATCACACCTATGGTATGAAGAAAATGGTATACTGTTTGTGCATGGTGGTATTAATATAAACTCTAAAGTAGAGAGCAACATGTCGCAAGATATACTATGGGATAGAGAGCTTATTACTGCTGCATGGAAAAATTGGAAGGCTGGGATATATCAGAAACTTACTCCTTATAAAGAAGTATGGGTAGGACATACCTCAACATGGATGTTTGGAACTGGTCTTCCTCTTATCTGCAACGATGTAATTGATATAGACACAGGTGGTGGATATGAAGGTAAACTAACAATAATGGATCTTGAGACTAAGAAATATTGGCAATCAGATAAGGCTGAAGATCTTTATATTGAAAAAGGTTGTAAAATATGTACTCACCCCAAAATTCATAAAGATGGTCTTTGTGAAGTTTGTTGGATTATTGAAGCGAATGACCTACAGAAAGGATATTCAAGTGAAAAACTCAAAACCGGCATGTGGTAAAAAGAAGGAAAAAGTTATAGAAATAGATCTTATTGAGCGTAATTTTGCTGAATTAGATGAAAAAAGGTTTCACAATGGTAAAAGGATCAAACGGCAAAGCTTACAGAATAATCATGGAGAAGTAATTCATAAAGATGTCTTTATGAAATAACAAAAGGAGGAAGCATGAAAAAGTTAATAGTTGTTTTATTGCTAACAGCAATGCTATCTAACTTTGGTGGAGTGGCATATGCCAGAGACCATCATAGAGGTGGCGGTGGAGTAGGTTGGGGATTGGGCGGATTAGTTGCTGGAACATTACTCGGAGCAGCAATTGCATCTTCTCAGCAGCCTGTGTATGAAACAGTGTATGTTTCTGGTACCCAGTATTATAGATATAATGGGAGATACCATCAGAGAGATGCATATGGAAATTATTATGTTGTTCAACAGCCTGTAGTATATGTACAACCAGAACCTGTAGTAGTTCAACAACCTGTATATATTCAACAAGCGCCAGTTCAACAGCCTGCCGTGCAACAAGCTGTTGTGCAGGAACCTGCTGCACAGACCCAGGAGAAGACAGTAAAGGTAAATGATATAGTGCTTATAGTTATGCTTTTGATAATTATAGCTCTAATGATAGGAATAGTTACAGTAGTTGCAAGTGCAAATAGAACTAAAGCAGAGGAAAGAATCAAAAAAACGTTATAAGAAATGAGGTGATAAAAATGAAGTGGATGAAATTAATAATGATTCTGGTGTGCCCCATCCTATTAGTAGGGTGTGCGACAATAACGACAGGCACTACTCAAAAGATACCTATTAACTCTAATCCAGCTGGAGCACTAGTAAGTATAAGCTCTGGCTTTATGTCTCAGACACCCTGTATAGCTGAGCTAAAGCGAAATCAAGATCATACTGTATCTATCAGTAAGCTAGGATATGATACTATGGTAGTGGTATTGAGAAAGAGCATGTGCGGTTCAACAGCCGGAAACCTAGTAATAGGAGGAGTTATAGGATTAGGAGTAGACGCAATTAGTGGCGCAATGTTTAAACTTGAGCCTTTAGAAATAAATGCTCAATTAAATAAGACTATAGTACCAGTACCTGTAACAGAAGCGGTAATAGAGGCGCCTGTAGTTACAGAAGTAGCAAAGTAATATCGGTGCGGGGTAGACCAACGGTAGGTTACTTGGCTCATAACCAAGAGATAGTGAGTTCGACTCTCACCCCCGCTACCAAAAAATAAATATAAAAAAATAAGAAGTTGTTGCTATTAATTAAATATCTTTGTTTGGAGTAGTGAGTTAAGGGTTACTTCTACATGACAGGTATACCGGAACAATGGTATACTAACATCGTTTTGCTACGTTTCGATGGTTAAAACAAAAACGTACACCCCCTTAGCAATTTTCTCTCCAAACATTTTAATTGAGGTAGTGAGAAAAGAGATACTTCGGAAAATCAGGGGTTTCACCCTGAGTGTAAAAACTCTTTTCGATTTTCTCCTCATCTAATGTTTGAGGTAGTGAGAATAGGGATACTTCATGCTATGAGAAAACCCCTTTTCAATTTTCTCCTCATTCTATATAACCAAGGAGGTTCAAGATGTCAAGATTCAATCTTAATAAGAAGCCGGATCAGCCAGATGCAGTGAATGCAGAAGGAGGAAAAGCTTTTAAGGAATCTCCTAAGCTAGAATTCATTAGCACTCTTTTGACATCTTTCCTTGATGATAAATTTTATGAATCTAAAAACGAAACTGTAAGAAGAATAATCAATCTGATTAATGAAATTCCAGATAAAAAGTTTATTGGTAAGGCTGCAATATATGCAAGAACTAAGTTCGGTATGAGATCTGTATCACATGTAGTTGCAGCTGAAATAGCGAAAAATGTCAAAAAAGAAAAGTGGACTAAAGACTTCTTTGACAAAATAATCTACAGGCCAGATGATATGTTAGAAATTATATCATATTATATGAAGGCTTATGGCAAGAGGCCTGTTATTAATTCTTTAAAGAAAGGCTTTCGTAAAGCAATAGGCAGATTTAATGCATATGAGCTAGGTAAATATAGAGGAGAAAATAAAGAAGTTTCTCTGATCGATTTAGTGAATTTAGTTCATCCTAAACCTACCGAAAAGAATGCAGCAGCTTTAACTGATCTTGTAAAAGATACTCTTAAATCTAATAGTACTTGGGAAAAAGACCTTACTCAGGCAGGACAGAAAGCTAAAACTGAAGAAGAAAAAGTAGAGTTTAAGAAAGAGGTATGGGTTAATCTTATTGAATCAAAGAAAATAGGCTACTTTGCTCTATTAAGGAATCTTCGAAACATTATCGAACAGGCTCCTGATCAAATAGACAATGCAATGACAATGCTTACTGACGAAAAGCTGATAAAAGCAAGCTTAGTACTTCCTTTCAGATATTCAACAGCTTATAAACAAATACAAGAATTAATTAATCCTCCACGTAAAGTTATTGCTGGTATAAGTAAAGCTGCTGATATAGCGCTTTCTAATGTGCCTAAATTTGATGGAAAAACACTAATAGTTCTTGATGTATCTGGTTCCATGATGGGAAGACCAATTGAAATTGGTTCACTATTTGCTGCTGTTCTGGCAAAAACAAATGATAATGCAGACTTCATGATATTTGCTAGTGAAGCAAAATATAAGACTTTCAACCCGCAAGATAGTGTTCTTAGTATAATGGATAGCATTACTAGAGATAGTGATGTAGGCGGTGGAACTGATTTCCATTCAATTTTTGAAACCATTAATAAGAAGTATGATAGAATAATCATACTATCTGATATGCAAGGTTGGATGGCTGATTCGTGGGATGATAATCCAGGTGCACCAACAAAAGCCTTTAAAGCCTACAAGAATAAATATAGTGCTGATCCTTATGTTTATTCATTCGATCTTAATAGCTATGGTACCTTAATGTTTCCTGAAAAGAAAGTATATTGCATTGCTGGATGGTCAGAGAAAATCTTTGATTTAATGAAGATATTAGAAACAGACAAGGAAGCATTAATTAATGATATCGAAAAGATCCAAATCTAAATTCGTTATAGAAAATGTTGATGTTCATCTTAAAGAGCTGCTGAAAAACCCGGAATTTAAGGAAGCTTATGAACAAGAAAAAAAAGAACTTAATAAAAAACTTAAAAGGCGAGTTGCTAGGCCTAAAAATAAAAATACCTAAAAAGTATCAAGATAGCTATAGTGGCATTAAGAAAGAAATGTACCTATATTCTTATTGGAATAAGGGCGTATGGCTCAAAACTGACATGAAGAAAGATCGTATATACCCATTAACATTCGAAACTGATTATAAGGAGCTATTGGAGTTTGAAGTAATATGATATGATTGATAGATCTTTTCTATTTAAGATAAATTCAGAAACGGACGAAAAAATGCTCTTAGAAATATATAATACAGCCGCAAAACGTATTAATAGTCTAAGAGCATTTAAAGTTTTACCAAAAGTTGAAGAAATAAAAGAAACTGAGATAAAGATATTATTGCCAGAAGAGGATAAAAATGCCTAATTTTTCAATCCTTTTCATGTTATTATTTGGTCATGCTTTAGCAGATATGGCATGGCAGCCTGAAGCTATGGCAAAAGGTAAAAATAGAAATACTATTCCACAATACATTCCTGAAGGTCAAAAACTAGTACCATGTTGGCCATATTGGTTAACTGCACATGCATTAATAAATGGGGGAATTGTATATCTTATTACTGGTAATATAGGATTTGGTGTATGGGAAACAACAGCACATTGGATTATTGACTATATAAAATGCAGTTCTAAGGGCTATTTAAATCCACATACTGATCAAGCATTACATTTTGCTTGCAAACTTTTATATTGGAATTTTCTATGATTCTATATCGTTGTAAATATTGGTCAAGTCAAGGTGGAAAATGTAGAGATGGAGATAGTCGTAGGATAATAAAAGGTAAAAAATTAGAAGAATGCTTAGTAAAAGGATGTAGAAAACTACAATCATTTGTACCAAGAGAGAGAAATGACAGAATTAATAGAGATGTTGGAGTCTCAACGATTAAAACTTAAAACAATAATTGCTAAAACAGATTTGTCTGAGGAACAGGCACAAGCTGTAGAGAGAGCAAAAGAGCATCTAATACAAATAGATAATATATTAATAGGAATATATAATGCTAACTAAAATATTTGCTCCAGATCTAATAAAAGAATTAAAAAGACTCAATACTACACTTGAGAAACTAGTAGAAGTTTGGCAAGACAGTAATGTACTTGCAAGTAAATATACTGGTCATAAAGTTAGCTATAAAGAACAAAAAATGGGAGGTTAGCATGTCAGAATACAATGGAGCAATAATGAATAAAATATCACATGCTAAGGAGGAGCCATTAATGAAGTGGAAAGCCACAATAGAAAAAACAGATAATGGATATATTCTTACAGGTATAGATGGAGAAGGAATTCGTAAAATGGTATTTAAAGAAAAGGATGAGCAAGACGAAACTAATAGAGATCATGTAATTGAAATGTTTTATGATTTACTAGAGTTTTTTGCAGAGGGGGGAAGCAAGCACGACAAAAGACGCATTATAATGGGCTATATACCAGGAAACGAATTTACAAAGAAGGATGCTAAGCAGGGAGTAGAATTCGAAGTATATTAAATATAAATGAAGCCAAACATAAAATGTATTGTTTGTTCTAAATTAATTTATAGAATTCCATCACGACAAAATGGGCATAATGTTTGTTCATTTGCATGCAGAAATAAGTATTATTCTGGTGAAAGTCCAGTTAAATATAAAAATTATAGAAGAAGAATGGAATTATTATTAAAACGTAAACTAACAAAAGACGAGATAGTTCATCATATAGATGGTAATCATTCAAATAATGAATTAAAGAATTTAATGGTTACTAAAATACATAATACTATACACAAGAAAGGAGTTTTAAGAAATAGTGTTAAGGTGATTTGTTTAAATTGTAGTGCAATAAGTATAATAAATAGAGCTGGTGTAATTCGTGGTAGTGGAAAATATTGTTCAAATAAATGCCGTTTTGAACACTGGAAAAGGATGGATCCATATGAACGAGAAAAATACAAAGCAATTGTTACAGAAATATCCGAAAATATTTGCACAACATACTAAACCGATGACAGAAACTTGTATGTGTTGGTTGTTTGAGTGTGGTGATGGATGGTATAACATATTGGACATGTTGTGTAGTCTATTACAGTGGGATATAGAGAAAAATAGATATCCAGAAATCGAAGCTGTACAGGTAAAAGAGAAATATGGAACATTGAGATTCTATACATCAGGGGTTTATAAAGAAGAAAAACGAAGCACTTTTAAAGCTAGGATGAAAGAGCGTCTATATAGTTGGCTATATTATTTAATGTATACGTTTTGCAAGGAACAATATCTTGATAGCCGAAGCTGTGGTGTACAAGAAGGTATGATTAGATTTGCTGAGTATCTATCAGCTTATGTATGCGAGAGATGTGGATCGAATTCAAATGTAACTCAAACTTCTGGATGGATCGTTTCTTTATGTGATAAATGCATG
>Ga0315287_10007830_pt1 | contig 10744 bp, 9 predicted proteins | sample YL17G11_0_MG_FD_205037 | JGI IMG/M metagenome (GOLD analysis project Ga0315287, IMG submission 205037) | Sediment microbial communities from Yellowstone Lake, YNP, Wyoming, USA - YL17G11_0 | ecosystem: Environmental > Aquatic > Freshwater > Lake > Sediment | place: USA: Wyoming | collected...
AAAATCCCCTGGGAGAGACTATTTCCATGTCTTCTATTTTGCCCAAATCGAGAAGCTCCTTATCCCCGGTGACCAACAGATCAGCATTTCCATTCAATGCAGATGAGACGATCATAAGGTCATTTTTATCCCGGATCTTAACATCTGAAAGTGTTGAAGGAGTTGCGAAATGAGCATCCTGTTGGAGTATTTCTATCGTATCATCAATGAGCTCAGCTGGGATTTGAAGCTTTTGCCGTAAGACTCGTTTTAGCTCATTGAACAGTGGAACAGAAACAACTAATTGATGGGAAGTGAGAATTTCTCTTAATACGTCGGCACAAAGGCCTCTTGTGGCCATTGCACTTACCAACACATTTGTGTCGAGAAAGACCTTCATGATATCTGTGAGAAGATATCTTCATCCGTCAAAAAACCCCGTGCCTCGGCGAAGGGCATGATCCTCTTCCTCAATTCCTCAAATTGTTGAAGTCGGAGCTGACGGCGCAGGGCGTCTCGGGCAATTTCACTGCGGTTTCTCCCAGACCGCTTGCTGGCTTTAGACAGTAAAACATCAAGGTCTTTATCTAATCTGATTGTCAGTGTAGCAGATTTCATGTCTAACAATGTATTACATTTTGCAGCCCTTGTCAAATCATATTTTTGTAAAGCCTATCGAGGGAAATCAGCGGCGGGCACCAGCCTTCCGCTGGAATGGTTAGTCGATGCTCTTTTCTCACTTTAAAAGTCAATAATCAAGTCTGCCCCTCCCATCTTTCTTCTTATCATCCTAAAACCTGCCTGGTGTCCAATGAATGTCATCCCCCGTTAAAATGAGTAGGAGTCAAAAACAGACTTGACCTCTTTCCTGGATAGATCGCAAGTTGTTTTAGAACCTACGTCCCCTCCTATGAGTTTTCTGGCTGGAGAGTTTCTTCGAGGGTCTTTCTTCCGAAGGCTTCAACCTCACTTAATGGCAAGCCTGCCATTCCTAGCGCTATCGCTGCCTGCCCACTCTTTCTCAAAAACCCTCTCCGTGTAAGCTTCATAAAGTCTCTCTTAGCAGAAAAAATGAGGGTCAGGCAATCGTAATAGAGTGTCTTTCCCCCGAAGTTCGTTTTGGATTCATATCTTGAATCCTGTCACTTCTGTTTCAATCACCCCCAGAAGTTGACCTAAATATACCAATAATTGGGGATTATAGCAATTTCCAGATGGTTCCACCCATGGGAAGTCAGAAAGCAGTAGGCAGTCAGCAGGAAGAAACTTGCAAGGTCAAACCTTCAAAATTCGATTAATGGCGAGGAAGCTATTCAAGATCGTAGTGGAGCTTTAAGGCTTGGCTGACGCTGTCCATCAACTCTTCAGAAAGGCGACCTAATTTTTTTATAAGCCGAATCTTGTCGACCGCTCTGGTTTGGTTAACCATTATTTTTGATCGGGTACGTAATCCTCCCATGCCTGGAGGAATTTCCACTTCAAAGGAATAGACCCTCGTCACGGTTGAAGTAATCGGAGAAATCGAAACAATGGGCGAGTGAGTGTTGTTGACATCATTTGATACCACCACAGCAGGCCGGGTCTTTTTGGCCTCGGCTCCCACCGTTGGATCAAAGTTGACGAGAAAGACCTCTCCTCGCTTAACCGAGGCCATCAGAAAGTGCTCCTTCGAGTTCCTGGTTGATTTGCTTTATTTCCTTTGCGGCTTCCTCATATTCTGCTGCAAGTCGCCTTTTCTTCAATTCGTTAAGGGAACTCTTAACAGCCTCAGTAATGAACCGACTTCTCCTTCGGGGCTTGATATCCCGCGAAAGTTCCTTGAACGTTTCTTCAGGAAGGCTGATATTGATACGAACGGAACTCATTGTGTCTCCTTAATGTGTCTTTTAATTGTATCATAAATAAGAACAATCAATTTGTCAATATTTAGGAACAACCTACTGATGGGTGAAACTTGAAAGACAAGGCAGAATTTGGCTCCGTCGAAGTATCAAGATAATCTATTTTTGTAATCCTGATAATTAAATTGTTTAATTAATCGAAATCCTGATTTTTCACTCCATATTCCAATGGAAGGATGACTGACGCCATTGAACATGGTCGTTTTTACTGTCGTGTAATGAATCATATCCTCGAATATGATTTTATCACCGGGTTTTAATTCTTGATCAAATGACCAATTCCCCATAAAGTCACCGGCCAGGCAACTAATCCCTCCCATTCGGTATGTTGGTTTTCCTGTCACTTCATCGGTAGCGCCCAGAATGACAGGTTTATAGGGCATTTCTAAACAATCGGGCATATGGCAGGTAAATGAAACATCGAGAATAGCAGTTTTTATACCTTTATTTTCAACGATATCTAATATCGTGGAAACCAAGTAACCTGTTTGATAAGTAAAAGCGCTCCCGGGTTCTAATATGACTTCGACATCATACTTATTCTTAAAATCGATTAAGATTCCAATCAAATGGTGTATATCATAACTTTTTTTTGTTATCAGATGACCGCCGCCCATGTTCACCCATTTTAGCCTTGGTAAAAACTTACCAAATTTTTTTAAAAAAACAGCAAAAACTTTTTCCAGGGCAAAGGAATCGGCCTCAAATAATGTATGAAAATGAAGACCTTCAACCCCTTGTGGTAGGCCATCGCCAAGCTGTTCAGCGGTCATGCCAAATCGAGAGCCGGGTTTACAAGGATTATATATGTCATAGGGAGAATCTGAAAACTCAGGATTAACACGCAAGCCAATGGAAACACCATTTTGACTGGCAATCTTAAAATACTTTCGCAATTGGCTTATGGAATTAAAGGAAATATGACTACTATATTTCAAAAGGTCTGCGATAGATTTGTCTTCGAAAGCAGGTGAATAGGTATGGGCTTTTACTCCGAGTTCCTCAAATGCCAATCGCGCTTCATTGATTGAACTTGCTGAAGCGCCCAAACCGTATTCTTTAAAAATCGGAAATACACCCCAATTCGAGAAGGCTTTAAACGCAACGAGAATATCAATCTTGGCAGCGTCTTTAACCTTTTTTATTAATTCAAGGTTATTTCGCAACAAAAGCTCATCGATCACATAGCATGGCGTTTGAATTTTGTTAAAATCGATAGGCATAGTGGACCAAAAACTCCAAATCCCAAATAAATTTTACATGAGGGGTTCGCCACCCACGAGCCATGAAAATTACCAAGCATTCTCCTCCCCCTTGATGTGGGAGGATCGAGGTGGGGGTGGACATGGTGTGTCCCCCCTCACCCCCGCCCTCTCCCACCAGGGGTGAGGGGGGGGGTATTCAAAATTGGAGTTTGGATATTGTTTGGAATTTGGCCTGCCTGCGCGAAGCCGCTTCGGCGAAGGCAGGTGTTTCTCCTTTGCTGCTTGAGACCACTCTCCGCTCGCAATGCCCCCCCTCAACCTCCCCTCTCCCCCGCTGGGGAGAGGGATAGGGTGAGGGGGACGACACTTATAATTCTAAATCTACATCGTGCAATTCGTACCAAGAAAGTCCATGGACATTCAATTGCTCCATGAATGGATCCGGGTCAAATTGGTCAGTGTTAAATACGCCGGCCCCTTTCCATTTACCCATAATAAACATCATAGCGCCAATCATTGCGGGCACTCCGGCGGTATAACTCACACCTTGTGCACCCGTTTCCTTATAGGCATCCTGGTGCTTACAATTATTATAGATATAATACGTTTTTTCCTTATGGTTCTTCATACCTCTGACCCGGCAGCCAATGGAAGTTTCACCTGAATAATGTTGACCGAGTTCGCCCGGATTGGGCAATACCGCTTTGAGGAATTGAATAGGCACAATTTCTTTACCCTCATACAGGATAGGTTTAATGCTTGCCATTCCAATATTTTGAATCACACGTAAATGGGTTAAATACTCTTGTCCAAAAGTCATCCAAAATCGGGCTCGTTTCAGAGCAGGAAAATGTTTAACTAATGATTCTAATTCTTCGTGGTAAATAAGATAAGATTCGCAGGGTCCGATATTTGGATAATTTAACGGTTTGTGAATTTCGTGGGGTTCTGTTTCAATCCATTTTCCATTTTCCCAGTATCTCCCCCTTTGGGTCACTTCACGAATATTGATTTCTGGATTGAAATTGGTTGCAAAGGGTTTTCCATGGTCGCCTGCATTACAGTCAACAATATCAAGATAATGAATTTCGTCAAAATGATGTTTGGAGGCATAAGCAGTGAAAACTCCTGTGACTCCCGGATCAAAACCACAACCTAAGATGGCTGTTAGTCCTGCATTCTTAAATCTGTCATGGTAAGCCCATTGCCATTTATATTCGAATTTAGCGACATCGGGCGGTTCATAACTTGCCGTATCTAAATAATTCACTCCTGTTTCAAGGCAGGCCTCCATGATGGTCAAGTCTTGATAAGGCAGCGCTACGTTGATTACCATTTCTGGTTTAAAGCTTTTAAATAATTCAACTAATTGTCGAACATTATCAGCATCAACCTGAGCCGTCTTAATTTTATTGGCACCCACTGCTTCAGCAATACCATCACACTTTGATTTGGTACGGCTTGCCAGCATGATATCCATGAACACCTGTGGGACCTTTGCAACTTTATGAGCAACAACGGTACCTACACCACCCGCTCCTATGATCAATACTTTAGCCATTATCAATCACCACCGGATCCCTTTCCCGATCGATCATCTTTTCTTTGGCCGGGTTGCTCATTGGTCTTAAATTCCGGATCCGTTCACCCATCTTCATAAATTCCAAGGGTACAGTATAGAAAGAAATTAGTTTAATAAACTAAACTTGTAGAAATTATAACGATCCTTTTTGATTTGTCAAGCTTTTTTTGAGATTTCTGAAAGAACTCCGAAATCTTTGATTACATGGATTATGAAACGATTACGCAGATAAGAAATGGATTGGGAAATTAGGGGAATCTGGCTAATCATCTTTTGAAATCTGTACTACTAACGTTGAATTTCTTGAAATTTTGTTAAGCAAATGTTGTCAGGATTTTCCCCCTCACCCTTCCCTCTCCCCCGCCTTCGGGGGAGAGGGAAGGGTGAGAGGGTGATTTCATTGGTTCTTTTCGGTTGCGGATACGCTGCGCTATGTAATCAAGAGAGCGTGAAGTAGTTTTAAAAACTCTCTTTTGGAATCCCTCTTTTAAACCTTTACAGCCCTCCGATTTTCTGTTAACTAATTTTGATGGTCTCGTAAAAAGTCGAAAATCTCCTCCCCCTTGACGGGGGAGGGTGAGGGTGGGGGTGATAAGTTGCCGTATTTCTGTATGTTATTTCCCCCTCCCCTTAGTCCCCTCCCGCCGGGGGAGGGGGAAATTTACTTTTTACGAGTCCATCATTTTGAGAGGTTAAGATGGAAAAGATCGTCATCCGGGGAGCTCGGGTCCATAATTTAAAAAATATTGACGTAGAAATCCCGCGGGATCGATTGGTGGTGATCACGGGTCTGAGCGGCTCCGGCAAGTCGACCCTTGCTTTCGACACACTGTATGCGGAGGGGCAGCGACGATATGTCGAATCGCTTTCTGCCTATGCCCGACAGTTTCTGGAACAGATGGAGAGGGCCAATGTGGAATCAATCGAAGGACTCTCTCCGGCCATCGCGATCGATCAGAGGAGCATGTCGCGAAACCCCCGGTCCACGGTGGGGACGGTGACAGAAATCTACGATTACCTTCGGCTTCTCTTCGCCAGGATCGGGGAACCTTTCTGTCCCCACTGTGGCTCTCCGATCTCTTCGCAGACCCTTCAACAGATGGCAGAGACGCTCCTTCGTCTTCCAAAGGGGACACCCCTGACCATCCTCTCCCCCATCGTGAGAGGGAAGAAGGGAGAATATCGGAAGGAGTTGGAGGAACTCCGAAGGGATGGATTCGTGAGAGTCAAGGTAGATGGTCAGGTCAGGGATCTCAGTGACGAGATCCGGCTGGATAAGAACAAGCGGCATGAGATTGATGTCTTGGTGGATCGTTTGGCAGTGAGAGAGGAGGCAGAGAAGAGGATCCTCGATTCCTTAGAGATTGCTTCCCACCTCTCGGGAGGGATCGTAAAGGTAGAGAGAGAGGGATTTCCCCCGATAGTCTTCAGCCAGAAGTTCTCCTGTACCGATTGCGGGTTCAGCTTTCCAGAAATTACACCCCGGATGTTCTCCTTCAACAATCCGCAGGGTGCTTGTCCCACCTGCAGTGGATTAGGAACGAAGCGCTACTTTGATCCTGACCTCATTGTTCCCAATCCATCTCTTTCCATCAAGGAGGGCGCGATCCTTCCATGGAAGAAGAAAGGAGAATCCTTTTTACGACCCATTCTGGATGGCTTGGCTGAGCATTACCATTTCGATCTGAACACACCCTTTTCCCGATTGTCCAGATCGGTTCAGCACCTTCTCCTCTATGGATCGGAAGGAGAGAAGGTCACTTTCAAGGTGAAAGGGAAGGGAAGATCCCATCTCTTTCGGCAGGAGTTTGAAGGAGTGATTCTGGAAATGGAGAGGAGATGGAAAAAGGATGGGGACGGGGAGGAGGAGTTAGAAGGATTCATGAACGTGGCTCCCTGTCCTGAATGTGGGGGAACTCGGTTGAAGAAAGAGGTTTTGTCTATCAAGGTCGGTGGAAGGTCCATCGCAGAAATCACCCATCTTTATGTTAACGAGGCATTGGAATTTTTGAGGCATCTGGAATTGACTTCACGATCTCAAAAAATCGCTCAAGGAGTTTTGAAAGAGATTGAGGAGCGGTTGATGTTTATGCTGGAGGTCGGGTTGGATTACCTCACCCTGGATCGGACGGCGGCCACCCTCTCCGGTGGTGAATCCCAGCGTATTCGCCTGGCTACCCAGATCGGGTCAAGCTTGGTGGGCGTCCTCTACATATTGGACGAACCGAGCATCGGATTGCATCAAAGGGACCACCTTCGGCTCTTGGAGGTATTAAAACGATTGAGGGATTTGGGGAATACCGTCATTGTTGTGGAGCACGATGAAGAGACGATTCGGTCCGCCGATCATATTATCGATATGGGACCCGGACCCGGGGAGAAGGGGGGGGAGGTGGTCTTCAGTGGATCTCCAGAGGCATTGATGAAAGCAGACCATTCGTTGACGGGACAATATCTCTCTGGGAAAAATTTCATCCCCCTCCCAAAGCAAAGAAGACCAGTCGGAGAGAAGTATCTGGTGATCCGGGGTGCCACAGCCAATAATTTAAAGAATATCGATGTGAAGATTCCGTTAGGTGTGTTGACTTGCGTTACCGGCGTTTCAGGATCAGGAAAATCGACATTGATCATCGACACGCTCTATTGTCTATTATCCCAGCAACTTTATCATACCTCTCAGAGTTGTGTTCCCGTTCGAAGAATAGAGGGGCTGGAGCATGTGGATAAGGTCGTCCATGTGGATCAGATGCCGATCGGGAGGACACCTCGTTCCAATCCGGCCACTTATACAGGCCTGTTTCAGCCCATCCGAGAGCTCTTCGCCCAACTTCCCGAATCGAAGATGAGGGGATTTCTGCCGGGGCGGTTCAGTTTTAATGTCCCAGGAGGACGATGCGAATCGTGTCGCGGGGATGGAATCTTGAGGGTCGAGATGCACTTTCTACCCGATGTCTATGTGACCTGTGAGGAGTGCCACGGAAGGCGCTACAACCGGGAGACGCTTGAGATTCGATACAAGGGGAAGACGATCTCGGATGTGTTGGAGATGACGGGGGAAGAGGCCTATGATTTTTTTACTGCGATTCCAGCGATCCGCCAGAAGCTCCAGACCCTTTGCGACGTCGGTCTGGGATACCTCCAGTTGGGCCAGCCGGCAACCACGCTCTCGGGAGGAGAGGCTCAAAGGATTAAACTGGCCAGGGAGTTGAGCAAAAGGGAAACGGGAAGAACGATCTATGTTTTAGATGAGCCGACGACAGGCCTCCATTTTGCAGATATTCAAAAGTTACTCGATGTTCTCAACCGGCTTACCGACAAGGGGAACACGGTCATTGTGATCGAACACAATATGGAGGTGATCAAATCGGCCGATTATATCATTGATTTGGGTCCAGAGGGGGGTGAGAGAGGAGGCGAGGTGGTCGGATGCGGTACACCGGAGGCATTGATCCAAAACCCGGCATCTTACACGGGTCAATTCTTAAGAAAGAAGATTGACAATCTTATTCATTGACAATTTGGATCGCTATTGATAAATACCCATCCACGTAAAAAATTTCTGAGAGAGGAGGTTTCGATATGGAAGAAAAGAAGAGATCAAGCACAGGACTAGATGAGAATGTGGCGGGTTTGCTTTGTTATCTCTTTGGATTCATCACGGGAATCGTCTTCCTCGTGGTGGAGAAGGAGAGCAGGTTTGTGAAATTTCATGCCATGCAATCTACGATCACCTTTCTCAGTCTCTTCGTTATTTCGATCATTCTCGGATGTATTCCGATTATTGGTCTGCTTGTCTATCCGATATGGATTTTGAGTCTTATCCTCTGGCTTCTCCTCATGATCAAAGCCCTTCGAGGAGAGCGGTACGCTTTGCCGATTGTGGGAAAGATGGCAGAGGAGAAAGCCGGTCCGTAGCGATGTTTTCTGTAACTGAGCCTGATCGATAGGTCACCCTTAAGCACTGAAAAACGAAAAAAGTTTTTCGATGAAGCGGAAATCTAAAAAGAAAAAACGATCCAACAAGGTTCTTTTCTTACTGATCCTGATCGTAATTGGTTTGTCAATGCTCTTTCTTTTTCACCGGGAGATCCTCAACACCTTTAAACCCTGGTTCGAGAAGAGGAAGGTCGTGAGAGAGAAGAAGATGGTCACGCTTTACTTTTCAGATTCTGAGGGCGAATACCTGGTTGGGGAGAAGAGAGAGATCTTGAAAAAACGGGAAGCTCGGGAAGAAGCAGAGGAGACCATCACCGAGCTGATCAAGGGCCCAAAAGGGAAACTCATCCCTACCCTTCCTCTCCGGACGAAATTATTATCCCTTCAACTTGATGAGAGAGGGTTGGCAAAGGTTAATTTCAATAAGGTCCTCTCCAAGGATCATCCCGGGGGTAGTTCAGCAGAGATCATGACGGTTTATTCAATTGTTAATTCCCTTACCCTCAATTTCCCCCAGATCAGACGGGTTCAAATTCTTATAGAGGGAGAGGTGGGAGCAAGCATCGCCGGCCATCTTTCATTAGACCAACCCGTCTCTCCCAATCTTGACTTGGTCAGGAAGGCGGGAAAGGGTTGACTTCACAAGGAAATTGGTGATAATATTGCAACTATCTGAAATTTGAGAGGCATTTTATGCTCGAAGCGAAATATATTCGCGAACATATCGATGAGGTTCAGGAGAAGTTGGCTTTAAGAGGACAAGCCATCAGTCTGGAGCAGTTCGTCTCCATTGATGGTGAGCGAAGAAAAGCAATTCAGGAATGGGAAAAGCTGAGAGCCCTTCAAAAAAAGGTTTCGGATGAAGTCAGCAAGAAAAAGAGGGAAGGTCAGGATGCCTCGGAATTAATTTTGGAAATGAAAAAGGTGTCCCAGGAGATGAAGGAGTTAGATGGGATCGTTGAGGAGAAAGAAAAGGCATTGCAGGAATTTCTCCTCACCCTTCCCAATCTTCCCCATGTTTCTGTTCCAACGGGTAAAGATTCTTCAGAAAACGCAGAGGTGAGACGGTGGGGGGATATCCCAAAATTCGATTTTGAGCCGAAACTCCATTGGGATTTAGGGGAGGCATTAGGGATCCTCGACTTTAAAACTGGAGCCAAGATTGCAGGAGCACGATTCACCCTTTATTGGGATCTCGGAGCGAAGCTGGAAAGAGCGCTGATCAATTTCATGCTTGATCTCCATACCCGAGAACATGGATATCGAGAGGTGCTCCCACCCTTTATGGTCAATCGGACAACGATGACCGGCACAGGACAACTTCCAAAATTTGAGGAGGAGCTTTTCAAGGTGGAGGGAACCGATTATTTTCTTATTCCGACAGCCGAAGTGCCTGTGACCAATATCCATCAGGATGAAGTGCTTGATGAAGAGGTTCTCCCCCTTTACTATACCGCTTATACTCCCTGTTTCAGGAAGGAAGCCGGATCTTATGGAAAGGATACGCGGGGCTTAATTCGGCAGCATCAGTTCAACAAGGTGGAACTGGTGAAGTTCACCAAACCTGAGAATTCTTATGATGAGCTGGAGAAGCTTCTCTCCAACGCCGAAGAAGTTTTGAAAAGGTTGAAACTCCCCTACCGCGTGGTGAACCTTTGCACTGGGGATTTGGGCTTTTCGGCTTCGAAGACTTATGATATAGAGGTCTGGCTCCCCGGTCAGGAGACATTCAAAGAGATCTCTTCCTGCAGCAACTTTGAGGACTTTCAAGCCAGGAGGGCAAAAATTCGATACCGAGTTTCAGGAAAGTCGAAGACAGAATATGTCCATACCCTCAATGGTTCTGGATTGGCTGTTGGAAGGACATTGGTGGCGATACTGGAGAACTATCAGAAAGCCGATGGTAGTGTAATGATACCTGAGATCCTTAGATGTTATATGGATGGGGTAGACCGGATAGAGAAAAGAAAATGATCGAATGAAGAGTTATGAGTGTTGAATTAAGAATTCAGCACATATTCCGGTAGCCGCAGGCTTTAGCCTGCGATTCAGAGCCAATGTTAAGACGGAGAGATGCCCGAGAGGCCGAAGGGGCTCGCCTGCTAAGCGAGTATCCTGCTAATAACGGGATCGAGGGTTCG
>Ga0315287_10007831_pt1 | contig 10744 bp, 12 predicted proteins | sample YL17G11_0_MG_FD_205037 | JGI IMG/M metagenome (GOLD analysis project Ga0315287, IMG submission 205037) | Sediment microbial communities from Yellowstone Lake, YNP, Wyoming, USA - YL17G11_0 | ecosystem: Environmental > Aquatic > Freshwater > Lake > Sediment | place: USA: Wyoming | collected...
TCAAATTCCGCCAAAAACTGGCGGCAAATGCCGCAGGGTGAAGGGATTTCGGGACCGTCGGCCGCCACGGCGAGAGCGGCGAACCCCCGATCGCCTTCGGAGATCGCCTTGACCGCGGCCACGCGTTCAGCGCAGATCGTGGCGCCATAGGAAGCATTCTCGATGTTGCACCCGGTATGGACACGTCCGGAATCGGTCAACAAGGCGGCTCCGACCCGATAATGCGAATACGGCGCATAAGCCCTGTCTTTTGCCTGCCGTGCCCGTTCCACCAATTCATCCAGCGTCATCCTGGATCCATCCTCCCAGCGAAGCTTCGCCTCAAACCAGCCCCAGAGAAAAGTGACTCCGCGCCTCCCCGTCTCCGCGCGAGTACCAAAGCTCATAAAACCTTCTCACCTCTCACCTCCCACCTCTCACCTCCCAAAACGGTAGAGGAACTGGAAAACGACGATCGTCAGGGTCAGCCCGACAGCGCCGCCAACCAGGACTTCCATGAGGGAATGGATCTTGGTCTCCAACCGGCTCTCGGCCACCAGCAAGGCGAGTAGGATCGCCAAAAAGGTCACCGTGGGATGATAATTCGCCAAAAAAATGATCGCCGTGGACAAGGCGCATGCCACGGCCGTATGACCGCTGGGCATCCCGCCGCGCATAATCGAACGGCTCCGGTTCAGGCTCTTGAGAACAATGACCATCGTTGTCACCAAGACCAGCGCCGCCAGGCTGAGATAGGGAGGCGAACGCCGTACTCTCTCAAAGACCGAGGGCAAAAAAGCATTCAAACTGGGCACGAAAACTATGTACCCGACCACGAAGGCGTTCGCGGCTGTGACCAGAACGGCTCCGGCCGCCACGTTCTTGGCCACGGCGGCCAACGGGTGATGCTCTCTGATGAAGAGGTCGATGGCAACCTCAACCGCGGTATTGAACATCTCCGCCACCAGAACGAGCGAGACTGCGATCAGGACGATCAGGGTCTCCACTTTGGTCAGCTTGAGCCAGAGGGCCAAAAAGACCACCACGGCCCCCAAGACAATATGCAGCTGCATATGGCGCTGGGTTTTCAAAGCGTGCCGGAGGCCGTTAAAAGCGCAGTCGAAGCTCTCGATCGTGTTCTTTTTCTTTTTCTCCATTAGCTGCCCGCTCCGCGGCCGAAGGCGGCCAGTATCGCTTCTTCCTCGGCCCGCATGATTTGCGCGCCTTCACTGCCTTCATGGCCGTAGCCGAGGAGGTGCAACAGACCATGGACGGTCAGATACGCCATCTCGCGGGGAAAGCCGTGTCCGTACTCCCGGGCTTGTGCAGCCGCCATTTCCACGGAAATCACGACATCTCCCAGGAGATCCGGACCGGTTTCCGTGTATTCCGGCTCTTCCGCGGCTGTTTCATGCATGGCAAATGACAGCACGTCCGTGGAGGCGTCAAGGCCGCGATAATCGCGGTTCAGCGTCCGCAGATACTCGTCATCAGCCAACGTCAGGCCGGCTTCGGATTCGGCCTTGCCGGCCCGTTCCAAAACGCCCTGGGCGATTTCACGCAACATCTCCATAATCTCATCGGTTGTTTCCACCTTATCCTGCAGGTTGTTTACGTGTATCGCCATTCTGGCCCTTCTTTCTCTCAAATTCCCTTAAGGCGCTTTCCGGATACTCGACGCGGGTATGGAAAATACCGCCGAGCACTTTGAGAAACGCCATACCCGTTAGTTCGAGATCTTTCAGCGTCAAATCGCACTGGTTGAACTGGCCGTCGTCGAGACGCTCCTTGACGATGCGGGTGATTAAGGCTTCAATCTTGGCCGGAGTGGGTTTTGTCATGGAGCGTACGGCTGCTTCGACGGAATCGGCCAGCATGACTAGAGCGGCTTCCTTGGATTGGGGCCGTGGCCCATCGTAACGGAAATCGTTCTCTGCCAGATCGGCTTGGGAGTTTTCCGCGGCCCGGGCATAGAAATACCGCACCAGATCCGTACCGTGATGCTGTTCGAGGATATCCACCACGGGTTCGGGGAGGCTGGCCTGGCGCGCCAAATCCACGCCTTCCTTGACATGGGCGATGATGATCAGCGTGCTCAGGAAGGGACTGAGCTTTTCATGGGGATTATCCTGAGCGATCTGGTTCTCCGCAAAGAAATAGGGCCTTTTAATCTTGCCGATATCGTGGTAATATGCTCCCACCCTCACCAGGAGCGCATCGGCGCCGATGGCGTTGGCGGCGGTCTCAGCCAGGTTGCCCACGATGATGCTGTGATGATATGTGCCGGGCGCATTTACCAACAACTCACGCAGCAAATGCTGGTTGGGGTTGGCGATCTCCAGCAGTCTAATGGATGAAGTCAGCCCGAAGAGATTCTCCAGGAAAGGCAGTAATCCGATGGCGATCACCGCCGAGGTCACGCCGTTGAACGCGGCAAGGGCCAGCAAGAGGCCGGCGGTTTTGAGCGATGGCGTTACGCCGTTGAGAAAGATCAGAAGGAGGACGGAGATCATATTGGCCAGGCCGATAAAAAGCCCGCTCATCATCAATTCGGAACGCTGTTGTTTCTGCGAGAGCACAAAAACTGCCACGCTGCCGCCGATCAGCGTGTAAAAAGTGAAACTCAATTGCAGACCGGTCACCACGCCCATCAACATGCTGAGCAGGACGGTCATCATCATGGCCACTTCCGCGTCGAGCAGCATCACTATGATAATACTGGCAAAAGTAACCGGCGCGAAATATGCCAGGTTGGATTGGGGGTTTAGGGTGAAGAATCTGCCGATCAAGGCGGCGATAATCATCGTCAGCGCCAATAGATATAACATGCGTTCCTGCCGGAGTATTTCCGGGCGGAAACGGTATAAATAGCCCACTGCCAACACGACCAGAACGATGACGAAAACGACGAGGCTGAAGAAGGTCAGCAGATTGTTATTCTCTGGGACCAAATGCAGCGTTTTAAGCAACTGCATTTTTTCCCTGCTCACGATCTCCCCATTTTCCAGAATCGGCTGACCGCTGCGGTACCAAACTTCTTCCACTCTCTGCCTGGCCTGATCGGCTATTATGGAGATCCGTTTCTGGTCCAGGGCGAGATTTGGCCTGACCAGACCGTGCAAGACGCCGATGGCTACTTTATCATCAGGGTTTCCGTTCAAGCTGCGTACCGTGGCCGGGAGCATCTCCCGGAAACTGGCAAGATCGAGATCGCTGATCCGTTTATTCTCTTCCATGGCGATCAACAAACGGCGCACTTCCTCAAGCCACTGGTCGAGCTGAGCCTGATTGGCCTGCAAAAGAGTTGTCAGGGCTTCCAAGGGCACATCAGCCCATTTCTTGCGCAGTTCGGTGAGGATCGGCCATTCATCCCCCGGCAAGGAGTCTTGACGTTCACCTCTTGCTCTTTGCAGATCATCGCTGAATTGGTTCAGGTTGATTTCAGCGCGTGATCCGCTCTCCGGCGCAATATACCAATTGGCCGGATCCTGCTCCGCCTCCCGCGAGGCGCGCTCGGCGGCACTTTCCCTGCTTCTGGCGGTTTCATAAGGATCCTTGACGTCGCGAGGGGCAAAAACATTACGAGTGGCCGGTTTACCTATGACGGTATCGGCCAGGGGACTGATGAATCCTACTTGCATAATGAGGACCAGGATCGAGCAGATACCAATGCCGATCAGTATTTCGCGGAATGACGCTTTGACCAGGGTCGCCCGATACAGGCTTCCCAGCAGGCGGCTGAGGGTCGACAGATAAGATCGATGGGGCTTGCCGCGTTCAGATTGGGAGTTATCCGTTTTAACTTCCAAGTCCTTACTTGTCCTCCGGTTGCTTCAGTTTTGCCGCGTGCCGTTCATAGGCCCTGATAATGCGCTGTACCAGTTCGTGGCGGACGACATCCTCATCCGTCAAAAAAACCACCGCAATCCCCGGCACATCGCCAAGGATGGCCGGCATCTCCGCCAAACCGGAAGTATTGCCCTTGGGCAGGTCGACCTGGGTAATATCGCCAGTGGCCACTACTTTGGAGCCGAAACCCATCCTGGTGAGGAACATCTTCATCTGCTCCGGGGTGGTATTCTGAGCCTCATCGAGGATGATAAAAGAATCGTCAAGAGTGCGGCCTCGCATATACGCCAAGGGCGCGATCTCGATGATGTTGCGCTCCATGTATCGCTGAAATACATCGATACCCAGAATGTCATAGAGAGAATCGTAGAGTGGACGCAGGTAGGGATCGACCTTCTCCTGCAGATCGCCGGGTAAGAAACCGAGTTTTTCGCCCGCCTCCACCGCGGGGCGCGTCAGGATGATATGGTTGACCTGTTTGGCCTGGAGAGCCCCTATCGCCATCGCCACCGCCAGAAATGTCTTGCCGGTACCGGCGGGACCGATCCCGAAGGTCAAGTTGTTTTCCCTCATGGCCTGGACGTAGCGGCGCTGGCCGATGGTCCTCGGGCTGAGCCGCTTGCCCTTGGCGGTAATCTGGATGACATCGCTCTCAAGATCCTGCAAGACATTGGCCTGACCGGCCTTGACCAACTTGACCGCGTAATCGACCTCAGGCCCGGAGATGGTGTGTCCCCTCTCGGCCTCGGCATTGAGCGAAGCCAGGACGGACAAGGCTTGATCCACAGCGCCGTCCGGGCCGTGAAGATTGACTGTATTTCCGCGGGAATAGGCCTTTATCCCCAGATTGGCCTCGAGATAATGCAGATGCTCATCATGCTGGCCGAATATCGCGGCCGCCAGTTTGTTGTCCACCATGAACTGCCGTTGCGTTTCCTCGGTCAAATAAAACGAGACTCCCTTCAGCTCCATGGGCTTGTACGATCCACGGTTGGAATCCATGCAAAAGCCGAAAATCACAAGCCGCGGGTTACGGGCAGGGCGTCCGTTCGTTGCTTTAGTCTTCCAAACTCCCATATGCCCGCAAAGTTCATCTTGCCGCCACCAGCGCGCCCGTTTGTGCAATATCCTGGATGCTTTCCCTGCTGGCCAAGATCTCGACCCATCCGGGCGAGTTCAGCTCAAAACATTGTACGGCTCCCGGCTGTCCGCCGAGTAACGGCTTCGCCGACAAAAGCCTTCGCGCTTCCTTCTCGCCCAGAACCGCCGCGGTTTGCCGCAAACGCCTCCGCAAAACCGGACGCTCCTCATAATAACGATCGATTATGACTTCGACAAGAGGTAAGGTATTCCTCCCACGGACGCAACCATAAGTCCGCCGCGCCACGCGAAACCATTGAAACGGCGGTTTTTTCGCCCCAAAAGACAGGGATATGCCTCCTATCCTGAGCTGGATCCTGCCGGCCTTTTTACCCGTGGACCTGTTGCGCCAGATCGCCAAGGGAACACAGGAACGTGCTTCATCCCATACTCTGGCCTCAATCTTGGCGGTGGCGGGGACGGCACGCGAGACGAGCTTGCCCTCGGTAGTCAGATCCACCTCCAACCCGCTGACGAGCAATTGGCCGGCGCGGACGGTCTGTCCCTCCTGTACAACCGCTGTACCGCGCGTGACAGCTACTTTGGTGACCAGCCCGTCTCTGGACGCAATGAGATCACCGGCCGGCCTCATGGCGGGCGGCCGCGTTCTCTCCACCACGCTCACCACGGCCACCATGCCCCGGATCTCAATGCCGATCCAGGCCAGATCGGGCATGATTACCTCCAGTTCCCTTTGGATCATATCTTTATCAATTTTACCCCGCAACACTCCCTCGTATAGACCGAATTTTCTCAGATTTACCCTGACGGTTCGGGGGGCGGTATATTTAAGTCCCTCCAAATCAACGCGCCAAATGAACCTGGTCGCGGTCATGAGAATTGCCAGGAAGATGCAGAGGCCCAGGATGAATCCCTTCCTGCGGGCCAAGCGTGCTTGGAGAAAGGGTAAGCCTCGCCGTGACGCGATCCTTGCCCGGCAACGGGTGCGGCGCAATATGGGGTGTAATGCACGGAAACCTCGTAAGCCGGTGGAAAAGACCAGCAAATCGGGGCGATAGCGTTTGATGTCCCAAAGATAAATGCCGTTGGCGCTGGCCAGATTGAGCAGTTTTTCCAATGCGGCCCCCCTGGCCATGACGACAACGAAACCGGAATAACGAGCCCAAATCCGATACAACCCCATCAGGGGACCCCCCAGTCCACCAGATCGACGGCTGCGATCCGGCCCTGTAGTTGAATCTCTTCCTTGATTATCGAACCGATCGATAATTCCGAACCTCTTACCCTAATCTCTCCCCTGTTGGTGCTGATCCTGACCAGATCCGGCTCGTATTCGATGATCCCGCGATGATTCTCCAGCGTCAATTGGACATTGCCTACCATGGTGATCTTGGGCAGGTCAAGAATAACGTCGGGCGGTAAGTCCAACAAGTCAATCAGGTGCCGTCCGATTTTACTCCCCGCCGGCATGGCCATTCCCTCCTCACACAATCTATGCCCCCGCCGTCTCCAAGATGTATTTTCTGAATCAAACTCACCCGGCAGGGTTTTGACATTCGGCGTCGAATTGAAATATGTAATTACATAGCCGATCGCGGCAGTTACAACAAACTGTGGCATCAGTCGGTTGGAGCAGGTGCAATCTTCAAAACCCCGCAACCCCTATTTTTTTAAAGGAGCTGAGCGATATGGGACTTTTTGGAAAAAAGAGCGCTTTACAGAAGCACACGGATCTCTTCTTTGCCGCCGTGAAGATGGGGCAAAGCGTTGAGTACGCCATGAAACAGGCCATCGACAACGGATTGACCGACAGGGTCTTTGCCAACCGGGCCGATGGCGCCGAAAAGCTTTACGCGGAACTGGCGCCCAAGGTTGAACCGGAAGATAAACAGGCACTGGAGAAGGCTTACAACAGGCAAAAAGAGACCTAAAAAAGCCTCTCGTCCACACGGTCGTTGCATATGGGACAAACAAAAAGCCGGCCGGGGGAGTGGGTATGAGACAGGCCCACACCGACCGGCTTTTTATGATCGGCGCGGACTCCAGGGGTAATCCACCTTTTGACTGGGTTCACCGATGCAGGGAACGGCATAGGATATCTCCTGGATTCAGGGCTTTGCCTTCGATTGTCTGCATGCAATACGATCGTTGGTGCAAGGGGAGCCGTATTTGTGGCCAACAGGGACGACCTGCGGGTGATCGGTCAGGACCAAAGGGTACCAACGGCCGACGGCCGTTTTCTTCCCTACGCCAATCTTGATAATGCCGCCAGCACTCCTGCCCTGGTGTACGTGGCAAAAAAAGTTGAGCAGTTCCTGCCCTGGTATGCCAGCGTGCATCGCGGAGCCGGCCTCAAATCCCGGCTGACCACGGAGATTTTTGAGGAAGCCCGCCTGACCGTGGCTGATTTCTTCGGATATGACCCTGGGACGAATGTCGTCTTATTCGGCAAAAACACCACCGAGGCCTTGAATAAACTGGCGTACCGCTGGCCCTGGCGGCCGGGCGATATCGTCATGAGTTCCCTGGTGGAACACCATTCCAACGATCTGCCCTGGCGGAGCAAGGCCAAGCGGATTTACCTGGGTTTGCGGCCGGACGGTGCGATCGATCTCGATCATCTCGAATGGTACCTCTCGCTTTACAGCCCCTATGTCAAGCTGGTGGCGCTGACGGGAGCATCCAATGTCACCGGTTGCCTGACCGACATCCATCGCGCGGCTGCGATCGCGCACCGCTACGGGGCCAAAATCGCTATCGACGGTGCTCAGCTGGCCGCCCATCGTCTCTTTCAGGCCGGACCAGATGACGATCCCGTGCATATCGATTTCCTGGCCATTTCCGGACATAAAATTTACGCGCCCTTCGGCCAGGGGGCTTTGATCGGTCCCCGGGCTTTTTTTAACAGCGGCGCGCCGGAGTTTGCGGGCGGCGGCACAGTGACGAGCGTCACGCTGAACAGTGTACGCTGGGCGCTCCCGCCGGAGCGGGAAGAGGCCGGCACGCCGAATGTCGTGGGCGCGGTGGCGCTCGCGGCCGCGCTGAAACACCTGGCCGCATATGGTTTATCCGCTGTTGAGACCAGGGAGAGGGATCTTACCTCGTACCTCTTCTCCGGCCTGCGCTCTATCGACGATCTAGTCATCTACGGACCGTCCTTTCCGGCCGTAGATCGCGTGGGTGTGGTCTCGTTCAATCTCGGCGATCTTCCACATGGTCTGGTCGCAGCCGTCCTGGCTTGCGAGGACGCCATCGGCGTGCGCAACGGCTGTTTTTGCGCACGTCCCTATGTCAGGAAGCTTCTGGGGGTCGATGCAAGGGAAGCATTACTGGAGTCCGATCCTGATGCCAATGAGGAGTCCCAGCTTCCTGGCATGGTCCGGGCCAGCCTCGGACTGTACAACCGGACGGAGGAGATCGAACGGCTGGTTAAGGCTTTGCGCAGGATCGCGGAGAACAAGAATTACTACCGCCTGAGCTATGCGTATGACCCGCGGGATGGCTACTGGTGGCCCCGCGGTTGGCGGCCTCGGTTTGAGCAGTGGTTCAGGCTGGGGGATTAGGCTCTATTCCCCTATTCCCGCTTTTCTCTATGGGCGGATTCACCCAGTTCTCGCAGACAAGTTCCGGTATCCGCCTGAATTCGCGTTCGTTGTTTGTTACCAGGGTCAGGTTTTCAGCCAGAGCTTGGGCGGCGATCAACAAATCATAAGGCCCAATGGGCAGGCCACTTTTTTCCAGGCCGCTCCTGATTTGCCCATAAATGCCGGTGGAAATCATGGTAAACGGCATGATTTCGAAGGGCGCCAGGAATTTGACCAGCGCCAATTTATTCCGATCCCGGCATGCACTTTTCGCCGCGCCGTATTCAAGTTCAGCTACTGTAATCGCGGAAATACCGATTTGCCCGATTGCCGTCGCCTGTAACCTTTCAATGACCTGCACCGGTTTTTGCTTGATCAAGTATATACAGATGTTTGTATCCAGAAGGTACCTCATTGCCAGTCATCCCTGGCCTGGTCGGTTGGTTGTGCCCGATGGATCATGAAATCCGGCGAGAAATCCCCAAGACCAGCCAGCATCGACTGCCATGGGCTGCCCTTGGGAATCAGGATTACTATGCCATCAAGCTTCTTGACATAAACCTCGGAGTCCTGGAAACGGCATTCCTTCGGCAGGCGAACAGCCTGGCTGTGGCCGTTGTTGAAGACTTTGGCGGTATCCATGACGGTCAATCCTCCCAATTGGTATATATCTTAGTATATACCCGAGGAGGAAATTCAGTCAATATCTCGAAGGAACCGCAAGAAAGGACAGGTGAAAATCATGGACAGATGGGAGTACAAAACCCTGGAGTTCGGCGTAAGAGGCGCCATGGGCGGGATCCTCGAGGTCGAACAGTTTGAGAGCGAACTCAACCGGATGGGCGGCGAGGGCTGGGAACTGGTTTCCTGCTTTGATACCAATTACGCACAAGGCGGATCTCGGTTTGTGGTAGCAGTGTTCAAAAAAAAGATTGGGTTCTAGAGCCTCCTTGGCTCAGCGGAGATCGTTCCGTCACGATACCCTTATTCAACTGCCAGCTTGACCGGAGTGGCGCCCGCGCTCCTGATGTTCAATTCATAGCAGGACTGCTCACCAAAAATTCCCCGCATGGTCCGGAGGTATTCCGCCAACCAAGAATCGGGGGCAAACGCCTGGATGGTACCGGCAAATCCGCCGCCGTGTACCCGCCAGGCGCCTTTACCGCGCAGGATTTCCTCGCTGACGGCGAGCGCGAGGGAGATACCCTGTTCCAACGGATTGGCCGGGGAATAACAGTTTTGGCACAGCATCCAGGAACTCCGGCCGGAATCGATCACCAGCCGCAGGAAGGCGGGGAAATCCCCGGAGCGCAAAGCCTCCACCTGCCCCACGACTCTCTGATTTTCACGGTAAAAATGCATCGCCCGCAAAATAGCGCGATCGCCGACTTTTTCCCGCAAGGCGGCCGCGTTTTCCAGGACCATCCGGAGCGAGAATTCCCGTAAGACCCGGCCGCCGAACGCGGCCGCCACGGATCTCATCTCCCTGGGCAGGCCGGCGTAATCTTCATGAAGATCGGCGTGGCTGCCGCCTGTATTGACGATCACCAGCTTGTAAACACTTGCTCCCAGATCAAACTCGACCCGCTCGACTAGCGGCTCGGCGGCGCTCTTGAAATCGATGGCGACAAACCCGCCGACGGCGCAGGCCATCTGATCCATCAGCCCGCTCGGCTTGCCGAAAAACTCGTTCTCCGCGTACTGCCCAATCTTGGCGGCCTCGATCGGCGGCACCGCGCCGGCATTGTACAGGTGATTCAAAACCGCGACGACCAGCGTTTCGAAGGCGGCCGAGGAACTGAGCCCGGAGCCTCTGAGCACATCGCTCTTGAGGACCGCGTCAAACCCGCCGATCCGGTAACCGCGTTCCCGCAATCCGCTGCAGATCCCCCGAACCAAAGAGGGCGATTTCAAAGTTTCTTCGGCCTGCGGCGCCAGCTGGTCAAGATCCACTTGCACGCGGGAGTGCCCCTCGGACTCGATGGTGATACACCCGCGATCATTAGCGGCGGCGGCTGCGATAATATCCAGATCGACGGCGGCCGCCAGTACTTTGCCGGCGTTGTGATCGGTGTGATTGCCGCCGATCTCGGTCCGGCCCGGTGAACTGAAAAGATCAACCGAGACGGCAGGCGGAAAGAGATCTTGAAAACGCCGGATAAGATCGAGATAACGGCCCTTTTGCCTGGCGATGATCCCGGCGCGGTTGCCGTAAAGGCTGATGAGCATAC
>Ga0315287_10007832_pt1 | contig 10744 bp, 8 predicted proteins | sample YL17G11_0_MG_FD_205037 | JGI IMG/M metagenome (GOLD analysis project Ga0315287, IMG submission 205037) | Sediment microbial communities from Yellowstone Lake, YNP, Wyoming, USA - YL17G11_0 | ecosystem: Environmental > Aquatic > Freshwater > Lake > Sediment | place: USA: Wyoming | collected...
ATTCTGTCAAGGAGGACGGTCCCTACGACAAAGAGGTCTACGCTGCGCACATGCAGTACCTGTCAGGCTCCGGTAGCGACACCGACGACATTCCCGAAACCTACGTGACGGTCGATGGCGATGACCTGGGAGCCCTGGCCTCGCGCTTCGGCATGGTGTCGTGGAAGTATCTGTACGAGAAGAACAAAGATGCTATCGGCGACAACCCGGACTTGCTCAAGCCGGGCATCGAACTCACCATCCCGCAGTGGGATGCGACCTCGGGGGATGAACTCATCGGCAAGAAGAATGCCGATCCGTTTGACTGGGTGGGCGGGTGCGTGTATCGGTATCCGTGGGTGCCGTATTCGGTGACGCTCGTGGACAAGGACGGCGATTTGTTGCGTGACAAGGACTCTTCGGGCAATGCGAAGGAGAAGTACGAAGAATCCAAGAAGTACAAGGTGACCCAACTGTCAACCGGCAAGGTCCTGGTCGAAGGCGAGATCGACGCAGCCGAGAACCTTGAGGTACTGGTTCCCGATGCAGCCGAGATGGAACTTGAGGTCGACGGCATCCCCTACTCGCGGCATACGCCGCAGGAGACAGCATAGTGGGAAGCGGAACCAGCCAACTTCAGACGCCCAGCCCAACCCTGACAACGGGGGTGGTGTTCGACGCGCATGTGCATATCCAGAGCGGACGGACCGGTCCTTTGCCGTTTCTGTGGAGCCAGAACTCCAAACTGAAGGACAAGGATCGGGACAGTATTGACAAGACGCTGTCGGGTTTTGCGGCGCAGCACTTTGCCAATATCACCTCCGGTGTCGGGGATTCGGGAAAGATACAGGCGCTGCCGATTGCGGATATCGCTGCGTGGCTTCGGCGCGATGCCGGCAGAGCCATGGAGAAGAAAGGCAAGATCGGTTCCTCAAAGTACCATCGCAGCTTCGAGGTGTTTTCGCCGAGTGTGGCCATGACGTGGGATATGGAATTTGCACATGTCGGCGGGCATGAGGAGTTCGGGGGGTGCCGGATCTATCATGAGGAGGGTAAGGACCTCGTGTGCTACCAGCGGACATCGGGGTCGGCGCAGGAGAAGGATGGGGCTCGGCGGGTCTTGCCGAAGAATGAGGCGTCGCTCTTCATGCAATGGAAGGACCAAATCAAGCAGAACGAATCCGCGACCTCCGCCTACCCATTCGAACTGCCACTGATGTTCTTCTACGACCCTCGGCGTTACTGCCTATCGCAGCCTCCGACGCCCTCATCCGATCCGCACAAGGGGCACTGGGCAGCACCGTTCTCCTCGATAGCGGGCCGCGGAAATTCCAATCAGCAAGGCGCCAATGTCGGCTTCAAAGTCTACCCGCCTCTCGGCTGCAAACCAATGGACGATCGTTGTCCGCACTTGACGGACTTCTACGAGCGGTGCGCGAAGGACAAAATCCCGATCATGACGCACTGCTCGCCCGGTGGCGCGCCTACTCACGAGAACCGGTTCTACTACGAGATTGAGTCGGACTCGGAACTTGCGGAGAAGTACCGCCAACTGCAAAAGCTTGTCGACGACGTCGCCATGGCACTCAGTGCACAGGGGGCCGAGCAGTACTGCTCGTTGGCGGAGAATCGTTCGGCAGTCAGTTTCTTCGCCGACCAGCATCGAATCAGTTCAGACCCCAAAACGGTGGCAAAGCATCTCGTGTACCATATGCGTAAGCAGCGCATCGATCTTCCCCTCGAATACTTCGACCGCGAGTTTGTTCACCCGCGCGCGTGGAGGCCTGTGCTTGACCAATGCAAGAAGCGCGGACACGATCTTCGCCTTTGTCTCGCCCACTTCGGAGGCCCGGAATGGGTGGAAGGCATAGGCGGCGAGCACCGCAGCGATTGGGTTCTGGAGATTATTGACATGCTACGCGAGTACCCGGGCCTGTATACCGATATTGCGTGTTTCGACACTTCGAAGTTTCGTAATGAGTTTGTGAAGGCTATGCGCAAGAAAGAGTATACACACGTCAAGGATCGCCTGCTCTTCGGCAGCGATTGGTATATGAGCGTGCTCGTGCTGCGCGGGAAGAACTACGACAACTACTGCAGGGAGATGTTCGACATGCTGGAGGCCATCGAGAAGAATTTGTGGGTTCGTTGCTCGTTGATCAATCCGTATACGTTCTATGGGTTTGATGATAGGAATCTGGTTGCGAATATGGCTGGGTGGTATGACCGCTCAACCAGAGAGAACAAGCTGCTCAAAGATACAGACAGAGATGACCGCACAAGGCTGACAGACGAGCGCAAGCAGAAACTGCTGGCCCTGCATGATGAGGTCAGCTATCTTCGTCACCTGCTCAGTCCTGTGAAGAGCAAGTGAGCGGGTTGGCACGCAGCCTGGATGGAGATGAATGAGACGACTGATAGCCGCATGCGTGCTTCTCTCCTTGACGGCATCCTCCGATGCCTACAAGCAGAACACGTTGTCGCGAGGGAGGATCAAGGCCATGACGAAGCAGTTGAGCGTAGACGGGGGCGCGATGCAGAGAATCATTCCCGAAGTATTCGGGGTGAACCCGGAGATCCGGAACATCTTTTCCGTGCCGATTGACGATGCGGTGGGGACGAATTCGATTGATGATGGCATCAGCACCGTGACGTTCGTGAAAGATGCCGTGAAGGTCGAGCAAAGGCTGCCGAGTATTCTGGAGAATGCTTCTGTTGGCGAGTTCGAATTTCTTCCCAGCTTCTCCGATCGCTTCGTCGGCTATGCTCGGTACTGCCTCTTCTTCTTCGTCGATCTGCTCGCCCGCAAGAGCGAATCGTACACGATCATGGTGCCCGGGGAGGCCATCGCCGGCGTTGGAGTTGTGGATGGGAAGGAGAACACGTTCTTCTTTGATTCCCGCCCCGCCGACGGCGCGATTCGCGTCATCACGCTCGGTCCTAACCCGTTGAGCCGGGAGTACGACCCCAAGAACCCTGACCTCGCCGCGCAGGGCATCTCAACCACGCCCCAGCTCGGAGTACCGTTCATTGGCTCAAATGATACCCACCCCTACACCGTGCTCTTCGAGCGGAAGCTGATCGCCAACCCCTATCAGGATCCGAACAGGTACGCAGAATCCCCCTGGACGATCTACGACAAGACGATCTTTATCCTCGACCAGGAGCGCCTGCGCTTCGCAGCGTTCGATTTCAAGCTCAGCCCGGTCGAGCATCCTCTTGTCGCCGCAATCAATGACTTGCCTGACATACTGAAGATGTGCTATGGCATACTCGTGCACCCGTCAGTGCCTGTTGCATTCGTCTCATCGGCGGGGGACCTTCACGCCCTCAAGTGGCTGGAACCCGACAAGAAGAAGCGAATGACGCCACTCTCCGCCGGCAAGATCTGCGTCTGGCCGGAATGGTCGGGAGGGCTCAGCATCCAACATGTTCAGTTGTCACCCGACGGTCGGTATCTTGTGTTCTCAGCCGACGAATATGACAATTGGGGGAACCCGGAGTTTTTTGCCGCCGCAATAGCACCTGACAGGCCGGTGCCTGTCGGCCCGTTAATCCGCCTCGGCCGCTGCCTCCGCGAAGACGCCCGACTGACAGGCGCCTGCTGGATCGCCAAGCCGCTCTCGTTTGTGGCAAGCGACGGGCTGGTGCTGTATCGCTGGAAATTGCCTGGGAGCAAGTAGTTGTCTTGAGGGGCGGTGACAGCGGACTGGTGTCCGGTGTCCGGCTTCCGCGCATACGGGTTCGTCTTGGGCATCTGGAGGGAGAATCATGGGGAAGCGTACCACGATTGGAAGACTTGCGGAGATTGCCTTCGAGATCTCAGAGAGGATCAGAGCCAGCAGATACCGTGCTTCCCGGCAAGTGAACCAGGAGTTGCTCCTTCTGTACTTCCAGACCGGGCAACTCCTCAAGGCACGAATCGCCGCTGCCCAGTGGGGCGATGCCGCGCTATCTACCATCAGCGCCGAGATTCAGCGTCGCATTCCCGGTATCAGGGGGTTCTCCACTAGTAATCTCAAGAACATGCGACAGTTCTACGTTGCCTATGCACAGGGGCCATTTAGCCAGTTGTTGACTGGCCAAATGGCCAAGTCCAACAAAAGCCAGTTGCCAACTGGCCAAACCAGTCGAGATCGTACGTCGCAGGCATGCGATGCGTTCGTGCACGTAGGTTTCACGCACCACATGCTACTGCTTCAGAGATGTGAAAGTGTTGACGAACGAGTGTTCTACATGCAGGAGGCCGCCCGGAACCAATGGTCGGTTGATGTCCTGCGCTACCACATCGCCTCCGACCTCTTCAGCAAGAGACACGGCAGAGCGAACAACTTCGGCACAGCACTTCCTGCGCCGCTGAGGAAACATGCTGCAGAGGCATTCAAGGACGAATACCTGCTGGACTTCATCAGTATGGACGACAGCAGTGGAGAGGCAGCTCTTGAAGGCGCGTTGGTCAAGAATCTTCGGGAGTTCCTCATGTCGCTGGGACGAGAATTTGCGTTCATGGGGAACCAGTATCGCATAGTTGTTGACGAGGAGGAGTTTTTCGTTGATCTGCTTTTCTATCACCGCCAGCTTCGCTCTCTGGTCGCGGTTGATCTCAAGGTCGGCAGATTCAGACCGGAGTATGCCGGGAAGATGAACTTCTACTTGGAGGCACTGGACCGACATGTCAAGCTTCCGCACGAGAACCCCTCAATTGGGATCATCCTCTGTAGGGAGAAGCGGAATACCATAGTCGAATACGCGTTCAAACGCATCGATCGGCCCATGGGTGTTGCGACCTATGCCCTGGATGGGAATCTCCCCCCGCAGTTTCGTGGATACCTGCCGTCACCCGACCAACTCAAGATGGTTGCCGACAAAGGTCTTGCGCCCGGGACGATTGATCATACATGTGCTGCGTCTTTGAACCGGCCGCGACGCAAGAAGAGAAACCGGACTTCCGCGCGCAGTCAGTCGTAGCAGGCGTGTCTTGCCGTCAACGGCAATTCATAGGAGCACACCAAGTCCCGGCAAAGCATCTACATCCCCGGCGGCGACCCTGAGGGCAAGCCCATCATTTCGGTACTGGCAAAGCGCACCTACGCGATTGCGCCGGGCACGTTCAAGCTGCCCCCGCAGCAACTCCCCCTTGTCAAGCAGGAGGAGTTTGCCGATCCCGCGAGCCCTCTGTACTCCGATGTGGTTGCCGAGACCGACTTGCTGGTGTGGAAACCGACCACGGATGTGGTCGTTCTGGGCAGAGCCTGCACTCCGCGCGGCAAAGAAGCGTATCATCTGGACTGCGGCGTGTCTGTCGGGCCTCTGCGCAAGACCATCCGTGCGTACGGCAACCGTCGCGTGGAGAGCAAGGCATTGCGCGTCCTCGTGCTGACCGTCTCGCCCCCTTCCCGTCCAAATCATTATCCCGAAAGCAAATATGCGTTGCCCCCCCCGCGTCCCGGGATACTATATTCCCCTGTTCCATGAATGAGGCGGTCGTTTCTCCTGCCCTGTCGCTTCTTGATTGGAGGTCCTGATGAAGATGGGCATTGTCCTCGGCGCGCTGTGCCTCCTACTGCCGGCCGCCGGCGCGGCTTGGGCGGCGACGCACCTTGCCGGCGACATTTCGGCAACCACCTTCAACAGCGCTTCCGGGCCGTTTGTTGTCGAGCAGGAGATAGTGGTGCCGGCGAACAAGCGCGTGGCTGTCGGGGCCGGGCAGAAGTCAACAACAGCCGGCGAAATTGACCGTTGCTTCCGATCCGGCCGGGGCGACCGTTCTTAATGACATGACCGATGCGACAAAGATTGCCGGAGCGCTACCGGATGCGAAGAGACTCGTTTGTTCATCATCGTTCGTGAGATTCAGGAATTCGCTTTGACGGATGCTGTTGCTGGGGATATGCCACGAGATTCCCGCCGGTGCAAGTCTCCCCTTCGGCTCACGGCGGGCGGACGATTCATCCGACAATCCCGATTTTTCGAAGCCCACACAGCCACAAACAACGGAGGCATACGATGCCAAGTGTCTACCAGAAGAACTATTCGGACAAAGGCTATCGGATGAAGTATGAGAAGGACGTGAGCATCGCTCCTTATAAGAACTGGGTCATGCAGTTCAAAATTGAGATGCCGGAGATTCTTCCTTTGATCTGGAGGAGGATCCAGGTTCCTACCGACTACAATTTTTGGGACCTGCATGTCGCCATCCAGGACTCAATGGGGTGGCTCGACTACCATCTGCACCATTTCGAGATCAGGAAGAAGAACAAATCGAAGGAAGACCACATCGGCATCCCCGATCTTGACGGGCCTTCGGATATGGTTCAAGAGGTCTTTCCCGGTTGGGAGATACCGATCTCGCTGTACTTCGATGAACTGGGGAAGACGGCTAAGTACCTTTACGATTACGGAGATTCCTGGTGGCATACGGTTCAACTCGAGGGATACCTGTTTAAGGAGAAGAATCGCAAGTATCCCGTTTGTATAGCGGGTGAGAGGGCGTGCCCGCCGGAAGATTGCGGCGGAGATCACGGTTACTACGAAATGCTCAAGACGCTGTCTGAACCCGAGAATGAGGGCTATGAAGACATGAGAACTTGGGTTGGCAAGAACTGGGATTCGGAGCGCTTCGACAAGGACAAAGTGAAGTTTTTCAATCCACACACTCGATGGAAGAACGCCTTCTTGAAAGGTTAGAAATCCACGCACTGTGCGTCGATCGCGCGGGAGCGAGAAGAGAATTCCTCGAATGTGCAATGACTCTGGAACACGGAACACCACCCTGCCTCTCGATATCAAAGCAGTCGCCGCCGACCCGAGTTCATTTTCTGGTCACCGAGAAGAATCGACTTCTCGAGCTGGGCAACTATCGCCTTCTGCTTCCGACGGGGTACTACAGAACCCCCTTCGAGCCAAGGAAGGGTTCAGATGAGCTGATTGGCGGCAGTTTTGACAAGGTCGCGGCGAACAACTACTACTTCTGTCGCCTTGACCTTCGAGATCTTGACGACATTTTGTACAAGGCGTTTGCGGAATCCTGTGGAGACCGGACATGCGTGACCCATCACGAGGCCCAGTACCGCAAGGAGGTTTTCCGAACGGGCGACGGTGATGTGCGAATCGGGGAAGGGTCATTCTTGTTCGGGACTGGCGTGATTGATTATGTCAAGACCGAAAGGCAGATCGAAGTGGCGTTTCAGCGACGCTATCAACGCGTGTACCACCCCGATAGTGCGGACTGGCTGCGGTGTGCCCTCTTCGCCGAACAGACGATATCCTAAATGGATCGCGTCAACATGGTGGTCAAGGAGAGGGACGGTATGTCGGTCTCTTTACTTGACATACTGGCTACGCTGCGCGCGGTTGATTCCTCGGGGGTTTGAGGATGGGGGTGCGAGGCGGTTCGTTTCTGAGGGTGAGGAAGCAGGAATTCCCGTTTCAGTCCGCTGTAGTCTACCGGCTCTGCCAGTGTGGACAATCAATGGAGGATACGCTGCCCAACCCGCGGACGAGACCTGTTGATCACCGCCGTCACATTCGTCCACCGTGTCGCCCCTTCCCGTCCAAGTCATTATCCCGAAAGCAAATATGCGTTGCCCCCCCGCGTCCCGGGATACTATATTCTGCTGTTCGATAGTAAGCGTCCGGTTCGATGGATGAGGCGGTCGTTTCTCCTGCCCTGTCGCTTCTTGATTGGAGGTCCTGATGAAGATGGGCATTGTCCTCGGCGCGCTGTGCCTCCTGCTGCCGACCGCCGGCGCGGCCTGGGCGGAGACGCACCTTGCCGGCGACATTTCGGCAACCACCTTCAACAGCTCTTCGGGGCCGTTTGTTGTCGAGCAGGAGATAGTGGTGCCGGCGAACAAGCGCGTGGTTGTCGGGGCCGGGTGCGTATTCCTCTTCAAACCCATGACGTCGCTGACTATCAATGGAACATTCGTCGCACAGGGCACTGCCGAGCAACCAGTTCTCTTCACGTCAATAGCGGACACCGTGTACGCCAAAGGCGGCGTAGCCGGGGCCTTCGACTGGGACGGCATCGCCGTGGCCTCCGAAGCGGCCGAAGCTCGATTCGGCGATTGCCGGATAAAGTACTCCACCTTCGGCATCAGCTCATTGACAGAGCGGGTTTCTCTTCGCAACTGCATATTCAGACAGAATGGACTACGCAACTTTTCGATCAAGGACCGTCCCTTGCCCGTCATTGAGGGGCGGCCCTTTGTGCACGGCGATTGGCCCGGCAGCGACGGTCCCACGGCAGCTCCGGGGCCGGGCGGAAGTCAACAGCCGCCGGCGAAATTGGCCATTACTTCCGATCCCCCCGGGGCGACCGTCTTTATTGACGGCGCCGAAATGCAGGATAGGACGCCATTTGCATATGCGAATATTGCGCCCGGAAAGCGCCTGATTGTCGTCTCAAAGGACGCTCTGACAGCCGCGCAAACCGTGGATCTCGTTCCCGGTGAATCGAGGGAGATCTCCGTCAAGCTGCACCGGCTGCCGACAACGCTCCACCTCCAGTCCGATCCACGGGATGCGGAGGTCTATTTCAAAGCACCCGGCCGCCACTCTTTTGCCAAGGCCCGGACGCCGGCTACTCTGAGGGTCGGTGATACCGCGACTTCAAGGAGAATCTGGCTCCTCAAGAAGGGATTCCAGGATACTGTGCTTGATGTCAAGATCCTCCCGGCAACGGCAAATGAGTACTTCTGTGCTTTGCGACCGATCGCGCGCGACGGCGTTGGGATGCAGAGCGTCTTTTTCCACCGGCGGACGAAGTACCGCTGGAGCCTGGTGACTGGCGGGATGGCGGTCGGGGGGGCAGTCGCAGGCGCAGCGTTTCTTGTCTCATCCCATGCCGATTACGAGGCTGCGGCCGCGGCAAAGAAGTGGTGCGATGAAGCGGTTGTCAAGAGTGGGCCGGAGTATGACGCGCACCTCCAGAAGAACCACTCGAAGTTGAAATCCGGCAACCGGAGTCTCGCCGACGGGATTGTTCTCGCGGGCACGGCGGCCCTGCTGCTGGGCGCCACAATTGTGCTGCAGTTCTGAGAGGCGTCGCTCGCGCAAGGCAGTTCACGGGTACTGGGGTATACATTGGTAGTCACCTCCCGTCAACATTCGCATGACGGGACCACGGCGCAAGGAGTAGCTCATGAAGAAGCAATATCTTCTGCCGGTCGCGTCAGTAGTTGCACTTGTCCTCCTCACCTGCAACCTCCCAAGTCAGTTTCAGCCGACGGACTCCAATCCGGTCCTCCTAGTCACGCTGCTGCAGGGTGACATTTCGGCGGTGCCGTTGGATTCCGCCGTTCAGCAGCGTTTGACCGACACGTGCGCGGTCAACGATCCACTCACGTTCGCCGGCGTCGTCATCCCCGCAGGAATCACCGCAAAACGCGTTTCGTGGGACTTCAAGGACGGAACCACATGTGACAGCGCGATAGCGCATCACCGCTTCTCAAGCAGCGGGACCTATCATCCCGTCTTCACGTTCGTAGACGTGCACGGGGACAGCTTGACCAACGATTCCATCGCGGTGACGGTCGACGCGCCGCCCGATTCGGTCGTGTTGCTCTCGCCGGCCGACGGGGCGGTTAATATCCGCGCGGGTTCCATGTTGGGGTGGATGGGCTACGACCGGGATGCCTACGACGAACGCCTGCGCTATGACGTTCGCGTCGTTGAGCACAGCGGAACCGTTGACACGCTCGTTGCGGACGACACCGCCCGTAGCGCTCAACTTCCCGCAACATTGCCGAGAAGCGAACGGCTCACCTGGTCGGTGACGGCGCGCGACAGGTACGGCTACAGCGCCACGAGCAAGACGTTCTCTTTCACGATGGCGCCGCTTTCTACCGCCGCGCTCTCGGACCTTCGCGTTTCAAGCGGCACGCTCACGCCGGCATTCGACTCGAGCCTCGCCGAGTATGTGGACACGCTCGCGTACGGCGATTCGTCAGTGACCGTTACAGCGCAGACCGTGGACGTGCTCGCTACAATTGGCATCGCGGGCGCCCCGGCAACGGCGGACTCGGTTTCCTCGAAAGTGACCCTGCCCGTCGGACCTTCGTCGATCGCCATACTGTCAACCGCGGCTGATTCCGGATCGACGAAGAGCGCGACCATCCATTTCGTCCGACTGCCGAACACGGATGCGCGGCTTGCGTCTCTGACTCTTTCCGCGGGCGCGCTCGTTCCGGCTTTCGATTCATCAGTCACCGAGTACGTTGACACGGTGCCAACTGCCACCGCATCGCTGTCGATCATCCTCCGCGCGGTTGATGCAGGGGCCACGGTCAACATCGGCGCGGATACCTTGCGGCCTGGTGCATCTTTGAAGCCGATCGCATTGAGCGTGGGGCAGAATGATATTTCCGTGATTGTGACGGCAATGGATCGAACCACGCGGAGAGTCTACACGCTGAGGGTGGAACGTCTTGACATCCCCACCACAGACGCCGCTCGATGCACGCTTTCGGTGAGGGCCGAACCTCTCAACGGCGGGTCGGTCACGGGGGATGTCGCTCAGCGGGATTATGCATTCGGCAGCGTGGTCAACTTGACCGCTGCACCCGAAGCCGGATTCTCTTTCAGCAACTGGAAAGGAAGCGCCAGTGGCAACACAAATCCGCTGCCCGTGGTAATGACGGGCAACAAAGTCATCACGGCGGTCTTTGCTCAAGTGGTCTGTTCGCTTACGGTCAGCGATGATGGTAACGGCACAACCGTTCCTACGGGTACGAGCGCGGTGCTGTATGGCGCGGCAACCAAG
>Ga0315287_10007833_pt1 | contig 10743 bp, 8 predicted proteins | sample YL17G11_0_MG_FD_205037 | JGI IMG/M metagenome (GOLD analysis project Ga0315287, IMG submission 205037) | Sediment microbial communities from Yellowstone Lake, YNP, Wyoming, USA - YL17G11_0 | ecosystem: Environmental > Aquatic > Freshwater > Lake > Sediment | place: USA: Wyoming | collected...
GGCTTCGGCAAATCGCGGGTCGGCGATGAAATGCCGGCTGTGGGTGATTTCCGGCAGGAAGCCGCGGGCGATCTTGTGCTCGCCTTGCGCGCCTGGTTCGAAGACTTTCAGGCCCTCGCGCAGGCAGTACTCGATGCCCTGGTAGTAACAGGTCTCGAAATGCAGGCCGGGCAGCGTCTCGCTCGCGCCCCAGTAACGACCATAGAGCGTGTCGCCCCCGCGCAGGTAGAGCGCGCCAGCGATGGTTTCGCCCGCGCGCTGCGCCAGCACCAGCAGCAACTGTCGCGGCATTTGCTCGGCCAGGTGCCGAATGAAACCAAGAGTCAATGCCGGTTGATTGCCCTTGTCGGTCTGCGTCATGCAGTAGAACGCGTGCATGGCGACCAGGTCCTCGTCGCGGGCTTCATCGCCATGAACCACCCGGAAAGTGACCCCGGCGCGACGGACCTGCTCGCGTTCGGCGCGCAGATTCTTGCGCTTCTTGCTCGAGAAGGCGGCGAGAAATTGCTCGAAATCGTTCCAGCCGCCCCAGTTTCGCCACTGGAACTGGACGTCGCCACGCGCAAGCCAGCGCGCGTCGAAGGCGTCGAGCTCGCGCTCCGGCAGGAAATTCACATGCAACGAAGACAGCCTGGCTTGCCGCGCATGGTCCAGCATGGCGTCCAGCAGCGCGACGCGAGCCGAGGGTTCCGACGCCAGCAGACGCGGCCCGGTGACGGGCGAGTAGGGAACGGCGACCAGCCACTTGGGGTAATAGTCCAGGCCATGCTGCGAATAGGCGTGCGCCCAGGCATGGTCGAACACGAACTCCCCGTGCGAGTTTCCCTTGAGATAGGCAGGCGCCGCGGCGACCAGCCTGTCGTTCTCGAACAGGGCGGCGTGATGCGGGGTCCAGCCCCAGCGCGGCTTCAGGCAATTGTGTTGCTCGAGCCCAAGCAGGAACGCATGCCGGACGAACGGATTGCTGCCGTCATGCAGGCAATCCCACTGTTCGGCAGGCAACTGTTCCAGCGATTGGATCAGGCGCAGCGCCATCGGCAGCTGGCGCCGCCTAGTGTTCCATGTCGAGGAATTTTTCGGCGTCGAGTGCGGCCATGCAGCCAAAGCCGGCGGAGGTGATCGCCTGGCGGTAAACCTGGTCGGCGACGTCGCCAGCAGCGAAAACGCCGGGCACGGTGGTCGCCGTGGCGTTGCCGTCCAGGCCGGACTTGATGGTAATATAGCCGTTGCGCATCGCAAGCTGGCCTTCGAACAAGGATGTGTTTGGCGTGTGGCCGATCGCCACGAAGAATCCCTGCACCTGGATCTCGCGCATCTTGTCGTCGCCGATGCCACGGATGCGCATGCCGGTGACGCCCGAGTCATCGCCGAGGACCTCATCGACCGCGTGGTTCCAGATCAGCTCGACTTTGCCGGCCGCGGCGCGCGCGAACAACTTGTCCTGCAGGATCTTCTCGGCGCGCAGCTTGTCGCGACGATGCACCAGATAGACCTTGCGTGCGATGTTGGACAGGTACAACGCCTCCTCGACGGCCGTATTGCCGCCACCGATCACCGCCACGTCCTGGTCGCGGAAGAAAAATCCGTCGCAGGTGGCGCAGGCGGACACACCCTTGCCCATGAATTTCTGTTCCGAAGGGATGCCCAGGTATTTGGCGCTGGCGCCGGTGGTGACGATCAGCGCATCGGCGCTGTACTCGCCCATGTCGCCCTTGAGCCGGAATGGCCGGCGTGAGAGATCCGCCGAGTGGATCTGGTCGAAGATGATCTCGGTTTCGAAGCGCTCCGCATGCGCCTGCATCCGCTCCATAAGGGCCGGGCCCATCAGTCCGTGCGCATCGCCAGGCCAGTTGTCCACCTCGGTGGTGGTCATCAATTGGCCGCCTTGCTGCAGCCCGGTGATCAATACCGGTTTCAGGTTGGCGCGGGCCGCATAGACGGCGGCGGCGTAACCGGCGGGGCCGGAACCGAGGATCAGCAACTGGGCATGCTTGGGAACGGTCATTTTCTGAGGGACTTTTGTTGGGAAAGGACGGCGTGGCCGGACGCTGTTCGCGTAGCCTAAGCTTGGGGTTCGCGGAGCGCTAAATCAAGGCGGGAAGCCGGTGCTCGCCGGTGCTGGGATGGCGACCACCTGACATTCCGGACTGTGAAGGTGGTCGGGTTTTACGGTATAACTCCGCAAGCAATGACGCTGTCGACTCCCTGACCTGAGGCTGATTCCCCCGGTGGCTCGAACTTCGGAAAAATCCCCCCGCACAGGCGACGACCGTCGGCAGAAGCTTTGGCGCGAACTCGCGCTGGTCGCGATCGCGCCGCTGCTGCTGTACCTGCTCGCCAGCCTGGCCAGCTATTCGACCGACGACCCGGGCTGGTCCCGCACCGGCAGCGTGGCCGGCGCCCTGCACAATATCGGTGGACTGGTCGGCGCCTACATGGCCGACCTGGCTTTCTGGTTCTTTGGCTTCGTCGCCTATTCGCTGCCGTTCGTGCTCGGCGGCATCGCCTGGATCGCGTTGTTTGGGCTGGATTCGGATGGCGATGGCCGTGTCGATTTCGGACCGGCCTTGCGACTGATCGGCATCGTCGGCTTCCTGGTCAGCGCCAGCGGCCTGCTGCACCTGCTCGGCGGTGCCTCGCCCAACCTTCCGGCAGAGTCGGGCGGCATCCTCGGCCAGCTTACCGGGCGATCCATGCACAGTATTTTTGGCGGCATGGGCGGAAACCTGTTCCTGTTCACCGTGTTCATGCTGTCGGTGACGCTTGCCACCGGCATGAGCTGGTTCGCATTGATGGACTGGATCGGCGCACTTGTGTTGAACGGCATTGCCCGGTTTTCGGAAAAGAAGCAGGAAGCCGCCGAGTGGCAGCGCACGCGCACCCTGCGCGAGGAACGCGAGGAAGTACGCAAGGTCGACACCGAGAAGCGCGCCAGGCGTGAGCCGGTGCGGATCGAGCCGCCGGCCAAGACCATCATCGAAAAGAGCGAGCGCGCGCAACGCGAACAGCAGATCCCCTTGTTCAACGTCGGTGGCGACAATGCGTTGCCGCCGCTTTCGCTGCTCGACGATCCGAAGCCGCAGCCCAAGGGCTATTCGGAAGAAACACTGGAGACGCTGTCCCGGCAGATCGAGTTCAAGCTCAAGGACTTCCGCATCGAAGCGCATGTGGTTGGTGCTTATCCGGGTCCGGTGATTACCCGCTTCGAACTGGAGCCTGCGCCCGGGGTCAAGGGCAGCCAGATTTCGTCGCTCGACAAGGACATCGCCCGCGGCCTGTCGGTCAAGGCGGTGCGCGTGGTCGATGTGATTCCGGGCAAATCGGTGGTGGGGCTGGAGATCCCCAACGGACAGCGCGAGATGATCTATCTGTCCGAACTGCTGCGTTCGAAGGAATACGACAAATCGGCCAGCCCGCTCAGCATTGCCCTGGGCAAGGATATCGGCGGCCGGCCGGTGGTCGCCGATCTGGCTCGCATGCCGCATTTGCTGGTCGCCGGCACCACCGGCTCCGGCAAGTCGGTCGGCGTCAATGCGATGGTGCTGAGCCTGTTGTACAAGGCCAGCGCCAAGGAAGTGCGCATGCTGATGATCGACCCGAAGATGCTCGAGCTGTCGGTCTACCAGGGAATCCCGCACCTGATTGCGCCGGTCGTAACCGACATGAAGGAGGCCGCCAACGGCCTGCGCTGGTGCGTGGCGGAAATGGAGCGTCGCTACAAGGTGATGAGCGCGGTAGGCGTGCGCAACCTGGCTGGCTTCAATCGCAAGGTCAAGGACGCCAAGGATGCCGGGCAACCTTTGATGGACCCGCTGTTCCGTCCCAATCCCGACCTCGGCGAAGCGCCGCGGCCGCTCGAGGAACTGCCCTACATCGTCGTGTTCATCGACGAGTTCGCCGACATGATGATGATCGTCGGCAAGAAGGTCGAGGAATTGATCGCGCGCCTGGCGCAAAAATCGCGCGCCGCAGGCATGCATTTGATCCTGGCGACCCAGCGTCCTTCCGTGGACGTGATCACCGGCCTGATCAAGGCGAACATTCCCACCCGCATCGCCTTCCAGGTGTCGAGCAAGATCGACTCGCGCACCATTCTCGACCAGTCCGGCGCCGAAACATTGCTCGGTCATGGCGACATGCTGTACCTGCCGCCCGGCACGGCCATGCCCGAGCGGGTGCATGGCGCGTTCGTCAGCGACGAGGAAGTGCATCGCGTGGTCGCGCATCTGAAGCAGCACGGCGGCGCCACCGACTACGTGCATGGCGTGCTCGAGGAAGTGCAGGCGATGGGCGAGGGCGTGGTGGTCGGCCCGACCGGCCTGCCGGAATCGGGAGGCAGCAGCGGCGATGAATCCGATCCGCTTTACGACGAGGCGGTGAAGATCGTGACCGAAACCCGGCGCGCTTCGATCTCCGGCGTGCAGCGTCGGCTCAAGATCGGCTACAACCGCGCCGCGCGGCTGGTCGAGGCGATGGAGGCGGCAGGCGTCGTCTCGGCGCAGGAGCATAACGGCGATCGCAGCGTGCTGGCGCCGCCACCCCCTCGCAACTGAGCCCGTCGGGCTGGCGTTCATCCGGCCTGCGGCAAACTTTCGCTGCCCCTTCCGAAGAGTTCCGAATGAAGCAAGCCATCCGTGTCGCCGTCGCCCTATGCGCGCTGCTGCTCAGTACTGGCGTTCTCGCCAATGCGCGCGAGCAACTGACGACCTTCACCAAGGGACTCACCGGACTCGATGCGCGCTTCGACCAGCGCGTGTTCGATCCCAACGGCCGGCCGTCCGATGCCAGTTCCGGCAGCGTCAAGCTGTCGGCCCCGCGGCAATTTCGCTGGGAATACCAGAAGCCCGCGCCGCAACTGATCGTTGCCGATGGCGACCATATATGGGTCTACGACCCTGACCTGGAGCAGGTGACCGTACGCAACCAAAGTTTCGAAGAGCAGGGCAGTCCGCTGTCGGTGTTGATCGATCCGAGCGAGCTCGATCGCCAGTACAAGGTCAGCGAAGGCGGCACCAGCAATGGACTGGACTGGCTGGTGCTGGTGCCGAAGAAGGGCGAAGACGCGCCGTTCCAGAAAGCCATGCTCGGTTTTGGCGCCCGCGGCCTGGTGCGCATGGAACTCAACGATGCCCTCGGCCAACGCACGGTGATCGGCTTCAGCGCATGGCGGCGCAACCCGAATTTTCCTGCCGGCACCTTCAAGTTCACCCCGCCGGCGGGCACCGATGTCGTCGGCGACGTAAGTCCGGGCGCCACCGTGACTCCGCTGCGCAACTGAATCCAGAGCGGCGTAGGAGCGGCTTCAGCCGCGATGCTCTTGATTCGCGGAAGCATCGCGGCTGAAGCCGCTCCTACGCGCTAGAATTGGCCTGTGCGCAAAGCCAAGTCCGACACCGCCTCGTTGTTCCAGCCGCCGAGCGCGCTCAAGCCCCTGGCTGAGCGCATGCGGCCGGCGACGCTGGATGAGATGGTCGGGCAGCGGCGATTGCTGGCCCCCGGCTCGGCCCTGCGCCGGGCGGTTGAATCGGGTCACGTGCATTCAATGATCCTGTGGGGCCCGCCGGGCTGTGGCAAGACGACCCTGGCCTTGCTGCTCGCCAAATACTCGGATGCGGAGTTCCGGGCGATATCCGCCGTGCTGTCCGGATTGCCCGAGGTTCGCCTGGTGCTCGCCGAGGCGCAGAGCCGGTTCGAGCAGGGCCGGCGGACCGTGCTGTTCGTGGATGAAGTGCATCGATTCAACAAGACGCAGCAGGATGCCTTCCTTCCGCATATCGAGCGTGGTTCGATCCTGTTCGTCGGCGCCACGACCGAGAACCCGAGCTTCGAGCTCAACTCCGCGCTGCTATCGCGTTGCCGGGTGCATGTCATGGAGGCGGTGGCGCAAGCAGACATCGTCGAATCCATGCGTCGCGCACTGGATGATTCCGAGCGGGGACTGGGCGCGCTGAACCTGCGCATTTCTCCAGACAACCTCGCCCTGATCGCCCAGGCCGCCGACGGTGATGTCCGTCGCGGCCTGACCCTGCTCGAGATCGCGGCCGAGTTGGCGGCGGATGAGGGTGGCGAGATCACGGAATCGACGCTGGCGCAGGTGCTCGCCGATCGCATCCGGCGTTTCGACAAGCAGGGCGAGCAATTCTTCGACCAGATATCGGCGCTGCACAAGTCCGTGCGCAGCTCCAATCCGGACGCCGCCCTGTATTGGCTGACACGCATGCTCGATGGCGGCTGCGACCCGAGCTATCTGGCCCGGCGGATGACCCGGATGGCCGTGGAGGACATCGGTCTGGCCGATCCGCGCGCCCTGCAGATGGCACTCGAAGCCTGGGATGCGTTCGAGCGCCTGGGCAGCCCGGAAGGCGAATTGGCGCTCGCGCAGCTCGTGCTCTACCTGGCCACCTGCGCCAAATCGAACGCAGCCTACGTGGCCTTCAACGACGCCAAGGCGGACGTGCGCGAATACGGCACCCAGGAAGTGCCAATGCATCTGCGCAACGCGCCAACGCGCTTGATGAAAGAACTCGGCTACGGCAGCGGTTATCAGTACGATCACGATAGCGAGGGCGGGGTTGCGCTCGGGCAAACCGGTTTTCCCGAGGCGATGGGCGAGCGGGTCTACTATCAGCCAGTGGAACGCGGACTCGAGATCAAGCTGAAGGAAAAGCTGGACCGGTTGCGCGAGGCGCGCGGCAAGGCAAGGAGATCGTAGCGGTGAACTGGAATCTGCTGGGCCTGGTGATGGCCGGCGGCGCGCTGGGCGCGGCTGGTCGCTATCTGATTGGTGGCTGGCTGCTCAGGCAGGCGGGCCACGGCATTCTGTGGGGAACGCTGCCGATCAACCTCCTTGGTTCCCTGGCGGCGGGATTCCTGTTCGCCTGGTTGGGAAACCGGGAGCCATCGGCCTTGTACTGGCGCGCATTCCTCATCGTCGGAATACTGGGCGGGTTCACGACCTATTCGGGGCTGATGCTCGAGTGCCTGCTGTACACCCGCGTCGGCCGCACCGGGCCGCTGTTCGGTTATCTGGCCATCACGCTGTTCGGTGGTTTCGCACTGGTCTGGTTCGGCGCCCGCCTCGGGGATTTCCTGCGCAACTAGGCCAGGCCTGCCTCCATTGTCCGATGAGGCGGCGGGAGAGGCTTGAAGCAGTTCAGATCCGAGACCTTGTCGGCGATGGTGGTTGCATTCATGCTGGCGCTGGGCGCGTTAAGCGGTTTTTCGTTGCAGCAGATGGCGGGACGCGGCGATAATTCAGCGTCCCGTTTCATTTTTGGAATGCCCCGATGCTCGATCCTGCCCTCCTTCGCGGCCAATTGGCCGAAACTGCCGCACGTCTCAAGGTCACGCGCGGATTTGACCTGGATGTAACCGCCCTGGAAGCGCTCGAGGTTGAGCGCAAGCAACTGCAGGGTCGCACCCAGGAGTTGCAGAATCTTCGCAATGTCCGCTCGAAGGCCATCGGCCAGGCAAAGGGAAAGGGCGAGGATGTTTCGGCGCTGATGGCCGAAGTTGCCGGACTGGCCGACGAACTGAAAGCTTCGGAGGCCAGGCTCGACCAGCTGCGGACGCAACTCGAGGCAATCGCGCTGGGCATTCCCAATGTTCTCCACGGGTCGGTGCCGCCGGGCCGCGACGAGTCGCAGAACCTCGAGCTCAAGCGCGTGGGCGCGCCGCGCGTCTTCGATTTTCCGGTCAAGGACCACATCGCGCTGGGCGAGCGGCACAAATGGCTCGATGCGGAGGCGGGAGCGAAGCTTTCCGGTTCGCGCTTCACGGTGATGCGGGGCCAATTGGCCAGGCTGCATCGTGCCCTCGGGCAATTCATGCTCGACCTGCACACCGGCGAGCATGGCTACGCCGAATGCAACGTGCCGCTGCTGGTCAATGCCGACAGCATGCAGGGCACCGGCCAGCTGCCGAAGTTCGAGGAAGACCTGTTCAGCGCGCAAGTCGGCGAGACCAAGCGCTACCTGATTCCGACCGCCGAAGTATCGCTGACCAACCTGGTGCGCGACGAGATACTCGAGGATGCGCAGCTTCCCATGCTGCTGACCGCGCTGACGCCGTGTTTCAGGTCCGAGGCAGGCAGCTACGGCAAGGATGTGCGCGGCATGATCCGCCAGCACCAGTTCGAGAAGGTCGAGCTGGTCGCAATCGCCCGCCCGCACGAAAGCTACGAAGTGCATGAGCGGATGACCGCGAATGCCGAGACCGTGCTAGAGAAGCTTGGGCTGCCCTACCGCCGGCTTCTCCTGTGCGCGGGCGATACCGGTTTTGGCTCGAGCAAGACGCATGACCTGGAAGTCTGGCTGCCGGGCCAGAACAGCTACCGCGAGATCAGCTCGATCTCCAACTGCGAGGGATTCCAGGCGCGACGCATGCAGGCGCGCTGGCGCAACCCGGCTACCGGCAAGCCCGAGCCCGTCCACACCTTGAATGGCTCCGGCGTCGCCGTGGGCCGAGCCCTGGTGGCGGTGATGGAGAACTACCAGAACGAGGACGGCTCCATCACCGTGCCGGAAGTGCTGCGCCCCTACATGGGCGGCATCGACCGCATCTCATGAGCGCGCCGGATCTCAACGACCTGCAGTTCTTCGCCATCGTCGTCGAGCACGGCGGTTACGCGGCGGCGGAACGGGCGTTGGGAATACCGAAGTCGCGCCTGAGCCGGCGCGTCACCCAACTGGAAGCCGACCTGGGCGTCCGCCTGCTGCAACGATCGACCCGCAAGTTTGCGGTCACCGACATCGGCCAGAGCGTCTATCGCCACGCGCAGAGCATGCTCGCCGAGGCGCAGGCGGCGCGCGAGGCGGTGGATCGCGTCAGCGCCGAGCCGCGTGGCGTGATCAAGGTCAGTTCGCCGGTTTCGCTGGCGCAGGATCTGCTCGCAAAGTTGTTGCCGGAGTTCCTGGCGACGCATCCGCTGGTGCGAGTGCAACTGCATGTGAGCAACCGGCGGGTCGACATCATTCCGGAGGGCTACGACGTCGCCCTGCGCGTGCGCAGCAAGCTCGACGACGATGGCGAACTGGTGGCGCGAAGCTTCGGCCAGTTCAACGAATTGCTGGTCGCCAGCCCGGCCTACCTCAAGCGCCGCGGCCGGCCGGTCGCGCCCGCCGACCTCAACGCGCACACCACGCTGAGCATGAGCGAGGACGAGGCGCGGCAGCGCTGGACCTTGCATGGACCCGACAACTCCATCCAGCAGGTCGATATCCAGCCATGCCTGATGACCCATGATTTCCAGGTGCTGATCGCCGCCGCTCGCGCCGGCCTCGGAATCGCCCTGCTGCCGGAGTCGATCTGCGCAGATTCGGTTCGCAGCGGCGAGCTCGAGGTAGTCGTGCCGGATTGGAAACTACCGCAGGGCATCTGTCATGCGGTGTTTCCATCGCGCCGGGGGCTACTGCCTGCGGTGCGCGTATTCATAGATTTCCTGGCGGAGAAACTGCCGCCGCTGATCGAAGCGAACCGGCTGCAGTGCAGGCACGCTCATCCTCGTGGGACCGGCTCATCCCGCGAAGGCATGTCGATTCCGCAATACATGAAATAGCCGATGGTGTATGCCACGACCGTGAAATCCATCGCAAAGGGAATCCAGAAACCAGCGACGAAGGGTTGCCTGGCGTTGAAGAGCACGAGCCAGACCATGAACGCCTTCTCGGCAACGCTGTACAGGGCGATCGGTAAGCGCCAGGCGGGGTAAATTCCCGCGCCCATCATGAACAGGCCCATGAGCCCGACCATGATTCCCCAATGCTGGATGATGATCGTGTATTCGACCAGAAAGGGCAGTCTGGCGATCGTGGGCACGGCCCAGGAGGGGAGCAACGCAAAGATTCCGATTAGTGCTGTCCCCGCACCCGTCACCAGGTAAAAGGGCCGGAAGGTTCGGGAAAAGAAACTCTCAAGATTCGGCATGTTGAGGCAGCTCCTGTCGCAAAGGGGACGGCCCGAGCTTTCCGGGCTGCACGGCAATGAAGCAGGCCGCCCGGGAGGCGGCCTGCTTGCTCCGGAAAGATACCTCAAATCAGAAAGTGATGCTCCAGTTCTGCAGCGTGCCGGCGTTGCCGGCGAACTTGTCCTGGACCTTCAGCTTCCATGTCCCCGTTCTCGCTTCGCTCGACAGATTGACCGTGTAGGTCGTCTGCCCGAATGGACCGCTGCTGTTCTTGCTGCTGTTCTTGAGCGCATAGCTACTTCCATCAGGTGCTATGAGCGAGATTGCGAGATCGCCAGCGCGCGGGTGGGTGATGTTCACGAGGACCGGGGTGTTGGATGGTGCGTTTCCAGAAAGCGCCGGCACGATGATGTTGCTGGTGATCGTGGACTTGTCGGGAATCGGCGTGACCGTGTTGTTGGGGTAGGTCGTCGTGGTCGGCGCCGTGACCGACACCGATGCGGTCTTGGTGTTGGTGGCACCGCCGTTGTCGGTCACGGTTTCCGAAACCGTGTAGGTTCCGGTTGCCGCGTAGGTATGGCTCGGACTGGTGGCCGTCGATGTGCCGCCGTCACCGAAATTCCAGGACCGCGATGCAATCGTGCCGTCGCTGTCCGTGGAGGTATCGGTGAAACTCGCAGTCAGTCCAATGGTCGTGTATGTGAAATTGGCGGTCGGAGGAGTGTTGACTGCGGTGCTGTAGCTGCCGGTCAGGCTTACGCCGGAATAGGCGGAATAGGCCTTGATATTGACGTAGTACGTGCCGGCCTGCGTCGTCGCCATGGTGCAGGTTTCGGCGG